>Ga0190367_1000403_pt1 | contig 32175 bp, 30 predicted proteins | sample 4872181011_MG_FD_171838 | JGI IMG/M metagenome (GOLD analysis project Ga0190367, IMG submission 171838) | Hydrothermal vent microbial mat bacterial communities from Southern Trench, Guaymas Basin, Mexico - 4872-18-10-11_MG | ecosystem: Environmental > Aquatic > Marine > Hydrothermal vents >...
CGCCTGGAGATCTTCATGATAGTTAAGGTCTTAATTAAGTTAATCGTGCTTTAAGGGCCGCCGGGGAGCCAAGGATATAAAGGGGTGGAGCCGAGGTGCCAGAGGGGCCCGCGGGCCGGTGGTCTAGCCTGGTAGGACGCCGCCCTTGCGAGGCGGAGGTCCCGGGTTCAAATCCCGGCCGGTCCACCACCTCTACAAGCCCCAGACGGCTAATACCGATCTAGCTCTAGCTCAACTGGGCTTTAGGATCGGCGCTTTTTCGTCCTTAATTCCCCTGATGGGATTCTTCGTGGATGAGTTCGGTCAGATCGCACCTGAGCACCTCAACTTTCAATTCCTCTGATGGGATTCCGATCCTATTCTTAAGCCCGGTCGAACTAGCCTCTTAATTCCTTAATATGTTTTTTCGGCACCCCCCAACGGGAAATCTCTACACGCTCAACACAACATACTCCCCCCGCAAGCGAAATGAGCTCCACGCCAGGTGCCGGAAGCCCGTGTCCATCGGCACCTTAGGAGTAGGCTGCTGTTTTTTAGCTCGCCTTGGGCACCGACCACTGGTGCCCGAGAAGCATGGGCGGGCTGGGGCCGGAGGAGCTTGCCCGTTGGTACTTCGTGCTCAGGAGCCCTGTCAGGTTGAGGATATTACGCTTGCTCGGCGAGAGGGGTCCCCTGCCCTTCAAGGAGCTGAGGCGCGAGCTGAGAATGGGAGTGGGCACCATATATTACCACCTAAGCGTCATGTCCGACCTCGTAGCCCAGGACGGGAAGAGGCGTTATTACCTGACCGAGGCTGGCCTCAGGCTCTTCACGGCCCTCAGGGACGGCACGCTCTACTCCATAGTCGGTGGTCCCTCCCTCGCCGAGAGGGTCCTTAAGGCCGTGCTCCTCGCGCCGCTCTTCAAGCTGGCATGTGGGAAGCCCAAGCTTGGCCTGCCGCTCGCCCTGGCGATAATATTTTTCGGGGCTCTTGGCTGCTCCCGGGCAGGTCTGATGCCCGTCCTGCTCTTCTACGCTAAGACAACGACCGCCGGCGGGATGGAGCTCTTCTTCCATTACCTAGGGCAGTGGCTCGTTATATTCCTCATCTGTGAGGGCCTCTGCCTGGCCTTTTTCAGGCGCCTCGGCGCGGAGCTCGAGCTCATGATAGGCGTGGACTTAGCCAGCCTGCCCACGGCTTTCTTCCCCTACCTCTACATAACGCTGCCCTACGATGTATCGGCGAAGTTATTACCGCTCCTGCAGCTCTGGTCTATATTGCTTATCTGCTCGGCTATCTCGCTGGGGAAGGGCGTCAGATTGGATAGGGCAGTCCCAATAGGGTTAATCCTGATGTCGTTAAACATCATAGTCCTGTCATTTCTAGGCCTTTTGGCGGTTTAGCGTGTTTTTCTACTTTTTCTAGTCCTCTCGAAACAATAGTGCTTAAGTCAAGTCCTACTTAGGCTTCCGGTGGGGATGGTAGTTGAGGGCTGCGAGCGCTGTCTGTCTGCTGTTGCTCGCCACGCTGTTAGCGACCGTGTTCTCGCCTGTCGGCGGGATAACGTTAGCTAGCGCTCAGGAAGGGCGGGAGCCCTACAGGTTGAGGCACGAAGGCGGTTGGCTGCTCGTGGAGACCGACGTGGTGGGCCTGGCTCTGAACGAGCACATGCCCTTCTTCGCCTGGTGGTACGTCAAGGAGAACAACACGGTCTACGTGGCCCATTACAAGGGCCTGATAGAGTACCACGCCTGGCCCAATATATCGCTCCTCTGCCCTCACGCCTGGACTAGCGAGATAGCTAAGAGGCTGGCCGAGGAAACCCGTTATAAGCCGCCCGAGGTAGACGTAGGCCCCCTGTTATCGGACCTATTGGCCAAGGTCATGGCCCTCCACGTGCCGGTGAGCGAGGCCGAGCTAGCTGAAGTCGAGGACGCTCTCTCCTCCCTGGCCACTGCTATTGACCAGCTCCGCGAGCAAGCCCTGGCGCAGGGCGATGAGGAGTTGGCCGATGAACTCCAAGAGCTGAGCGCCTCCCTGGCCGATATCTCCTCGCTGATCGCCGATCTCAGGGATAACCCGATGGACCACAAGGCCTTGGGCGACCTAAGGCAGGCGGTCTCGGAGCTGGCGAGGGATTGGTATCACTTCTCCGAGCACATGGTCATGAGGGAGCGCCATAGGTTCGAGGAGAAGTTCCACAAGCTGAAGGAGGTCATGGAGGAGGCCCGTGAGGAGAAGCTCTTCCACCCGCCCTTCTTCTCCTTCGCCGAGGGCGAGTGGGAAATAGATGGCCCCCATGACATCAAGGCGCTGAACGGCACCGTGATAGGTATATGGTTCACCTATAAGTTGGTGGAGGTGCATAACCCGGCCTTCAAGTTCGCCGAGGACAACATCATGATAAGGTGCAGGCTTTACTTCGTGCCGGTCCAGGAGTCGGTGGACGGGCAGCTCAACTACACGGTCAGGAAGGCCGAGCTCAAACAGGACTTCGTGGTCCTGAGCTGGCGTTGGAACGTGGACGCGTTGAAGGAGCTAGCTGAGGAGCTCGGTATCTCGCTCGGGAACCTTACTTCCACCGAGGAGACAGGCTTAGCACTCAGGCTCAAGCTCTTGGCTATGAACGCCTCGGGCCTCCACATAGCTGGCTTCCTCAGCGGCTTAGAAGAGCCTTCCGAGCTCAGGGACCTGTTAGCCGGTCTGGCCCACGAGGCCAAGGCCATTAAGGAGATCACCTTGGATGCCTGTGAGGAGCTAGATGACCTAGCCGAGGAAGCCATAGAGGCCCTCCAGGAGGGCGCCACCCTAGACGAAATTGCCGACCTACTCCAGGAGATGGCACTCGTCATAGAAAACCAGCTGGCGGCCCTAGAACTCCACGATAGTGTGCTCTCTAAGCTAGAGGATGAGATAGCCGGGCTTGGCCAGGAGGAAGCCATTAACTTAACCGCGTCTGTACACGGCCTGTTAGATGAGGCCAGGGACTTCCTAACCACCCTCAACCAGACCCTCGCCCAGGCCATACAGGCCACTAACGCAGCCGAGGCCATCGCCGCCCTAGCCTCGTTAAGGGACCAGGTGAGCTCCTTCGTCTCCGCGTTCAAGACATCCGCCGAGGACGCCGTAGAGGGCATCAAAGACCTGGCCGAGGAACTGAGGGAGACGGCGGCCCGTAGGTGCGTGATGGCCCACGTCAGGCTAGGCCGCGAGGAAGTAGACGTAAGGCCAGATGAATGCATGGGCCATGAAGCGCCTGTGAGGACGAGGGTCGGCCTGAGGGAAGCGTTTAAGGTCAGCTTCATGACGGAGAACGCCACTCTGGCTGGCTGGTTTAAGTTCGTGAACGCCAGCCTGGTCAGGTACCCGAACGGCACGGTAGAGGTAATGCCCGTTGAGCTAGCCTACCTCAGGACCGGCAGGGCACTCCACCTCTTCCTCATCTACGGCTACTTCAACGGCGGCAGCCTAGAGCATGACCCGAGCACCGGCTTAGATGTGCCTGAGACCGCCGAGGCAGAACCTGAGTATTCCGTTAGCGCTCCCACTGGCGGCGAGACAAGCCCCGTGATCCAGACCACCGCGCCGGGTGGTGGGCCAGGACCGAGCCCAGGACCCATAGCCTACCTCATGACCCCGCAGGGATTAGCAATAGTAGCCGTGGGCGTGGTGGTCGTCGCGGTCATAATCGCGTTGGCCAGGAGGAGGGGTAGGGTCGTCAATATCTACTGAGCCCAGCTCCCAAAGGCTTTTTTCTTTTTTGGCGTTTCTCCTCAGAGCTCCCTCTCTACCAAGAACCGGGCTAAGCTCTTTAGGGCCTCCTTGGCTGGCGATGGCTTTAACCAGCCATCTACCTCTGCCCACGCCTCGCGCACCAGCCGCCTGGCTACCTCCTTGGCGTACTCCACGGCCCCGTAGCACCTCATGATGTTTATGGCCTCCGCTATGAGCTTCGGGTCGCGGGTATGCATGTCCAGTATCTCAAGCAGGCGTTTCCTATCTTCCTCGTTGGCCCTGCGGAGCGTGTAGATGACCATGAGCGTGCGCTTGCCCTCCGTGATATCGCCCCCGAGCTCCTTGCCGTACTTCTCCGGGTCACCGGTGATATTAAGGATGTCGTCCTGTATCTGGAAGGCCACGCCCACGGCTTCCGCGAAGCGCCCTATGCTCTCCACTTGTTCATCAGGGGCGCCGGCCAAGATAGCGCCCAGCTTGGCCGCGAAACGGGCTAACGTGCCAGTCTTGTAAGCGCACATCTGGAGGTACTGCTCCTCCGAGACCTCAGCCCCTCTTATGCCCCTGTGCCAGGCAATGTCCATGGCTTGCCCGAAGCTCAGGCGTACCATCTCCTGCACGTACATCTCGTAGATACGTAGCTTAGTGCGCTCGTCCAGCCTATCGGAGCGCAGCACGACCATGAGGGGCAGGTAGTACATGGTGTTGCCCGTGTTGATGGCTATATCCACGCCGTAGATGCGGTGGACGCACGGCTTCCCGCGCCTCAGCTCGCTATCGTCCTCTACGTCATCTACTATGAGAGTGCCGTTGTGTATCACTTCTGGTATGACGGCGAAATCCGCTACTTCCTTCGCGTCCCGGCCGGAGAGGGCCTCGTAAATTATGAGCATGAGGGCTGGCCGCCAGCGCTTCCCACCTCGGTCCAATAAGTCCCAGAAGGGCTTAGCTATGGCCTCCGTGAGGGCCTCCGTGTCGTAAGCGTACCTCGGCTCCCTGCAGGCCCAACGCACGTAGGCCTCGTCGAAAGCGCGCGGTATGTAGCGCTCTATGGCCTCATTCACCATAGCCGCGTACCGCTCCAAGAGGGCCAACACTTCCTCCAAAACACCCACCGACCGGCCAAGAGCTTACCGGCCTTATTAGGTTTGCCGGGGACCCACCTTGGTGAAGGCGTCCTTTAGCGCGCGGTACATCTCCTCTATGTGTTGCGATATGACTTTAGTGTCCGCCAGCACGGGCATGAAGTTCGTATCGCCCAGCCAACGGGGGACTACGTGGATGTGCAAGTGGTCTTCCACGCCGGCCCCGGCTACCCGGCCCAGGTTCATGCCTACGTTGAAGCCATGTGGCCCGTAGGCCAACTTTATGGCCTTCAGGGCCAGGTTCACGGTCTCCCAGAGCTCCAGGAGTTCCTCGCGCGTGAGCTCGCAGGGGTCGGCTACGTGCCTGTAGGGCGCCACCATGACGTGGCCCGTGTTGTAGGGGTAGATGTTCAACACCACATAGCACGTCCGACCCCTGTAGATGACCTTGTTCTCCTCGTCCTTGCCGGGCTCCTGGAGCCTGCAGAAGAGGCATTCCTTAGCCTCGTGGGCACGCGTGATGTAGGTCATGCGCCAGGGGGCCCAGAGGACTTTTAGACCTCCACCCGATTGGGCCTCCAGCACTAAATCGACGTTCGAGTAGGGCACCAGGTCTTCCTCGCGGACCCCTAATTTGGCCAGCAAATCCCTGGCTAGCTCCTTGGCCTCTCCCTCGCTCAGCCCGCCGCCCAGCCTCACCTCTACCTCCACAAAGGTCCCGAGGCCCTCTACCTCGTCTAGGTGGATCTCGGCTGGCCCGAGCTGGTAGATGGACCGGCGCTTCTTCACCACAGCCCTCACGGGCAAGATACGCTTTAGGGGCTCAGCATCGGCCCTCTGGAGCCTCACTATGGTGGCATCACAGGCCCTAGGGCCCGCTTGATCGGCCCGCTCGTAGTATATCAGCTCGACCTCATCTGACCCGTTGACCTCCCTCAGCTTCAGCCTGCCCCTCGGGACCTCGAAGTAATAATCCGTCTGGGTGAAGGTGCCGACCTCGGTGGCCCCCAGCGAGACCAGCTTCTCCCTGGCAGCCCCCAGGTCCCCCAGCCTCGCCTTCACCTCTACGTTCAGATGCCTTTCCATTTCTGCACCACCGGCCCTAGGACAGTGGATTTAAATGTTTAGCTCAGGCCCAGGCCGGCTGGTATCACGAGGTCCGCTATGTCTATACAGCACTTGGCTATCTCGCCCATGAGGTGGGCCGCCGAGAGGACGATGTGGCTGAGCTCACCTAGCACATCGGCTTCTTCCTCTATGGCCTTCACGGCCTTAGAAAGCTCATCCATCATCTCCCCCTTCACCTTGCCCACGAGTTCAGCCTTCCTGGCCAGAAAGGCCCTTACGGCCGCGTCCTGCATTTTCTTGAGCGCTTCCTCGGCCTCAGAGAGCGGCCCTTCGAGGGCCTTGAGGCCTGAACCCTCAGGTACCCTCAGGGCTAGGCTGGCCATGTCCACGGCGTGGTCGCCTATGGATTCTATGAGCTTGGCGGCCATCCTGTAGTCCAGGCAATCCACGGGTGTCAGGTCAAATTTCTCAGCCAACTTCAGGTCCCTTATGGCCGTCCTGAGGAGCCTCACGAGCAAGAAGTAAAGCCTATCGACCTCCTCGTCTCTGTCGGCCACCATCTTGGCCAACGCCTTATCGCCCGTCGTTATGGCCAGGACGGCATCGGAGTGCATGCTCTTCGTGATAGCGCTCTTCCGGGCTAGGAGTCTCCTGGGGGCCACGGCTGAGGGGTTCACGAGGCAGTTCATCACGACGTGCCTGAGGTCCTCGTCCACGATCTCTAAGCCCACTAGGTCCCTAGCCGCCTTCCTTATGGCTGCTTTCACCTCGGCTCTCATGCGGCCTCGGGCCACTACCTCTATGGTGTCGTAGCCCAACAAGTAAGCGCCTATGATGGACCAGCTGACCTCCTCGGGCGCTCTTCCGTCACAACTTATCACTATGTGAGCTGGTTCCTCCTCCCCTCCTGTGAAGGGCTCTATCAGGAGCTGGCCCAGGGCTGTCTCACTTATGGCTAGCACAGTGCCCTTCTTCACCCCGAACCTCTTAGCCCACGACTTCGGGAGCGAGATGACGAGAGTCCCCCTCCCGACCTCCTGAACCTTCCTCAACCTCAAGACCGGCCCCACCATGCGGTTATCCGGGCAGGCTTAAGAAGGCTGGGCTCCAGCGTGTGGCTAAGCCGGACGGGAACATGAGGCGCGGGACCAAGTTCCTCATAGCATCGAACGCCGTGGCCAACATGGGCTGGGGCCTTTGCTGGGCCTACCTCAACTTCCGGCTCTACGATATAGGAGCCACTTACCTCCAGATATGCCTCTTGGACTCCCTTGGGGCCGTGGCCGCCCTCCTATCGCGCGCCTGGGGCGCTCTATCGGATTACTACGGGCGCAGGAAGCCCTTTATGTTGGCCGGCCTCACGGCCTCGGCCTTCCCCGTGGCTTTCATGGCCGCCTTCAACGATAACGTCTGGGGCCTCCTGCTCTCCTACTTCACGGCCTACTTCATCTGGGCCGTGGGCTACCCGGCCTTCATGGCTGCTATCACGAGTGACCCCGAGCGCGAGAAGGCCACTACCGCCCTGGCCCTAGTCGGGTCCCTCGGGTGGGCTTCCGGGGCGGTCCTGATGGGGCCGGCTGAGAGGCACTTGGGCCCCGGCGGCGTCTTCCTCGCCTGCCTAGCGATCCTACTAGTCCTCCCGGCTTTTCTGCTCCCCTATGAGGAAGAACGTCTCCCCTGTAAAGCGGGGAGCCCTCTCTCCTACATGGCGAGCGCTTTCTCCTTCAAGTTCAAGGCCGAGAAGGGTTTCGGCTTTCTCCTCGCGGGCATGTGCCTGAGCTGGCTGGGCCTCCAGTGGTCCAGCCCTCTGGCCAGGATGAGGCTCTACGATGCCCTCGGCCACTCAAAGGGCATCACGGGCGTGGTCTGGGCCCTGAGCTCTATCACCTCGGCCTTAGCTCTCCTGGCGGCCAAGAGGGGTGTCGAGAAGATTGGCGGCATCAGGACCCTAGCGTTGGCCGTGGCCTGCTACGCAATCTTCATGCCCTCTTATGCCCTAGTGGACGACCCCACAGCTCTGGTGGTCCTCTGGCTCTTGCCTATATGGCCTTTCTTCAACCTAGGCTGTATGCTGGGACCCGCCGAGCTCTCCGAGGAGGAGTTCAGGGGGGAGGCCATGGGCGCCGGCGAGGTAGCCAAGAACTCGGGCCTCCTGGCGGGCATGTTGGGTGGTTTAGTGGCCGATACCATAGGGCGTGAGGAGAGCCTAGTGCTCTCAGCTGTCCCGCTACTGTCGGCCTTGGCCTTCACGGTCGCCTGCCTGAGGGTTTCCCGCGTGAATCGCTTTAGGGGCCGAGCGGGACGGTCATGATATAGGCGTCCTCTCCGTCCAGGTAGTAGTGCCTCACGATATCGGTCTTCTTGAAGCCCAGCTTCTCGTAGAGGCTTATGGCCGGCGTGTTACTGACGCGCACCTCTAAGTAACATTCCCTGGCCCCGTAGTGGTCCCTCATGCGGGCCAGCGCTTCCTTGAGGAGGGCCGTGGCTATGCCCTTACGCCTGTGCTCCGGCAAGACGGCTATGGAGATCACGTGGCCCTTAGGCCCCCCAAGGCCCAGAAAGCCGCCCCTCTCTATACGACACATTATGTAGCCTACTACCTGCCCGTCCTCCTCGGCCACCAAGAACAGGTCCGGGTAAGCCCTGTGGATGTTGAGGAAGAAGCCACGGGAGTAGTTCTCGGGCAAGCAGGTCCGGTTTATATATATAACTCTATCGAGATCCTCGGGCCTGAAGTCCCTGAGCGTGAAACTCAAGGCCCCCCTCTCCGTCAATAGCTGCTGTCCTTAAGGACCTAAATTAGGCTTACGAGGGGGCAACCCGGGTCTCGCTCCCCTTAGCGGCAGGTGGGCAACGTGATGTTGCCGTGTGTCATCACGAGCACTGAGGCATCCCTACCGGCTATCTCGAGGGCTTTTTCAAGGCCTTCCTGGGCCGTGCGGGCTGGCTCAAGCCTGAAGACCTCGCGGACCTGTTCTTCGGGCATGGCCGAGGCAAGTATTATGTGGGCTTTCTCAAGCGCCTTCATGAGGTAATATGCCTTGTGTCCCCCGAGCCTGAAGTTGGCCTTTATCTGAGTTTCCATTTCCTCTAATGTCTTGAAACGCGCCATCCATTCGTGGAAGACCTTATGGCCATGTCCCTCGGGGCACTCGGCCACGGCCACTAGCACGCCGCCTTCCTTCACGGCCTCGAGGGCCATGTGGATGCCCTTGTAGGCCTGGTAGAGGTCTATGTCGTGTGGGTGGCCGCCCGGGCTCACGACCACTACATCGGCTTGCTCTTCTATGGGCACCTTGTATATTTGGTCCACTAATTTCACGCCCTCGAGGAAGGCACGCTCTAGGTCGCCGGCGAAGGCCCTGACGACCTCGTAGCGGGCGTTCATGACCACGTTGAGGATGAAGGCTACGTCGGCCATCTTCGCGGCCTCCATCATATCCTCGTGCACGGGGTTGCCCTCCAACACGCCCATGCGGGCGTTCGGGTGTAGGAGCATGGCGTGGTTGAACTGGATGGTGGAGGCGGAGGCGACGCCCGGCAGGACGCTTTTACGGCCGCCCCCGTAGCCGGCGTAGTAGTGCAGGTCTATGTCGCCCGTGAGGATGCGCACGTCCGCTTCCACGAAGAGCTTGTTCAGCTCCACCTTATTCCCGAAGCTCGTATCCCCTATGTAGATGTGATCGGGCGCCCGACAATCGTGGCTTACTACGCGGACGCGCTTCAGTACCTCAGGGCCCAACAAGCGCTCTGCCTCCTCTGGCCTCACGGCCCTGTGTGTGCCGCAGGCGAAGAGGACCGTTATGTCCTCGTCCTTCACGCCAGCCGCGTTAAGCTCGTCCAGCAGGGGCGGGACCATCACCCAGCTCGGCGCTGGCCTGGTGTGGTCCTCAGCCGTGATGACCACTTTATCTCCGGGCCCTACTATATCGGCTAACCTGTTAGTCCCTATGGGCTCGGCAATGGCCCTGCGGGCCTCGGCCACAGGATCAGCCGCGCCCGGCACGTCTCTCGGCTCCACCAAGCCTAAGAAGTTCGCATCGGGGACCTCGAGCTTCACCTTGGTCTTCCCGTAGGGCAGCCATACCTCCGGCATCGCCGAGCCCTCAGCCCTTAGGGCCCCGGCTCTTAAGCTTGAACAGACCCGGCTGAGCTCCCTCTTGCCAGCGCCTCCTCCAGCCTGGCGAGCGCTTCCCTGAGGGCCGCCCTCCTGGCCTCAACGGCTATCTCGCCCCTAGTGGCCTCTATGAGCCTACGCCCTATATCGCACTTGTGTCTCAGCTCAGACAGTATGGCCTGGGCTTCGTCGAGCGAGATGAGCTCCATGTATATCTCCTCCATCAGGCTCAGGAAACGCTCGGCGTCCGCCAGCTTCCCGTCCCTCATGGCCTCTAGAGCCTGCCTCCTCAGCTCGCCTATCACGTCGGCTAAGCCGAGCAGGTATTGGTCGTGGGGGATGCCTATGTCCTCCGGCGCAGGTGGCTCAGAGCCAGCCATCAGGGCCGAGAAGACCTCTGCCTCGGCTAGCTCCTGATAAGCGGGGTTCAGGATTCCTAGGCCAGCTACATCGGGCCTCTCCATGAGGAGCTCTCTCAGCTTGACCAACTCTGAGCGGGCTTCCGCCAGCAGCTCGCGGGCCTCAGTTAGCTCCCGCCTGTGGGCCGCGAAGATAGCACGTTTTGCTAGCTTAATCACGCGCCTAGAAGCCTTCTGGACCTCGGTCCTCAGCTCGTAAGCCTCACGCACCTTCTCTTGGGCACGCGCCAACACGTCTGAAAGCTTCATGTGGGCACCGGCCGCTACGTGGGAAGCCGCGCCCTTAAGGGCTGCGGTCACATATGTGCGGGAAGCCCTTGAATGGGAACTGTCATAAGGCCTTATATCAAAGGGCGGCTCCCCCCACGATAGGGGGATTTAAGCCCTGTCCTACAAGCCCGTCAGGACCCAGCTCTGGCAGGTGCTGCCGGAACTCATAGACGTAGCCCTCGGCCGCCTGAAGGCCGACTTGGTCATAAAGGGCGCCACGCTCGTGAACGTCTTCACGGGCGAGCTCCAGGAGGGCGTGGATATAGCTGTCCGTAAGGACAGGATAGCCCTGGTGGGCAAGGCCGACCACGCCATAGGGGCGGGCACGAACGTGGTGAAGGCCGACGGGCTTTACGCGGCGCCGGGCTTCATAGATGCCCACGTCCATGTGGAGAGCTCTATGGTCGTTTTCTCCGAGTTCGCGAGGGCCGTGGTGCCGCGCGGTACCACCAGCATATTCGCCGACCCCCACGAGATAGCGAACGTCCTTGGCCTTGACGGGCTCAAGATGGTATGGGAGGAATCACGTGAGCTGCCCCTCAAGGTCTTCATCTGTGTGCCCTCCTGCGTGCCAGCTTCCACGCCCGAGTTCGAGACAGCCGGGGCAGAGCTGGGGCCTGAGGAAGTAGCGGAGGCCCTTTCTTGGCCCGGCGTGGCGGCTCTGGGCGAGATGATGAATTATCCGGGCGTCCTGGCCAAGAATGATGGCGTGTTAGCCAAGATAAGAGTAGCCCTAGAGACCGGTAAGCCCGTGGAAGGCCATTCCGACGGCCTCATGGGCGCCGAGCTTAACGCCTACGCGGCAGCTGGTATATCGTCTTGCCACGAGGCCACTAAGCCGGAGGAAGTAGCTGAGAGGCTCAGGTTAGGCATGTACGCCATGATAAGGGAGGGCTCGGCCTGGAAGGACCTGGCGGCCTGCGTGAAGGCCATCACGGAGCTCGGCCTAGACGCCCGGAGAGCCGTGCTCGTCACGGACGATAGGCACCCAAGTGACCTGCTGAGGGAGGGGCACATGGACTACGTGATCCGCAGGGCCGTGGAGGAAGGCGTGGACCCCGTGGAGGCCATAAGGATGGCCACGCTCAACCCAGCCGAGCACTTCGGGCTAGACCACTACATAGGGGCCGTGGCGCCCGGCAGGGCGGCGGACGTAGCGCTCCTCTCCGACCTAGAGACCGTGGAGGTCCACACCGTCGTGGCCGACGGGGCCGTGGTAGCCAGGGGGGGCGTGATGATGGTGAAGCCTGTTAAAAGGCCTTACCCGGCTAAGGCCAAGGCGACCGTGAGGCTGCACAAACCTCGCCTAGAGCCAGACGACTTCAGGCTGCACGTCCCGGGCGCGCCGGCCGAGGGAGAGGCCAAAGCGCACGTGATAGGCGCGGAGGAAGGCAAGGTCACGACCAGGCACTTGGTGGAGCACGTATCCATTTCCGGCGGTGAAGTGCTGCCCGACCCTGAGCGCGACCTGGCCTTAGTAGTCGTGGTTGAGAGGCACAAGGGCACGGGCAATATAGGGCGTGGCCTCGTGAAGGGCTTTGGCCTGAAGGCCGGCGCCGTGGCCTCTACAGTGGCCCACGACAGTCATAACCTCATAGTGATGGGCATTAACCCGGCAGATATGGCGGTGGCCGCGAACGCCGTGGCCGAGGCCGGAGGGGGTATGGCTGCGGCCCGTGAGGGCCGCGTGCTGGCCCTGGTCGAGCTGCCCGTGGCTGGGCTGATGTCCGAGGAGCCCATAGAGGTAGTGGCCGAGAAAGTGGAGAGGCTTGAGAGGGCCTGGCGTGAGCTCGGCTGCCGAATGGAGGCCCCCTTCATGACCTTCTCGCTCCTAGCGCTGCCCGTCCTGCCCGAGCTTAGGATAACGGACAAGGGGTTAGTGGATACCGTGGAGTTCAAGCTCATAGGGCTGTTGGCCGATTAGGGGCCAGCAGGCCCGGCGCCCCTCGGCCAGAGGCCCGTCAATTTTATGCCAGCTATCCTGGCAAACACCAGCATGGCCTTGACTATGTGGTCGAAGCCATAAGGCCCCTCTGGCGTCTGGACGAGCACTAAATCACCTCCTCTCTCGCCCTTCTGGGAGAACACCATTATAACGGCGCCCGGCCTGGCTAAGCTGGTGGCGACCAGCACGTCCTTCCTGGGCCTGACCACGTAGAACTTAGCTTCCCTCAGCCTCTCGGCTACCTCGCTCAAGCTCTGGGCGGCCTTGAACTCCCAAGAGTAGAGGAGGACGTGCTTAAGGGGGAAAGGCCCCTTACCCGGGCGCTCGAGGCCGGTCATCGGCCTCCCCGGCCTACTCAAGCCCTCCCCTCGGTCCTCACGCGGCTCACGTTATCGGCTTTCTCGACCCTTATCACGTGGTTCGCGCGCTCGGCGAAAGCCTCGCTGTGCGAGACCGCTATGACCTGTTCTACTACCCTGAGGCGGGCTATGGCATCCGCCAGTTTGTCTATGGAGAGGTCCTCGCGCCCCAAGCTCTCCGTGGGCTCGTCCAGCAGGAGCAGCTCTAGGCCACGTCCCGTCCGGCACTGCATTATGAGGTGTCCCATGCCTATGCGGTAGGCCAGGGCCAGCAGCGTCCTCTCGCCGCCCGAGAGGTGGAGTATGCTCCTCTCCCTCCCGGCTACCTTCACCACGGGCGTGTAATCCTGGCTTACCTCGACTATTATGTCCGAGCCCTCCGGGCCGGATATCTCGTTCAGCACGTTCTGGATGTAGAACTTGGCCAATCTCACGACCTCAGTCCTTAGGTGCGGCTGGACGCCCCTGTAAGCGCTCCTGAAGAGCTTCACTAACTCCACCAGCCTCGCGGCTCTCTCTGCCCTAGCCTTCTTCTCCTCGGCTAACTTCAGCCTCTTCTCGCAATCCGCTAGCCTCTCCTTTATGATGTCCCTCCTAGCTCTCAGATCCTTGAGCTTTCCCTCAAGCTCCGCCAACTTCCTGCTCTTGACCTCGAGTTCTGCCCTGGCCGCCTCTAATTCCGCCTCGCTGAGGCCGACTAGCTTCTCCTCGAGGGCCTTGAGGTCTACCTTGAGCATCTCTGCCCTCATCCTAGCTGAGTCAAGCTCCCTCTGGGCTTGTTCAAGCGAATTGCGCTCTTCCTCCAGCCTGACCTTCAGGTCAGCTTTCCGCGCTTCCACCACCCTCAGGCCCTTTATGGCCTCGGAGAGCGTGCCCCTGACTCCCATTAGCTTCTTGGCCTCTTCCCTAGCCGCCTCGAGGTCGTGCCGCCTCTTCACTATCTGTTTCTCCAACTTGGCCGTGAGCTTGCGCCTGTCGTCCTCGCTTATGAACCTTAAGCAGGTGGGACAGGTGCTCTGCGTAGATATTATCTTGAGCCTCTCCTCTGCCTCCTTTATGTCCCTCTCTGCCCTAGCCGCCTCGGCCTCTAGTTCCCTGAGCCTCTCCTCCGCCTTCCTCAGCTCCTCCTCGGCTTCCTCGATGGTGATGCCGGACTCTAGGCCCAGGAGCGTCAGGGCTTGCCTGTGCGACAGCTCCTCCTCCACGAGAGCCTTAAGCTCGGCCTCCAAGCGTTCTATGTTGGCCTGCCTGCGTTTCACCTCGGCCTCGAAGCGCTCTATGGCCCTCTCTGTCTCCTTAAGGGACGCCTCGCGCCGGGCCTTCTCCTCCCTCAACCTCTCGTATTTCCTCCTGGCCTCCTCTAGCTCCGCCAGTTTGGCGCGTGTCTCATCTACCTCCTTAGCTGCTTTATCTACCTCAAGCTCGAGCTCCTCTAGCTCGGCCGAGATACGGGCTAGCTCTTCCACGAACTCGGCGTGTTCCTCAGCTAGCCTCCCGGCCGCCAGCACATCTGGGTCTCTCTCGTAGGTCTCCTTCACGTGCTTGTAATACTTCTCGAGGTCCCTCAGGCTAGCCCAGGCTCTCTCAAAGGCCTCGAGGCCGAGTAAGGCGTCAAACAGCTTCTGCCTGTCCCCCGGCCTCATATCCAGGATTTCCTTCAGCTTCTCCTGCCTAACCCACATGACCTCCCTGAAGAGCTCGCAATCGAAGCCCAGCTCCCTGGCCAGCTGCTCGGCCACAGAGGACGTCCTCTTCTCCGCTATGATACGCCCGTCCTTGAAGAGCCTCAGGACGCCCGTGTCTTGGACGATACGGTTGCCTAAGCGCCTCAGGCCCCTTATGATGACGTAGTCCGAACCGTTATGCGTGAACCAGAGCGTCACCTTAGCTCGGTCCGCGCCCTCCCTGAGTAGATAAGCGTAGCTACGGCCCAGGGGCTCCCCGAAGAGAGCGAAGTCTATGGCGTATAATATGCTGGTCTTGCCAGCCCCCAGGCCCCCTATGAGGCAGTTAAGGCCAGGCCTGAAGTCCACGCGGGTATCCACGTGTGACCTTATGTTCTCGAGCCTGACGGCCTTAATCCTCATGGCATTAGCCCCTCCAATATCTCCCTGGCCCTCTTCTCGTCCCCGGCCAGGAGAGGCTCTATAAGCTCTACAGCTGCCTCTGCTAGTTTCTCGGGCTCCCCCAGGCCCCTGGCCTTAAATATTTCGACAAAATACCTGTAGGCCCTGGCCTTTAAGTCCTCCTTCTCCTCCAGCACCGTGACCTCGGGCAGCTCGGCCTCCACCACCCTGAGGACAGGTCTCACGGTCAGGGTAAGCTCGGCGGCCATCCTGATGGCCGCTAAATCTATCTCGCTGGCCGAGGCCCCGGGGGGCAGCTCGCCTGTTATGACGGGCACTAACACGGCCCCCCTCTCGTCCATGGCTTTCACGCGCTCCACTAAGTGCTTGGTGGCCTCCTGGGGCGCCAGGCCCGTAATGTCTTCCTCGAAGACGAGGAATTTCCTCACGCCCTCCAACTTAATGCGCTCTACCTCTATGTCCTTGTCCGTCGAGACGTGGACTAAGTAGAAGCCCTTATCGTAGCCTGCCTCGCGGTAACTCACGGTCTCCGTGGAGCCGCTGTAAGCTAGGTAACCCTCTCCGGGCAGGCCCACCTCTGCCAGCCTCAACAGCACGGGCTTGTGGATGTGGCCGCCGGCGTAGTAATCGAAGCCATTGGGCAGGAGGCTGGGGTCCAGGGCACCGGGCAAGTTCAGGTCTTCTAAGGCGAGGGCGAAGTGAAAGGCCATGACGTTTAATTTAGAGGGGTCGGGGGTCGGTGGCACCTCGCGCAGGTATTCTTCTAGCTCGGCTTTCTTAGCCCTCCCGCGTAGGTATCCCACGCCGTAGACGTAGCAGCCCGGCCCCTCCCAGCAGGAGCCGGGGCACTTGGGCAGGTAGGTCAGGAGACCAGCGCTGGCCAGGGGCCTCAAGATAGTGCCCGTGATGGAATTAGGGGCCGAGTCATGGGAGCCATCTACGGCTAAGACGGGCACGCGGGCCGCCTTAAGACGGCAGAGCTGTTCTATGGCGAACTCAAGTACCACGTTCGATGGCCTGGGGTGGTGGAAGAGGTCGCCGCAGATGAGCACGAAATCTGGCTTAACCTCTAAGATCTTATCCACGGCCTCCCTGAAGGCGTTACTGAAATCCTCAAGGCGCGCCTCGAGGTTGTATTGTGCGTAGCCCAGGTGGAGGTCGGCGATGTGGATGAAGTCGATAGGTCGCATGGCCGAGATGGCTGGGCTGAGGCCCGATATAAGGCTTCGAAACCCAGGTGATACAGGGGCGGTCCTGCTTAACCGGAACTATTGCATGGAGATGCGAAAAAGGCAGCTCGGCAGGGTAGTCCCTCACTCCTTTATGCCCAGGTAGAGCCTGGCCAGCTCTGGGTGGTGTAAGAGCTCTTCTGCCTTGCCAGCGAACCTTATCTGCCCGCTCACGAGCAAGTAAGCACTATCGCCTATCTCTAACGCGCGTTTCGCCATCTGCTCCACTAGGAGAATGGTGATGCCTAGCTCATCCCTAAGCTCTACCACCTTCTCCATCACCCTCTTGGCTATGATAGGCGCCAGGTCCGTGCTCATCTCGTCTAAGAGCATGACCTTAGGCTTCCTCATTAAGCCCATGCCTATGGCGAGCATACGCCTCTCCCCGCCGCTCAACGTGCCGGCCTTGCGTTGGATAAACTTCTTGAGGACCGGGAACATGTTGGTCACCTCTTCCAGCCTGTCTTTCAGCTCGTCTTCCTCAAGCATGTAACCGGCCATCCTGAGGTTCTCGAGCACGGTGAGCTCCGCGAAAACATTGCCCATCTGAGGCACGTAGGAGATGCCCATCCTGGCCAGCTTGTAGGTCGGAATGCCCAAGATGCTCTTGCCTTCGAAGAGCACGTCACCAGAGAAGACGTCCGCGATACCCATGATGCTGTTTAACAACGTAGTCTTGCCGGCGCCATTAGGGCCTACCACGACAGTTATCTGTTTCTCCGGCACTTCGACGTTTACGTCGAAGAGCACTCTGAGCTTCCCGTAGCCCGAGTAAAGGCTCTTCACGCTTAACATAACCCCTCACCCCTCAGCCTATATACACCTCCACTACCTTGGGGTCGTTCAGCACTTCTTGGGGCGTGCCCTGGGATATCACACGTCCCCTGTCCATGGCGTAGGCGTAATCGGCGTAGGGGGCAGCTATATCTATCCTGTGTTCTACTATAAGGAACGTGAGGCCGTATTTCTTCAGGTCCCTTATTTTGGAGAGTATGTCGTCCGCGTAAGCCGGGTCCACGCCGCCTATGGGCTCGTCCAGCGCGATGAGCTTGGCGCCTGAGGCCAGCGCCCTGGCTACCTCAAGCATCTTGAGTTGGCCGCCGCCCAGCGAGTAGGCGGGCTTATTCCAGTGCTCGTCCAGGCCCACTATGCAGAGTATCTCCAACGCCTTCTCCACGTGCTCCTCCTCTACCTTAAGCCATGTCATCTTCAGAGGCGCTTTCAGCGGATTCTCCCCCGGGTTCCTCATGGCCGCCAGCACGTTATCGAGAACCGTGAGGCTCTGGAAGGGCATGGGTATCTGGAAGGTCCTCACGAAGCCCAGCTCGTATATCTTGTGCGGTGGCCAGCCCGTTATATCATGGCCATCGAAGATGACCTTGCCCCCGTCCGGCGTCAGCACGCCTGTGCAGACGTTTATGAAGGTGGTTTTACCCGCGCCGTTGGGACCTATTAGGAGCGTTATGGCATTCTTCCTCACCGTTATGTTCACCTTGTCCACAGCCACCAGGCCGCCAAAGGCCTTGACGAGGTCCTTGGTGACCAGCAGCCCTTCCTCCAACTTCTCACCATGACCACAGAGTGGAGCAGCTATTTTAAAATTTAGCCGATAGCCGGGCATCTGGAACACAATACACGGCATAAAAATAACAGGAATTTTTGGTTTTGGTTTATAGGGAAGTTCACCCGTAGAACGTGACCAGCCACTCTATCTCGCCCGGCGGCGGGCCACGCCAGACGCCGACCTTCTCCCAGGTGGGCTTATCGTCCTTGAGCACCACGGCCCAGAGGTCGTAATCGGCGTAAGCCCTATCGCCGTTCTCGTCCAAGACCACGTGGCCGCTGGCGGCGTTTATGCTGGTCCACCAGTCCGTGACCTCGGGCAGTATGTCCTTAATCTTCTCCGGGTCATAACCGACCTTATAAATACAGAGGCCCAGGCACCAGACTATATCGTAGGTAGCGTAAGCGTAGGCGTCTAACTCTCTGCCCAGGACCTCCAGGCCTTTGCTCCTCACGTAATCGAAGAACGGATACTTAGAGGTGCCCACGGTGAACAAGGTATTGATGAATTTAACTTCAGCAGCGAATTTACCGGCCACGGGATGCTCGACCAAGGCCGGCTGTAGGCAGGTGCCATCGCTGCCGAACCACTTGACCTGCTTGAGCTCATCATACTCGTTGGCGTCCTCCATGAGGGGCGCGATTTCCTCGAAGGAGATAGCGTTGATGCCTATCTCATCGGCCGATATGCCAGCGTCTAAGAGAGCTTTGACGGCATCCGCGAGGCTCTTGGCTTCGGTCGGGAAGTCCGTCTTGGCCGGGTCATACCTTATGGCGTACTCATCGTGGACCGTGCCGCCGATCTCTATGAAGGCGTTCTTGATGGCCTCGGCTAGGCCATCGCCCCACGTATCGCCCCTCCATATCTGAATGAGATGCCTCACGCCGGCATCCCAGAGCACCTTGGCCATGGCCGGGCCTTGGACGAGGTCGGTCGGGCAGAACCTGAACAGGTAGTCGTCGGCTATGGCCAGGGCTGGGCTGGTGGAGGAGGGCGCTACGTAGAGCAGCTTGTTGGCATCCGCATACTCCTTGCATTCCTTGCACTCACCGCTGGACATGGGACCTATGAATACCTTCACGCCAGCGCCGGCCCAATACTTCATCTTGTCTAATGCCGTCTTGGGGTCGGTGGCTGTGTCCTCCACTATGAGCTCTATCTTGAAATCGGCGCCGTGCCTCTCCAGCCAGTGGTTCAGATCCTCTACGGCCAGCTCAGCCGTGAACTTGCTGTTCTCGCCGTAAGTGCTCAGGACGCCGGTCAGGGGCGCCAGGAAGACTATCTTGTAGGTGTGCGGGGGCGTCCAGACCGACGGCGGGGGTGGTGCCAGCAGCACACCCCATATGCCATAGCCTATGCCCAGGCCTATGAGCAGGAAGACTATCATCAGGCCCGCTGTAACAGCTGGCTTGGCTAGTAACGACTGAGCCATAGCTCACTCCCACTGCTTGCTTTCAGTCAGATGGTATTTAAGATTTTCCCGTCGTCCCGCAAAACTTCAGAAAAGGCTTATATCTTTACTTACTTGGTCTTCTCACGGGAAAGGTCATGATACCCCCGTTGTTAGCAGCTGGTCTCGTTTACGCGAGCGGGTTGGCCCTGGCTGCCTGCGGTATCACCATGATATACATGTGCACGAGGACCTTTAACTTCGCCCACGCTAACATGGCCACCTGGGGCGCTTATACAGTCTACACGTGTATCATGTTCTGGAGGGGCCTGCCCTACACCTACTGGCCCTTGGCCTTCTTGGTCGGAGCCGCTCTAGGCGCCGTCTGCTACTACACCATAAACGGCCCCCTGCTGAGACGTAAGGCATCGGATATAACGCTGATGATGTCCACGCTGGGCTACGACCTGGTGCTCCTCTCCATAGTGGGTATGTATGTGGAGTTCTTCGAGAGAGCCTACCATCCGCCCATGACGCCGAGGATGGCCTCCCTGAGCGCTTACGACGTGAAGGTTCTCGGCGTGCCAGCGGCCACCATAATATCGCCCATACTGGCTGTGGGCTTCGTGGCTGGCCTCCACATTTTCATGACGAAGGCGAAGTTCGGCATAGCGCTCAGGGCCACGGTCGAGAACCCTGACTTGGCCAGCGTGATGGGCATCAACTCCGACCGCGTTTACCTGGCCTCCTGGATAATAGGAGGCGGCCTGGCCTCCCTAGGCGGCGCCGTGATAGCCATGGCCGTGACGGTGAACATAGTCTTCGGCATGACCGTTATCGTGCCCATGTTCGCCTCGAGCATCCTCGGCGGTCTCTACAGCGTCTACGGCGCCACATTGGGCGGCATGGTGGTGGGCCTGGCCGAATACGGCATAACATACCTATTGGCCCTCTGGCTGGGCGGCATGGTTCACGCCTACAGGGCCGTGATACCGCTCATGATAATGGCCACTTCCCTCATGGCTTTCCCGAGGGGCCTGGCTGGCGTGCCTTGGGACAAGCTGCTCGGCAGGTTGAGGGCGTTGAGGGGCGGGCTAGGCGTGGTGGCGTCGAGGGGCGCCGGGGGTGAGAAGTGATGCGTGCGCTCAAGAGCTTGAGGGGCACGAAGGACGTGGAACTCATCAAGCTCCTCCTTAGGGTGGACTTCCTAGCCCTCTTGGCCTGCATCGCTCTCTTGGCCTACCTGGGCCTCTCGTTCGGCAAGGACATGGTGCTCAGCGTGTTGCTCGAATTCTCCATCTTCTTGATAGTCACCCTCAGCCTGAATATAGAGACCGGCCTCACGGGCGTCCCGCAGTTCGGCAGGGTGCTCTGCGTGACGGCTGGCGCCTTCATAGTGGGCGGCCTTTGCGGCAGGATAGTGGCCTGGATGTTGGGCAGGGAGTGCGGCTGGGCTTACGCCCACCATACCGTGAATTACCCGTTAATCACGGAGATAAACAGCATACTCATGACGAACATGGGGCTCTCCGTGCTCGTCTTCATAATGTACCTGATCTTCGCGGCCATAGCCGGCGGCTTCTTCGGCTGGCTCATCTCCAGGCCGGCCATTAGGCTGAAGGAAGCCTACCTGGGCATCTCCCTCCTGGCCTTCGGTGACCTACTCTACTGGATAGGCTACAACTGGGAGCCCTTGGTGGGCGCCACGAACGCCGTCCACGTACCCGACCCCTTCCGCTCCATATGGGCCTACCGCTACGAGGCCGTGACCATCGTATACTTCTTCATAGCGCTCTTCATGCTCTTCATAGCCGAGAAATTCGTCAGATCTCCGTTCGGCAGGGTCCTGAAGATGCTAAGGGATTGCGAGCTGGCCGCCCAGGTCTACGGGCGCGATATCGTGAAGGTGAGGACGTTCAGCTTGGTCGTAGGGGGCGCCATGGCCGGTGTCGCGGGCGGCCTTTGGGTGGTCTACACGGGTTCCTGCTACGCCGGCACCTTCACGAAGCTCATGTGGACCTTCTGGCCCTGGGCCTACATGATGCTCGGCGGCATAGGCAGCAACCTGGGCGTGGCCCTCGGCGTCCTGATATTCGTCATACTGAGGACCATGATAATGATATACAGGATGAGCCTCAAGCCCTACCTGCCCTTTGACCCTGTCTGGCTGGAATACACGCTCTGCGGCCTCGCGCTTGTCATCATAGTGCTCTTCAGGCCCTACGGCCTCGTGCCGGAGAAGCCCGTGACCACCCTGCCGCGCGAGAAGATAGAGGAGATGTTGGCGAGGGCCAGAGAGAAAGTGAAGAGCGAGGGCGCGGGGGGAACAGCTGGGCCTTAGGCACCCGTGGACCTTTTTTGGTTTTTCACCTTTAGCCTCAGCGCCGCGCAAGCCTGAATTATTAAATCCCACACTAACCAAGGTAACGGAGCAGGGCCTATGAGGTAGCTCGGCCTGACCGAGCCCACGGGCGGGCTATGAGGAACCTACGAACCCCATGAGGCTCCTATGTCGGTAATGGTTAGAAAAGACACATCATTGGTGCGGCCGCCGGGATTTGAACCCGGGTCACCGGCGTGGAAGAACGGGACCTCAGGCCAGTTAGGACGGGGGGTGCACAGCACTCCCCCGCGCCCCCCTATCTCAGCGCTCTGGGCCTGTATGGGCCAAGGATAAGGCACGGGCACCTGGACCACGATCGGGATGACCATGACCATCGGCTGGGCCTGAGCTTGGGCATGGGCTACCTGGACTTGGCCCTGGACGAGCTTCACAAAGGCACTTATGAGCTGGCTGAGGTCCATGCTAGGCTGCGGGGCCTGTGAGGCTGGTGGACCGGGCTGAGTCTCGAGACCGGGGGACATCTGAGCGGTGCTGAGAGCCGGACTGGCTGAGGCCCCGGGGGCCCTTACGGGGCCCATACTTGGCCCGTCTTCCTGGCCCCTCTGGCTGAGAATCTCGACCCAAGGGTTGTCTTGGAAATAGCTCGGGAGCTCATTGATCTCTGCTTGTCTCTCGGGCTCGCTCATCCCCACCACCTTCATCGTTAAGGTGACCATACCTCTACATAAAGCCATGCTCACTTAGAGTTACTCACTGGAAATAAGCCAGGAATAGAGTTATCTCACTCAAATCTTTATGTAGAGTTTCGTCCTTAGGCCTAACGAGGGCGATAAGGATGGAGAGCCAGGTAATGGAGCAGTCAAAGCCCAAGTGGCCGGAGCCGCTAGTCGGCAAATACTTCAGGGCCGTGATAGCCGATGCTTACGAACTCCGCCTTTGGCTTGAGGCCCTCAAGGTGGTCCACGAAGAGCCCACCGTCATCATCGATTACGAGGGCATCAAAGTACGTCAGATGGATCCTAGCCGTATAATGATGGTGCACTTCGAGGCCGACCGCTACGTATTCGATGAGTTTGATGTCAGCCTCGGAGATGATGAGGACATAAGGCTCGCAGTAGCAGTTGCTTCCATCCTCAGGCTCCTCAGGGGCGTCAAGAGGGGGACCAAGAGACGCCCGGCTACCAGGGCTGAGTTCGGCCTCAATGAAGAGCAGGAGCTCTGGCTCAGGCTCTACAACGGCTACAGCCAGGAGATCACATTCACTCCCCTTGAGCCCGATGAGCCCTTTGGCGAGCTTAAGGTGCCCTTCACGGCCAGGATAGCGCTCGATGCTGGGGAGCTCCCCCCGAGGCGGGCTTATGACCAACAGGCATAAATCCAAGCGTCATGAGTTTTTCTCGCACAGCATCAATCACGAACTCTGCCCGGCTCCTGTAGCCATAGCGTCGAGCATGAGCATCAATGATATCAGCGAGCTCGCGCGGTATCTTTACTGTGGTGTATTGAGTCACGTCTTACTCACCTGTAGCTCAAGAGCGCTACCCTAACTATTTAAATCTTACTCAGCGATGCCTAACGAGTGAGGCATAAGTGCCGCCTAAGAGTTTATCAGAGGCATGTATAACCCTTAGGTGGTGCCACCGATGGGTCAGAAAGGGAAGGGATATGCTACTGTGAAAATCCCCATCGATCTCATTGAGCTGGTTGATCAGGCTGTTGGTCGCCTTGGCTACCGCTCTCGTGCTGAATTGATCAAAGAAGCCATACGTGAGAAGCTAGTGCGCCTCGGTATCATCAAGGAAGCCACGTCGAGCTAGGAACTCTCTAACAGCCTCAGCCACGTCTATCTTGTAGCGCTTTATGAGACACCAAGTTTCCTCGTCCACAGGCACTTCTATGAACTCACGGTCCATGGTTCCGACCTGACTACTTGGTCGTGAGCACCGCTTAAGAATCACCCGCTCGATAGCGCCCTCTAAAGCTAGATTACGCATAGTGCTTAGAAGTTCTATCGCATCCTCAATACTCCTAGCACCCTGAACCACGGCCAAAGCCAGTTTGAAGCCCTCACTGAGCCCTCTCACGTAATCGGGACTGGACATACTACCAGCCCCGCCACCCGGCGACCCGATCTAGCAAGCTAGCCTTATAAAACACATAGCCCCGCACATCTAGGCAGCTAAGGGGGACTAGAGTGAACGTATTTTGCTCTAAAGACCTCGACTTCTCAGTCTAAGCTCTTTTACTAACGTGTTCGGGGGAAGTCTTGTAAAATACCGTGCAAATCACCTTCCCCCATCAGTAGCACGGTAAAGCCTATAACGCTCCTTGTAGAACGTAAAACGGCATGATCGAGAGGCTAGAGCGCCAGTACGCTTTACGCATCCTATTACTGCTCCATGAGCATGGTGCGTTCGAGGGCTTAGGTGAGTTGGTGAGAGCACTTGGGGTTAAATCACATGCGGGCGCTTCCAAGGCTCTAACCGTCCTAGCCGATCTCGGCCTAGTGAAGATGAACCCTCACGAGGGCTTCCCCTTCCGCGTTAGGATCGAGTTCACAGAGCTAGGCCAGAAGGTAGCCGAGAAGCTGAAGGAGATAGAGGAGCTTCTTAGGGAGGAGAAATAATATGCGTGCAAAAATTAAGGTCGGACTAGTAATATCGCTAATATCATTAATAGTAGGAATTCTGTCATCACCTTACATCTCGCCTTATATTTCGGAATTGCTCAAACCAGTTTATAGAGAGGATCTGAGTTGTGCGATCACAATCGTAGATGGGCTAACTGGCCATCCAATACCCCCAGAGGAATTGAAAGTCGAGTTATACAGCACTAATATTTATGAAACGTTTCCAGAGGGCCCGTCTTCTCTTGATTTCACACCTGATAGGGCTAAATCCTATCTAATTGGAGTGGCATGGTATGATACTAATGATGGAAAGTGGAAGTTTAAGGCCGATGCCGGGAAATACATAGTGCTAGCTTATGACTATGATCACCCTTATCGATATTACCCCTGCGTCACGGAGATAACAGTACATGAAACTAAACATGAAGATAGAATAGCTAAAGTCGATCCTTGCGTCCTTTATATGTACAAGAGGGCGTCCATTCAGATGAAGGTATCCGTTCATGTGTTAGAGGGGCTCAATAAGGAAAGGGATATGAATTTCATAAATATTACTGTCGATAGTGAATGGTGGGTATGCGTTGAAATGGAGATAGGAGTGGGCAACTCGGCCACTCTTTTACGGTTAGACAGGCTCTACATAGACTACATCCCGGATTCAGGAGCAGATAATGTAGTCTTTCCTGATTATGCGGTATGGAAGGGGGATCGCGTGAAGATAATGTATGACCGAGAAAGAGACAAGTATTATATTAATTTGGGTGAGAGAATCAAAGTTCATGAGCGATATGGCGTAATCCTACATGTTTACTTTCATATAGTTAAAGGCGTGTCGATGGGAACAGGGCGTTTACTCATTGAATTAGTGGATTATTATGAATGTCAGAGCTGGTTCTTAAGATGGTGGAGAACTCCTCAGGTAACTATTCAAGTAGTATGTTAAAAAAGACAAGAGCGTGTTATGTGAGACACTATGTCACGCTTTCCTCTAACGTAAAGCGCCTTTTCCCCTTCTCCAACTAACTCAGTTTGATGAGCCAGCTTATAAAAACGCATGGCATGTGCATTTCGGTAGCCGGGAGGAGAGAGGAGATTAAAGTAGGCATTTTCTGCTCTAAAGAGCTTGATTACTGCTTTTTAACTTCTTAATCTCTTCAAGTATCCTATCGAGTTTCTCCCCTAGCTTCTCGTCTACCTCGGTCCTTAATGTATCGAAGCATCGGTTTAACGTTATCACGTTATCCCACAAACTTTTTCTTACAGCAATGTTGAGAATTGATTCAAGCATCTCATCAGATAACGTATCGGAAGTTATAGGAAAATCATAGAGCCTTACTATACCAGAGAGAGCACTTGCTAAAGGTGTCGGTGAGTAAACATAACCGTGCATCCCCTCCCTGCTTACAGCAAGTGGAATAAGGTTAACGCCTGGTGAAACTTTAATTCGATGAGGTCTCTTGCCCATCCAAGGCTTTACACCTAGCAATAGGCCCCATAGTGTGGGCTTAACTAATACCAATCTGTCGTCAGCACGGGTAGGAGGTTCTATTCCTATTAATCTCGTAATTGTTTGAGGTTGGGAGAGTCGTTTAGTACTCTTGTCTGGGAATCCCACATAAAATGCTGGTACGTCTCCCAGCCAGATGATTGTATGCCCAACATCAAGAAACCTCCTGAAAAGACTATTCGGGCTAGGTGATGAAGGATTATCTAATATTTTATCAGGGATTATATCATGTGAAAAAACAACAATAATGTCAGCATCAGGCGTTTTAACCCCATCAGCCATAATGGTAGTTAAATCCCCTGTATCTATCTCTTTAAATCCCCTTCGAGTAAGAAACTCGGTAATTTTTTTAGATCCATCTTCGCTTATCCACAAGAAGCCATATCTATCATCATGATAGACGTAACGCAGGGATTTTGCGCTCATCTCACGGCCCTCGTATCTATTCCTCACGCTCCTTTATAAGTCCTTCGATACGCGATAGTATCCTTTTAATACTTGGCTTTAGATGATCTTGCTTCGATATTTTATTTGCTAAGGCATGTGCCAACACTATTCCCCATTTCGGTACTAATTTTTCATCAAATATTTCCTTTAAGCGCTGCTTACTATCTATCTTAAGTTGCTCGCGTTGCAATTTATCCAACAACTCATTAACCTTATCCTCCCCTAATCTATTACTCATAGCGCGAAGAGCCTCTTTCACGGCTTCACTAAGTAAACTTTCTTCTACCGCAAAAAAAGATATCTTCAACATCAAGTGTAAATGTCTCATTCTTAAATCCCATCTTTAAGGCTTCCTCTGCGTTTTTCTTCCCTTGTTCGTCTCCGTCCGTTATTATGAATATAGGCATATCCATTAAATCCCTTACCCCTGTAACAATATTTAGCGTGGTCTTAATCCCCTTATCAGCATAGTGCAAATAACTCACGTGCATGCGAGACAACGTTTCTAAACTCCCTCTCATCACATAAATACATCTATCGATTATTAACTCATCGCTCATACCTTCTACTAATATGATTACATCAGAGAAGAATAGATTTTTCCTTACAAACCACTGTGGGGCTTTACTCAGGTCTTTAAGTCTCAACACCCTTGTTGAAGGTAATCCCTCCCTAGTGGGGGCCATCCTCACCAAGTATAGCTTTTGGACCACATTATGCAAGGATTTAATAAGAACAGGAGAATGCGTTATCATAATTACCTGTATATTCTCATCTCTAACCAATTCCTCCAATAACTCACCAAGTCTCATTACATATGAAGGGTGAAGGTGTATCTCTGGCTCTTCGATTAAAAATATGTGACCTTCTCCTCTGTCTACCATATACGTTATTAAGGAATCTATCACCTGGTCTCCGCCGCCAAAATGAGTATATTTAAAGAACTCATGCTCATGCCTTTTCTCAAGTAACCTATTATATGTACTTTTTGTTATCCTTTCGGCATACTTGGTGAATCTTTGCCTTTTCCACGACTTGCCTCTGCTAAAGGAATAGTCTAGAGCTTCCTTAAGACTATCAGGAAGTACAGCACGTGGAACCATGAGCGTCTCGATTCCGAGCGAAGCTGGCACACCTTCGTACAAGGTTATATAATGGAAGTTGGATTTTATCATGGAAACTAATCTGCTAAATAGGTCTTTTTCGATTATTTTTCCATCCTTAACCACCTCATACATGCTATGTTCTTCTTCATAGCTTTCATTCAGCGTCTTAAGAAGTCGATCTGCTTTTTTAGAGGAAGCGGTGACATACCCTATTAATGATAGTTCACCCATCTTTAATCTCACCTTATTGTCAGCAATCTTTTCTATTCTAAGTTCTAACTCTACACGGCGAATTTCTTGAAAAACAAACGATAGTTCTCTTAGGACACTACTTTCACGTTGTTCAAGATCGATCGTTGCACGTATTATAACGGGCTCTCGATGATCTTTGAAGAACCATATAGTATCGATGTCCTCGACGATGGGTATTTCAGCATATCCTTTATCCCTCAAATATGTGACCCCCTCGGGGATTAGTCTGATCGCACGGATAATATTGGATTTTCCAGAGTTATTAGCTCCTATCAGAACCGATAGATCTTCCAGGTCCATACATAGTTCGTATATACTCCGAAATCTTTTTACTACGATACTTTTCAGCTTCATTAACTAACCCTCCTCGATGGCGGTCTATCAAAGCCCCAGGCTGTCATATAAAGTTTACTTGATGAGTAGGCGACTTCCTAGCCTCTATTATGATGCCCATAAGGAAGAAGATACGTCAAATAGCCATATATCTTCTTGGCCATAAGGTTAGCCCGGACGCTGAGACTTCTAAAGACCGTGGAAAAGCTTACCGAGATTCCCTGGTCATGCTAACCCAGCTTTAGCCCTTAGCTCTGCTAAATATGCGGGCATATTAGGTGTATCAGAGGTTTCCATCTCTTGTAATGGCCAAAGGTGAGGAAGTAATTTCCAACTACCCTTGTACGGGGAATAAACCTTGCCCTCTTTCTCTAGATGTTCGAGTAATCCCCTAATTTCATCGACGGTCAGAGACGAGACTGAGGCTAATTCCTCAGTAGTTACTGTTTCACGCACCTTATGAAACTCTGCGAGTGCTAGCAAAAGCCCCCTACATATCCTTCTCCTATCTCTATGGCGTAAGCCTATCGCGAGAAGTATGAGAATGAACATTATGAGAAACCAATAACTAATTGCTTGACCAAATGATAGTGTCGGAGAAAGTAAAGCTATGATTCCAGCGATAATCCATCCAAAAAGTATATAATTGGGAAGGAAGTATTTCATCGCCTTATACGCTGAAGAGTAAGCAAGTAGCGGGGATATTTTGCTCTTAATGTTTTTGACGACTTCTTCATAACCCTCGCATGGTTCTATTCCAATCTCTAGAAGAATCTTGTCTCTAGCAGCTTCCCTTCTCTCTATAGCCTCGGAGAAAAGCTCGTCAAATTTTTCCTCATCCCATAAGGTAATACCGTATTTCTTTGCGAGCTCTTCGTCTTTCTCCCTAATCCTATATCCCGCTATAACTAATAGAACCTTATGGACTCCCAGCTCCTTACTTTTGCTGTGCCACTCATGTATTAGATTCCTTACTCTAGGTCTACTTTTCTCGTATTGTTTACATTCAACAGCTATTTTTCTACCCTGATAGATTACAAGCACATCTATTTCATAACCGTCTATCCTAACGTTTAGCTGTGGTTCTATGCCGATAAGCCTAAACATCCTTGCGACATCTCTCTCAAGCAGACTTCCCCTTCGCAAAACCACGCGCGTTTCGTGCTTACTCCTTACGAAATTGCCCTTCCTTAATGGACACTCTTTAAATGAACAAAAGCTTCCTGTTTTACTACACTTCCCATGAACTGGCTCGTAATATGGGCATTTCTTTCTAAGCTTCTTCCACTCGGCTTCCTTAGTTATTCGCCTGAAAATGTAGTACTGCCACTCAGGCGATAGTTCGTTCAGGCCCATTTCTGCTTCGCCTGATCTTCTCATTAAGGAGTGTCGTATAAATTTTCATTAAAGACTCTAATCTAACCGTTCATCACTTGCTCCTCACTAACCACTCTCACCAATCGCTTATCTTCCATGAAATCTACGAGCTTTAGCACTTCACTACCGAGCATCTCAGCGATCTCTTTAGGGGACTTGCCAGCTATTTCAACTAGGTCATGCAAGCGAAATATGTCTACTGACTTTCTCTCCCCCACCCTTAACATTAGCTCACCTATTCCTAATGGCCCTTGTCTTTCGGCATCTCCTACGATGAACCCCTCACTCTCCGCTTCATTGATAATCTGCTGTAACTCCTCACGACTATATGAACTCAGCATATCGAGGTCTGGACCGCCAATAATCTTTATTGACCCTCGGAGGAGGTCGATAGTCAGAGCTATGACGCGTTTAGTCTGCCAATTTTTCCTTTCGCACAGTAATCGAAGAGACTCCTCATCAAGCGAGGTTTTAATCTGATGATCACTTCGTCTTATGAATTCATCAACATAGCGAATGACCCCCTTTAACCTATCGATGATACTAGCTAAGATATTAGCCAATTCTTTAAGTTCTTCTCTAGAGAAACTAATGGGCTCCTCTACAAACCTACACAACTCTAGAACTTCAATAGGACAGTCAGGCCAATCGTTATGCCAACATATTATCATGTCACATTCTTCGATAGGGTGGTTAAACCTTGAGGCTTTAAACTCCACTTCAGCCCTTATTCTTCTCCCACTTTCATCTTCTAAAATATAATCAGGGAATTCACGGCTCGATTTAATAATACGATATCCGAGATCCTTATGAAACATAGCAAATACATCCCTAGTAGCCGCTTCATCACGGACCATGAAATCTATTTTGAAATATCTCTCCCTCCTCTTTTCTTCTACCCCCATGGAATCCTCGCCCAGATGAGACGTTAAGCTAAAGTATATTAAGTTTTTGGGATCTGGGGTCACGGATCCCAAAAATATTCGGTTAAGGAACACTCTGGCCGGGAGATGTTCTTTCTCCGCTTTAACCACGCCTGATGACCACGTAGCTTAGTTTGTGCTTTAGCTCTGTCATCTTGTGCTCTAGTGCTAAGCTCAGCAGGAGCCTAACTCTCTCCTTAGCGTCCTTAAGGTCCTTGGCATTCTCTAGCTCGCTCATGACCAATTCTAGGGCACTATGAAATCCCTCATTTGCGATCATCAATAGGATTACGGGTTAAGTCCTTATAAGCTGGAGCAAAATTAAACATGGAGGTGTTAAGTAGTGGCCAGGGTCACGGCCATTAGACGTGTTGGCAGGAGCCTGGAGGAGCAGCTAGCCGACAGGCTCCTGCTACTCTACACGCTCAAGGACCTGAACGAGCGTAGCGCTAGGGTCTATGCTACCGCCCCCCAGAAGTTGGTGTTCCTGGCCGAGAGGGAGATGCTGGCCTCACGCATAAAGGGCTTCAACTACAACTTCATTAGGCTGGACTTCGGCCCCTACTCCTCAGAGTTAAAGAAGGACCTGGTAACGCTCATGGCCTGTGGCCTGGTCAAGGACGATCCCGAGAGAGGCTACGTGATCACCAAGAAGGGGAGGAAGCTCCTTGAGAGACTCAGGTCCCTCCTGGAGCGCAATAACGACATACTCGACATAATCAGGTCCGTAAACGAGCGTTACGGCTGCATGAGACTAGAGGATCTCCTATCGCACGTTTACAGTCTGCCCCATCCTCTGAAGGGGCCTAGGGAGCCCATAGAGAAGGTGAAGCTGAGGACACCTCTCCTGAGGCGCATTAGCACCTCTCGGGCTGAGAAAGTGCTAGCCATGGAGCCCTGGGAACTCAGGTTGCTCAGCGTGGCCACGGACCCCGAGGTCGAGGAGCTCCGGTCTGTGAAAGTGAATGGCCATGAGGTCCTGCTCTTCAGATACAGGGGCAGCGACTATTACACGGCCATAGTGCTGGATCTACCGGGCTGCGTATCACAGGGAGCCAGTCTTGAGGAAGCTGAAGAGAGCATTAGAGAGGCCATAGAGTGTTATGAGGCCAGCGAGGGGGGCTAAGCTCTGTCCAAACTGCCCGTTATATCCGGGCGTGAGTTAATCAAACGGCTGAGTAAGATATGTTACAAGACCGTGGGGATACGTGGATCCCACTGTAAGTTGAGGAGGACTAAGGCGCTTGTGGTACCTCTTCATCCAGAACTCGCCAAGAGCACGCTAAAGGCCATTTTAAATGAGATAGAGCTGAATGAGGGAATCCCCCAGAAGGTCATTAGGAAGCTTCTACGAGGAGAGAAAGTAGATATTTCGTGCCCTAAGGAGCAACCATCAATTACTAGCTGGATTGTGTCCTAAGGGCTTCTAACTTTATGGGATGAATGGAACTATCGTGGTTAAACTTTTTCCCATAATCCCCTAACCAAAAGGCTTATATAACTACAGAATCATGACAAGATAAAGATGAGACCAAAGAGATACTTCACGCAATGGGCAGCGCAATTCTATGTTGCCGCTGAACTAACAAGAAGGGGTTATCTAGTTTCCCTCACTTTGGGCATGGCTCCTAAAGCTGACCTACTTGTTGTGAGCCCAAGTGGTAAGCACTTCATGGTGGATGTCAAAGGATTAAGCAGTCCTAATTGGTGGATAATCGGAAAGCACGGGCTTGAACAGCATGAGGATTTGTATTTCATTCTGGTGTATATCCCAAAAGATCCAGAACAATCTCCGAGATTCTTCATTATGACTAGCTATGATGTGAAGACTGAGATAGAAAAACATTTAGATGAGTTGAGAGCAAGGGAAAGAGAAATAACCAATCTTGAGTATGGTTTTCACTGGAAAGTAGCCTTTAAATACGAGAATAGATGGGATAAGCTTCCAACATGATCGACGCTCTAAAATGTTGGCCTTTCCTGCGTATTTAACTAAGCCCAATTAAATC
>Ga0190367_1000404_pt1 | contig 32137 bp, 44 predicted proteins | sample 4872181011_MG_FD_171838 | JGI IMG/M metagenome (GOLD analysis project Ga0190367, IMG submission 171838) | Hydrothermal vent microbial mat bacterial communities from Southern Trench, Guaymas Basin, Mexico - 4872-18-10-11_MG | ecosystem: Environmental > Aquatic > Marine > Hydrothermal vents >...
ACTATCGAATGTACTCAAAGGAAATGAGCTAGAGCAGGCAAAAATAATACTGGATGTATTGAATGAGTATCCCCGCATAGCCTCAAGAACTGATAGAGTAAAACAGGCACTATCAATTCTTATATTGTATAAGATTAAAAATGTTAATGTGAGTTATAGCGAAATTGCAAGAAAATTCCATGTTGATCCCGTAAATCTAATGAGAGCCTATAAAATTCTTAAAACTAAATACTATAAAGACTTTGTTGAAGATATTAAGGTAAGAATGCCCAACATAAATAGTATACTTTTATGAAGTCAAGAACTTAAGTATCAGAATTTGACTATCGGGTATTACTAGTCGTTATTATCGTGGTCATCACATTCTTTTTGTATATTAACTTATTAGGCTTTTTACTTTATTATGGGTAGAGGAGGTAAAGGTGTATACTAGGTCATGAATAATTATACTGAGGTATTTAATGCTAGAACACTACCGTATGTACCGACTTATGACGAGATATTAAAGAAAATACAAAATAGGTACCGGAAACTTAAGGTCAAAGGTAAAGGTTGGAGGAGCAGGAAAAGACTGGAACTGGAAAGAATAGAACTAGTATACAATATCTTATTAAGTGAAATTAATAAAGTAATAGATGATGCTATTGATATGAATAAACTTCATCCATTTTATAGGGAATTGATTAAATTATTAATAAACCATAATGAATATGAGCGTTGTATAAATGAACTGAAAAGATCAAGAAAATTACTAAGACGGTTCTTCATTAGATACCGTAGCTTAGTGAAAGAGAAAAGAATCAATCTAGAAGAGGTTAAGGAAGAGGAGAGAAAGAGGTTAATATTTAGATATCTCACTGAGATCAAGAAGATAAGAAGAGAAGCTATAGGTAGAATGCTATCGACAGTAAAGAGAAAACGCAAATGTTTAGAGATTATAAAGAAGAGCTATATAGCATTACGTAATATACCCTCAATAAACGCTGATGCACCATCAATAATAGTAGCTGGAATGCCTCAGGTAGGTAAATCCACATTGGTTAGCAAAATCTCTTCGGCTAAGCCTGAGGTCGCCCCTTACCCATTCACAACAAAATCAATAATCATTGGACATATTAGGATAGAAAAACCCTATGAAACCTTAATTCAAGTTATAGATACTCCTGGCTTACTAGATAGACCTTTGAGTGAAAGAAATAAGATAGAACTACAGGCTATTCTTGCTTTACGGCATCTACGAGGAATCATAATATACCTTATTGATACATCGATCAATAGATACTATAGTTTCAGAGAGCAAATAAATGTTTTAAAGGAAATCTTAGACGCCTTTAGAGATAAAGAAATAATTGTCGCCTTGAATAAAATTGATGAAGCAACACAAAGAGATATAGATGAAGCTCTTAAACAAGTCATAGAGATAGGTATACCACGTGATAAAATATTCTTAATCAGTGCATTACATGGATATAATGTTAAAACGTTACTAGATGTAGTGCTTAATAAGCTATTAACCTGTAAATGCTAGCCCCTTTACCTTTATTGTTGACTTACTATTTAATTCTCCTTCGTATGTTACTTCAGCCCCTAGTATCCTCTTCACTATTTCAATATTAGTGTATGTGTGCATTGTAAGCTTGGATATTGTAACTTCAGAGTTTCCATGAGCTAATGCTAGGAAGGGTATTATCATATCACCCATATGTGAATCTAACGCAGCATTAGATAGCAATTCTTCATAAAGTTTCTCAGCTGCCTCTCTGCCAACTCTCTCAGCAGGCTTACCTCTAGCTCCTAAAGAATCAGCACCTAGTATACAGTTATTTGTGGTCCTAGCCCATAACACTATGCCGCTACCTGGTCCTAGGTGAGGGTCTCGTGAAGGCTCATAAAACTCTAAATCTATGCTTATCTTACTTTCATCAAATCTCTTATCCACCAAATAGTCTTTAGCTGATTTAGCCTGTCTTACAGCTACGTGTTTAGGTAGCTTAACTGCATGAGATATACCATGAATGGATATTACTTCACCTCTCTCAAGTACGTTTAAAGCCTTTAGTTTAGTTACTGGTTCCACTCGAACCTTAACTAGGCCTCCACCTCGTGGATAATGACCTCTTCTTAATACTTTAATACTTATCTTAGCCCCCATGAGGCCTAGCCAGTGAGTGAATACATAGCGCATATAGTCTATTGGAGGGCTCCATGAAACATCTGTACCTCCTCTAATTGTTAGTTCAACAGGCTCATTGGCATAGAGCATTGTTGGGATTGCTGCTTGAAGCACTAGCGAAATGCTACCAGCAGTTCCTATATCAAATTGAAATTTTCCTCCTCGACGTGTTTTAGGATGAAATTCTAGCTCCATTGAACCTACGTATGCGCCTTTAACTTCAGCGTCGGTTAGGGTGGCTATGACCTTAACTGCCGTTAGATGTTGCGGTCTAAGGCCAGGGTTACTTCTTTTAGCTCTAATATTCACTATTTTCACAGGTTTTAGTGCTAAAGCTGAGAGGGTAAGTGATGTTCTGAGAATTTGCCCTCCTCCCTCACCAAAACTACCATCAATCAATATTACCATATCTAACCTATCACCTCATCGCTTTTCATTATTTCTCTTAGTCTTTCAACCCCTTTAATTTCCCGTATTACTCGTACTACAGCTTTAGGTACAAGATGCTCCCATGGCTCTCCATTGACCATTTTCTGTCTAATAAGCTTACCACTATACGTTTCTCTATTGAAGAGAGGCGGTGTTTTTACGTCAAATCCTGCTTCAGTGAATAATCTTTTAACTAATGGATTATTCGTATAGACCATGTTAAAGGGTGGAACAAGCATCATAACATAGCGTACCCATACATAGTTCATCTCAATGTCAGGTATAGGTATTAAGTATACTTTTGAAAGATCTATACCCTCTTCCCTCAAAGCTGCCTTTAACATCAGTATACGTTCACCGGCAGTAAATGGGTTTTCAAACGTATGGCTTATTTGCGCGCTACCAATACCAATGATAACCTCATCTACCTCTTTAAGTATGCTCTTAATAACATAAACATGACCTGTATGTGGAGGCTGAAATCTACCAATATAGAGGCCTCTACTAGCATCTTCAATATTCATACTCTTTCCCCCTTTGAACTTCAACTTTTAAACCTCTATAAACCTTTAATTCATTGGCGGCTGAGTCTTCACGTAATGCGATCTCAAGCAAACCAAAACTGTCCTCTAAAGCTATAAATTCCTTATGCTTTCCCTCACTAAACGTTCTCACAAACTTTGCGAGAATTTCCCCCTTACCCTCAATCTTAATTAACACTTTCTCGCCTACTTTAAGCCATGGCACATTCTTTACTGGAATACTTGTTATTATGTTTCCGAAGCTGTCTATGTGGACTATTTGACCTTTAGCCTTACCACCTTCTATAATCGGAGCGTACCAGTCAAGCTTAACTATAGAGTTAACATTTACCTTTCTCCCTAAGTAATTAAGGGGATAGCCTAAAGAGATGTAAGCAGCTAAGGGAGCAAAGACGTCTCTTCCATGAAATGTACGTGATTTAGGCGTAAATTCAATTTTACTTTCGTCAACAATATATATGATGGCGTCCTTCTGATATTGCATTATTATAGGATAGAGTACACCATTATCAGGCGCTATGAATATATGCCGCCGTGTCTTGATAACTACTACTTTTCTCTCTGATCCCACACCAGGATCAACAACAATGAGGAATATTGTACCATTGGGATAATATTTATGAGAACTATAGAGTATAAAAGCAGCCTCAAAAATGTCAAACTTCCTCACATCATGGGATAAATCAATAAGCTCAACATCCGGATTAATACCTAGTATTACAGCTTTCATTACACTTACGAATGGATCTTTTAGGCCGAAATCAGTTAATAATGCTATGATCCGTTTTGCCATACAATCTCACTATGGTAGTGTTAAATACTATATTTATTTAAATGTATTCATGTCTTCGACAGTCAAAATAGGTATTTCATTAACTTGACATGAGCTATTTACATTTGTGAAATAGATAGTGAAAGCTTAAGTTATTGGAAAGGTAAATAAAGCATACACGTTGACATCAATAGTAGTAGGAATACTGTAACTGTACCAGTCGTAATCTATTGCCCCATCCCATTAATGGGGACAGTTAGAGAAAATGTTCGACCCAATACAACTAATGAAATCAATAAAAATTGATAAAGAGTCTATAGAATTAGCTATAGAATACGATATTCTACCATACATGGCGAAACGATACATAGAGTTATTCTCATATAAAGGGGCTGTAAGCCTTCTCAATGCCTTTAGATTAGGGCTAAAAAGAGGTATAAGGTGTAATACTTTAAAAATATCATGTTATGATCTCTTAAACAAAATAAAGAATAGAATTATAGTTAAGCAGACACCATGGGTACCTTACGGATTCTGGGTTCTTGAATCTAATGTGGATATAGGTGCAACCCCAGAATATTTATTTGGTTACTATCATCCACAAGGTATAGCCTCTATGATACCTCCAATAATACTAAACCCTGAACCCCATGATAAGGTATTAGATATGTGTGCGGCACCGGGAAGTAAAACCACACAATTAGCGCAAATGATGGAGAATAAGGGTGTAATATTAGCATTAGATGTAGATAGAGATCGCATGAGAGCTTTAAGGTCAAACATTTCACGTCTTGGCATACATAATGTTATAACGTTCTTGCTTGATGCACGAAAAATAGTTAATGTAGGAGAAAAATTCGACAAGGTACTAGTAGATGCACCATGCACAGGTGAAGGTTTAATTCCATTAATGCCAGAGAGAAGGAAAAGTAGAACATTCTATGATATAATGGTATTAATGAGACTTCAATACGAGTTACTAAAAGCGGCTATACTAGTTACTAAGAAAGAAGGGATAATAGTATACTCAACCTGTAGTATAGCTCCTGAGGAAAATGAGGTCATCATAGATTCTATATTAAAAGAATTCAAGGGCAAAATAGAAATAGTAGATATAAGCTCCTATGGCGAAAAAGGCTTCACTGAGATATACGGATTAAGACTAAGTAAGGAACTAGAGTTCTGTTTAAGATTATACCCCCATATTCATAGAACAGAAGGGTTCTTTATATGCAAGATAAAGAAGAAGATATAAAGAATATTCAAGAGATAGTTTATGAAGAAATAAAGAGACTATTTGGAAACTATGCATTAAGATTTATTGTTGAATCTAAGTATGATATGATAGTATTGAAAAGAGACATGAACTTGTATGAGATGTTCCTCGTAAGTAAGGAATTAAAACAGTTATGGCTGACTATACAGGATAGAATTAAGCAGAAACCGTACTCAATAGGGTTATTTGCAGGATCGATAACTAAGAGAAAAGGGAAGCTTAAACTAAAAATCGGATTAGATTTAATGGAATTTCTTGCACAACGATTAAGAAGAAATATCGTCATAGTGAACGATCATGCGGCCATGTTATTCCTTTATGGAAGGGACATTATGTTAAATAGTATTGTGGATATACTTCCACCTATAGGCTACTTAACTGTAGTCGCTAATAGAGGACTAGAGATACTTGGTTTAGCTAAACTACTAATCAACATAGAGGGCGCCATCAATAAAGGAGCCAAAAAAGATGTTATAGCCTTAAAGAACGTCATAGATAAAGGCTGGTATTTAAGGAAAGGGGGGTAGAGAGAAAAATAAAAATACCCTATATCTAATAGCAACGTAGGAGAAGGAACAAGGTGATGACATGCCCTTCGCCAAAGGTGATTTTCTCTTAATAGACTATATAGCTAAAGTAAAGGAAACAGGAGAAACCTTCGACACCACAATAGAGGAGGTAGCAAAGAAGGAAAGAATATATCGTGAAGACAAGATATATGAGCCATTATTAGTGATTTTGGGTGAAGGTAGAGTAGTAAAAGGATTAGAAGAAGCATTAGAAAAAATGAATGTAGGGGAAGAAAAAGAAATCGAGGTAGAGCCAAAGAAAGCTTATGGTGAAAGAGACCCAAGTAAAGTAAGAATGGTCTCGCTCAGGGAGTTTTCAAGAAGGGGTATAACTCCTAGAGTTGGCGAAATAGTTGAAATTAATGGGTTGCCTGCGGTAATAAGGAGTATTACTGGTGGAAGAGTAATAGTAGATTTTAACCACCCACTTGCAGGTAAGACTATTATATTTAAAGTTAAAGTATTAAAGAAAATAGATGATGAAGCTGAAAAAGTAAAGCACTTAGTTCATAGAAGAATTAAAGCAGCCCCAACCGATAAGATTGAAATAGAGAGAAAAGAAAACGAAATCACAGTAAAGTTACCTAAAGAATCATACTTAGCCGAAGACATACAGTATGCTAAACAAGCGTTAGCGAGGGAGATTGCAAAATATATCCCAGGAGTCTCCGTTGTAAAGTTCATCCAAGAATACAAAATTGAAGAATCAAAGAAACAATAAACATAGGTTCAGACTATGTCATAATCTCTAGCAAACACTCATATAGGTTTAGACCTTTAGGACATTTTATTTTACCTTTAATCTTAATAATCTTACATTTGTCTCCTCTGAATAATCCTAAGGGTTTACATAAAACCCTATACTGACAGTTCCTTGTATTACACTCAATAGGTCTAAAGGTGATTATTGCCCCCTCGACAGCTATTTGTGATTTTATGGCTGCATTAACCTTTGCTAACTCGACCTCAACTACTACAACATTACCGTGGAGGGGGCATCTATGTTTTATTCTACGAGCTCTCTTAACTTCATATACACGGCCTTTAGTAAGGTTACTGCACACCTTAAAGAATTCACATTTTCTACACTCACTTGTTAAACCTTCAAAAACGAATTTTATACCTGGCTTTGCCATAGCCTCTCCTACTAGCGCTATCATCAACTGACACCAAGCACACTTAATCGATAACTCCAGTTGTTTTTGCCAAATTCTCTGCAGCCTCCCACGTTAAGCCTGATTCACCAAGTATTGTGTACCGTTCAGGTCTAATTTTATGTGCTATCGTCAAAGCCTTTATAATATAGTAATCTGGTATACCAAGCTCCTTAGCTGTTGTTGGCGCACCTATCTTTTTAAGAGTGTTACGTATCTTCCTCCAATCCCTACCATGTAAATAAGCCATCATAATTGTTCCTACACCACATTGTTCTCCATGGAGAGCTGGTTTTGGTGCTATAAGATCTAATGCATGGCTAAACAAGTGTTCAGACCCGCTACCAGGCCTCGTAGATCCAGCAATACACATGGCAATACTACTACTAATTAAAGCTTCCATAACTATTCTAACCGCTTTCTCATCACCTCTCCTAATAATATCTGCATAGCATAGTACATGTTTTGCTGAGAGTAAAGCAAGTGAGGCAGCATATTCACCGTAATATTCATTCTTTAATTTGTGGGCTAACCTCCAGTCTAAAACTGCTGTAAACTTAGCAATAACGTCGCCAACACCTGAAGCTAAAAGCCTATATGGGGCCTTAGCGATAATCTTTGAATCAGCAATTATCGCTAAAGGTACCTTCGTCTTCACTGACGTAGGTTTACCTAGACCCTTCACTGAGGCGAAGGGCGAGGCAACACCATCATGTGAAGCTACTGTAGGAATACTTATAAAAGGCTTATTAAGCTTGAAACTAACATACTTAGCTGTATCTATACACTTACCCCCACCTAAGCCTATGATAGCGTTAACCTTGGCATCCTTGAATTCATTAATTATACTATTAATTACATCTATATGGGCGCTCTGAACAGACTTATAATCAACATAGAACCCCTTTTCAGCTAGCATATCTACAAAGGATTTACCTATGATGTTATAGACGTTTGGGCCTGTGATTACTAAGATTCTACCACTAATGCCTAGCTCTTGTAGATAACTAGGTGTTTTATTTATTACACCTTCGCCGATAACTATTTTCTTGGGTAAATCAATTATATGCTCCTTCATTAAAATCTCCCTATGTCAATTTACCTTTCCTCAAATAAACTATATAAGATTATGCTGGAATAAAGTGATAGTAGAGATTCAGAGTTAATATTATATCTATGTCTTCTAGATTCTTTAACATTATATTTTATATAGTAGATAAGGTAGATTATGTCCCGGGCTTAACGTACACCCAGTATATTACTTTGTGAGGGCTAGCCATATATGTTCCGTTATGGAGAGCATGAGAGACAATCAATAATCAGTCGTGACCCCTCTAAGATACCAGTAGTTAAAGGTACGACTACGGTAGGTTTAAGAGTAAAAGATGGAGTAGTATTGGCCGCCGATAAGAGAGCTACTGCAGGCTATTATATTGCACATAAAAAGGTAAGAAAAATTGCAAGAATACATGACAAAATAGCTTTAACCATGTCTGGTGTTGTAGCAGACGCTCAAGCAATAGCAGATATTCTAAGGGTAGAACTAAAATATTATGAACTCTTCCATAAGGCGACAATTACCGTAAAGGCCGCTGCAACATTAGCTTCAAATATATTATTTTCGTCTAGAATATTACCATACGTAGTTCAATTGATAATAGCTGGATATGATACACAGCCAAGAGTTTATGCACTAGACCTTTTCGGAACAGTAACTGAGGAAAAATATATAGCCACAGGTTCGGGTTCACCGATAGCTATAGGAATACTCGAACGTAGATATAATGAGAACATGGATATAGTAGATGCAGCAAAATTAGCTGTTATGTCAGTTAATGCAGCACTACAAAGGGATGTAGCGACAGGTGAAGGAATAGACTTAGTTGTAATAACAGTGAAAGAATATAAGGAGTTCAGCGAAGACGAAGTTAAAAAGCTTATGGCTGAGACGAAAACGTAATTACAGATTGAGTCTTTATACGAGTAGAAAAATTAAAATAGTCTAATATTAATCCTTATTTAGAGTAAGAAGTAACCCGAGCAATATTCCAGCAGTGAGGTTCTATAAGAAGGAACCTAAAGGGAGCAATAGATAACGTAGTTAAGTTAAAACTTCTGGAGGTTAGTAGTAGACGTGCACCACGGTAATGTATTGGAGCTTATCAGGAACACTATAATAAAGTTAATGCCACCTGAGGCTATGGTTGTTAGAGTAGAATTTGAAGGACCTGAAATCTCGATATACGTTAAGAACCCTGCGGTCATTTTAGAGAGACCCGAAATAGTGAAGAAGATAGCTAAGACAATAAAGAAGAGGATTGTCATTAGAACAGACCCCGAGATAAGGAAGAGTAAGGAGCTAGCTAAGAAGATAGTTATGGAAACTGTTTCCCCAGATGCAGAGATAAAGGAAATAGAATTTGATGACGCTCTAGGTGAAATGATAATTAAGGCTAAGAAGCCAGGTTTAGTCATAGGGAAAGGAGGAGCTCTCCTAAGAACACTGTTAATAAAAACTGGTTGGAGACCCATAGTTGTAAGAGCGCCTCCAATAGAGTCGAAGTTCTTACCACAAATATTACATCATTTAATAGAGGAAAGCCAATACCGAACAAGAGTACTTAGAGATGTAGGTCAGAGAATACATAGACCAGTAATATTCAAGTCAAATTATGTAAGAATAACAGCACTAGGAGGCTTCATGGAGGTAGGAAGGTCGGCAATACTTGTTGAAACTGCTGAAAGCAAAATATTATTAGATCTAGGAATAAATGCAGGAGCTTCATCCCCTTTTGATGCTTATCCTAGACTAGACATACCAGAATTCGTAATTGAAGAGTTAGATGCCGTAGTGATAACACACGCACACCTGGATCATTGCGGATTCCTACCATACCTCTTTAAATATGGGTACAATGGACCAATATATACTACGAAAGCAACAAGAGACTTAATGATCTTGCTACAACTTGACTTTCTGGAAATATCTAGAAGAGAAGGAAAAGCATTACCCTACACACAGAAGGAAATAAAGAAAATGATATTACACACAATACCATTGGACTATGAGGAAGTAACGGATATCGCACCAGATGTTAGGCTAACATTATACAATGCAGGACACATTCTTGGTTCAGCAATGGCCCATTTACATATAGGTGAAGGCTTACATAACATAATCTATACAAGCGACTTTAAGTATGAGAATACAAGGCTCCTAGAGAAAGCAAATGACAAGTTCCCAAGAGTAGAGACGTTAATCATGGAGAGTACATATGGTGATGAAGAACTTCCACCTAGAGATGAAGCCGAGCAACAGCTAATAAGCCTAGTTAAGAAGACTGCTGAGCGAGGAGGCAAAGTCCTAATACCAGTATTTGCTGTAGGTAGGGGTCAAGAGATACTACTAGTATTAATTGATGCAATTGAATCAGGCAAACTACCTAAAATACCAATATATATCGAAGGAATGGTTGATGAGGCTACGGCGATCCATACGGCATATCCTGAACTATTATCGGATAAGCTTAGAGAGAAAATATATCATGAGGAAAACCCGTTCACAGCAGACTATATATACATAGTTGAGAGTAGAGAGACTAGAACAGACATAGTCGAGTATGATGAGCCATTAATAATAATGGCAACATCAGGTATGCTCACAGGCGGACCTGCAGTAGATTATTTAAGGTTATTAGCGCCAGATCCAAAGAATACCCTAATATTCGTAAGCTACCAAGTGGAGGGCACACTGGGTAGGAAAATCAAGGATGGTGCTAAAGAAATTTCTTACATATCTAGAGAGGGCAGACTCGAGGTTATAAAGATAAATATGGAGGTTCATAGTGTTGAAGGATTCTCTGGTCATTCAGATAAAAAGCAACTCCTGAGGTTCTTACAGAGAATGACACCTAAACCTCAAAGGGTAATATTAAATCATGGTGAAAGGAGTAAGGTACTAACATTAGCAAACATTATTCGAAGAAGATTCGCCATGGAAGTTTACACACCATATATCCTAGATAGTCTAAGGCTAGCTTGATATAAGTGATATACATAAATTCCATAATTTATCACGAACATAATGTAAATTCTTTATAGCCTTTCCTTTATGGGCACTTTCTATAGCACTTGATGGCATTAACGCTAAACCTATAGCAAGAGGTCTACCCTTCTCGTCTAATACTATGACCAAGTCATCCTCCTTTATATCGTTAGAATAATTGACTATACCTGGCACCATTACATCAGCTCCATTAAGAATATGTGGAACCGCTCCCTGATCAACAGTGACGGTCTTAAACATTTTGATTAATTCAGGCTTCTTATATAGTACAACTAAAGTAGGGTATACTATCTCCTCCTTAACTATAAATGAGGGCACTCCATCAATGATATATATTTGTATGTTATCTACAATAGCTAACTCTACATTACCTTTTGTAATATTAAAGTAGCTTGTTAGGCTCTCTCTTGCGTTTTTTATCAGTTGTTTTAATTTTCTAATTTCCTTCTTTGATATGAAATGTCTTTGCACTTTGCTTAAGGCTCATCACCCAAGTACAGTATATATTGAAGATACATTTATATATCCCATTTCTACTAAAGTCCTTTAGCAGAACTTAGATCGAATGCTACGAAGAAGCTAGGTGAAGCATCTGATGGACGAGATAACTAGGAAGCTATTAAGTAACTCAATTGGTAATGTTGTTTTAGTTAAACTTAAGGGTGGTCGTGAAGTTAGAGGTAAACTGAAAAGTTATGATCAACACCTAAACCTTGTACTTGAAGATGCAGAGGAAATAAAGGAAAATGGGAATACCCGAAGACTAGGTACAATTGTTATAAGAGGGGATAATGTAATTCTCATTTCACCAGCTGAGTAAAAGGATAGGGATAAGGTGAAAGATTATGGTTAAAGGTACGACATCATTTGGTAAGCATGGTAGAAGTAAAACACACATTAGATGTAGGAGATGTGGTAGACACTCGTTTAATGTAGCAAAAGGGTATTGTGCTGCCTGTGGATTCGGTAGATCAAAGAGGATAAGAAGATATTCGTGGCAAAACAAGAAAGTGAATAGAGTAAGGGTAGTTTAATCCTGGAACTTTAAAACAATATCTACATAAGTAAAGTCATTATCATCAATTAACCATCTTAGAGTTAAATGATACTCTAGTTACTCGTAGCCCATTTCCACAAAAACTATAACTATTGTGTCATCTCGAACTTTTAATGAGCCTTCTAGAATAACATTCCTTTTTGGAGGAAGTGTTAATTCTCTAGAGGAAACTATTTTACCATTGACTCTAACTATTACGTCTTTCGTAGCGTTAAACCTACCTTCCTTACGTATACTCACTCTAAGCTTTGTGAATTTGTCATACCTTATTGTTGATGGTAATACACTAACACTTATTGGTGGATTATATGTTGCACTTTTAGCAAGATTAACTAGCCCAAAGATCACTTCGATACTATATAGAAATACTTTAATCACATAGGGGCCACCAGCTCTAACAACACGATAAATAATGTATACTGCAATTATGAATAAGATACCATAAAATAAGGTTTTGGGTGCGTATAGAGTTTAGAAGGGAGGTTAGACAGTATACTCCAAAATGTAAACTTTGGTAACGTTACCATACTCATTAAGAATAGTAGGAGAGTGATCAAGGTTAAGAGGTTTAGTTTTCTTTAAGAAAAGCATTGTGTCATAGGATTTGGATTGAGAGGATACAGAAACGTTATCCAAAGCAATGGAAATACATCAAAGGAATTAGAGAAGCTATTAGAAAACACGGTAGAAAGATAAGAAACATGATCAATGACCTATATCATAAGATAGCAGAGGAAATAACAAATACTGCATTAAAGCATAGAAGTTTAATTGTTGTAGAGAACCTTAAAAACCTAAGAATTAATGGCAAGAGGAACACTAGGTTTAATAAAAAGCTCTCATTATGGGCTTATCGTAAACTACTATCCTATATAGAGTATGAGTGTCTAGAGAAGGGAATACCACTAGTAAAGGTTAATTCAAGGAAAACCTCTAGGCTTTACCCAAGATGTAATAGTAGACTAATACCCTCTAATGGTAGGATTCTAAGGTGCAGTAAGTGTGGTTTTATAGGGGATAGAGATGTTACAGCATGTTTTAACCTCATCTCAAGATGTGGGTGCTTGAGGTCGCCCTGAACGCTCCTGACCAGATGCAAACCCAAGAAGGGATGAAGGAAAATCAGGAATGAAGGAATGAAAACTGTAATAAAATGTTATAAAACCCGACCTCCCTTTCCTTATATTACTCAAGGTACTCAACTAATGTGTGGAGGAATGATTGCTCATTTAACTTAGATTGATAAGTGTGGAAGGGTGATTTGGTGGACCGGCCGGGATTTGAACCCGGGACCTCTCGGGTGCAAACCGAGCGCTCTTCCAGGCTGAGCTACCGGCCCACCCAGTGGCTATATGAGAAAGTGGTAGGGGAGGATTTAAAGTTTTATTGTTGGGAGTATTGTTGGGGCCTAGTTTAACTCCTAGTTGTATAAGCTCTTCTACTGTTAAGTGTTGTAGTAGCTTCTTTAATAGCTCATTTGATACTGGCCTTTTACCATGAAGTATCATATACTTATAGACACTACCAGACTTAATACCCAAATCCTTGAGTTTAACCTTCTTCTCAACAACCACTTTCTTGAATATTTCTATTCTAATGTCTTGAGGGATATTCTTAACTATTTCATCTAGATTTAGGCTTAAAGCCTGCATTATGAGAGAGCCCCTCCCTCGGATAATAATGTATAATTGGGAGCTTTAAATAATTTACTGGAATACAGTAATCAAGTATATAACTAGTTATATACTGGAATCAAGTAAATTATTAAATACATTACCCCTTAGAATACTAGCCTGGTGGACTATTCTTTGCCGCCCAAGGGATACAGGAACATAAGCATTAAGGAGAGCTTGTACAGAGAACTAGAAAGATTCATGATAATAGAGAACGCCAAAGCAGGATACAGAAAGTGGAAGAGCATAGCAGAAATAGTAGAAACAGCAATACGAGAATACCTAAGAAAACACAGAACTGGTGAATCATAAAATGCTATGGATGAAGCTAAATCGAGAAAGATTAATAAAACTTAATCTTATGGGCTTAGCACTTGCGGCAACAGCAATAGGCCTATCATTAGCAACAGATCTAATACCACCACTACTTAGAATAACATTAAGCTATTTTTACGTAATAGTCGGTTCTGCGATGTTCATACAAGTATACAGAGCCCAAGTAATAATAGTAGAAAACACATTATCATTACCAGAACAACTATACAATAAATTAGAGGAACTCTACAAGTTAACAAGGGATAAGAGAAGCTACAAGAAGTTTAAGTCACTCCAGGAGCTCCTAGAATACCTAATAGACAAAGAGCTAAAGGAAATAGAAGAGAAAAATGAAAGAATAACTAAAGGAAAACGAGAATAGTATAGTCAGCTTTTTATCTTACTGTAACTCAAGGACAATTAGGAATAGTAAATTTAGGTGATTAGCCTGTCAAGAGAGGAATCCTTCATATCTAAGTTACTTAAAGACCTAGAGGAGGGTAAACTAGGGGATTCCAGGTTAGCTTATGTTCTCGGACGCTACATTGAATTAAAGAAAGTATATGAATATCTCTCATGGCACCTCATGACAGAAATTACTAGAAGCGGTATTTCAGGAGCACAGGTATTTGTAGGTTTTCTTAACTTAGATCTGGTGATAGGACTTTTCTCGTTCGTAATAGCATTAGGGTCCATAATATTCACAATAATGTTTCCCGAGTACAGAGTACATGCATTAATATCAACGATTATCTCTACAGCATCCACAGTAGCATGCCTAGGACACTACTTCCTAAGAATTAAGAAAGGAATAGCACCAGAAATAGCTAAGAGGTGAAGATTAAAATCCTGCTAACATGGAGTCCAGGCTAAGGTGGGATCCCAGCCGTAGTAGCTATAGTGTATCGCCAGAATTCTAAAGGAGACTAGCTAGGAGACCAGGCTCCAATACTATTCCAGTTGAAATAGACTATGCAAAGTAGATTTCTTGCAGCACTAATGGATGCTGCAAGGGAGGCCTGGAGTATTTAAACTTCATTAGCCCCGTCTCACTCCAGTGAGACGGGGCGTTGCTAAGCCCCATGTACCAGGTTAGAGAAGAGGCATAATATAGATGATAGGCTATTCATGATATTGCATTCTTAACATAATATCTTTAGTACTCTATTAATGTAGCCTCGAGAGATCCTTTAGCCCGTCTCACTACTCTGAGACGGTTCTATTTGTGACATAAGTAGTTTAACTAACTGTTATCCCATGTTAGCTAAATTACTTACTATTATAGCAACAATAATAACCATAATATAATTGGTCTTAAGAGGACAGAGCCTTACGTTTTTACTCTTTTTTTGTGTTAGGTAGAATTCCTGTGGAGAATCTACCTAACACCTCATTGTTGAATAGAAAAGGAGAGTCTGATGTAAGTGTTGAGAGAGTTTAGGTTATAGAAGCTAGGTTATAGAACCTTTGAAGGACAAGGGATACTCTTAATATTAAATATAATGTAGTATAATTTCTATAGAATATTTCTAGTCATGGTAATTGCTCCTTATTACTTAGTTGATATTCTTCGGCAAGGACCCCTCTCCATGCTGCTGCCTTAAGCGGGACTCATGGACTCCTTGAGAGAGCAGTTGATACACTATCACATAGACTATATTAACAGTTGATAACCTATCTCATGTACTCTTCGCTCACGGACTCCTGCATGATTCAATCCTTTATTTAGTGTTAGGTAGAAGTTCCACTAGAAAGCTACCTAACACCGTTTGAAAAATACTAAACCAGTTCAGAGAAGAGTTAACCTTTAATTGTCTATTCTTTGTTTTGGTGTTAGGTAGAGCTGCTCTCAGAATTCTACCTAACACCGAAGAATTAGAGTGGAAAATCGCAAGGTCCTTCGCTAAAGCGTTATCCCTGATCCTAGTGCTGCATGGGTTACTTCTATTTCGCTTTTGAATATTGGTTTTACTTCTTTCTCGATGTAGCTTTTTAGCTGCTTTAGGATTTCCTGTAGGATCCAGACTAGTAGGGCCAGCTCTCCGAATAATCGTTTGCCTCTAAGCGCGTTTATTAGGCCTACGAATCTGTTCTTAAAGTATTTTGCAATATTCCTTAATACCTCTTCGGCGCTTGTAGCTGGGTAGACATGTTTCTTCTTTATTTCTTCTTTTGCTCCTCGAGTATAGCCTACGGGGCATATTATGTAGTATCCTCTATCGCTCTGGGCATTGTATTTTACTGCTTCGCTGAAGAGCTTCCTTAGCTTGGGTTCGAGCTGCTTGGGATATATAGGGCAGCTCTCCTGGGTCGAAACGTAGATGTGGTATTGTACGAGCCTCTTGGTGGCTGGTAGCTCTATGATTAATGTTATCACTCTCTTTACTGGATCCTTGAGTATCGTTAGCGGCTTCACATCTCTCTTATAATATGATTCTAGTATGCCCCTGCTCCTGCCCAGGCCTCTAGCGAAGGGTAGTAGCAGCTTATTCATCATCTCATATACTTTGCCTAGCTTCTCCCCTCTATCATAGCTCTTTCCCATGAAGAATCACCTATCCCTCATTGCTTCGATTTCAAGACTCCTTTGTCTCCTTAATGCACTCATGTTCAGGTATGCTTCAACCATCTCCCTCTGCTTGTGCTGTCTTATCCAGGTCTTTAGTCTGTCATAGTCTTCTCTTGAGTTAAGAAGGTGTATTATGAAGTTTACTATGAGTTCTCTGTCACCGTTAACGCTTAGCCTGTTTAGGCTTAGGCTTTTACTTTCTATGCCATTGATGATCATACTCACATCGTCTAAGCTTAACCTTAACTCCTTGATCTCAACGAACCTGACAAGGATGTAGTCGTTGAACACCTGTATATGGACCCTGGTCTCCATCGCTTACTCACCGTATGTTTGGATTATTTCGGCTATTTTAGTTAGGTGATCCGATATCGTCTCATTACACTCCGTTACATCGCTTAGTTCATAGAGTAGCATAGACCTATCCTTGTAGTCTATTATTGTTAGCTCTTCGGCTTTCCTCCTAGGATACCATGATAGCCTGTAATGGATGTTTATTGTTCCGATATTGATTTCTGCTATGATGCTGTATCCTGTTCTACCCTGCCTATAGTCAATTCTGAAGTTGTCGTAAACGAATTGAGTATAACCCTCCTTAATACTGTAAACATAAGGGGTCATGGCGACTCACCTACTGTATAGAGTAATTAATGTTATTTTGAGAGTGGCGTTCTGGGAGCTCCTGGTAAGTAGAGTGACTTTCTCTACCTGGACCTAAGCGGTATGCCTCATTGCCCGTATGGAGTATGTCCTTACTGTTAACGAAGACTTTTAGCTCGCTAAAGCTCCATGGGTTTTTCTCTTTCTTAACCTCGACGTCTATTTCTTTAACGCTTTCAGGGTCGATGACCAGGCAGCCTTCCTTGACGTAGAATAATACATTCTTACCCTTAACTACTGTGAGGGGCTTTATAGACAGCTTGATGCCCTTCCTGAAGGCTGATGCTGGGAATATGTATATGCTTCTGCCTTTAGCCAGTTCTACCTTGAGCACCTTAATCTTGGTGTTCTCCTTAAGGTAGAATGCTAGAGTCCTAAATAGGCTAGGGCCCCCGCGAATAGGCTTAATTAAGATGACATCATTTAGCATGATGACCTTACATTCAAGGTTATCTTCATAGTGTTTTAGGGGTTCAGGTATACTCATATTTAATCACCTCCTTGACAGTAATGTTCTGAGAAGACTTAGAGTACTGGTGGGATCATTTAGTGCTGCCGTTATTACTGGCTTTACGTATCTCCTTATTGCAGCTCCTAGAGCATAGCAGAACATAGTATTGAACAATGTTATAGCTAATATTATGCAGTACAGTTTAACCATGGCCTCTAACCCTCCTAAGCCAAAGACGAATAATAATATGGCCAGTAATGGAGTGAAGAAGGTCAAATAAACAATGTAAATGGAATAAACCATCATGACCCACCTGAACCTAACACGCCTATAGCCAAGGTAGCCAGCTACAAGGGAAACAATTAAACCAGTGTAATCGGCGGCCATGCATGTCACCGTTTATTTTTTCTTGGTGTTAGGTAGACTCCTAGTAGGGGAACTACCTAACACCTTTCCAGCATTAACTACCATAATGATGAAGTCTAAGTGCTGCTCGAGGTTAAGAAGGGTCACTAGTGTTTCATCTAGCATGTTCTTTGTTTTCTCGAGGAATCTAATGTAATGTTTAACTGTCCTTAACGAGTGGTAGTCTTCTGGTAAACTACCAACATAAACGCTTCTTGGATCCCTAGTTTTACTCTTAAGGTAATAGTAGTAATACTTCTTCTTGAGCTTGTTGAGAACCCAGGTCTTCTGCAGCCAGTACCCCTCGTACTTCGCCGCCATGGGCTGAAGTTTAATCAGCAGGTCTGATATTAGGTTCTCAAGTTCAATAATATCGTCCCTGATAGACCTAATTATTGCTTTAGGGTCCTTCTTCTCCGTAGCGGAAGCTAGAGTTAATGAAGTAGCTGCCATAGCCTATCACCTAATTACTTCTCTTACCATTCTTTCAATTGTTAACCTTACATTATCGACTCTTGAGATCAATTCTTGAGCGGTATCGAGTATTGCATCAACTATTTTGTCGAATCTTTCATTATAGCTGCAATAGCAGTAATCCTTCTCTGGGAGGCTTTCCTCAGACTCCTTCATCTTTATCGATATGGTACTGACAATATTGTTGCATAGCGATATGGTTATTTCAAATCCTTTAGCTTCGAAACAATAGTACTCATAATGGCGTTTCATATGTTATCACCTTGAAGGTCATGGTAATGCTATTACGTCTAGGATGTACTTTCCTCCCTTCTTTGATCCGTAGGTCTTGTACTTTAGGAAAGAACTCTCAGCAGCCATCTGCCTTAGCGTACGTAGCAATGTTTCTATCTTGACGAACGGTATTTTCCGCTGCTTCCTAAGTCTCCAATACGTTTTAATGAACTCTGCCTTGGTAAAGCTCATTGTGCTCTCGGTAGCCATCTTGGCCATCTCCCTAAGGACTATTATGACTATATCCCTCGAGGGGATAACATATCGCTGTCTAGCCATCACTTGTTCACCTTCTTGAGTTCACTTTCTTCATTGGACATAGGATATTGAATTGACAATACTGACATTCCCAGTCAAACTTCGGGGTCTTGCTACGCTGATAGAATTCATAGACAAGTCTCTGGAGCTCATAGTCGTCGAGCGGTTTATCAACAGGATATTCTGCTATGCGGTCTGGCGTAATGTATAGTAGTAGTCCTCGTTTGGCTCTAAGCATATTCATGTATATTCTTAATTGCAGCTCATGGTGCTGTAGCGGCATATTATAGTCTCCACGGGCAGTCTTGATCTCAACTATAACCCTGCCCTGACTATCTTCAATGATCATGTCGGCCCTACCCTTGATCCTAACTACTAGGGGCATGCCATTGCGTTCGATGTTAATGCTCTTAGCAGCTTCAACTTCAACACCTATAACTTTAAACTCGCTATTGTCTAAGCTCATTAGGAGGCTCTGTAGTCCCATATGGACTAGCTTGCCTAAGATCATGTAGGCGTGGTATTGTTGTGCTCGGGCGAGATCAGGATATTTAAATCGGTAAAACCACTTCATAGGACACTGTACCAATGCAGAGACATGGACTTCATTAGCTTCGACAATGCTATGCTTTTCAAACTCCTCTATCTGCTTTAAGTAGAGAACCTCCTGAATCATCCGCTATCACCTTTATGTAGTCTCTTTGCCTTCATGGACTCCTCCATTAGTTTTTGGGCTAGCTTCATTGCCTCATCGGGTGACAGCTTTATTACGACATGCCAGAAGTTTCTATCAGAGACCGCAATTACCACTACATCCTCAGAGTAGACACCTACGTCATCAACGCCAAAATAGGGGTACTGCGCATGCAACCAAACATCAGGGCTCTCAAGAACCTTCCATAAATCCTTCTTAGCCTTATCGTAAATCTCAACTCTAACCATTACAGTCACCTAGGGCATTGTTATGATTATGTCTATGGGCAACTGCATTAACTCATTAAACCATAATTCTGCTATGTTGTTGGCCTCACAATACCTGAATCCTAGTTTCCCGTAGAGCTCATGGGCTAAGTCGTTAAGCTTAAGCGCCAGCTTGAACAGCTTATCATCCTTCTGCTTAAACTCCTCAGAATTAAGGCTGCGTATGAAGTGCCTTAACTCCCTCCTGGCATCAGCACCATTAGAGTAGTATACATAACATACATTATTATAGAACAATATCAGTAGTCCATGCTCGTTAAGGACCACCTGCTTAGTATTCCTATAAGCCATTAATGCCAACTTGTAGAACTCTCTAACATCATCTATCCTGACTATGGGCATTCCATCTGGAACGCTCCAGGAGTCGATACTAATCATTAAAGGCTCCAACATCTTTAAGCAAACACTTTCATCAAAGGCAGAGGTATTAGCAGAAGTAGCCTGCATACCCTGGTCACCTTAGAGCATTGAAGGATCATCGGTTTCTTCAGGACCTTTACTATGTCTAATGGTCTTCTCGAAAACCTCAATCTCCTCGAGTTTATCAAGAATCCATAACCTTACGAGAGCTGTAGGTTTAAGCCCTTTTGCGGCTGCTATTTTTGTCAGAAGTTTCATTTTTCTTCGGGAAGTTCTATTCTTAGAGCTTTAGGTATTTTCTTAATTTTATATACCGACGGAGTAAGGGACACGAACTCTATACCTCACCCACTACATATTGTGTAGTGAGTATATAAACACTTTGCGTAATAGGTTCTATGCAGTGTGAAGAACATATTATATATTGACCAGAGTGAGAATGTAATAGTGATATTACGTTTTCATATACGTCTCGATGGTGGTTAAATGTTGAAACGCAAAATAAACGGCATATTAACAGTCTTAGCCGCACTAAACGCCATAGGCTCAGATGAAATAACTATGTTTAAACTTCAAGAATTAACAAAAATAAGAAACTATAACACGCTAAATAGAGCGGTGAGTATATTAAAGGAAGTTGGATTTATTGAGGAACGATACGAACGCGGACCTCCTGTCAGAAGATTCATCAAGCTAACAGAAAAAGGTCGCAGAGCAGCACAACTAGCAAAAGAACTACTAGAACTAGCAGGCGAACTGTAGGTATGTTTATATGCTTATGTAAACTTCATATATTACTTTAAGAATAGAATTACATGGAGGGTTATATCTGATGGTGAGCGCCAGAGCTCTTAGCATTATTAGAGATGCTATAGCTAGTGAGAAGCTGCCTTTACACTTGTTTATTGTCTTTCCTAAGATAGGGGTTAATGAGATAGATAAACTTAAGGATAGAGCAGTGTACAAAGGAAGTCGTTTGAGTATTGATCGTCTTGATAATGATGTTTTCAGATTCTTTGTGAAATTAAAGAAAAGGAGTACAAGAGGTTATATTATCACTTATAACAGTTTCTGGATTTTCTTAACTTATGGTCAAGAGTCTGAGACCAAGCCCGTCACTAGTATCTTGCTAAAGAAGCTTTATCCATTAATATATTACCAATATATACCCGTAGGGGAATTCTTAACCCTTATTGAGGACTTGTCTAAGGTGTTCAAACTCGTAGTCAAAGAGTATCTTCTCAGAAGAAAAATAATTGAAAAAGGAGAGAGAAAAAGGAGGTTGTTTAGGGAGGTTATTAGGTCTTGGACCGAGCAAAGGTTTTCTCGTAAGACTTTCGAAGAAATCATGAAAAGAGAAAGCGTAATAATAGATGCATTACGCTTAGCCATTTCAAGCTATGAATACTTTGCAGATTTAAGAGTATATAGGAATGGATCTATTACAGTATATAAGGGGCCCCCTGACATTTATCCTGATATTTATAGACTCATAATAGAGCCTTATATTAAAGTAGCCTTAGGAAACATTGAAAGACTTAGAAGAGTAAGAAGAGTGTTCATCAAGAAGAAACTTGACAGTGAGATACATTCATTAACGCTTCTCTTCGAAGATTATAAGCTAACGAAAGACGACTATAGGCTTATCTTAGACAATCTTTCTAAACAGTTCTTCGTGTCAGTATATCATCTAGGGAACCCCATACTTCATGCGTTGCTAACAGATAGGGAAGAAGGTAGCTCATTTGAGATAATAGCTTATGGCAATAAGGTGGAGATATTACCTGATTTTAAAGCCAGTGCAGAGAGCTTACAAATCATATTAGATGTTCTTACAAGTATTCATCCGCATAACAAATACATAGTGACGTAAAGTGTGATAATTTGAGCGGCAAGGACGAAGAATATGCTATATTGGAGGAAATAGAGAAAAGAAAGAAACAGATATATGCTTATATTCAATTGGTTAGGGTTCTTCTCACTCTTAAATTATATTTCGAAAGAAGATATAGTCTAAGGGCGTTTATTGAGCCTAGTGTCGCTTACGAAGGCAAAGGAGTAAAGGAACCAGATCTCTTAGTGTTAACGTCAAGCAATACTGCTATAATCTTTGACCACAAAATTATAGGAACCCCTGATATTCGAACGGTAAGAAGTCAGCTCGTGTCATTAAATAAATACTATGGCATTTTGAAGTGGAGAGGCAAAGAGCACAAGGTTTTGCACGCAATTTTACTCTGTAGTAAAGAAAGCTGGAACAATGTACTAAGAGCAGGACTTATAGAGAAACCTATTACTTGGATTTATGAACTCGTAGAGGACAAGGAATTATGCTATAAGTTTGAAATATATGTACCTAAAGGAGCCATAATAGAAGATGATATCTTAAGAAAAATCTTGAATGTGTATAGAAAGCATAACATGATAAAGATAGAGAGACCTCGTGAAGCAATGAAGTACGTATTTATAAGGGAACCTCCTCCCGACGAATATGTTGTTGAGAGAGTTTATAGATTTCTTTATGCACGAATGGATGCTAATGTGGATGAGGATGAGTTCTACTTAAGGGAGATCGTAGAAGACTATAATAAGTACTATCCTCCCTGGGTTTTAGAATCAGGTGAAGCCCAGCAACTCACAATGGGTCGGCTAATTAAAGCATTAAAGATAATGGACAAAATAGGCTTAGCAAAATATAAGCCCAATGAAGGAGTGGTAATAGTAAAGAAAATAAAGAAGCTATCAGGTGATATGTTAGATTACTTATTAGAGAAAATAATTAAGCAAGAATTTGAGGAAAAGAAGAGAAGGCCAAAAGTCAAAAAACAAACTAGGATAACCAACTTCTTTAAGTAATGGTAACTAAGGAAGACATAGAATTATATAGTTAGTCCATTATTTTCATGTTCCGAAGAGTTCGTCTAGTGTTTTCCATCTGTTCTCCTTTATCATTGTTAGGATTTCCTTCATTTTCTTTACTACGTCTACTCCCTCATTTGCCCTCGCAACCAGCCATTCTAAAACTATTTCAATATTCCTCCATTCATTATCCACGATTTTCATGATCTCACCAAGGGTTAACTCTAATACATGAATAAAAGCATCTAATTTTAATAGTAGTTTCCCATGAGGAACTAATCACAAGCATCATAGAAAAATTGCACAAAAAGCCTTACTATAATACAGTTAGGTTGTCTAAGAAATTAAGTGGAACCACTTATGGAGTTTATTTAAACAGTAGCCAGCATGAAGGATTCAATCAAAATTTATATAGTTAAAGCAATTAAACTTTGAGAGAGGGCAGAATTATTATGCGTTCTAGACTTTTCAAGGTACTTATTTTAAACTTGGTTTACATTCTTACTTTATTCTTTGTCATCCCCCTTTTCATTATATTGTGGTTTGGGCTTAAGTTAGAGTCATTACTAGCTCTGATTATTTTATTTCAATTATACGTTCTTTTAGCTCAATTAGACATCTATCACCGCCAACTTACTCTTTATACAAGAGAGTTAGAACCCGAAATACTACTTGATCTTAGAGAATCTAAAATGATTACAAGTGACGGATCCAAGTATTACAGTCTTTACGTGAGGAACGCTGGCAAAACTACAGCATATGATATTACAACATCCGCGTATCTAGGGGACGAGAATCTTTCAGAATGTAGTAAAATTTTAGGCTCTCTAGCACCTAAGGAGGAAATGCTAATTTGTAGCATAGTGGTTAAGAACCAAGAACAGTTAAGTATGTTACAGGTAAAGACATTCTACACTATATTTACTGGTGGCTATAGAATGGTTATCTCCTTTTACAATCATAATGTAGGTAAAATGATTAACACCCCAGCAATAATAGAATCAAAGGGCATAATAATACATCCCCTATCAAAGCTTGCTGAAACAATATTGTTGATTAGAAGTCTTAGCAAATCGGGAAAGGACAAAAATCAAAAACAATATAGAAAGAGACTACACAGCAATCACGATATTGTTCAGTAACCTCCTAGCATGGATTTTATCTTATCTATTTTCCTTTCTATGATCCATGCATAGTATTGCTGTATTTTCTCCTTCAATTTCTTGCATTTTTCACAATCACAGCTTAATTCATCCATGTCATTTAATACTATTAAGAGTGCATCTTCAAGCCCTTTTAGGTAGATTTCGTTCATCAGTTTTTCACCTCAGTATAGTGCCTCAGCTTGGCTTACTTTATATATTTGCTGGCAGCCGCAGTTCCGAGGGAGTTAGCTGAAACTGTTAATTCTTTAATTAGGTACGGGAACATAACATATCGTTATCTAACTGCTGCACAAGAATTCATGGCGTGTTAGATAACTAAGCCTTATCTAATTCCTTAAAGAACCCCGTTAAAGAGTTAGATAACAATGTGTACGGGGCATCTTGGGGTCAGGGCGGGTTTATACTCAAAATATTTTTCTATCTAAACATTATACTGGCTTACCATGTGGTAATGTATGAGTGTTAAAGGCTTTTTCGCTGGGTTATTGCTTGGCATTATTATAGGTATTACTATAGTTGTGATTAAGCTTCGTGTTCACGTTTCAGGTTTAGGTACAGTTCTTTTCTTCTCGTTTTTATGGGTTCCAATAGTGTTATTCTATGTGCTTAAGAGACTAGGCATAAAGAGAGAAACGGCATTAGGTATAGCTGTAGGCTCACTTATAGGAGATCTTGGAGCAACAATAGCTATAATACTAATCATTATATCAGCAGTACTAGAGCCAGGACTATAAATCAATTTTTCAGAAAAGTGATCTTATGTTAAATTATGAGACCAGCTATCCCTGATATTATAGCTCCCATGGTGAATGCCAGACTAATGTAATAGGAGATACCGCATGTTATGATTAGCTTTTTATCCTTCATAATATATGATATTAATATCGTTAGTGCCATCATGATTACCATTGCTGTAACAAATTTGTCTGGACCGAGTATTAGTAGTGGGGCCGTTAGAAATCCAGCTATGTAGTATAGTAGGCTTAGTAATGCATGTTCTAAACCTAAATAACGCCCAAACAGCACGCATAGGATGATGGCCAAGAATATCAGTATGACTATCATTATCAAGTTATATCCCTCTATTATGGACTTATAAAAAGAGGAATATCTAGTTTTGGTTTTGAGGACTCATTAAGTTATATTTAATACTTTAAATCTCCGATAGTGCTGATAGTAGTAATGCTATGAGATAAAGGTATATTGCATATGAGGCTATTAAGCTCGGTACTATTTTCAAATAAGGCCTCCTTGTAGGCGTGAATCCCAAGAGGGCAAGTATGAAGTTCACATAGGTATAACTGAATGGTGATAGAGCAAACATTAATCCATGTAATCCTGTTAACGTTAAACCAGCTAAAGCTATTCCTAAAAGTACACCCAAGTATCCTAAAATGAAGTTTATTACACTTTCTTTGAATCTTCTTGATAGCATTTCAAATCCTAGGAGTTAAAGTGGAATCTAATGTAAAAAAGGTTATTGATTTTAGGTTATACTTCTTATTATATCTCCTTATTGTAGCAGTGATGGCGGGTCAATACCGTATCTAAATTGTGCATATAGCATTAGTGCTACCATTGATAGTAATGTTGACTCACTATTAGTTGGCATTATTCCTCCGTACTCGGGTTCCATGGCTCCTGCAACGTTTAGTATGTCTTCTATTAGGCTTGGTCTGAAGGGTACGTAGCCGTAGCTTCCTATGGGTCCATAGCTTACTAGGAATCCTCCTTTGCAATCAGGCTTAATAACCGTGTAGACATTCTGTCCGTCAGGCGAGTAGTGTCCTACACCCTTCCATTGTAACTGTACTAGTACGTTGGCCATCTCGTCTACTGTGTCCCAGCTTATGTAGCCTTTGCCTGCAAGGATGCTACCAAGGGCTACGGCCAGGGCTAATCTTACTGTGCTATATCCGTTCTGGTTTGACACGTAAATGCCATCGCCATCCCAGGCGCTTACAACTTTGTTCCATTCATTAAGTGTATCGGACCACTGGCTTATAGCCGCATAGTATAATCCCTTTACCTCATGATAGAATGGGTCATCGAGAGCTTGTAGCGCAGCTAAGAAGGTGTCTCCACCACTGGTATGGGTGCTTTCTGCAACTGTTACTATTTTACTTTTATATGGGTATGCAGGGTATGTTGTGATTACCACTCCTTCATTATCAAATATGTCGTATATTCTGCTATAGCCTAGCTCAGTCAATGTCACCCATTGTCCATCATACCACTTCCAACCATCAATGCTACATTGTGTTTCAGGCGCCTCTATTCCCGCAGGTAAAAATGCGAACATACTGTAATATACTTCTCTGATTAAGTTATCTCCAAATATATTGGCCATAATATCTTTCATTAACTGCTCCGTGGCTGATACTTTACTATCATCTACTCCAAGACTTCTGTAGGTCTTAATGTATAATGCATCAACATGCCTTACTGAGGACCGCATAGATGGGAAAGTTACATCATAGCTGTCGTATACTCCAACCCACTCTACTCCACTAACAGCATTATCTATAACCAATGTTCCTGCCAAGTATATTTCGCCACCATAACCTACGTCGACCTTTAATTTAATCATCGTCTGTTGACCTGAAATACTATCATCTATTCTCCATTCTTCTACATACAATTTCATTAATAGTGCTGGACCCTCTCTAGAATCATAGATATAGAAGTTCATATACCATTTGTAAATGGTGTAGGCTCCCGTGGATGAGCCCACGGTTTCAAAGCTTTGGTCGCTTATTTCTACATATGTATAGCCATCACCGTAGGGTACATGTAATCCTGGTATGAACCATATGCCATAGTATTTGTAGACTATTGGTAGTGCAGGGTACTCTGAAATAACATGGTACGAGCCAGCCCATCTACTAAGTCTATCTATGTAAGCTTTTGCATTCTTCACTCTATCTTTTATTACATCTAGTGATGGCGCTGATGCCGCTTTAACGATAGCTATGGGGGCGAATGTGCTTGCTAGTAGTGCTATTATGATTACTAGTGCTATGACTCCTTTGATGAGGCCTTGGGGTCTCACTCTCCCCCTAGGGGGAGAGAAAAAAGCTGATGAGAAGGTTAGGGAAAAGAGAGAATCTATTTACCTTCTTCTTAAGAAGAGTAGTAATACTAGAGCTAAAACCATCATTATTATCGGTATTATTAGCAGTTGCTTATTGAACTCGATCTTTCCATCGCTTATCGTGGTTGTGGTCGTCTCGTCTAGTATTGGTTTGTATGATTCTCCTTTGGTTATTGTTATTGCTCCTGGACCTGGAGTCGACACTGCGATGTAGCTTCCGTAAACTACGTATCTTCCTGGACTTAGCTGTAGTATACTTAATGCCTTCTTTAACTCCACATTATTGTATTTCACTATTACCTTCCCTCCAGGTGTTATCACTGCCAGCTCGGCTTGGTTTGAGAGTTCTACTCTGATCCCTCCAACCATAGGCACTATGGATGTTATATTGGCATTCTTAACGTAGTCTATTGTGAAACCGTTGCATGCTGAGAATGCTGCCCTCTGCCATGTAAGTATTCCTAATGCGGTGGAGGATTGTGTTTCAACGTTTGTCTCGTTGGCTTTATCCCATGTTTTTACCCAGTATTCATCGAAGTTCATCAGCATGAAGATCCTGTTGAGGGATGTTAGGGTTCTTGAATCACTCCACATGTACTTAGCGAATGCCTGGAGGAAGTAGCCGTGGGCAAAAGGCTCCTTATCGAACATATAATACCTCGTCTCATTATTGAATCTATGATAATAGTATTCGCCATTCTCGTCCTGTCTTATCCAGTTTAATGTGAACATTGCAGCATCATAGTATGTCCTATTACCCGTAACCTCATATAACTTGAAGAGCGCATGAGCTGCCTCGGCATTTACGTCTAGGTATGTTCCTACACCTATCATTGGCATGTCCAGGAATCCTCCATACCTGTAATCTGACGGATCTCTGACCTGTAGGCTAAGCAGCTTGTTTGCTGCTTCTTCAGCGACATTAAGGTATGTTTTGTTCATTGTTCTCTCGTAGAGTATTAGTGATGACAGTATGAAGTTCGCTAAAGGCCTTGTTGCTACATTCCAGCTCCATCCCTTGAATGTCTCGTAAAACCTATTCCACAAAGATATGCTTAGTGGAGTATCTCCTGCGGCACCTATGATACCTGACATTGCTAGTCCCTTGAACGGACCAGTGCCAGTATTGACTGCGTATGTTAAGTCATGGTGTAGGAAGCTGTCTATGTCTGATAATATCTCATCATAGAGGCTGAGATGTAATGGGTCGAAGCTCTGCATCGGTACAACTCTTAATCTGAAGGTCTTTGTCTCTCCAGGGTTAAAGTCGAACATGTGTATCCTTATCTTAAACCACATGTAATAGGTCTCGCCATCAGCTCCTTGAGTGTTGAACACCCATAGTTCTGTTGAGTTTTTCCATGAATCCATTATTACTGCTACTGCCTTATTGACTCCTATAGGCCTCTTAGAGTATAATATGAAGTGATAGGCCTTCCAGTTACTATTATTAGCTATCTGTACTGGCCACTGCTCATCACCCTTAGCCTCTATGATGCCATAGCCTGGAATGTATAGGTATTTGTAGTGGAATCTGTCACCAAAGTCTAATGCTACTGTAACCTGCACGTCACTTAAGTAGTATGGTGAATTGTTTGTGACGTTGCCCCAGACCTCGATGTAGGGTGTATTATCTAATACTCTGAAGGTTAAAGTGTATGTTAAGTTACCATCGCTCATAGTCTTGTACGCTTCAACATAAGCTGCTTTCTCAATAATACCATAGCCTGTAGTGTATGGATCCCACCTGTCTCTCCAGGTGCCGTTATACCATACTTCATGACTGTGGAAGTATCCTACAAGCCATAAACTTGGGTCATAGATGTCCTCATGTATGGATATTAATGTGTCTCCCGTGAGGTCTCCACCAACGCCAATAATGTAGTTTCTAATGTAGAAATCGCCAGGATCGCTTTTCGCCACTACAGCAGTGGCATTGGTAACGTACCTTGTAAAGGCTAAGCCCTTATACTGCAGCTTTTCCTCATAATTCTTGAGCACATTGTCTACTATATCGGAATATTGTGGTAGATTGACTATCATCTGTAATGCTTCTCCCTGCTCGGTATTCCAGTACCATCTCTGCCCCTCAACCGTGCCCCATGTTTCCCTGAATAATCCCACATTTGGGTCGTAGAGCTTATTGACTAATGTTTCAACCATTTTATCTGTTAATCTTGGAATGGTACTTGCATGTATAGGACTAGTTATAATAATTGAAGCTAATGAAACCATCAATAGCATTATTAATAATGTAGCCTTATACCTCATACTATCCCCCTTTACTTAGAGGCAGCTCTAGACGCTAATGCTATAGCTACTGCCGATCCCAGAGGCGTAAATACCAGCAACATTATTATAAGTATTAGTATTATAGTTAATGCTAAGAATAGCCTGTTAAATGGATTGCTAAACCATTCCCCAGCAGCCTTAAAGAATGCTCCTAGTGGCGTGTTCCCTTCAACATTCTGGGATCCCACTATTTCCCATTCGTACCCTTGTTTTTCAGCTTCCTCCTTGGTCCATAGGTATGTGAATTCCCCTACAACAAGGCATAATACTCTAACCCTTATTTTTGTTGAAGGATAGTACGTTGTTATACCTGTTATTATGTTTCCTGACTGATGTGGCTCAATATAGTTAATTCTGATCTTAGTGTACCATGTGTTCCTGAAGCGATAATCTGGACTCCACTTGGCAAGCCATTCCTTTAGGTCTTCACTGCTGGGTATTTTGCTTGTCCAGTACCATTGGAAGTTATCATTAGGCTTCTCATACAGTGTTAGCTCGTCTCCTTTAGCTCTGGGGAATACATCTACATTATCTTTAGCTGAGGGATTGGGATAATCCGTTTTAACCGTGCCATCCTTGGTCTTCCAGGCCCAGGGTTTGACCTCTTCGGCCCAGGCCATGATGGGTATTATTTGGCCTTTAACATCCTCTAACTTATACCCTTCAGGCGTATCTGGATCCTTTATTAGGTTTCTCCATGATACACCGTGTAAGACAAGCCATATGGTAACATCTTTAATGCCTAGGTCTCCTTGCCCTGGTATACTGCCTACTTCGATTTCGAAATCGGCTGGGACAATTTTGCCTACACGTATCACTTTTTCATTACCGTGCTCGGTTTCCCATGAAACTTGGGATCCATATTGCCAGGAGTTTAGTATTTGAGCTCTCGATAACCTTACAAATACATCCGTCGGATCACCATATCTTCCATGCATATCTTCTGAGTTGTTTGTATATTCATTAACTGATAGTACTATTGATTTAGTGGATTCTACCTCAAGATGCCATCCTTCATGCTTAAATGTTGAACTATCATTTACTAAGGCTAATTCGCCACGATAGTAAACTCCATAAACGTTTACATCGAGCCCCTCAGGTCCAGGACTAATAGTTGAAAGTCTGAAATGAAGTGCAATACTTGAGAGCACCACTGTTAGACATAATAGTAATATTAGTATTATTTTATTCACTTTAGCCCCTAAAGTAAGAGAGAAATGAATGATATTATGTAGAAACCTTCTCTGCGTATAGTTGTCCATCAGACTTGACAAACAGGTACACTAAAATGTTATCTGACTCCACATTATCGCATACGGCATGTATTTTTAGTACTAGTGTTGTTCCCTCAATTCTCTCGAGATCAATGTTGAGAAGGTACTCGATTAACGGTTTAATACGTGTCTTAATTGCTAATTGGATGTAGTTCTTGGTGAACTCTTTCTCATAGACCACTTTGTTTAATTTATAGTTTTGATAATATCCATAGCCGTAGTATATCGTTACCCCTTCAACTACAAACTTTACCGTAATAGGGGTCGAATTAGCCTTATACTTTAGGCTTAACTCAATATACTCTACTGGAACCTTTGCAATACTCAAAGGGGTACGTTGACATTGCACCACATTTCCATTCTCATCAAGGAGTCTAACTTTAAACTCACCACCCGAAAAGATACTAGAAAACTCAGCAGGGGAAAAAGCACTAAAGAAACATGCGAAAACTACTATGATTAAGAGTAATATTAGTAATGAAGATCCTATTCTCATAAATCCCCTAAGAGTAGAGGAAATTCTTCTTATATTAACACATAATGGATCCTACAATTGTAACTAATTTAGGGTCCTGTGTATTGTTTTCCCTTTTAGTTCTTTTATTATGTTTTCTATTTCTTTTGATGGTTTTCCATGTTATTGTTTATTATTAGTGGTATGTTAGTATCTATTGATATTATCATTTTCTTAGCTAACTATATTCTTAGTTCATCTTCACTTAGTTTTCCACAATCGATGAGTATGTATTTTTTACCATTACATTCCACTATATCAACTTCATGTTTTACTCTTGAAGCTCCCTTAACAATTCTACGTTCAACTTTAAAAGGCTTCTCCAAAGAGGAGACCCCTATGAAATGGTGAAAACTCTAAAAATAAACTTTATGAATACTTAAATATTTCTAATATATAAACTAAATTTATCAAAACTTTTAATATTCTGGTTTATCGGTCAAAAAAAAAAAAAGAATTAAAATTTCTCTTAGGTTTTAGT
>Ga0190367_1000406_pt1 | contig 32052 bp, 35 predicted proteins | sample 4872181011_MG_FD_171838 | JGI IMG/M metagenome (GOLD analysis project Ga0190367, IMG submission 171838) | Hydrothermal vent microbial mat bacterial communities from Southern Trench, Guaymas Basin, Mexico - 4872-18-10-11_MG | ecosystem: Environmental > Aquatic > Marine > Hydrothermal vents >...
AATCGAATTCTTCAGCACTCATTCCAACCAATTTTTCAGCGATTTCTCTAAAAAATACCCCTCTAATAGTTCCAGTACCATCATCTAGCATTACAGGAATTACTAAAGCTTTTTTAGTTTTAACAGGTTTTTCTTTGCACTCACAATTTTCAATACTCAAATTGCAAAATGGGCAAATCTCAAATGTATACCTGGATTTAAAAAAATGAACTATAGAAGCGTTTATCTCATAAAATCCTGGTCTATCTATTTCTTTTATATTAACAAACTTTGGTTTTATCTCAAACCTCCTCAATAAATCTTCTACAGAAGGTATGTTTGGATCTTCGTCTATCTTAATTATTTTCCCGTATCTACCTAAAACTATTTCTAGATCACCAAAAATATTCTCCCTCGCTATGCAATTAACCAATTGTAAGCAATCACCAACCTTAATTTCACCGTTCTCCACCATCTCAACTTGACCATCCCATAGAGGCACTCTAACAAATCCAGTTGAATCTCCGATGAATAAACTGCAAACTTTGCCTTTTCCTCCATTGGTTCTGTCAAATTCAACTATCCTGCTTATTCTAAAAACCCTACCTCTTATGTTGAAATTCCTCATCCCAAAATCCAAATCCTTTATCTCTAAATCTCTCTTTTTTGTCAGATTTAAACCAAACTCTCTAGCAACTAAAAGAGCTGCTCCTTCTTTCGTTACTAGCCCTGAAAGTTCGTCTATCCTTTTTTCTATTAAGCTTAAAATTTCCTCTCTCTCCTTGCCTGTTTTTTCAACTATTTTCTGTACTATTTCGTCGAAATTCACTCAAAACACCTTTTTTTAGCTATTATGATATCAGAATGTAAAACAGTTTTTCTTCCTGCATGCCTAGCTAAGAAATATGCCTCGCTAGCAAGCTCTTTCATTTTTTCTTCTACTATAAAAGTAAACCTTTCTAACGCTTTTCTTGAAATCCTTTCTGCACCTAACCTTAAGAAAAGTTTTTTAAAGTAAAACTTTGGAAATATAGATTTTCTCATCAATTAAATTTAGTAGGTAATTTAAACTTTTCTAAACCTTTTTTCAAAATTCTACTTTAAAAACTCTTATTTCTGGGTTGTAATAAACCAATTTAAAATGTTTTAAACCTTCACCGTACCAAAAGAACATTTTAGCAAAAAGAGACTCTTTAATAACAGGATCCATAAAAATGGCAGTTCTATAAGATGGATCTATCCATAAAAGCCCGTCTATTTTATTTTCTGCTTTTTTATACTCTTGGCGTATTCTCCTTCCGTTCTGATAGTATTCTATTTCTGTTATAACCACATTATACAAACCTTGAGAGGGTAAGTTTAAAAATGGTACAAACTTACCAGTCTTATTTACAACAAAAATTAGACCATTTCCGTAAACTAATTTTTCTTGTGTTACAGAAGTTAAAGGAAGTTGGATAAAGTTTCTTCCTGTGCCAGTTCCGAAATAGCTCATCCAATAATACTTACCAATCAAGTCGTTAGATGCTATTATATACATTTCGCTCGCTGGTCTACAAGCTTTTAATGGCATCTGCGGATATTTTTCCTTGGCTCTTTTACAATCTTCCTCACTTAGATTAGCATATTTTCTCAAAATATTTATAGCTTCGTCTTCGCTATTAGTTGAAAAAATTCTTCCCATATCCTGTATTCTTATGTTATGATCGTATGGTATGCATGCATTAGGACCGCAATGAGCCCCATCCGCATGAACCCTTAAAGGTTTTCCTTTGTAATAGGTATAACCAGCCAAAATGTGACCTGGATCCCACCAAGTTACTAGTAAAGCGTCTTTGTCTGCGTTACTTACAAACCAATCTAGCATATCGTACCAATTCTTGCTTATCATCATACCACCTTGTAATCCGAATCTCGCTGCTTCTGAAAAAGCGAAAAGACAGTGGATAGTTAAGATAGAAAAAATAAGAGGCTTGATAAATTTGTCTCTTATAAAAGCAAGTATAAGTAGCGAAATGAAGAAAATGAAAGCCAAATTGTAGTAAAGATTAGAAGGGAAATAAAAAACTTTAAGGAGAATTAGAGAAACCAACAATAAAAGAAATATAAATTTAGGATTTGATTTAAAACTTCCGACAAGATATCCTATTGTCACAGCTGCAGCAGCAGAAAATTGAAGAGAAAATCTTAGCCCACGCGTTATCAAAAACAACATAGAAAACGACCACAAGAAAAACAATATTTCTTCCTCTTTTATTTCAATTTTCTTATAGACCTTCCATAAGAAGAAAAATACCAAAAAAATTGGAGAAAGTGTCAATAGAAGACCGTTTCTAGCTATTAAAGTTGGGAATTGGATGAGTTTTAATGGTTGCAACTCTGCTACAGAAATATTTACTAAAAGGGGTTTTGTCGGAACTATTAGGGAAGCTAAAAAAATTAACGGAAAAAGTGGAATAGAAAGTGAAAAAACTATCAGATCCTCTCTTTTCTTCTTTTTCTTTTTTAATACAGTAAAACAAACTAAGGAAACTATTGCGACAAACGAAAAGATGAAAACGAATCTAACGACTAAGCCAAGTCCTGTAAAAGCAACTCCTCCTAAAAGCGAATGGAACTCTGTGGATCTAAACAAAGCAAAACTAAGAAGGTTAGTTATTGCTATAGAAATATAAAGCCATTTGCACCTCTCTAGTGTAGCGCTAAAAGCCTTTAAGTAATCGTAAATCAAGTTTTTTAACTCAACTCCTTTCCTTAAAAATTTTTCAAAAATCCTAAAAAGAGGAAATAGCAAAAAGAAAAAGGTAAAAATGCCGGGTATGAGCCAGCCTCCTCCCCAAGTCCATACAAAAAGCAAATTAGCTAATACAGAAAGCACGAGATAAAAAGGCAAATTAGACTTCTTTTTTATCAAAAGCAAAAAGGTGTATGCTGAGAGGAGTAGATAAAAAAATATGGGCGCATCTGTATCGCAATAACCAGCCATGCTTACACCAATAAACGAAGGTACTGTTACAGAAAAGAAAGCTGTTACTAAACCTCCAATTTCGTTGGTTAGTAGGCTACCTATCAAAAATGCTGGAATTGGTATGAGCGCTACCATTACTAGCGGCGAAATTTTTGCTGCTTCCATTAAAGTAAATTTGGGGTAAAAAATCTTCCCTATCTTATAAATGAGAATTATCGTATAAGGCCAACCTAAATATTTTGTTACAGGCCTACCTGGCGGAGCAAAACTTTGCTCATCCCATTTTGGAGGCTTAAGATTGTTATCCAGAATCATAGCTGCATATCTGTAAAACCACCAAGGGTCGTAGTCAAGTACCGTTGGAGATTTAAGCGTTGCCAATCTCAACCAAACTCCTACGTAAGATATGAGAGAAATAGCCAAAATTATTACAACTCCTTTAACTAATTTCTCTATCTCGATCTCTATTTCCCTCATACTTATTATATGGAGCAATTAATTTAGCTTTATGAAAAAGTTTTACTTAAAGATACTTCTTCTAGTTTTCTTATCAGTAATCTGCAGCCTTCAGGCGAAAGTTATATACGAAAAACCGATAGTTTTTGGTGACGAAGGTTTTCATGCAGGCCTATCAAGGTATATGGCTAAGACTTTAGATTTTCCTGCGGTCTGGGAATTTGTGGGGAACCAGCTTACTGGTTTTTCTGTTTATCATAGACCGCCGCTCTGGAATCTTTTACTTTCATCCTTTTACTTGATAGGTGGCGAATTTCTTGCCAAATCTTCTCTTATTCTCATAGCTTTCCTCATAGGTCTTTCAGTTTTTTGTCTTATATCCAAACTATTCGACCCAACTACTGGCTTATTCTCTGCGATCCTATGCTTAACAGCTCCTTCAGCTGTCACTTATGCCGTTTTATTTTACACAGATTACTTATTCCTGCTTTTCACATCTATGTTCCTTTTTACCTTTTTACTTTATCAAAAAGAAAAGAAGCCAATATATCTTTATTTCTCTTTTATCTTTTCATCTTTATGCTTTTTAACCAAAGCCCCAGGTTTTGCGTACCCAGTTTTTTTATTCCTAATGTGGTTAATTGAATTAATTAAAAAGAATTTTTCATCCTTTAAACCTTACCTTTTTTCCTTTATCATTCTTTTCTTAATAATAAGCGGTTATCTAATCCGCAATTTTTACTATTTTAAAGCACCTCTTTGCTATAGTCACTTTAAAAAATTATTTCCGGAAAATCTATGCGGACATAAAAAATTTAAAGGAAGTTATAAATTTGCTGGGAGAACTGAAAAAGTAGGAACAGAACAAAACGTATTTTCTCTAGGATTAATAAATTATCTTGATTTTGCGTACGGAAATATTTGGCTAATCCCCTTCCTCTTTTTAAGCGGCCTTTTTTTGCTTTCTAACAAAAAATCTTTTCTTATTCCAACTATTCTATTCCTCTTAATTTATTTTTACATCTTCCTGATCAGCACAGCAAGGGCTGAAGACACAGCCAGATATACGCTTGGTTGTTTGCCTTTAATTTCACTTATAGCATCCTTATTTCTTTCTAAATTGGTTAAAAAGGATGAGTATGAATACTTCATATTCATAGCAATCTTTTCATTAGTTTTAGCGATTTCCTTTCAAAATTTTTACCAGAAACTTAAGACCATGGCTCTAGTAAAGACCTTTTCTCCCTCCTTTTTTGAAGCATGCGATTGGGTAAAGAAAAACTTACCCTCTGATTCCAGACTTTTAACAATCTGGGCTTATAGAGCTCTTTATAATTGTGAAAGAAAGAGTGGTGGACAAATTGCTGATATCTCATTAAGCAACAATCTCACACTGGTTTTAGATCTGCTAAAGAAAGCTAACTATACACATATATTCATCCAGAAGTTTAGCATAGATCCTAACAACAAGCATTTAGTAGAAAAATACGACCTAAATTTTGTCGAATTTTTAGAGTCACATCCAGAAAAATTTGTCAAAGTATTCGAAAACGGACCTAGCTTGGAGCAATGTAAAAAATTATGGAGAGTTGGCTTGAGTTGTGATGGAAATATAATCTACGAAGTTAACTTTTAAGAAATTGGCTATAAACTCTCCTATAACTTTCTATCATCTTATCAGAAGAAAACAAAAAAGCTCTCTTTCTAGCATTTCTTCCTAATCTTTTCCTTAAACTCTCGTTCCTTAAAAGTTTCTTTAAATAAAAAGCTAATTTTTTATAATCTTTAGGCTCTACAACATAACCGGTCTTTCCGTGCAAATTGAGAATTGTAATGCCAGAACCTCTTATGTTTGTTGATATAATTGGTATTCCATAAGCCATAGCTTCAAGAGCAGCTAGACCGAAAGCCTCCCCTCTGTTTATGCTTGGTAAAATAAAAATATCACTTTCTTTTAAGATTTTTCTCTTCATTTTTTCTGAAACTTCTCCCAAAAATTTAACTCTCTTTTCAAGTCCTAATCTTCTCACAAGCTTTGTCAACTCCTTAAATAAAGGTCCTGTCCCTGCTATTTGAAGCAAAAAGTCTTCCTTCTCGATTAATTTACAAGCCCTGATAAGATATTCTAGACCTTTATATTTGCAGAGTCTGCCTATAAAAAGTAGTTTTTTCAACTTTCCTTTTCTTTTAAAAGAAGCGTATTTTGGCAATTCGACACCCAGTGGTATTATAAGAATTTTTCTTTCGAACCTCCTTAGCACAAACGATGTTTTAGCATATGCATAACTTGTTGTTATTATTAAATCCGAAAGTGCTAAGAGAGGAAATAACCAAGCAAACCTAACTAAATCTAAAATCTTGTGAAACATTGTATAATAAGGTATGTCAGCATGGTATGTAACTATCAATTTTTGTTTTTTACTCTTACAAACCCAATAGAGTAAAAGTTGAGCTTCTAAGAATGGGTTGGGAAGATTTATATGAATAATTTTTACTTTCAAAAGAGGTTTGAAAGGAAGTACAGCAAAAGGGGCTTCCAAAAACTCAAACGGAACCATTAAATTGAGATAGCTCTTGCCCTCTATTTTCTTCTTCGATAGAAAGATGAAAAACATTTTATCTTTAAATTTCTTAAAAAGTTGGGAAGAGAAGTATTCAATCCCACCTTTCTTCTCTTTGAAATCATACTTGCCTATAAAAATTACTGCAAAAGTTTTCCTGGACAAAGAAATGGGTTTATTTTTCATTAATATTCGATTCTAATTTTAATAGATAAAAATGAGAAAACTTATTTACCTTTTTTTACTAATCCCATTACTTATCCCACTATTCTCTTTATTCCAGACAAGCAAAGTAATAGTAACGGAGGTAACAAATCCTACTTGCAATTTTAAGAGTGGCATAATAACACAAGTAAGAGGAAGTTTAGTTAGAACTCCACAGGATTTCTATGCTGCCATAAAAGATATTAAAAAAGGCGAATATGTCTCTATGGTAGTTAATGGTAAGCCAGCTGGTTGCGTCGCTCCTAGCGATGGAAATTTAGGAGTAAAAGTTTCGACGAAAAAAAGCAGCTTTATTAAGTTTTCAGGAAGGATCGGAGGCTACAGAATAGTTTGCATTAAAACAAAAGATATAAGCAGCCTTGAAGAGAGGATCAAACTATCCAACTTTCCATTAAAGATTCTAAACAAAAGTAAAAACTCAAGCTGCTTAGAAATTCCTTTATACATAGACATTTCAGACTTAAAGACGTTGTTGGCTAATGGAAAATTTGAAGGACTTATTCTGCAAGAAATTCCAGTTATAAATAACTCTTTTGAACTGAAAATTGGAAATAAAGAAGTTAATTTTTCTGTAAATAATCTTACAGTATTTTTCAACTCGACAAAAGTTGATAGCTTCTATCTAGATGATGTCCTTATTAAGTTTATCAACGTAACTAATTATTCTGTAGTAGTAGAGGAAAAATTTTTAACCAATAAAGATATCGTCAAAGTTTTTTCAAATTTAAAAGAAATTAGGAAAGTTAATGGCATCTATAGATTTTCCATTCCTTTAAGGATTTCTAACGAGTCGGAAAAAAGACTCAAAAATATATTGAGGGGTGTAAAAACGAGACTTATAGGAAAGAGAGTAATATACGAAGGGAGGTTAGTTTATAGATTTAATAACGAAACGATAAGTTCCTTATTAATACCATTTGAAGTAGGGTTGGAAAAAATTGAAATATTAAATGTAATTGGATTTGAGAAAGATTATAAGAGTGCTTTTAGAAAATTATACCAACTAGAAATAGCTCTAAAAACCAAACCTATTTTCGCTGAAATTCAAGGAGTAAAAGAGATAAATGGAAATTATTGGTTACTTCTTATAATTCTTCCAGCCTTTGTGCTTCCTTTCTTCATAAAAAAAGAATATTATTTGCTTATACTATTTGCATTAGATGTTTCGCTTATAGCAAATTATGCATCCTTAAACCTACCGATGGATATTTTATTTTTAGTAGTAGTGAGTGCTTCGCCAATTTTACTAATTTTCATGGAAAAATGCAAGAAAAAATATATTTTTCTAGCTATCCCAATGCTACTTTACTCATTTTCCAAACTTTCCTTCATTTTTTCTCTTTCCCTATTCTTATCGTTCTTAGTTAAAAAATATTTCAGCTAACCACAACTTTTTTACCTAAAGAGCCGTTGAAGAAAAAGTAAACTGGCGAATTACAGACTTCGCATCTTCCATTGAGTGGAGGTCTTCTATAAAATTTACCGCAACGGCTGCATGAAAAGCCTTCAAAGCCTTTTAAAACTTCTTCTATAACAATTTTTTTACTAGCCATACCCTTTACTATCTCTTTGATCAGTAATTGTTTGCCTACACCAAGTAATTGGGATCTCTTTATACCCAAAGCCTCGAAAATTCTCTCAAGAGGTGGTAACAATTGACTTTCTATGTAGTATTTTGAATCTATTTTTAAGCCTTTCTCTTTAACATAATCTGGATCTTCGGCTCTCTTCGAAACCAAACCTGGTCCTTGAACGATTACGTAACCAATCCTATCACCTATACCAGGAACCTTGTCTGGCGATCTTTTCACTAATTTTTTAATAAGTTCAACGTGGGGCTGCATTCCCTTATATTCATTAATTGGTTTAGAAAGTGTTTTAGTTATCACTAAATCCTTAAGAGAAACTTTCCCCTCACTTAATTTTCTTAGAATATCCTTTACAAACTTAAATGCCTTTTCTATGTTCCTCTCTCTTAACAAGATTTCAAGAGTTTTTTCCAAAGTTTTACTTGTTAGTTCGCACCAATCCCGCCTTACAGTTTCAATCCCTTTCATCACAATTTTCTCTCTCCATTCATCACCAATTTTCTCATAACTTAAGCCAGCATACCTTTTTTTAGAAAGAATTAAAAGCGAGGTAAAAATGCTTTCTATCTTCATCCTTACTATCCCTTTTAATTGCTTATTAATCCTTTGCTCTAATTCCTTCCCTATAGCTAGCAACTTTTCTAAATCCTTTTCTTTTGTTTTAACAAAAATAGAATCCGTGTCTCCATATATCACTTTAAACCTTTTATCTGTTTCGACTATTTCTTTTGTTCTACTTATCAAATATCTACCACAACTTGTTATTGCATTTGCTATTTCTAGCAAATAAAGTCTCGCTCTTAGATAGCCTGTATAGCCATAAAATGCATTTGCCATATATTTTAAAGCCAGCTGTTTCGCATCCAAAATCCTTCTTTTTTCCTCGTCTTTCTCCTCTTTAAGCTTTTTCTTAATCCTCCTTCTTTCTTCAATTAGGCTTCTCAAAATTCTAGGGATAATTCCTTCCCTAATCTTTTTTGAAACAAATTTCGCTCCTGAGGGTGTTTCGATAGTTTCCAAAGCTATATCTCCCTTAACCAGTGTTGTTGGGCAAATATTATAGGATATAAAAATAGATGGATACATAGCCTCGAAGTCCAAGTATATGATTCCTTCTGTATGTAAACCAACCTTGGGTTCTAAAACAAGTCCCCCCTTTAATCCTTTTGCTTCTCTTTCTTCTTTCCTTTTTAAGACTTCTTCTTTGGTTGGCTTAGCTGGAAGTAAAAAATCATGCTTATTAAACTCCCTTAATAATAAATTCTCTATTCTTGCGCTTTCACCAGATTCGAGAACGTCTTGGAGCAACAAACCAGAAACTTTTGATAATTCTATAAACTTATCCAAAAGATTCTTTTCGAGCAAAAGTCTTAAAGTAAGTTCTGAATCTTTTTTTGCATATTCTAATAACTTCTTAAATTCTCTTTCCCCTCCATTCCAATATTTTGTTATTTCACTATGAGTTATATCGACTTTTCCTTCTCCTAAGAGCTCTTTAGAAACATCGCCAAGGCCATACCTTTTAAAACGGAATACACCCTTAGATGCAGCCTCTTTTATTATATTAAAAACATCTACCACAATTCTTCCAGTAACCGTAGGGACTCTTTTATTTCCAATCTTCTTGCAGATAGCCCTTTTTTCTTTACATCTCCCTAAATTCCTGGGTAGATTATTAATTCTAAGCCTTTCCAGTATGTAAGGTAGGTCAAAATCGTTTATGTTATATCCAACTATGAAATCTGGATCGTATTCCTCTATTATATTAAGCAACTTGCTTAGCATTTCCTTTTCTGATGCAAAACTTAAACAATTTTTTGGAAGCCCTTTAGCCCTTTTTGAGATAAGCAAAAGATTTTTCTTTCCTCTATAGGGTGGATTAAATGCTAAGCTTATTATTGCAATAGGGTGTTTCTTCGGATCAGGCAAACCACCAGCTGCTACTTCTATATCGATACTTAGGTATTTATGAAGCGGCCAAAATTCCTTAACTTCTTTTATATCCTCTATATAAACCGTTATCTGTGTTTTTACTGTATTAGTTGGAGTGGCCACACCCTTTATCGTGTAGCATCTCATCCCAAAAATTCCAAAATCTGCCATGAATCTGTATTTAAACAAAATATCTGCCTCGTAAGCTTTTTCTATCAACTTGTTTTCAAGCAAATAATCCCTAACGGTAGGCACTTTTGCCGGGTTTGCTAAGGTAATCTTGAGGAATTTTTTCTTTTTCTTAGAAAATCCAATCGGGTCAAATTTTTCTACTTCTTCGATATTTACTATCAGATTTTTAAATTCTTTCACCAGCTTGTTTTTTAAAGTTTCCTTATCTTTTTTAGGTAATATGTAAAAGTAAGGCAAAAAACCTTTATAAAAAGCACAAACACTTCTGCCATTTTTGTCTTTCCCAAAAATTCTTACTAAAGGTTCACCATTCAATGGCACGTAATCTACATCTAAAACTTGGATGGAAATCTCCATACTAATAGCTAATTCTTTCTTAACTTATTATTGTTCTTTTTGCTAGATCAATTATTACAAAATTACCTTTGGGTAAGGTAAGCAATGTAACACCTTTATAATTCTTTCTTTCTAAGTTACCAGTCTCTACTAAACAGATTAAAAAGTCTGGAATTTCTTTTATGAAGAAAGGATCTTTATCGTACAGAAAACCTTTAAATAGAGGGTTCAAGTGCCTTTTTTTCAAAAGAACAACCAAAGTATCGAGAAATTCCATTTTAAATTGTTTTGCATACTTTTCAATAACCTTACTAAAAATAAGTAAAAATCTAAGACCTTTAAACACAACCCAACAAATTTCTTTGAAGTCTATAGAGAGTGGCGAATTTATCTGAACTCCAATGATAGGTAATGATCCGTTGAATTCGGACGTCCTGTATGCTACACAAACCTTTCCTTCAACTTTTTTTGCTGTTTCTCTTAAAAATGGTATATCTGGAAAGATTACTTGTTGGATTGTTATTTCGTTACCTACTTTCATGCATCTAATTCCTATAACCTCATCCTCTACTATAAGTCTTGACAAAGAAGAAGGAATAATAACTTCAAGAGAACCTGTAAAATCCTCAATTGTTAATCTATCTTCCTTTTTTTCCCTCACAATACCTACAATTGAAAACTTTTTGCTTCTCTTTGTCTTGTTGATTGAAAGGAGGTTCACGAGTTCAATTCTTCTTGTTAGTGTCTTTTTAAGGAACTCGAACCTTTCTTTATAATAAGTAAGTACATCTTCCGTAGTCACATTCTTTTTTTTAGTATAATCCAAAGCTAACAAATGGATTCCCTGGGAAAGGTAAGACATTAACTCCTTTTTGGTAACAATTAAAGGTTTTGGTTTTAATCTACCCAAGTATTCTATGAATGGCTTTATTTCTTCTTCATTTTTTACTAAGTACTCTAACACCGAAGGTGAAAGCTGAAAACCTGCTTTTAGAAACTCTTTTATTACCTCAGAACGTTCCATATAAAGATATTACCATGGAATTGGTTTAAACCAGTAATAAGTAACTTTTGTCGTTTTCTTTGAATAGAGAATTCCTTCGTTAACCAATTCATCAAGGTATTTCTTTACCGTATTCCAACTAACTTTCCATTTATAGTTTCTAATCTCGTTTTGGAGAAGATGTTGAATTTTATTAATACTAAGTGGTATCGACGAACTAGTTACGATACGAACTAAGATTGGCTTAAGCAAATGACGTATAGGCTTCCTCCCTCGTGCCATAAATTATCATTAAAAGAATAATTTTTTATGAATAAAGGAAAATTTTTTGAAAAAAGTGGAAAATTTTTTGTGAACAAAGGAAAAATAAAAAGGAGTGGTGGAAATTAATTTCTATTTAGTGTGTTGGAAGCTTAGATGAAAAAAAGAATTAAAAGCAGGTTAAAAATAATTAATATAACGCTGTTATATCTAACAATTTAAAACAAAGAAGAAATAGATGATAAAGAGTTTAAATTTGAATAATACTTACTAAATAGAAAAAAGTTTCTTTTACTTTCAAATTTTATTTAGCCCAACCCTAGCTAAAGCTAGTAAGATAATTTTCCTTACAAATTTTCTTATTTCGTAGATAGGTTCGTAAATTGAAGGATTAGTTCTTTCAATCTTTCTAATTAGTCCTAACTTTACAAGTTTTTTTAGCCTATATTCCAAGCCCCTTCTACAAAGCTTGATTCCCACTTTTTTTAATTCTTTATGCAGCATTGGAAGACAATGAGGCATTGTGTCGAAAGGTTCTCTTCCGCACATGTAAAATCTTTTCAAAATAGATAGATCTATAAGGTCAAGTTTATCTAACAACGTAGCGTTAAAAACAAAACTTTCTGTTCTAACTTTACTTACTTCTATTTCCCTATTACAAACATGGCAAATAATTTTTCTAACGCCATTTTCAACAATTAACGGAGTGTTACAGTTTGGACAGCTTATAATAAGCTGGGTTTTCTCATTCATGTATTTTTACAAATGATTTGAGCAAATTAAAAATTTTCTACTCTAAAACATTCAAATTTACGATTTCTGTCGTTATTTTACCTTCTTCTATTACAACTAGGCCGCAATACCCTTCAGGAAACCTCCCACAATTTATAATCCTTGTTTCTCCAATCTGGTCTATGCCTCTTCCTTCATGGATATGAGAGCAAAGAGCAACATGTGGTTTAAATTTTTCGATGAATTCGCGAACTTTCTTCGACCCGACATGTAAGCCTGTAATGGTGAGATCTAATTTAGTCCTAAATGGTGGTATATGAGTTACTTGAATTTTAAACTTGCAATCTTCAATCATCTTATAACCTCTGGTTAATCCATTCCATATTTCCTCTTCGGTCACCTCAAGAGGTGTATTAAAAGGCGTTATGGCACCACCAAAACCATAAAAACCTACTTCTCTCACCCTAGCTGCTTTTCCATGTAAAGAGATCCCTTCTTCTTCAAACATTTCTATCAATTTTTTATCAAAATTTCCAGGTACAACAAAAACAGGTTTTTTTAAACTTTTGAGTTCCTCGAGTATTAGTCTGCCTATATCTTCCTCCCTAAATCCTTTTGGGATGTTTACATCAAGAAAATCGCCCATAGCTATCAAAACATCTGGCTTAAGCTGTTCCACTTTATCTAAAAATCTAAGCAAATTTTCTACATCGTTATGTATATCGCTTATTCCAACTATTCTCATTAAAACAAATTTGAAACGAAAATAAAAATTAATGAAAGCGAAACTTAAAGGTTATAGGGTCGAAAGAAAGGTTAGGAAGATTTTTGAAAAATTTGGGTGGAAAGTTATTAGATCTGGTGCAAGTTTAGGTCCGGCCGATTTGGTTTGTTTGAAAGGGGGGAAGTGCCTACTCATTCAAATAAAATCTACGAAGAAAAAGGCCATTTATTATTCTGACTACCTGGGCGAGAAACTGGAAGGTTTTCCTTTTTATGTAATCGTTAACTTTGAAAGAAAAGGAATGAAAGTTTGCAAGCCAAAGAAGAAGATAAGCTTAGAAGATGGGATAGATTTATATCAATTTCTTGAAAAAATAAATGAGGAATATGCTGCTAGTTAAGGATGTAATGTCAAAACCTGTTTATACGATAGAATGGGATAAAACAGCTCAGGAAGCAGCCAATTACCTAAAGGAAATAAGAAGAGGTTTTTTGGTTGTCGTTAAAAACGGAAAACCTGTGGGTGTACTTTCCGATAAAGACCTAATTTATAAAGTTTTAGCAAAGGGTCTCGCCCCATCAAAAATAAAAGTTTCTGAAATAATGACACCTCACATAGTTTCGATCGAACCGGAAGCAACTATAATGGACGCAGTTGAAAAAATGAAAAGAAATAATATTCACAGGCTTCCAGTAATAGATAATGGAAAATTGGTTGGGATAATCTCGCTTTCTGATATAGCAAGGACTTCACCAGAAATGATAGATTTGCTTGAATATAGGCTTAAAATGAAAGAGATGCCTATAGAGATAAAAGAAGAATTTACTTCTGGAATTTGCGATAGGTGCGGTAATTATTCAGAAAGGCTTCAAAACATAAACGGCGAGTGGATCTGCGAATCTTGCAAGGACGAACTAGAATATGAGTAAACTTGAAGATGCTGGCTTAAACAGGAATGCTTCAATTCTTTCGATAGCAAGTCACGAACCAATTTTTTGTTTAGAAAGTGAGAGCATATTAGATTGTATAAATAAAATTTTAGAAACAAAGCATCGAAGAATCCCTATAGTTAATAGGAGGAAAGAGTTGGTAGGGATAGTTACTATAACAGATATACTCGATGCTATAGTAAGAAAGGAGCCTCTAAAAGAAAAAATTTCGGAAATAATGGTTAGAGACGTAATTTTTTGTTTTGATACAGAAACTATAGGAGAAGTTTTATTAAAATTTAAACTTTCAAGAAGGGGTGGTTTTCCCATAGTTGATAAAAAAAGGAGGTTAGAAGGAATTGTATCTGAAAGGGATATAGTTTGGCGTTTCGATAGAGTTAATTTTGGTATTAAAGTTAAGGAAGCTATGAGCAAGAAGCCAATAGTTATACCACCTTCACTTTCAATTTTGGATTGCCTCAGAACAATTGTAAACGTTAGGTACAGAAGGCTGCCGGTAGTTTTAGATAACGAATTAGTAGGAATAGTTACTTCTGTAGACTTATTAAGATATTTGAAAAAGAACGAGTTTAAAGAAGATAGTTTAGATGAAGAGTTAGAGTTGGTTTATCAAAAAGAGGTTTATACAATAGATCCAGAAGTGGACTTAAGCTTGGCTATAAAAAAAATGAAAGAAAAAGACGTTGGCGGTTTGCTTGTTGTCGAAGGAAAGGAATTAATTGGCATTATAACAGAGAGGGATATACTTGAGAGGATTGAATAAAGAACTATTTTTTGAATTTTGGGAAGAGTGTAATAAAATGAATTATTGCATAATAGTAGAAGGTAAGAGAGATAAATCAGTTCTTAAGAAGGTTGGTTTTAGGAACTTATTAGCTATAAACGGCAAAAGTTTAAAAGAAATAGCAAAGCAAATTAAAGGAGAGGTTGTTATCTTGACAGATTTCGATAAGGAAGGAAAAGAAAAAGCGAGGAAGTTAAAAAAATATTTGGTAAAACTTGGAATAAGGGTAAATGATAGATTAAGGAAGAAATTTGCAGAAAGTTGTAGGATAAGAAAGATTGAAGAATTTAAGAGATATCTTAAGGAAGTTCTACCTCTTCTAAAATTTTATAAATCGGTCCGCTTCTAGTTAGAGTACTTTGGATAAGACAAATTTTTTCAACCTTAAAACTCACCTCAAAGTCGATGTTTGAAAGTTTTTCTATTACTACTTTCTTTTCATCTATTCTTTTAACCCTACATAACGTTAGGTGGGGCGGTTTAACATCCCCTCCTATTCTTTTCTTAATCTCTTTTGAGATTTGGACAAGCCATTCTTTTCCTTTTCTTATATCCAAAGCAATAACTCTTATGTAATTTTTGCTAGGGATGAATAGAATTTTTTTGCAAGTTACTTCAAATTTCTTGTAGTTAGTTGAGATACTTTTAAGTTTAGCTGAAATAGCTTCAATCAAACTTTCATGAACGTTACCTAAAAAAGAAAGGCTTATATGCAAATTCTCTTTTTCAACAAACTTGCAATGCAACGGTAAACTGGCTATTAGCTTCTGAAGCTTTACTATTTCATCTTTAACTTCATCTGGAGGGAAAATTCCTATGAAGCATCTCATTTAAACCAATTTAAATCGATTGCCAAAAAATAAATTTATGGAGTCGAAAGTAAGAGCAGCTGATGTTATTGGAAAAAGCATAGTAAGCGAGGAAACTGGAAGAAAATTAGGAGTTGTGGATAATATAGAATTTGTTGCCGAAAGCGGGGAAATGCTCAATATAGTTGTTGCAGAACCCACCAGATACCTTAAGGAGTTAAATCCAAAAAAGGACGATAAAGGCAGGATCTTAATACCTTTTACTGCTGTAAAGAGCATTGGGGATTTTGTAATAGTTACCGAAAGCGAGCTAGTTTAACCAAGTTACTTTAACCTCTTCGACTCTCCATCTCGGTCTGATAAAGCTTTCTTTTATCTCAGTTTTATAACCACTTTTAAAAGCCAAAAGCCCAGTCCATGCAATCATAACTCCGTTATCTCTTGCATATTTTTTAGGAACTACATAAGCTTTTGCTCCCCTTTCTTTACACATTATTTCTAGCATTTCTTTCAGCCTTTTGTTAGAAGCTACTCCCCCAACTGCTAAAACTTCATTTTTTCCTAGTTGAGCTACTGCTCTTTCAGTAGCTTCTACAAGCATCGAAAATACTGTTTCTTGGAATGAAAAAGCGATATCTTCTTTTTTTACACCTTTTCTTAACAACCTTAGACAAGCTGTTAAAATACCAGAAAAAGATACGTCCATCCCTTTAACTACATAAGGTAATTCTACGTAATTCCCGCTTTTGGCTAATCTTTCTATGTGAGGGCCACCAGGCATCCCAAATCCCATTTCTCTAGCTAGGACATCAAATGCATTGCCTACAGCTATATCTAAAGTTTCCCCAAAAATTCTATACTTACCTTCCGCAAAAGCGATAATTTGTGTGTTTCCTCCAGAAAGGTATAAAACAACAGGATCTTTGCAATTCGTTAGCAATTTTCCTATTTCTATATGAGCAATTGCATGGTTTACCCCTACTAAAGGCTTTTTGTAGCGAAGGCTTAAGTACCTAGCTAATACAGCACCTACCTTAAGGTTATTTGGTATTCCCATTCCTTGGGTAAAAGATATTACATCAATATCTTTTATGCTAATTCCAGCTTTTCTCAATGCATTTTCTAGAACCTTTTTTGCTATTTTTGAAAAATGATAGCTAGCTTCTCTAGGTATCATGCCTTTGCCTTTTTCTGGTTTAAACTCAAATCTTTCATCGGCAAGAATCTCATTTTCCTTTACAATTCCTACTCCGAAAACATAAGCTGAGCTTTCAATTCCGAGCGAAATCATTTTCATTTGAAATTTTATTAATCGAATTCTTATTCATGGATTTTGTAAAGCTAGCATTAGAGTCTAGCGGATTTAAAGAGCTAAATCCTTTACAAAAACTTGCTTTAAAGAAAGGGTTGTTAAAAGGTAAAAATTTGGTTGTATTTGCTCCAACTGCTTCTGGAAAAACTCTGATAGCAGAGATTGCAGCTTTAAAAACAATATTGGAAAAAAAGTTAAAGGTTATCTACTTAACTCCATTAGTTGCTTTAGCATCAGAAAAATATGAAGATTTTAAGAAAAAATATTCTAAGCTTGGAATAAAAGTCGCAATTTCTGTAGGACAATTTGATTCAGCAGATCCTTGGTTAAAAAATTATGATTGGATTGTTGTTACAAACGAGAAAATGGAATCCTTGATTAGGCACAGGGCGGAATGGATAAACGATATAGGCTTAGTGGTTGCCGATGAAGTTCATTTATTAAACGATCCCTCTAGGGGGCCTACCTTAGAAGTTTTGTTAACTTTACTTAAAAAGATAGTACCAAAAGCTCAATTTCTTCTTTTATCAGCTACTATAAGTAACGCTAACGAAATAGCGGAATGGATGAATGCCAATGTAGTGTATTCAGAGTGGAGACCCGTTAAATTATATCGAGGAGTTCTTTATGGAAATAAAGTAAGGATCCATGGTTTTAAAGAAAAGATAAAGTTGAGAAAAGATTTAGAAAGTATTGAAGCAATTATAGAGTGGGTTTTAAAGAAAAGGAAGCAGGCATTGATTTTTGTTTCAACTAGAAAGAAATCTGAAAGCCTGGCAGAAAGGATTTCAAAGTTTGTTTCTAATTTTATAGGAAGAGCTGACAAAGAATTTTTAAAGAAAATAGCAGAGGAAATAGAGAACGTTTTAGAAGTTCCTACTAGGCAATGTAAAAGGGAAGCTAAGATTGTAAAGAGAGGAGTTGCTTTTCATCATGCTGGCTTACTGTTTAAACAAAAAAGGACAATAGAAGAAAATTTTAGAAGGGGTTTGATAAGAGTTATAGTAGCCACGCCAACTCTTTGTTATGGACTTAATTTGCCATCTTTCCTCGTTTTGGTCAAAGATACAAAAAGGTACTATCCAGGCATTGGTTACGTTTATTTGCCAGTCCTTGAAGTTCAGCAAATGGAAGGAAGGGCTGGTAGGCCCGCTTATGATGAATTTGGAATTTCTTTGCTCTATGCAAAAAGTGAAGAAGAAGCAGATTTACTAGAGCAAAATTACATATTTGGCAAGCCAGAAAGGATTAGGTCAAAACTTTCAGTTGAGCCAATTTTAAGATCTACAACTCTAGCCCTTATTTCAATCGATTTTTGTAACTCAATAAAGGCTCTTTTCGAATTTTTCTCGAAAACATTTTTTGCCTTTCAGTTTGGTGATATTTATTTAATAGAGGAAAAAATAAGGGAAATAATTAAACAACTACTCGATTGGGGTTTTGTAGAAAAAAAGAATAGTAAATTATACGCAACAAGAATTGGTAGAAGAGTTTCTGAATTGTATTTGGATCCTTTAACAGCTCACAAATTCATTTTAGGTTTGAAAAACTGCCTTAAAGTGAAGCCAACTCCTTTCACATTCCTCCATTTAATCTCTTTTTGTAGAGAAATGAGGCCGCTACCTACTCTAAGAAGCGGCGAATATTATGAGTATAGTGAATTGGTAGAGAAAAGAAGGGAGGAATTTGCGGTAGAAATTCCAGAAGAATGGGAAGATGAATACGAGGATTTCCTCATGTCAGTTAAAAATGCTAAGATACTGGAGAGTTGGATAGAAGAAATGACCGAAGACGAATTACTGAGTAATTTTGGGATAACACCTGGTGAGCTCTGGTCTAAATTGCAAATATCAGATTGGCTCCTCTATTCTTTGCATGAGCTAGCGCTTTTGCTTAGAATGAAAAAATTACTTAAAGAAATAAAAAAAGTTAGAGTTAGAGTTCATTACGGTGTAAGGGAAGAATTGTTACCTTTAGTTAAGCTAGAAGGAGTAGGAAGGGTAAGAGCAAGAAAGCTGTTTAATTCTGGTATAAAAACTATTTCTGATTTAAGAAAGATCCCTTTATTAAGTTTGGAGAGGATAGTTGGTCCTAAGATAGCTAGAAAGTTAAAGCAACAGGTTGAAAAAGAAGTTAAGGAAGTTCAAAAAACATTAATGGGGCCGTAGTCTAGCTTGGCTAGGATGCCGGCTTCGGGAGCCGGAGGCCTGGGTTCGAATCCCGGCGGCCCCACTTTATAAGACTAATATTTGGCTATAGGCCAAATTTACCTCTTTAATATTATAACAACGGAAATTTTGAGGGTACATATGTACCCTCTTTTATAAGCACTTTTCTATAATACGAAATATGTTTTGTATTTTAAGGTAAAGATAATCGAAAGCTAATCTGCTCTGACTATTAGAATTACTTTGACTTTTTTCCCTTCTTTGAGCGCTTTCTTAACTTCTTCTCCTAGATTTTTAGCGCTTTTATTAGCAAGTATAGCTACAGTAGCTTTGTTAATTTCATCATCCTTTCTTATTTCTAAAACATCAGAACTTTCAAACAATAGCGCTGGAGACCCAAAAGCAAAAAGCGTTTCCGTTAAGCCATCGACTTCAATCTTTATTTCTATTCTTCTCCCTTGCTTTGCCGCGTTTTTAAAATCTTCCCTCAAATCTTTAGCAGCTTTGTTAGCTTTAATTCCTATAGTAGAGCTTTTAATTTCCTCACTTTTAGTTAAGCTGATTGACTCTTCAGAAGTTAAATCTAAATTTTTATGTCCTACTGCTTCTATTTCTTCTTTTACAGTTTTAATTTCTGTAAGCAACCTCCATCCTTTTTGCGTAGGTATATAAGCAGCTTTTTCCGTAAGATAAACTAACCCTTTTGATTCCAAAATTTCCAAAGTACTTTTAACAAGTTCTGGAGTAATACTCGGTGCCGGTTCAGGTAATTCCTCCGGTATAGCATTCTTAATTTTTTCAGTTTCCATAATTTAACTTAATTTCCTCGCTATAACTATAAAACCAGTATGCATAAGGCCCATAGTTTTTGGCCTTAACGTTTTTCTAAATTGCCATTCCCTAACTATATTTTCGACTATTTTTCTCTCGAAAAAACTATACTTTTCCAATTCTTTGCAAACCGATAACAACTCGTCAACTGTAGGACAATAAATGATAAGATAACCACCAGACTTTAAAGACTCAAAAGCGTGAGGAATAACTTTTATCACATCCTTAAGGTCAAGAATTATTAAATCTGCATTTTTTTCGTCAAACCCTTTCGTAGCATCTTTTCTTTTTAGAACAACATTTTTCAGCCCTATTTCTTTTAAGTTCTCTTTAGCCAACTTAAAAAACCTTTCATCTATTTCATAACTTACCACTTTTCCTTTAGGTATAAAATTAGCTAAGTAAATAGCTGCAAAAGCCGATCCTGTACCAGAATCTAATATAAGACTGTCAGGTTTTGGTGTCGTGTAAGCAAGGATTAAAGCCATGTCTTTTGGTAAAATAACTTGAGCACCCCTTTTTGCAATCTTTTCCAAAAAATCTCTTAAACTTGGTTTTAATACTATGAATTCTTTCCCAAGATGACTCTTCACTTTTCTCCCAATTTTGATTTTGCTCAAGTCTATCCTACCAAAATGCGTGTTTAAAATCTTTTTCTCTTTCTTAACTATTATGCATCCATCCTTAGAAGCTAGTAAGAAATACTTTTTCATGTTTTGCCCATTAAGAACATGAACATAAAAGTTAAAAACAGAACTAGAGATAAAATAGATGCAAAATACAATAACTTTTTGTTAGTCGCAACCCCTATTGGTATAGGCCCTATAAAACCTACGAAGGCAGCTTCTGTCTTTTTCGCCATTAAAAATGCCGATAGTAGGATCAGGAAAAAACCTATAAAAATTAAGGCTATGCCCACTAAAAATAAGTACTCCATATTGAATAATTTTTAGTTTGAAAAATAAAGTATGAAAGCATATATTTTTACAAATCTAGTTGGAGTTTTTTGCGTAAGCGATAAGGGAGAGCTTATTGCTAAAAAGTTTTTTGGTAAAGATCCATCTTATTCTGCAAAAAAGTTTTGGCAGTCAAGGTTTGGTTTAATAGAAGAAGAAAGGGAATTATTTGAAGAAATGAAAAAACAAAATGTTGATGTTTATTTTGTTGTAAAAAAAGACAACTTTCCGTTTGAATATGATGAGAGAGTCGAGAAGCTGTTTAAGAAGAATTTTTTAGAATTTTGCTACGAAGAATTTAAGGATATAACCAAACTCTTTGAATTTTTAAGTTTAGCCGGTTCCGAATTGGCAAGGATAGCTATAAAAGAGTCCATCGGAAGGGACCCATTTATAATTCAAGCTATAAGAGCTGTAGAAGAGTTGGATAAAAGCATTAATATTTTGGTTGAAAGGTTAAGAGAATGGTATGGATACCATTTTCCAGAAATGGAAAAAATAGTAAGCGATCACAAAAAATTTGCTGAGTTAGTTGCAAAATTTGGAAGAAGAGAGAAAATTGAGGGAATGGAAGATTTAGCATCTAGAAGCATGGGGACCGAGCTTAAGGATCTTGACGAAGAAATTCTAAAAGAATACTCAAAAACTTTGCTCAAACTTTTTGAGTTAAGAAGTAAACTTGTCGATTATTTGGAGAAGAATTTGAAAGAGTTCGCACCAAATCTGCAAAATATTGCAGGAACTATTCTTGCAGCAAAACTAATAAGTAAAGCTGGAAGCTTAGAAAAACTTGCAAAAGCAGCAGCTTCTACAATTCAACTAATGGGAGCAGAAAAAGCTTTGTTCAGATTTTTAAGAGGTAGAGGAAAATCTCCAAAGCATGGTATAATTTTTATTCATCCATATATCCAAAAAGCTCCTAAAAAACTGAGAGGGAAAATAGCCAGAGCTTTGGCCAGCAAGCTTAGCATGGCCGCTAAAATAGATTTTTATTCTAAAGAACTAAGACCTAAACTTAAGCAAGACTTAGAAGAAAGGATTAAAGAAATAATGGAGGAATATGAAGGTAAAAGAAAAGTTTGAAGGTGTTTATAAGATAGGAAAAGATTTAGCTACTATAAACTTGGTCCCTGGCGAAAAGGTTTATGGAGAAAAGTTGATAAAGATAGGCAATGTTGAGTACAGGATTTGGGATAAATGGAGAAGCAAGCCAGCAGCAGCTATAAAGAATGGGCTCAAGAAGTTTCCGCTAAAAAAAGGATTTAAAATTTTATACCTAGGTGCTGCTACTGGAACTACAATTTCACATTTTAGCGATATAGTTGGAAGAAAAGGTATAATCTTTGGAGTAGAAATTAGCAGTAGAGTCCTTAGAGAATTGGTTCCGATAGCTGAAAAGAGGAAGAATATAATGCCAATCTTGGCTGACGCTAGGAAAGTTGAGGAATACAGAGATCTAGTTCCGTTTGAGGTAGACTTGGTCTATTGCGATGTTGCAGACCCGCAGGAGGTCGAAATTTTTACTAAAAATTGTTTAGAATTCCTTAGAAAAGGAGGGTTTGGCATGGTTGCTATTAAATCTAGGAGTATTGATGTAACTAAAAGACCTTCAATAGTCTTTAGGGAAGCTAGAGAAAAATTAGAGGAAAACTTTAAAGTTTTGGACTTTGTTAGATTAGACCCTTATCAAGCTGACCATGGATTTTTTGTTACACAATTGGTTTGATAAATCCAAAAATTTTGTTGCCTAGTTTTACACTTACAAGCAATTTCTTTACATCTCTGTCGTTTATGATATTAATATTAACCTTCATATTCAGATTCGTGGATTTGTATAAATGAATTCCTTTAATGGTTTTATTCCGAACTCCAGAACAGCTTCTTCTAGATAACTTCCCCTGCAATCCTTGCAGTAAATTCTTCTCTCCCCCATTCCATCAAGAAATCTTATTATTCGAGGAGATCCGCATCTAATGCATCTCATGAATTTAACTTTTCTCTTAAAAACTTACTGGTTACGAAGGGGGTCATTTCAAAATTTCAAAATAGATAACAAATCATTCAGCTTATCCTCTCTTATTCTAAACCCAGCAGCTTGCCTATGACCTCCCCCCTCAGCGTTTACGCTTTTCTTTAATTTTTCTATAAACTTTACTAGATTAATTCTACAACCTTCGCATCTTGCACTAAAATGAATAAACTTTCCAATAGTTTGCCCTATCAGTATTACCTTACCCTTGTAAAACTTTGTTAAGTAAGATGCTAGGGTAGACCTTAAGTTGTATTTAGATTCCGCTAAAAAGAAGACAAACTTTTCATTCTCAAGCTTCTCCTTTTCAAAAACCTTTAATATTTTCTCCATCTCCTCGATATATTTGAAGTACCATTTTAGCAAAAGTTTGCTTTCTTTCTTTTTAAACTTGAAAACTTCTTTCCAATCATTTATTTTAGACAAAAAGCTTGCAGCCATAGAAGCTCCTCTTTTCCCTGCTACAATTCTTGAGCTGTTAATTATTTTTGTTAAAGTTCCTAGTAACGACTTTTCGAAAAGTAACTCTCGAGAAAAACCACTAATCAATTCTGGAAATTCCTTTTTTATTTCTTTTAGAACGTATTTACAGCTTTTAATCGCAAAATCTCCTAAAATACCGATTCCAGCTAACCAACAGGCATCCCTTTTTTTTACAATTTCCTTATAAGCTTCATAAACAAAGCAAGAAACTGGTATATAGGCTTCTTTGTCTATGCATCTCGGATTGAAATAAGGAACGTTAACTTTAGTCGGTAGATGATGGTCTAATATGGCATAATTTTTGGTTTTGAGCTTAAGATCTGGTATGTCTAAGATAAAGTAAAAATCAAACTTTCTGCTTATCTTGATATCTTCTCCTGCATGTCCAGCTAAAAACTCTATCTCTATATCTTTTTTTCTCAATAATTTAGCTAAGATACTAGCTGAACTTATTCCATCACAATCCTCGTCGTGAATAAGCAAGGCATTCTTTATTTTTAAGTTTTCAAGAAAAAGAGCTAATTCTTTTCCTACCTTTTCTGCTATTTTCCTATTTTTCATCCTTTTTCGATTGCTGTGACAGAAGGTAGTATGAAGCTTGTTGGGCTATTCTAAATTCTATTAAGGAGAGCATCGAATCTACTTGAGAAAGCAGCAAAGCTTCGAAAGTTCTTGGCGGCGTCGGCCCACTTTCTCCTATATGCGACGCTACTATATGGATAACCTCTTCTGGAAAATCTCTTCTATAAAGCTCTGCTACAGCTAGCATAGAGTGGTCTAAAAGAATTCCAGTTGGCTCAATACCCTTTTCATCTCTCTTCCACTCAAAGACTTTCATAACATCATGCAACAAAGCAGCTGCTATGAGATAATCTTCGTTTAGCTTTAATCCAAAAGTATCTTTTAATATCTGAGATAGGCAAATGCAAGCTTTGGTTACAGCTATAGTATGATTTAAAACATCTCTTGGTACCGTAATAGGGCCTGAGGGTGTTGTTACTGTAAAAAGTGAGATGGCATTTTCAAGCTTTTCTTTAGGATATTTATTAAATTCTGGATGCTGTAAACTAGGATTTTTTAGAAGTTCTATTACTTTTTTCCTTAGATTCTTATCTTTAATCTTTTCTGCTAGTTTAAGCAATCTTTCCATTATCCGAATAAGGCTCCTAACCCTGCTATAGCCTCCTCTTCTCTTTTTTCCTCCTCTTCCTTCTTTTCTTCCTCCTTTTTCTCTTCAGCAGGAGCTGCTGCAGCCGTAGGAATCGTCTGAGCTTGCTGGATAACTTCATCTATATTAACTCCTTCTAAAGAAGCAACTAAGGCTTTTATTTTATTTTCGTCTATTTCTATTCCTACTGAACTTAACACTTTCTTGATGTTTTCTTCGTTTATTTCTATACCGGCGCTATGCAATAATAAAGCTGCATAAACTTCCTTCATTTCATCACCCTATTCAACGCATTAGCATGATAATATGCTTTCATAATTAAATATCTTATAGTTTCTTTAGTTGGATAATTTATGTTTATCGAAAGGTTGAACGCATATTGTATGCATCGTTTGAGTAAGTTTGGATATTCAAAAACAAGTTCTAAAACATTTCTCGGATAAATATCCCCATCGCAACAAATAACGCTTACTTTTAACTTAACTGGAATTGGTTTTATTTCAAGCTTCCTTAAAATGGAAGCCAATTCTTTTGTTATAACATCACCTTTTTTTGCTGCAGTAACTTCCTTTACTACGGTTATGACGCCTTTTTCAACTCTTGCTGGTATTTTAGCCCTGGCAAATTCGCTTATGACAGGTCCAGGCTTTAACTTAGTAGGTCCTGGAGGCACTATTATATCGCTAGGTGCAGTATCACCTGGAAGCGCAAATCTATAGACTATGCATCTCTCGATTTTTCTGAAAAGATTGAATGGATTGGTTTCGTTCGAAAAAAATAAACCAATTTGATTAGGCAAATATTTTTCTATTTCCTTCTTTCCTAACTCTTCTAAAATTTTTATGAATATCTTCTTTTTCACTACTTTAAATTTCAGATCATTTAATCTTCTCTTAATAATTTGGAACTCTCTTGTTGTAAGCTTGAACAAGTCAAAAACACCAAAACTTCTATAATCTTTTAGAAGCTTTTTAATTTCTTCAGCCATTTGGATTTTTCTTTCGCTTACCATTTTATTTCAACCCTTACAGGTTTGCTCATCGTAAACTTCAGAAAAATACTTTTTATGTTAACTTTACCTTTTGGTAATTTTGAAATTACTGTATTTATAACTTCCATAGCATTTTCAGCAATATCTTCGTCTTTCATGCTCTCTTTTCCAATTTTGCATTGGATAACTGGGTTATCCTTTGTTTTTATCATAATAGCTTTCTTATATTTTTCTATCATACTCTTCGGGTCTCCCTTAATTAATCTTGGCATTTTTCCTCTTGGCGCTAATACCTTTCCTAAATTCCTTCCTATTAAAGGCATAAGCCTTGGTTCTGCTAGGAAAAAATCTGTCTTTCTTGCTAATTTTTTAGCTTCCCTTTTATTCTTTCCTAACGCTTCTATTTCTTTGCTTCCTAACACAGGGCAGGGCAAATCTTTAAAAGTATCAGAAAATACAACGATTTTTGCTTCATCTCCTCTACCATGCGGTAATATAATATCCTCTTTTATCCTATTTTCTGGCTTTCTCAAATCTATTCCCTTAAGATTTATTATAAGTTCTACAGACTGTTCGAATTTTCTTTTTTTAGAGATTTCTCTAAGTTGTTTTAACGATTTAAGCAAGGCCCCTCTCAATTTTTCCATGTTTCCTAACTTGGATTAGAAAAATTAAAAGTTTTAAACTATGTAAGAGGAACGAATGGCTTTCTTTTCTTCGTATAATCTGATTATTTCTTCCTCCCTTTCTTTAATTATTTTTTTAACTTCTTCTTCAAAAGAACTTTTAAAGTAACTGAATAATACTCGTAAATCTAATTTATTTAGTGAGCAATCGTCAGAGGTGTAGATTTCTGGTTCAACAAGATAGCCAAATAATTTACATCTAACTTTTTCTCCTGATACTCTTAAATCTAAGATGAGCGGCCTTTCCGAACGTTTTATTTTCAATACTATTATGTCGCCATGCTCATCCATGTAAAATTTAAATAATTCACGCTCCCTCCCGTAATCCAATATAGGGGTTAATCCTAGTTCATTCCTAAGGAAAGAATCGATACGTTCTTCAAACTCCCCTGCTATTCCATATACACGATCTTTTATAGCAAATGGCAGTCTCATACAACTTTTTCCTCGTAAAATTTTAAATCAATAATGTGGAAATAGAAAAATTTAGCTCGGTCAAAAGGATGCTTGGTGAACTTTTGCTTTTAACGAGAAGTATTAACACTAAAAATACTTACCTAAAAGGTCTGAAGTATTTTTCAAAAGTTATGGAATTTGACAATTTAGATAAGTTGGTTGAAGATATAAAGAAAGGCCTTGTAGATCCTAATCAACTTTACAAAGATTTTTTAATAAAGATGGCATCAAGGAATTTAGCTCCTAAGACTGTGGCAACTTGGGCATTTTCTTTAAAAAAGTTCTTCGAGGCAAATGGAATAGAAATAAAGGAAAAAATTAAGCTAAGGCAGTATGCTATTCATGAGGATTACCTTCCTTCAAAAGATGATTTAAAAGAAATTTTGCTTAGGGCAAATCTAAGAACTAAAGCTATCATACTTTTTCTTTTATCTTCAGGATTAAGAGCAAGCGAGCTATTAGAGTTGAGGTTAAAAGATGTGGATTTAAATACGAACCCACCTAAGGTTAAAGTAAAGTCTCTTATTTCAAAGCATAGAAAAGGAAGGATAACTTTCATAACGAACGAAGCTAAAAAATACTTACAACTTTATTTAGAGGAAAGGAAGAAAAGGGGTGAAAAACTAACTGAAGAATCTTATATTTTTGCAACGAAAAGCGGAAAGAAGATGTCCTACCAAAACCTTCAGTTTATACTAAGCAAAGCATTTAAGAATTTCTCAAAGAAAGTGGGTAAAAGATATAATTTACATCCTCACGTACTAAGAAAATTTTTCAAAACGCAACTTATATCTGCAGGCTTGCCAGGACCTATAGTTGATAGGTTGGCTGGCCATGCAAGATATTTAGCTACAGAATACGAACTTTATACAGAGAGCCAACTTAAAAAATGGTATAAGAAAGGGGAGGAAGCTTTAACTATTTTCTCCTAATAGATTCCAACAAAGAAACTAACTTATGAAGAGCAGTCGCTAGTTCCTCTCCTTTTGGCGTTAATTTAATTATTTTGATCCTTCCCTTCTTTTCGAAACTAACAATCCCATAGTCGTTAAAAACATCTAAAAGTTTTACCGTATGCGAATAAGTACAATCTATTTTTTTTGCTATAATGGTTGCGTATTTTGGACCAGTTAATAATTCTAATAATATCTTTACTGGTTTAGTATGGAAGAACAACTTCATTAAGCGTTTTCCCCTCACGTTTTACCTCCAGTCTATTTAATTTATCTTTAGTAGCTTTAATAAGGTTAACCCGCAAATTATATAATTTTAATGGAAATTTTGCAATTTTAATTGATGATTAAAATAAGGGAGGCAAGATTTGCAGGTTCATTCTATCCTAGTGATCCAGATGAGTTAATTAAACTTATAAAAGAATTGATTAACCACAAGTTTGGCCCTAAATTTATAAAAGAAGAGGAATTTTATGGTGCAATAGTACCACATGCTGGCTATGTATATTCTGGAACGACAGCCGCTTGGGTATATTCGAGGATTAAAAAGGCAAATTATGTTATCATAGGACCAAACCATTATGGTTTGGGTTCACCATTTGCTATCTTAAAAGAAGGTTTGTGGAAAACTCCTCTAGGAGAGATTCTAATAGATACAAAATTTGCTAGTTGCTTATTAAAGTGTAGATGGATAGAATTAGACGCTATACCGCATGAAAGCGAGCATTCAATAGAAGTTCAGCTGCCATTTTTACAGTTTAGATTTGGTAACGATTTTAGGTTTGTTCCAATTTCGGTTTTGCATCCGTTTCCGAGCGAAGAATTTTTTAACCAATGCATAGAAGTAGGAAAGTTTATAGCTGATTGCATAAAGAAAGCAAGCGAAAGATGGATTTTGCTTGCATCGTCAGATTTTTCTCATTACATTCCTCATAAAAAAGCTAAGGAGGCTGATACAAAACTTATAAAGTTTATAGAAAAAATGGACGAAAGGAAATTTTATGAAAATTTAGTAAAGCTTAACGCTTCTGTTTGTGGTTTTGGCCCTATTTTAATAGCAATTTCTTGCTGCAAGGAATTAGGAGCGAAAAAAGGAAAGTTGCTTTGTTACAAAACTTCTGGTGATATAACTGGCGATAAAAGTTCTGTTGTTGGGTATGCTTCAATAATTTTTGTTTAGCATGAGAGAAATTGCGTTTAAATATGCTATAAAAAATGCACTCAAATTTGGGAAGGCAAGGAAGGATGCAGTAATTAAGAAAGTTTTAGGAGAACTTCCTCAGCTTCGAGAAAAAATTAAGGAAGTTATTAAGGTATGTAAAGAAGTTGTTGAAGAAGTTAACAAGCTGAGTTATGATGAGATAATTGAAAAAGCCCAGTTGCTTGGCATAACATTAGAAGTAAAAGGTAAGGAATTCAAATTACCACCATTGCCTCTCGCTGAGGAAGGAAAAGTTGTTATGAGGCTAGCTCCTTTTCCATCTGGACCTTTACATATAGGAAATGCAAGAATGGTTATCTTAAACGATGAATATGTAAAGATGTATAAAGGGAAATTGTTACTGGTTTTTGACGATACTATAGGCAGTGAAGAAAAAAGATTATTACCAGAGGCTTACGATCTCATACTAGAAGGTCTTGAATGGCTTGGTGTAAAATTTCATAAGATATACTACAAGTCTGACAGATTAGAAATCTTTTACAAATATGCAAAGAAACTTATAGAAAAAGGTTTTGCTTATGTTTGTGAATGTCCCGTTGAAGTTTTAAGAAAGAATAGGAAACTTGGAGTTGAATGCAAATGTAGGTCAAGAAGTATAGAAGATAATTTAGAAAAATTTGAAGAAATGCTAGAAGGTAAATTTAGAGAGGGAGAGGCGGTTGTAAGATTAAAAACCGATATGAAGCATCCTGACCCAGCCTTTAGAGATAGGGTATTGCTTAGGATATGCGAAAGAGAACATCCTAGGGTTGGAAATAAATACATAGTATGGCCTCTATTAGAATTTTCTTGGGCTATAGACGATCATTTGCTAGGAATTACTCATATTTTAAGAGGAAAGGATTTAGTGATAGAAGATAGGGTCGAAGAATTTATATGGAAAGTTTTTGGTTGGCCGCTTATACCTTTCATACATTATGGAATGTTAAGAATTAAAGAAGCAAAATTAAGCAAAAGTAAGGCTAGAAAAGCTATAGAAAAGGGTTTGCTTAAAGGATGGAAAGATCCAAGAACTTGGAGCTTACAATCTTTGATGGAAAGGGGAATCCAGCCAGAAGCTTTAAGGAATTTTATAATTAAGATGGGCTTGAGTTTGGCAGATGTTGAGGTACCTGCTGAAATATTGTACGCGGAAAATAGAAAAATAATAGATCCAAAAGCAAATAGATACTTCTGTGTTTTCAATCCTAGAAAAATTAGAATAAAAGGTCTAAAAGCGAAGGAAATTAAAAAGAAGCTCCATCCTAACTTCCCAGAAAGGGGAGAAACTGTGATTAAAATAAACCCCGAAGCTATTTATGTAGAGAAAGAAGATTTCGAGAAGTATAAAGGGAAGGAAGTAGGGCTTGCCTATTTTTGTACGATAAAACTAAATGAAATCTCTGAAATTGTTTCTCTAAAAGTAAAATTTGAAGTTCCTAAGATTCATTGGGTTTCTGAGCCATTTGAGGAAATAAAAATATTGATGCCAAACGGAGAAGAGATAACAGCTTTAGCAGAGCCTTCTATCAAAAATGTGAAAAAGGGTGAAATAATTCAATTATTTAGGGTTGGATTTTGTAGAAAAGCAGACGGAATTTTTTATTTTTCCCACCCCTAACATTTTTTAAACTGTCTATTTAATTATTAAAAAGCTGAGAATATGCCAAAGTCGTACGTAAAATTTGAGACTCCAAAAGAGTTAGTAGAAAAAGCATTGCAAGCTATAGAATTGGCCAGAGCTACCGGTAAGATTAAAAAAGGTACTAACGAAACTACAAAAGCTATAGAGAGAGGACAAGCTAAGCTCGTTTATATAGCAGAAGATGTAGATCCAGAAGAAATTGTTATGCATTTACCACCTCTATGCGAAGAAAAAGGAGTTCCTTATCTTTATGTCCCAAGCAAGCTTGAATTAGGGAGGTATTGTGGAATAGAAGTTGCTGCTGCATCAGCTTGTATAGTTGAACCTGGTGAAGCTAAAAAACTTGTAGAAGAAATCGTCAAAGAACTAGAAAAAATAAAGAAATAGCATGGCTGATGCATGGCCAGCTGAAGTTATAGAGATACTTGGGAGAAGCGGTGTTAAGGGAGTAACTCAAGTAAGGTGCAAAGTCTTAGACGGCCCTAATAAAGGGAGAGTTTTAATTAGGAATGTGATGGGTCCTGTTAGAGTTGGTGACGTGCTAATGCTTAGGGAAACTGAGATGGAGGTCGCAATGAGGTTAGAAAGCAGGTAAGATGAAGTGTTCCTTTTGTGGACAAGAAATACCTAAGGGAAAGGGAAAGATGTTTGTTAAGCTAGATGGCTCAATCTATTATTTTTGCTCAAAGAAATGCGAAAGATATTTCTGGAGGAAGAAGAAAAAGCCTTACTGGGCTAGAAGTTGATTGCGTGAGATGGGAAGTTGGAGATAGGAGTAAGGAAATTGTAAACGTTTTGAGGATAATTAAAAGGTTTAGCGAGAAAGAGGTTGAAATAAGAAAGCTTTTGCACGAAATTTTTGTTAAAAACGTTCCGAATTCTGATCTTTTTTTCATAATTTTAGATTGTTTGAAAAAATTAGGAAAGATAGAAGGAAAAAGAGGTAAAGTTAGGATATTAAAACTTGAAGAAGGAGATTTGGTGAAAGTTAAGGAAATTGTGAAAAGAAGGATCGCTAGGATTAAAAAGATTTTTGTCACACCGCTTGAGGTATCGAAATTTTTTCAATGTCCTCGAAGATTATGGCTAGAAAAAATAGTTTTGTCGAAGCAGTTTAAAGAGGAGAAAGGAAAGGTCTGGGATGGTGAAGTGATTCATCTTGCTGTTAGGCTATTCGTAAGTAGACTTAAGAGATTGTCTCTAGAAGAAAATTTAAAAAGATCAGCAAGGGAGGCTATTAAAAAATTTGAAGGTAAAACTGTTGAAATCAAAGAGAGCGATTTAGTTGAATTTTTAAAAAGCCTTTATGGTTTTTTTATCGAAGAGAACTTTTCAGAAATTTATCCAGAAAAATTTTTGGAGAGTTTTAAAATTGGGTTGGATGGAACGCCAGATTTGATCTGCTTTAGGAATGATGGTAGCATAGTAACCATAGACATAAAAGCTGGAAAGTTAGGTAAGGATATTAAAAAGGAGCATCTTTTGCAGAGTATAGGAGAAGCTTTGCTTGTCGAAAATTTTTTCAGAAGAGAAGTTTCAGAATGTATGCTAGTCTATTATGGCTCAAAAATACTTGTTAAGGTCGAAATTACGGAACGAATGAAAAAGGAATTCTTGAATTTAAAAAGAAAAATTGAAGAAACTTACAGATCGCAAAGAGTACCGCCTAAGT
>Ga0190367_1000407_pt1 | contig 32043 bp, 29 predicted proteins | sample 4872181011_MG_FD_171838 | JGI IMG/M metagenome (GOLD analysis project Ga0190367, IMG submission 171838) | Hydrothermal vent microbial mat bacterial communities from Southern Trench, Guaymas Basin, Mexico - 4872-18-10-11_MG | ecosystem: Environmental > Aquatic > Marine > Hydrothermal vents >...
TATTATTCCGTTCCCAAAAACTATCTATTGGGGAGAGAAGTTTCAACCCCCTCTTGGGTTCCAATGTCAGGTAAAAATTTTTGTTAATATGGTGGGGAGCTATGGTGGGAATAATCACAATAATCTCAACCCTGTTGGGTATCTTTGGGGCCATAGTAACGATAGTGGAATTTGGAAAGCTTGTAATAGAGGCAATCAGATACATCAAAAGGAAAATAAGACAATAATACTAATCCGAAACAACAATATTGCTTGATACCCACCGAGGATCCCTGGGAGCTCTCGATTGAATCATATCGGTTAGAGCAGATAGTTTCTGCTTGAAGGCGGGTCTCAGGGAAAATTTTTCCGGTTTTGCCTGACACAAAATAAAGCGTTAGAAGCAATAATTCCAATTTATAGATATTTTTCATAAGGAAACAGTTTTCCGGTTGCAGCATAGGACCGAAAACAATATGTAGTGTCTATGTGTTCTAGGCCGGCCCAAAACCATTTCTATAGATATAATGTAGTATTAGGTCGAGAGAAGCATAGTGCCTAGTAGTGTTTATGTGGTGCCAAGACAGTGTTGATACATAGTGTTTGCACTATTGTCTGCCGTGACAGTATAGTGCCTTGTGTCTTATGACACTATCTCCGAACAACATTGTTGTTTCCTATCCCTTGGCTGGGGATCCTTTTCATGTTATGACACTACATGGTGGGCTGAGCTCACCATTTATATTTGGAATTATAATTATGGTTATCGAACAACATTGTTGTCTGGTGATTCTGATGCTGAAGATCGTGGAGAAAATAAAGAGAGTATTAGAGGTCTTCTCAGATATAGGTGAAGAGCTCCGAATAGAAGAGATCCAACAGAGGCTAAGAGAGGGAGGACATGAGGTTCCGAAGACAACTCTCAGAACCTGGCTACAGATGCTCGGAGAGCTAGGACTAATAAGGATAAACTATGAGATAGAAAAATCGAGAGGAATGAGAGTAGTAGCAAAGTACAGGCCCAGAATTTTGATCGGGAAAGACCTATTGGTGGGGATACCAAAACAGGAAATCGAGGAACTAAAAAAGAAAAACGGAGAAGAGGTCATAGAATACTTGCTTAGGAGGTCTGGATATAGTACATAGTGGAACTCATTTGTATACAGCTCTAGTTATTAGTCTTGACTTCCAATACTTCAGTTCTCTCAAAGTCTTATCGAGTTTATCCTTGGCATACTCAATCGATGCTATTAGCTCTTCTGCCTCCTCTATCTGTTCCCCGCTAAGCGGTATATCCTCAAGCCTAGGGCGAACGTATTTTCGCTTAATGATGAAACCACCTTGAGCCTTACGATAATGGTCGATGCTAAACTTAATCACAGGAACAATAACATTCAAATCGGAATCCAATTCATCGAGAAAATCATTAATGGTTTCAATAAGCTCAACAACACGATCCACATCCTTTTCCTCTATGGCATCCCCAGCAATTTCAACGAGCTCATCAACATACCCCCTAATCTCTATGGGATCCCTAGACCTAAGAATCTCAAAGGCCTTCCTCTTTTTCCTCAAAAAATCTTGAAGATCGTACTCACCTGGAAGCCTACGAGCATACTTCTCGATAGTCATCAGGGATCACCTAAGGGAAAATTATGGTACTGGGAAGCATATTTAAAATAACCCTTTTGGCGGTTCTAACAGTCGTAAATAAACTTTCTGTGGAACAGAACCATTGCCGCAATCCTATATTCCAAGCCGAATTGGTTCCAATTCTAAGTCACAGCCAACACAATATCCCGGCACTTAATAATGAATGGACACGTAGCATTTTCGATTAAAAATAAAGTTTCGTAATAAATATATTGTTTAGAACCAGAATAGTTAACCTTAAATAAGCCCCGAGGAATATTATATTTTTGGGGTGTTTGTTCATGGGGAAGACTAAGGTGGCGTGGTTTCTGTGGAAAGAATATATTTTGCCTGACGCATACGAGTGGGAAGTACAAGAGCTTATCGGAGTAGTGTTGCACATCAGAGGGTTAGAAGTAGTTGTGGAGAAGGTAGACAAAATACTGAAGGGAAACAAAGCAGGCGTAGAGAAATTCGTGGTCAACATAGTTGCTACAGATGGAGATGTAACAGAAAGATTAGAGATAATGTATTATAGGGGAGAGGTAAGTGTCTGGAGAATCGAAGAGGAAGAAGAAGAGGAGTAGGCAGAAAACTAGGGAAATACCGCCAGATATCGAGAAAATTATCGATGAGGCAATGAGAGCTACGCTGGAACAAGTGCTCGGCCAGATATATGCTGCATCTAGAAAGATAAGAGTGAGAATTAAGGAGCGGGAAGAGTCCAGGGAGGAATTAGAGAAAGTCTTCCGGGATGTTCTACGTCTGGATCCAAGAGAAATAGGAGAATATCTGAGCTATGAGGAATACATCGACGCCCTCGCAAGCGCAATATACTTCACAAAGAAAGCAGCAGCATCAAGGCCGGCCAACCCAACAGCAAAACAAATAATAATGTACTTCAGAACAATAGACGCAATAGCAGCAATGTTGGTGGAAATGATTAAAAACGCAAGGGGAATTGTTCTGGAGAGAACAATACAGATAAAACAGGCAGCAGTAATGAGGGAGGACCCCCTCGAGGAACTAGAACGACTAGAAACAATACTGATAATGCTGGATGGACTGAGAAAACACATTAAGAACATAATAGATGAAATGGACACGTAGATTTTCTCTTGGGGGGACCGGATGGAGCCAAAGCTATACACAACACCCCCCTATACAATTCCTTGGCCCTACATAATAACAAATCCACGAAGGCGAAGATGGATCCTCTCCTACCTAAGAAAGCACAAGAAGCATATTGGGTCAATCATCATTGATAGTGGTGTGGAGATCTTCCGGTCAAGGAATGGTGAGTATCCAGGAGGTTCGGAGAAGTGGTTTGGCAGGATGTTGGAGCTTAAGAAGGCGATAAGCAGCATAGTGGACGCGGAGATATGGGTGGTATCCCCCGATTATCCCAGCGATTACCCTGGAAACCCAATACCCAACAACATAGAGAGAACATTGAGAGTGCTGAGGTGGGTCGAGAAAACACATGGAACCGAAGGAGTAATAGCCGTGGTCCAGGGAAAACCAATATGGATGGACCAAAACCTAGAAACATTCATCTGGGCCCTAAAACAATACAGAGAAGCGGGAGTCCTCAAAAAATACGGGTATGTGGCCCTAGGAACCGTATGCACACTAAGCAGCATAAGGCTAAGAGGAATAAGAGAAGAAACAGCAATAACCTGGATAAAGAAATCGGTGGAGTTGCTCCGAAGAGAAACAAACAGCAAAATACATGTATTCGGGCTGTGGCTAAGAGCACTAAGAACTGTGAAAAACATGATAACGAGCTTCGACAGCCAGGCGTGGACCAGACCCGTGACCAGGAAGCTAAAAAAGAATTGGTCCGCAAAGAATACTAGGGAGAGGGAACAATACTTCTGGGCCTGGGTAGAGAGATACCTAGGCATAGTCAGGCAAAAAACACTCAACATTAAACACATAGCATTTTCCTAGGAGGAGAAAAGATGAGATGCGAAATATGCGGCCGAGAATACAGCGAAGACAAAATAGTGGAGTGGCTGGGCCACAGGATTTGCGTATACTGCATGGGATATGGCAAGGAGAGGACCAAACGCGGACCACCAACACCACCAAAACCGAAGCCTATGCCCGAAGAGGAAAAACCAGGGGGAATACCACCAGAGTACCGGAGACCACCAGAAATATTTAAGGAAAGAGAAGAAATCGAGAAAGAAGAGAAGGAGGCATGGGAAGTAGAGGAGGAGGCAAGAGAGGCAGGACCACCAGAAGCTGGGCCACCAGAAGCGCCAGCCCCAACACCAAGAGAAGAGAAAACACTACTGGAGAGAATTGTCGACGCGATACGAAGTGGGGTTGCGACGGCGGTAGAAGCAATAAGAGAGGCTGTGAGAAGGGTAAGAGAGTGGTTCCAATAATACACTACTATACTAAATAGGGAATAGGCGTGATGGACACGTAGCGTTTTCAGGGGAAAGAAGATGAGGAGGAGAACAAGACCGCTTCTATGGCTAACAGCACCACCAAGAATATTCAGGAGCACAGACATAGAGGACATAAACAAGGCTGCGTGGGCAACAACACTAGTGATGTGCAGAAGAAGCAAAGAAGCAATGGAAGCAATAAAGAGGGGAGAGATCAAGGAATACATAGGAACCAAAAAACCAGTGTTGCTAGGAACAACAGCATGGCCCCTAAACAAAATAGAGAAACAGTACTACAGAACAGTGAAGGAATACATCAGGTTCCAACTAAATAGTGGAGCAGACTGGATCATAGTGCACGACTTACCGGTAACTGACAGAGACAACAAAGAAACAGAAAAAAAGAAATGGAGAATAAACCTAGAAACAGCAAAAGCATACATTAAGCTAAGAGACAAAGAAGAACTAAGCGTAAGACTAATAGCAATACCACAGGCAACAACATTCCAAAGCATGCTGCGTCAGGCAAAAACATATGAGGCCATAGGAATAGAAGTAATAGGCGTAAGCCTAGCACCCTGGGTAAGGCCGGCCGGCGGAGTACTAGGAAGAGAAAAACAACTAAAACAACAAATAGTAGAGCTCCTACGAGCCCTAAGAAACCAACTATACACACCGATAATCGTCTTAGGGAGCCAAGAGCCAAACCTGGCCCGAGAACTATACTGGAAAGCACGAGTGCTGACGTTCGAGGGAAGCTTCATAGCAACCCGCAGCTTCCCAAAAATAAACAAGATCCCGCTGAGGCTAGAAATAGAAAACGATAAGGCAATATGGAGACCAACGCTGGTAAGCAAACAAATACCAGAGCTAAAACCACAGCGACTACTAAGGAGAAATGTACAAACATGGATAAAATATGTGCTAACACCCTAACACCAGTATAGAAAAACAAAAAGTAGACATCTTCTAGCTTGAGCTCTTCTCTGGCCCAACACTCCGTACGGCGATGTATATTGATACTGAGAATGATACAAAGAATAGTGCTATGAGCACGAGTACCATTAGGGCCACTGTGTTTATTAGTAGTAGTGACCCGAAGACTAGAAGCATAATCAGGAACGGGATGTATGTATCGTGTATCGTAGTTTTTGTCCATTTCTTACCCTTCACTATCGCTGATAATCCCACTATGACTGCCACCGCGAGGAACGCCATGTATAATATATCGTCCCCTAGAACCATACGGACCCAGCCCAGCCCAAGTGCACCGTATACAATCAATGCAAAGCCACATATCCTCGGATTGTTACCACCAACCAGCACCGAAAACACAAAGACCGAGAAGAGCATCATTATGTAGGCACACAAACCAAGTAGCATACAGCTCACCAATATAAATAAAACCACAGAACTCCTTATAAACAAACATCTTAGTCCCAAAACTAAGTCAGCTAGAGGAAAAAAGAAATTATGAGAAGCAGATTCTCTTAATACCCAAGTACCTTAGTGCCTGCTTTACCAGCCAAGCACCGAAGAGTGTCAATGCGAAACCAAGGCCACCAATTAGTATTGCTGCTATGACATCTAGGAGCTTTGTTTCTTCCGCTATCATAATTAGTCACCTAAATGTAACTATTCTATTGTCTTGCATTTAAAAAAGTTGCGCCAAACAGGTCATACATGCTGTACATGTTAAACAAAAATAGCAACAACAATATGAATTCAAAACAATAATACTGTTTATGCCCAAAGTCTTTCCCAAAATCGAAAGTTTTATAAAGGAAATTACCCCAACTTATATCTATGGGGATATCCCAACTTTTGGGAGGTGCAGTTGGGATGAAAAGTGCTACGAGTCCGGAAAAAATAGTTGGGGAAATTGAGAAGTTAGCTGAGGCCAACAGGGGAGTTACGAAGAAAGTTCTTTTTGAGCTGAGTTATCTTGTAGGGAGAGCTAATCGTCTGTTCGAGGAAAACAAGGATCCTAAAAGTTTAAGGAGCTATGTTTTTCTCCTGGAGGACATAGCAACGATACTATCTCAGATTGAGCTTTGCCTAAAACTCATAGACAATAAGCTTCCAATAGATATTCTGAGGAAAGTAGAGAAGATGACAGAAGCATTGCATAAAAGAAAAAGTGAGATACTAAAGTTTATCACAGGGTGACTCCGATGGAGAAGACAGAAGAGAAGAAGATTGAGAGAAGAAAACTACGAATAGATAGCAAAGAAATAGAAGTTATTGTTGGTAGGGATGTACCACAGGGTTTCTGGGGTTGGCCTGCCCTTAGCGATGAGGAGATATCAAGTATTGTTAATGCAGTTTTGAGGACATTGAGAAAGCTTCCGCTTGTCGGACATAGCAAGCTATATGATTATGCGGAGAGGTATATCAAAGACTTATTCGAGAGAGGAGAGGATGTCCGAGATAACATAATAGACTTCGTGAACGAGCTAATCAAGGATCCAGAATTCTCAGAGACTCTCAAAAAATTCAACCAGAAAGCAGGAAAAGACTGGATACAAGGATTTTTGGACAACAAGTGGAGCGGAGGCTTGGGAGCGATAATGAACCTCTTGGACCGAATAATCGAGGGCCTAAGAAAGTTGAGATTGATAAGAAAAGTTGTGATCCAGGTTGGAAGCGGAAGCAATGTATTTTACGTCCCAGCGGATATGAGCATAGAGGATGTATACAGAGTATTGAAGGTGGAGGAACCCCGGGCTATGGCTAAGGTGGACATATTGGAGCGCTTGGTAGAATTAGCTAAAAGAATAGCTACAGATCCAGAACTAGGAAAGCAAGTATTGATGCGATGGGCACATGTTATAGGGCGGAAGGAAGCAAAACGAGAAGCCGAAAGAATACAAAGGAGACTATACTTTGGTAAAAGAATATTAATAGCAATGCTAAACGAAATAGGTATCCGTGCAAACTCCCAGAACTACACAAAATATGTTAATCCGCTGGAATTTAACATCAGACTGAAAAATGAGGGGTTGCCAATAGATCCAGTAGCCATTAAGCTTGCAATGAAGAAGGTAGAGAGGATCCCAGGAAAATATGTACCACAAAAGCCCACCAAACCAATAGAGCCAGCAACAGAAACGCAAGTGGAGCGAGTAGAGAAAGTAAGGGAGCCAACACCACAGGTTACCACTCCACAAGCGTTTCCAACACAAATAGATCTAACGCAAATTCTTCAGATGTCAGGTAAAAGAGATCCCTTCTCATTTATGCTGCAATTAGGAACAATGTTTATGAGTGTGGGGCAAGCCGGTCTGCAGCTAACGCAGAGAGTATCATCCCTAGAAGGGACTATCCGAGAGCTTAAGGAGACAATTGAGAAAAAAGTTGACTTGGACACAGTAAAGAAGTACACGGAGAACATCGAGAGAAACATAGAGGCCTTGAGGGTCTCGATAGGGAAAATCGTCGACAACATGGATCGAGACAAGAAGCACATAGAGAAGAGCTTCGAGGAAATAAACAGTGTGCTTGGAGAACTGAGGAGAAGTATAGAGGAAATAACGAGGGCACTACACGACACCAGAAGCGAATACGAGGAACTAAGAAAAAATGTCGATGCCATACCAAACCAAATACAGAGCATCGTACAGCAGCTCGTCACGCAGACGCTGATGAACGCAATAGACGCGATAGGGCGAGAAGTCAAGAAGAGTATAGAGGAGATGAAGCAACGCAACACAATAACAATACTAATCCTAACAAGACTAGCCATAAAGCGAGAAGCCCCACTCGAAGAAATACTACAAATCCACCCAAACAAACAGCTAATACAACAGGTATTGGATGAGCTCAAAAATCAAAAAACAATAAGAATAACAGAGAAAAAAGGAAAGAAAATAGTGGAACTGGTGGCATAAGTGGAAAAAGAATTTAATAGTTTAGAGGATATTCGAAAATACTTCTATAGTAAAAGGGAGGAACTCTACATCAGTACCATCGATCTCGCGGAAGCTCTTGAAAAACCCATGTTCTACCTACTATTTATCGAGGCAATAGACTTGTATGAGAGGTATGGTTATCCAGAGATTTTTGAGTATCTCGCAGATACATATGAATGGGTGGCTAGAAAAATAGAGAAAGAAATACCGAACATACTTGACTATTACTCATATTATGGCAAAGCTCTTCTTCTGAGAAAGCTTGCGGATGTATTAAAAAATAATTGTAACTATTGCGATAATATTGACCTAAACAAATTTCAGAAGACTATAGAGGAACTATATAAGATTGATGGCGTGATCAAGGGCTATTCTGCCTTCCAAGAATATATTATCCGAAATCCGGAGCGAGGATATAAGCTTTTTTCTAGATTATTAAGAATTCTTAAGTATATAGGAACCGTTTTTGTCTGTGAGCTTATGGCTATTCTCACCAACAGCAAATGTAAGGTTATATCAAAGCTCTACGAGGTGTATTCGAAAATAACAATTAACGCGCACCTCATCCGCTGGATGTCCAAGGAGTATATTAGCAAGATTCCGCATCTAAAATATGTGCACAAGAGAATGTTTGATGCTATACGCAGAATCGTGGAGATAAGTAATGCCATAGATTCCTTGTTATACTACCTTGAGCGGGGAGGAAAGTTTGCATCAAGAAATCTCCAAAGTGGTCCAACTTGATACGAAATTTCGCTCAATAGCTTTGCACGAAACCTTATAGTATTGACAAGAATACCTTTTATTTCTTCCTTAAGATCTTCACTCCCCTCTAATCTCCAATGTAGCTCCTTAGCTCCATCAAACATAAACCAATATGGTTTGGCTTTTATATTCCTTATATCATCTAAGCTAACACTATTTTTTATCGATAGTGCACGCATAAGCAGATCAAAATACCTGTATAATTTCTCTGGGTGATAACCTCGGCCTAGTTCCCTAAGCACGCCAGATATAGAGTTCCTATAATGTCTAACGCCCCACTTATATAGATCTGCCCCCTTTCCCATAGTCTGAGCTATCCTAGTTAATCTAGGTGCCAATCGATCTACCAATGTTTCATCATTACCTAGGACGATACCATCCGTAACCGGAGTGAATGTCCAGAAAACTCCTCTTTCTCTACGAAATCTATTCGTCTCTTGTTTGGCTAATACACTAATGAGTTCTGGTGTACCAATTCTGAGATCAACTAACAATTCTTCTTCTCTAGTACCTTGCTTAATGAAGCCTAGCCTTCTAGCTATTGATTCTTTAAGCTTTTTTAGGAAGTTCCAGTATCTTCCCGAATCTATTGTAAGCTCGTTGCCCTCTATCCTTGCGAAGACATCGCATTCAACAAATTTCTCTGAGTATAGGAATAATTCTATGTCGCTTTCGGGCGTTGCAGCATATTTAGCCGACGAGCCCAATAGGAAGACGACTATGTCCCTATCGCACCTAGTTAAAAAATTTTGAGTAAACCTCTCCAGCTCGGTTTGATCCCTTACTCCATATATCTCGATAAGGAATTCTTTTGTTGCGTCCCTTAAAGCTTTCTCTATATCATTTTTCTCTAAGGCTTTTTCTACCAAGATTCTTCTTTTGATGCTCTCAAATATGAATAACAAGACTGCTTCTCTAATCTCCTTTGCTTCTGGTATCTCTCCCTCTTTTTTCTCTGGGTCCTTAAATGTTAGATTTTTTAGATCCTCGCTAAGAAATTCATCTAGAGACATTCCAAGTTCTTTTTTGATGAGTTCTAATGTTTCTTTTGCAGCTTTTAACTCTTCCTCAACCATAACTGGAGGAGACCAGCTAAACTTTCTTTTGAACTTATCGACTATATGCATTAGGTCATAGATCCCTACATCATACATAGTGGTAGGTGATACTCCACTTTCTAGCAGATCTTTCTCAACAGCTCTGAGTAGTTTAAGAAATGTACCTCCTTTTTCCTCCAAGAAGACCCTTAACTTCTCTTCTTCTCTTTTCTCTAGGGCCTCTATGAGCCTATAGGCCATATCTTTAATGTTGCTTGCTTCGAATCCAAGCAGATTTTTGCTTTCAGCATAGTTCAGAAGCCATGTAATAAAGTTCGCAGTAATGGCGATTCGCCTAACCTTTCCATCAATTGTTCTAAATATGAAGGGTCTTCCATGCTCATCGCAACAATAAATCTTTTCTTCCCCAGACATCCTTACCACCAAGATTCAGAGAGCCCATATATATCTCGCCCAGCCTGCTGGCCTTCCAGATCATCAAATAGTCGTAGAGCCCCAAAAATTTCGCAGGGACATCCTCCCTCGACATATAACCTCTTATTATGGATCCAGAAAACAGATTCCAGTGAATAGCCCCTCTTAATGGAATGTCTGGGTCTCCATCGATAATATCTTTTCTCCCACTAGCTTTAGCTATAAGAGCTAGGGGAATGTTCATAATCCTGAACGCTATTGGTTCGCCCTCCAAAAGATCAAGACCCATGATACCTAGGGTATCACTAGCTGGGACATAACGCGGCAAACCATTTCCTAGGAACAGACTCCTTATTAACCGAACTACCCAAGAACCAATAAAGCCTCCTTCGAGAACATCAGGTTTCCCGATGCTTTCATGGAGTAGTCTAAGGACCCTCGATGCATAGATATCCAAACTTTTCTTGTCCACTACCCATCTAGATCCAGCCTTCCTCACAAAACCATATAAACTTAGAACTCTAAATACCTGCCTTACCCGGCTAGGCGTCACATTGAGAGCCTCAGCAATCTCATTGACAGAGATATGCTCCGTGCGACTCATAATTACATATAAATATTTCCCGAGCTGAGGACGCTCCAGCCACTTCGCTATGATCATATGCACATTTTCTTTGATCAGCTCTAATAAGCGCTCTTTATTCACTTTCCACTTTGGCCCACGACCCATCAGTATCCCATACCTATGTCTTAGAATTCTAGCATAGCGCAAGTAGGTGTCGAAGTCCTCAAGTTTCTTTATTGGGAAGAACCATGGGCGGTGGTAATCAATATGGTTATATTTCATAAAGAACGCGAGAACCCTGAGCAATCTTGGAGGTATCACTTCGGACATAGCCATAAAAGCTCTGTAAACCGCAAATCCATGAGTCACATCACGATATCTTTTAGTGAACTCTCGGAGCACAGACAACAATTTTGTTGGGGCGAGGCCCCCCACCCAGATATCCTCGTTTTTCTCCTCCCCATTTACCAGAAGCCTGATTTTGCCGCTAAACTCTAGAGTGACGATATTTCCTGATTCTGAATAGAAAGTATACTTGGTTGACCCAGCGATTTTGAGAGGCCCTATATTTTTTATCTGGTCTAATGTTGGCCAGAAGAAGCCCCTAAGCGAGAGGGAATATCTGCTGCCTGTCGTTAGATCTATCCAGAGCCCCCCGAAGGTATGTACCAGGTAGTGCTCTCTAACTCGGACCAATAGAAGCAATCTTGGAACCATAGAAATTGATTCCCTAAATTTCTCGTGCCCAATAAATAGTATTTCATCAGCGACACTCTTACCAAATGGCAAATACTTATTCTTCTCAAAAACAAATTCTGTGTCCACACCATAGTTATTTGAGAACTCCACTAGAATAACCTCATAAGGAAACATATCTAATGCCCTTTTCGAAGGCTTACTGATATCTACAACAAGCTCGGCAGCGGTAAGAGGAATGCTACCAATCAATGTCCATTTTCCTTCCAATAACCCCGGCCCTATATTCTTCGCATGAAGCCCCATAATCCTGTCTATATGCTCGCCAGCGATAAAGCCCCATTTATCATAGAAATATCGCCAATCAACATTCTCCCTAATAAGTTTCCTAGTCCCCAAACCCGTGACAAAAACTTCCTTAGCTAACCATAGAAACTTAGCATTCTCCAGAATCATACTATCCATTAAGTAGCACCAGCAGAAATACTACAAATCCGATTAATATGTGATAGCCTCAAGTGCTCTTATTGCTCTCTGTACCTTTTGTTCCTGCATGCTGCTTGTGTTTGCTTTGTTCTTCAGGAACTCCAGCAATGCCCTCCGCACTATCTGGGACTTCGAGTAGTATTCTCCGTTCCTAACTAGGGTATCCATTAACTCAACAACTTCTTTTGGGAGCTTAACACTAATCGTTTTTAGCTTTCTCAACAGCATACAGATCCACCAACCTTTTACCTGACGTTTTGTTTGACACTCTTCTAGCAAATTCTAGTAGCTCCATAGCTGTGATCTCCGAGTTGTTGATTAGTAACTCCGCTATTTCTGAAACACTATACCTCCTAGAAAGCAATATTTTGAACGCCTCATGCCACCTTCTGATTCTCCAGGGTGTATCATGCCGAAGGATCCTCGCCAACCTTCGGAACCCGACTCCTTCTGATGTCATTTTTATTGCCTTAATAAGTTCGTCCTCATTTCGAAATATTGTTCTCCAACCACTAGTAACAATTAGTGGCTCCTCCCTCTTAGCAACTTCGGGTTCGGACTTAAATATCATACCCATAAGTTGTTCTTCAACTTTGTCTGGTGCCTTTGAGTGAGATGCCAGTGGCGGTAGAAATCTTGCTAAAACTGGATTCTTGAGGAGCCCTATTGGGCTTATTATTAGTGCTATATGATGTTTTGCTCCCTCTCTTACTAGATTTTGGAGCTCTTTATCCACACCAAATTCAACGACTTCTTTCTCCGCACCTTTGAACGTGATTATGTACCCCGTAGCCTGCTGTCTTACACCTGGTGGGAAGTGCGCTATTATTCTCTGCGATATAAACAGTCCTATTCCCCCGTATTTTCGTGCCTCCACAATCCACTTTTCTACATTTCTCATTATCTTTTTGAAATTAGCGAATGCTTCATCTATTACTAAGAGTAACCTATTGGTTCGTGTTGGACCTAATTCCTTCAGCCACTCTCTGGACCACTCAATAAGTATTGATGCTATTAAGGCACGAACCTCATCGCTGATGCCTTCGGCCCTAAATAATGCTATTTGTACATCTCCCTCAAATAGTTGATCGAACTTTGTTATTCCCTGCGGATGCATTATTATCTTGTATGCTAACAACCCGGTTACTTCGTTCATTATTGTTTGTGCACCGCGCCCCTTAACATTCTTCTTAATGTAGTCCAAGACTTTATCTAGATCCGCATCTTCTCCCTTTGTCCAGAAGTACATTATTGCTTCGAACAGAGCATTCTGCAAGGTTTTTGATTTCGAGCCAATAATGTCTAATAGTTTCTTGACCAAGACTCCGGCTTCGGCTTGTAGGAGTTCCTTACTATCTATTTGTGGTCTACGCAGAATATTAAGTAATAAATTCTCTCCCACGACCCAGAGCTTAACCTTAAATCCGCGCCTAGCTTCCGGAGGAAGGCCAACGGCCTCGAATAATTTGGGATCATCAAATTTCTTGGCAAGACCTGAATATGTTCCATCATCAAAGATAAAGATCCTCATGTCAGGCCTAGCAAATGCTAACCAAGTTATTATTGTTTTCGCAGCAAAGCTTTTACCTGACCCCGTCCCCCCGGCAATTATAATATGCCGGGCCTTAGATGTATCACTGAAATCAAACCACACACTATACTCTGGACCTAATGCTTGACCCGTCTTAGGATCTACGCTTATTGCCACGGGGATTATGCCCCTTTGTAAAGCGTCTCTAATATTATCTATTCTTGGTGGCGTAGCAGCATATGTTAAGTCAACTTTCTCAATCCCCAGTTGTGATGATTTTAGAACCTCTGCAAGTTTTTCCCATAACTCTCGTCCAATTTTCTCTGAATCACCTCCAACAACAAGCTTATCGAGGTAGTTCTCTATGAATGAAGGGATAACATCCACGCCTGCCTGAAAAGTCATTGCTTCTTCCAGCGCTTGAGGTCCAACAACATTTATCACTATATAGCCCTCCTGAGCAGCTATGCCCATCAATTGTTGCTCAGCCGCCTGTATCTGTGCAACTAAATGTCTAATATGGCTCTCGAACACATTATGGTCAAACCGTACTAACTCCACAGGCCCTGACCATACATCAAGCAGAATAATCCTGATAATTCCAGAGCCCAGTTTTCTCCTTAATTCTTCAAGTTTTCTGATATCTGCCTGCAACTGGATCTTTCTAGTCCTAGTACTCACATATAGATCGGGGTTCTCCCGCCTAGTAACCCTTACAGCAAGCTCCTCAACTTCCCTTAATTCGCTTTTAAGGTTCGCTAATTTCTCATCAATCCACCTAAGCAAAGCAGGACCTGGATAATGCTGAATAATCACTCTCATATTACTGCTAAGATTAGGCACGGGAACATCTTTAGGCATGGGAGCAACATGAACAAGCCAGAAAAACTTATGTGCTGATAAAGTAAACTTACTTGGCTGTAGTGGATTGTCCGGGTGCACATATATCAATACTGAGTTGTCATCACTCAGATATATGTATGGCCCTACCAAACGAAATGTTTGAGGAATCGAAAGTCTCTTCATCATAGCATGTATTATTGGATGTGTGACAGGAACGTATCCAACTTGCTGCGGTACTTCTGGAATCTTTATTGTTCCTGTTTGCCTTTTGGGTTTCATGGATCTGGTTCCCAGCAAAATGTTGATTAACATGAAGAGGACATATAGTATTTCTCCGTACTCGATTACCGTGTTAAAGAATATTAGTGTATAGATTACTATGCCTCCCAAGATAAATATCATACCCGACTTTTTGGGATCGCTAGAAGCAACACCGAATAGAAGCGTAAGGAAAAACGCAATAAAGTATGTTACCAGCCCAATAAGAAGATTCATAGCCAAAGCCAATAGCACTCACCTAAATAGTTAGAATTGCTACTCTAAACAAAGCTGGAATAACATAGCCGACAATGAACATTGTGAACACAAAGTAGCCAATCACAGTTCCATAGATAATTACAAGCTTCATGATCTCTAATTGGGGCTGTTTAACATCAATCGTCGTAAGGAAACCAGGCTCCCCGTATTCCTGACTGATTCTCAGACATCTCAGCATCGCTTTTCTAAGTAGTTGCGGTATCACGGATGATAATTGTATCAGGTCGAATACCTCCAATATCAATGCTACTGCTACTATAAACATCGTCATAATTACGAATAGTATGTTAAATGGGTTTATTTGCCAGAGCGAATTTATCGCTTGATACAATATTTGTCCTATTATCGTATCTTTTATCGGTTCTGGATTGAAAGCGTATGTTATTCCATATGCTACGATATACTGTGAAAGTTTGACTATCAATGGTATGCCAGCGATAACGGCAAAACCTTTAAAAGTCGCGAATAATATGAAGAAGCTTACAGTGTAACTTTCATTAGCACGCTTATATAGGTAGTCCCTCATATTCCTCCAGAAAGCCAGCCAGCCAGTTATCATTATCAGCCCAGCAATAAAACTTACTACCATTGCTGGTATCAGGTAAATTAGCCCAAGAAATATCATTTCCATCTTGAAAAATAGGAAAGGTACTGCCCAAATAAAGATAATTGCTGTGAAACTTGCGACAAAGGGGACAACAAGTGTGCGGAATAGTATTTGTCTCCAGCCTCTGACCCATACTGACCTTATGAACATTCTATATGCACCTACAAGCACTTTGGGGCCAACAACATAGCCTAGCCAATATATGATAGCTACAAACACTATTGCCATTTGCCACAGAGTCTGTATATATACTAGCATCGTTACTTGTGCTGTACCAAAGGCTTCTGCTAGAGGATTAGCAGCACTTATACCAGTAATTATACCACCCGTTAACAATACAAAATACATAACCAAGAACACAAGAATTACAATGAATGCAGAAGCTACATACATCAGGAACGAATATATGAAGTCCCAGGCAGGAAAACTATTTGCACCTGACATTAATTGAAAGGGTCGCATAGTATACATTACTACCTCCCTTATCTGGTTAACAGTCCCAACAGCCATTGAGCGAATAATACCCATCTTCCGTGCCTTTTTGTAGTCCTCACGGTAGCTATATTCATAACTACTTTTCTCTCTTTCTTGCTTTCTATGTTTTATCCCATCGAACTGAAGACTAATACTAATCACCAAAACTAAGCTCCCTGAACCAAAAAATAAAAATAGTATATCAGAACCACTAGGCTAGAACGGAAATACTGATCGCAACCAAGATGCGAGCCAAGGAGGAAGCCAATTAAAGTGCAGCATGATATAAATTATGAATAGGTCAAGTGCCAAGAGTAGTGCCCACCTAAAATACATTAACATTATCGCAAATACTTTCGTTACTGTATTCCCAGTTTCATCCGCTCTTCTCAACATACCCTCAACAAGTCTGCGAAGCGTCATCCGCGCCAGAGGATCCGCCTCCACAAAGATATCTAATACGCTCGCCACGGCTAGAGCGGGAATGCCAATCATTATTATGAACGCTATTATGATATAAGCAAACTGCCAAATCAAATCCATCAAAGCCACATTCTCTCACCAGTTCATCGGACTTGTAGTGTTTTCTACTAAATAATACGCATAAAAACATATATAAAACAACAACTTAGTTTCTGGACTAAGTTGCAGAGAATGTTCAATCTCCTACTTAAAATTCATAAAAAAGATTTCAGTATTGGATTTGTAGTGGTGGTGCGAGGATATCTTTTCTGTTTAGCTCTTTTAATATTAGTTTTCTTTCTTCTAATTCTGCTTCGATATCGTCTCCGAAGAATCTTCGGAGGAGTTCCTCTACTTCTGGGTGAAATACATTGAGAACAAATCTATATGCTGGTCTCTTTCCCAGTAGCTTTCGCTCTTTCCATAGCCTTTTGATTGTTCTCTTAACTTCCTCTAGACTCGCATTTAGCTTTGTGTAGATCTCCGTGGGTTTGAGTCCCCCTGGCTTATACCATGCCATGAGAAGAATTCTTTCTTCAAGCGTTTCCGCCTGCATTACTTTCTCAATGTAGTACCGCTCCTTTGGTCTTACTCTTCTTCTTGAAATAACAACCTTAACACTCGGTCTTGCTAGTGACTTCTTGATAACATCAGCAATCGTAGTAGCAAGCTTATCCGTATCTAGGTTTATGTTTATTAGCTGCTTCTGAACAGCATCCTTAATAACACTTAGGATCATATCACCTAAAGCATCTTGGACCCTCAGGATTACATTTTTCGCTATTTTTTCTGCAATCACGTTTATCTGCTCGCTATTTAGGGTCACATTAGCATTTATCTGCGTCTGCAATGTATTTATCGCCTGCTTGATCTCGTTTAGCTCACTCAAGATCTTGTTTGTGTCGATTTTTGGTTGTCGTGGTTTTCGTTCTCGTTTTGGTTTCTCCTTTTTCTCTTTTTTTGGTTTTTCTTCTATTTCCTCCGCTAGCAGTGTTTTTTCGAGTTCTTCCGCCATTTCAAGGAAGCTCATTTACTTGTCACCTCCTTTAGAATTGTTTTCATTTTTTCGAAGTCGGGTCCAAAGAATTCTCTTATCATCTTTATAAATGAGGCTTTCGCGAACTTTACTGCTTTTTCTGAGTCAATTTTCTTTCCAGCTATTGGTAAAACGATCTGGTCGATGCCACTACTTAGAACATATTCGAAAAACCTAGCCAATCGCTCTAATGCCCAAGCATAGTTGCTATTCCTACCTGCCGTAGTAGGCTCCTCCGTTGATATAAAAACATAATCAATACTATCTTTCTCGAGTACTTCCCGGATCTCTCGAGGAAGCGTTATTACCGCTACCTTGTAGGGGGTTCTCCCTTTATAGTATGTTCTGACTTTAACTCTAACCTTCCAATGCATACTATCACCTTCTAATTAGAATCTAATTAGAAATACTATTTTTAAAGCTTAGCATATACCTAATATACCTAGGCCTATCTAATTAGAAGCATAAATCCTAAATGCAACCGAAATAGGTAGCTTTTTAAGCTATTCACAGAGTTCTAATTAGATTCTAATTAGAATATCAATATTTCTAATTAGAATGTAAATATCTCGCTATCTTTGCCCCTCGATGTGGAATATAGTTCTAGTTAGATTCTAATTAGAAAGGTAGTATTCTAATTAGAAGGTCTGTATTAATATATTTTTATAGGACAATAATAATGTTATCAGATATTCTAATTAGATTCTAATTAGAAGATTGGTGCATACAACTTAGTCCAAAAACTAAGTTGTTGTCTTATATATGTTTTTTGACACACTATATATAGGGACCTATTTATAAAGGGGAGGGGCATGAAAAAAGCCACAATAATACTAGCATTATTAATATTCTCATCACTCCTAGTCATAGAAACTAATGTATTACTGCAAAAAACAACAACAAACACAAATGCGAATAATCATGGCTACAAGGCTTTTTCAAATAATTTCTTTGGGAATAAGATATTTACAAAACATAAAGCACATATGTTACACATAGCTGGGAGCGCAACACTAACAGCAGATTTCCTATACAAGCTAGAGAAAACGAAGAGCAATACTTTGACTGATAGTATTAGTGATTACTGGGATATACCTTTGCCGTACTATACATCAGGCACACTTAGCCTTGATATCATAGCAAACTCAACACTTCGGATTTCTGGGACGGAAACATCATCAACACTAGCATATGCATATGTATTAGAGGATGAGAGGACAACATATGTATCATCAGGCCAGACAATATCTGCATCATTTACTTATACATATTCATATAAAATAAGCCAGATAGTGGTTTGGCTGTGGGGCTATGTTATTGATGAAACTACCGCTAGAAAATACTACAAAATTGATGCAACGTGGCGATTAAAGGATGATGGCGTGCAAATAGCAAGTGGTACGATACTAAAAGCTGTATCATCATCACCAACACCAACGCAAGTAGTACTTAATGTAGGTGGAAAAACAGCAAATGGAAGACTAACACTCGAGATAACTCCAAATACTGGGGCATATGTGTATTGGTACGGGGAAAGCGATAGCAACGATGGTTTAGACAAAGTTAGTGTGAGCGCTGGTGGCACAACATATGGTATTGATACATCAATAGTCATTATATGTTATACATATTATCAGAAGTCACTTACGCTTGACGACGGCTTTAGCTTCGATGAAGTAAAACTACCAATAAGTCTGCCGTCATATGCAACACTAAGGGCAACATCAGCTACAATAACATTTGATATTTCAGGTAACACAGCTACGGTAAGCACAAGCAATTCTTACACCGCGACCTTCGACTCCGCAACAACACCAGCTACAATAACTTTCACAGTATCAAAAGTAACAGTAAGCCTAAGTGATAGTGGTCATGATGATGGAGAGTTGTTCAGCATAGTAGAGATCACAGAGGCTGGAGGCTTCCCGGAGCTTACATTCAAACAAAATGCAGATGATATGAAAACAGTAACATTCAAGGGCACAACACTGACATACGATGCCACATCCACATCCTGGAAAGGGACGCTTAACATAGCGGCCTCCGCAGTTAGTGGCACACTAACTATAGATCCTGGACCGAATCCAAGCAGTACATTATCGGTAACAATAGACTATACAGCAAACATATTGGCAGACGGAAAAACTACGCTAACAATAACAGCAACGTACACAGCAACACCTGGGTCATCAACAACATGGACTATAGATACGGACACAATAACACGTGGAGTATGGAGCTGGGGGGACCTAGTACAACTGAGAGTATACACACCAGTACAGCACACAATAAACAGTGTTACTACAAGCCAGGAAAAAGACATAACATCATACTCATCGGCAACAGCAGATACTATATACGTATATCTTAGGAGCGCGATGAATGCTGGTCTCTGGGATGGTAGCGACATAACGGTAACAATAAAAACAACACAGCCACAGATAATAACAACATTAAGCACAGACAGAACATATTATAAGCCTACAGACACAATAAGCATAAGCATATCAACATCAGTAGCAGGGGACATAACATGCTACGCAAACACAACAAATTTAGGCACAAAAACAAACACAAACACAGCAACATACACAACAACGCTAACAACAGAAGGAAAATACATTATAAAAGCAGTGTACAGCTCACTAAACTACAACAAGCTTGGCTACAGCGAGAAAACAACAACAATATACATCGACGCAACACCACCAAACTTTACCTCGTGGAGTCCAGAAAACAGCAGCTATCATAATACAACAGACATAACAGTAACTTGGAACGCAGCCGACAACTACGGCATAGATCACTACGAAGTAGCACTAGACCAAACAACAACATGGACAAACAAAGGAACAACAACAAGCCATACATTCAACAACTTGACAGAAGGAGAACACAATATACACATCAAAGCAGTCGACTTAGCAGGAAATGAAGAAATAATAACATTAAAAATAATAGTAGACACAACACCACCAAGCATAACGATAACGGATCCTGCTGACGGATCCTACATAAGCTCTAACACAATAACTGTGACTTGGAGCTACACCGAGGCACACCTACAGGAATTCGAGATTTATGTCGATGGATCGTATAAGGATTCAACAACGAGCACTAGCTACACACTAACACTAAGCGAGGGACAACACACAGTAAAAGTAGTTGCGATTGATAAGGCAGGAAACACTGGTAGCGACGAAATAACAGTATACATAGATGTTACAGATCCATCGGCGAGTTTCGATTCTTATCCACAGAACTACACAGATAATCTCTGGGTAACGATAAGCTTCGGTGATATGTATCTGGATCATGCAGCTCTGATATATGATGTTGGGTTTGGGAACGCAACATACAAAACATGGACAACCTCGCAAAGTGGTCTTTATCTCGATCTGAATAGTATAGTATCAGCGGATTATCAGGGCCCAGTAACATTGTACCTAGATGTATACGATAAGGCTGGGCACTATGTGAGCATAAAGCTACTAATCTATGTCGATAAGTACTTGGGAGGAATAACAGCTAGTGTCCCCAATGGCTGGGTCTCCGGAACACAGACAATAAGCGCATCCTGGAACACAGACGAGAAATACCCAGAGGCAATGTACCTATATATAGACAATGTACTTTTGCAACAAGGAACAGAAATAAACTACAATTGGGACACAACAACATACACTGACGGCGAACACACAATAAGCATAAAGTATGTAGACAAAGCAGGACACTACGCATGGAGCAACACAACAGTATATGTAGATAACACACAGGTAGAAATAATCTTCGACACAACCACAGTATACCAAAACGCAACCACTATTGCTGTTGAGTTCAGCGTGAAGAGCAACGGATCAACAATAACCTGGGAAATATACGTAAATAGCACAAAAGAGGCAAACGGAACAGCGACGGCGGATGGAACCTGGAAAACAATAACCACACAGCTCCAACACACACAAGGAACATACATAATATACATAAAGTACTGGGACCAAACACACCCAGCCCAAACAACACAAACAAAGAAAATAATAATAGACACAACAAAACCAACACTAGGAGCTGCATACTGGACACACGGGATCTGGGGCCCAAACAACGCAACATCAACGACGTGGACACAGCTCCTCTACGGCGACTGGGTAACAGATTCTGAACACCAAGGAGTAACAATACGCATAGAACTAACAGACAATTACGGAATAGACACAATAACAATAACACTAAATAGTTTGTCACAAGGAGATGTATCAGAGAAAATAGTTGGTTATACATATGACCAAGAGAGCGGATATCTGTATGTCTGGATCGAAACTCAGCTATTGAGAGATGGAGATACACTAACACTAAGCATAACAGCACAGGATCCAGCGGGAAATAGTAATAGCAAAGATTATGTATTCAAATTAGATAATGCTTTGCCTCAATTTAACACGTATGAGGTTCTGAATTATGGATATACCCAGAGTGGAGTGTACTATTATGGCGGAAACTATTCTATTATTGTTCTTCACGCAATAATTAGTGATTCCGCTAGTAATCTGTGGAACATAAGCGTATATTTGGATGTACAAGAAATCATCTTTGCGTACTGGGATACAAACACTAACAGTTGGATGTACACGATATATAATAATACGATTATCACGCAAGTGAGCATTAGTGGAGATAGATCCTCTGTAGAATTATATGTGTATATTGATGCAACAAAGCTTAGCGATGGACAGCATAATTTGAAGACAACAGCAAGAGACGACGCGGGATATGTAAATAGCAACAGCATTAATATAGCAATAGATTGGACACCACCAACGATAATTGATTTTTGGGGTGAGCCTTATGGTCCGGAAAAAGGAACATGGGCAAACTTTAGCGTTATTGAGGGTCAATGGTACATATATTATAAGGTCGAAGATTACGCAACGGTAAAGATAAATCTCTATGTGAATACGAGTGATGGATGGTATTACTTCGAAAATGTGAGTATAGGCAATGGTACAATATGGGATACAACAGATCCTGACTTTAGAAATGGTATATTCAAGTTAGAATTAGTTGCTAATGATGCGCTAGGAAATATGGCGAAGTGGATATACATAATAGCAGCAGAGAATAATGAGAATTATCCTGAGTTGTACATTAATGGTACTAGGGTTATAGATAGTATAGATTGTGGTGGCTCCCTAAAGGTTCTTGTTGCTATAGATGTTGGAGGAAACGCTAGAATCCCGCAGGGCTGGCCTACGGGACTCAAGCAGTACATTGTTTATCTGGATGGAGTGGTGCTCTACAATGTTAGTTTTGATGGTTGGCGGGGATACTACGGCGAGTGGTACAACTTCACATTCATATTGAACGAAACACATCTAACCCCTGGAACACACACAATAAGAATATGGACAAAAGGTATGAGCTACTGGTCGGAATTCTATGTAGATTACACCATCAATTATAAGCCTCGTGTTAAGATAGAGTTGCTTAATACTAGTGTTTACTGGGGCAATATAGATCTATACTTCAACGTTACTGATATCGTTGGTAGGCCCTTAGATGGTAGGCTTAATGTTTCACTAAATAGTGAGCTTTATAGCTTGAGTGTTACGGACGGTAGTGCGGTATTGAGCTATGTTTACCTGACACCTGGAACTTACTCCCTTGATGTTGCTTACTACCAAGGCGATGGGTTGGATACGAATGCTTCGTTTAGCTTGGAGGTTCTCAGGCACCCACTAACATATAGCTATGCCTTGTCTGCCTTCGCTGTGAATAGGAGTTACAGTATTAACCTGACGAATATTCTCGACGCACTTGATAATATGCAGCCAACTGGTGTTCTTTGGTTTGAGATCTACTGGTCTTATACTTCGAGTGGTCCATGGTTCCTATTGCACAATGTTAGCTATGAGGGATCCGCGATACTTATCTCCGGTGCTTGGACAACTAACGATCTGAACGGTGACGGTGTGATAGATAGTGCCGATGACACATTATACGTTAGAATTGTTGTTGGTGGATACTACAGTGCTGATGATGTTGTTGTGCAACGATCTCTGCTCAGAGGATCATATACTATTAGTCTTGCCGAGACAGAGTTTTATTGGGGCGCTATTACATTACAAATAACCGTTGATGATACAACGGGCATAGATGAGGACGGATACGTAGTGGTTTCTCTACTAAATAGTGAATACACAGTAGATGTTACGGCGGGCCAAGGAACACTGAGTGTGTATCTTGGTGAACCTGGGAACTATACTTTGACAATAACATATGTTGGGCAGGTTATAAATACCACGGAGACATTCACAATAACAATAATGCCACACGATTTAGGCTTCAGTGTTGGTGTTAGTAAGCTAGCTGTGAATAGGACCTATACGGTATCTATAAGCGGCATTACTGATGCTGTTCTAAACAAACTTCCCGACAGGGCCTTGTGGTTTGAGATTTACTATGCTACGAGTCAGTACGGTCCATGGATCCTCCTCCACAACACAACATATGAAGGTGCGGATATAAGTATAGAGGATGCTTGGACCATAGATCCAGGTGTGGACACGATACATATCAAAGTTGTTGCCGGGGGCTACTACAAGGGAGAAAAAACACTCACAAAGACGCTATACAGAGGAAGCTATAATATCAGTCTGTCAGGCACAGAGTTCTATTGGGGCGACATAACACTCACAATAATTGTTGATGATTCGGTGGATCTTGATGAAAATGGATACGTAGTGGTTTCTCTACTAAATAGTGAATACACAGTAGATGTTACGGCGGGCCAAGGAACACTGAGTGTGTATCTTGGTGAACCTGGGAACTATACTTTGACAATAACATATGTTGGGCAGGTTATAAATACCACGGAGACATTCACAATAACAATAATGCCACACGACCTAAGCTTTAATGCCGATACGACAAAACTTGCTGTGAATAGATCCTATGTGCTGAGCATAACTGATATTGTCGATAGTATTCTCAGCGTTTTGCCTGACAGGGCTCTTTGGTTCGAAATATACTACTCAACCTCTCAGTACGGACCTTGGACACTACTACACAATGTGACTTACTCTGGATCTGACATTACGATAAATGGTGCATGGATCATAGATCCAGGCGCAGACACAATATACATTAAGATAGTAGCAGGGGGCTACTACGAGGGAGAAACTGTACTAACCAAAACACTGTACAGAGGAAGCTATAATATCAGTCTGTCAGGCACAGAGTTCTATTGGGGCGACATAACGTTGCAGATAACAGTCGATGATACTGTGAACCTGGATGAGGATAACTATGTGCTGGTAAACTTAGCTGGAACAGTATATACTGTGGATATTGCTGGTGGCCAAGGAACACTAAGCATGCACATTGATACTCCTGGAAGCTACACGCTAACAGTAACATATGTTGGCGATGTTGTCAACGCCACAAGAATCTTCACGCTTGAAGTGTTGAAGCACCCCGTAAGCTTCGATATTGACTATCCAAGCGCACTATATGTCGGAGGCTACTACGAGTTGCAACTATACGATATTATTGACACGGCAATCGGTAATGTACCTAGCGACACATTTACAGTTAACATTACGTATACATGGGAGCTCCCAGCACCAAGATGGTTTATTCTTGACTATGCTACTATTAGTGGATCCGCATATAGCTACTCTGGTACCTGGAGCATAAGTGACATCAACGGTGACGGTTTGATTAACGCGGCAGATTACTATGTGTATATTAGGTTCACGGTGATAGGAAACAAGTATGAGGGCGAGAAGGTAATTGGGCCAATAACAGTCAAGCAGGTACCAGAGATAAGTATGACTCAGCAATCAGATACGCTGGTATACACAGATTATGGAGAGTTCCTAGTGGATACTAATGTTCCTAACGCATTCATACAGGTCTATTACTGGGATAACATGCTTGGTTGGGTGTACAATGGTACATGGATGACTGATTCTCAGGGCAATGCTATTGTTAATGTATATGTGCCTGACGTGGGAACAGTGAAGTACCTCATTGTGCTGAACGAAACAGAGCATTATCAGGAGGGCGAGGCAGAGTTCGAGTTCAACGCAGTGGCAGAGAGCACTGAGATACACATACTCAGTGTTGGTACCTGGAGGTACAGCGATCAGGCTGTTGTGACAGTGTACTTGGAGGATGATGATGGTGTGCCCTCCCGCAATGTTGAGATTGAGTTGAGGATCTATGAGAGTGGTAGCTGGATTACTGTTGGTCAGGCAACAACAAACGCCACGGGATACGCAACAGTCATAACAACATGCTGGCTCGGAGAAGGAACATACAACCTTACGGTGCTCATAATAGATGATAGGTATGTTGGCGAGGCAGAATCAACAATGATAAGTGTGCTGAAGGAGAAGGTAACGAAGATTGATGCGAAGGTAGAATCTGGAACGCTAATAGTGAGCGTGATTGACGATGAGAATGAGAGCTTACCAGGTATTCCCATAGAGATCGTGTATAACGGGAGTGTTATTGGTGACAGTATTACTGGGCCCGACGGCAAAGCAGTGTTTAACATTGCTGGCTATGAAGGCAAAGAGCTTATCGTCAGGATAAAGGATAATAAGTATGCAGAAACAAAAGAAACGAAGGTTACGATACCACAGAACTATGTTAGTACGCTAAACGCTAACAGGTGGATCGTTGTGGTGTTCGCATTGGCGATCGCTGGTATCGCAATTGCCTATTATTACCGCAGGGAAGAGGGGTACAGGTTCGACGAGAACATAGCCTTTGGGGCTGAGGGTGGCGCCATAACCCTAGAAAGAAGAAGCAACAACATAACACCGCAAATAAACGAAGCACAGATAAGCGATGCTACACTAATAACAGATACTGCGGATATCTCGGAGAAACTGAGGCGATACGGAATAAAAAGCATAACCTGGATGAGGATTGATCCATCATATGGTCCTATACCACAATTCACAATCGGCGACAGAGAGTTCGCAGAGAGAGTTCTAAGCGACCCAGAAACGCAATCAAATATATTCATCCTCGATGACGGAGCGGAAATCACGCTGAATGGCTCCAAAGTGGTGGTCCACAAAGTTAGCGGCGGAGAAAGAGGACTAGCAGGGATCCTAGTATTCGAAACAAGTGAGAACTACAACAAAGCATTCATACAGTACATAGCAAGCTCACTGAATGGAGAAATCACAGAAGAAAGCCTCAGGCAGATAATAAGCAGAATTTAGCTTCTATCTTTTTCTTTTTGTTCTTGCTGTGTTTCTTCTACTATTATTTTTATGCACCAAATCTTGACCTTAATCAGATCCCCCTGTTTTAGTTTTAGTTTTCGTATCACTTCCTTCGGGATCTTTATGTATAGCGATCCTCCGAACTTCTTTATTTCTGCTATGAACTTAAAAATTCACAAAAATTCATAAATGGGGATGGAGCGGAGAACGGAATTAGAAGAGCACCTGAAAAAAGCTTATTTTTCTCCAAAGTCTAGAGCTAATCTCCTCTGGTATAGTTCTTCTAGGATTTCTGTTTTGAATCAATATTATTGTTTCGTATTAATATAGTTAAGTATATCTTTAAATAGGGAGTTCTATATATTATATTATTGCCAGCGAGATGTAGCATTCTAGTGTTAGCGAGCGGGCCGGACCGGGCATTGGGCCGGCGGGGGGCCTCACTATTTAGCCCGGTCGCGGCCGTATTTCATATTAATATCTGAATAGAACTTGGGCTTCTATTCCTTGTTGTTTTAATTGCTCCTTGAAGTTTGGTATTTGTTGTTTTAGTTTTTGCAACATTTTGTGTAGCTCTTGGAGGTTGGGGCTTGTTTTATCGATACCTACCTTGATGAATATATGGTATGCTTTGAAGTATAGGTCTTTTTGAAGGTTTCTGCCCATGAATACTTCTAGCATAGCACTATTAGAGAGCCTAAATGCTGTATGGCTCGATCTATCGAAAACCCATATATCCGTGACTTCCCTTGGTAGATCCTTCATCTTAATCTCTATGATTGAAATACTTTTCAGTAAGTCATTATCGCTACCAGTAAGTATAGATATTATCTGTTTTTTGCATAGACTAATCTCTTGGTTTGATTTGAGAAAAAGTATACCAACAGCTTTTTCGATACTCCTAGTTATTAGTGTTAGATAAACATTTGGGTATTCTTTATTATTTATTACTCTTTTTTTCAGTTCCTCTAAGATAGTGAAGTCCGTTTTCTTCCTAAACCGCCTTAAGAGCTCAATTTTTTCTAGTAACTCTACTATCACATCTTCTTTGTGCTCTGCTTTTATTCCAAATTCTAATTTAAGATATTTTTCGAATTGTTTCTCCAAGTATGTGTTTATTCTATGTTTTATTATGAATGCATCTGTTATATGTCTTCTAACCAATAGGGAGAAAATATTGCCCAAAAGCTTATAATCTACTGCTAAGACATATTCTTTCTTATTACCATCGAAGATGCGAACTAGATGTATTCCCCTTATAATTCGCATGAATTCTGAAGGCTTGAATTCCAGTCCCAAAAAGAATGAGTCTCTAGATATATAATCTAACTTGTCTACGTCGAGCCAAGATCCATTTATTAGTTGTCTTAAGCTGTAATTAATAGCCACTTTCTTGTAGTCCAATGCGGTATATTTTATTCTCTTGAAATCCTTGAGCGTTAGGCCCCCAGTAAACTTACCTTGGAGATCATCTTCTCCCCTTGCTTCATAAAGAACATCGAATAAATGTCTGAGAAAGCATTCTGATTGAATATATATAGCAACCTTAAACAACAATAATTCTGGATGCAGACCTAATAATCCAAGTAAATCGAAAACCTTTCTGCTAAATTTTTCATTATTGATGACAGATCGTATATCATCAAATTCAGATGCAACTTTTATTATCGCTTTCTTTAGGAGATAATATAGTGATGCTCTTATGCAATTATTCGCAATAATACCCTTACCATTACTAGGTTTCTTATTCTTCATTAAGAAATTTCTTATCTTGTTTTCTATGCTTTCTAGTTCGTTTTTAAACTCTGGTACTATTTCTTTCACTATGTCTATGTGCCATATCGCTTCTTTGAATTTACGTGTTTTCTTCTCTGGATCTTCATCTTTGAATTCCTTTTGAAGAATAAGACGAAAAGCGTCTAGTTCGTGTGGCTTACATCTATTGTATGGTCCGCAATATTTTTTGCCCACTATCAATTTATAACGCGATACAAACCTAAGAATTACATCAATCCGCTTTTGATTGATCCGTTCTTCTCGTCCAACAGTCCTAATTTTGTCAGATAGTTGCTTTAAGTTTCTAGCATTAAGTTTCTTTTTTGCTGATATCAACAATATTCTATTTGCTTTTTCTCCTAAGTGCGAGAAGGGGTAATGTGCGATATCGTGCAGTAGTGCGGCATATTTCACGACATAATACTCCATTCGCATCCATAAATAACAGAACTTTTCGCGGTCTATAGTTAAATTATGATCCTTATCAAGGCGAAGAATTATTCTTTTTTCCTTTAGTGCTTCCTTATCGATATCTCTAATAATCCCCCTGTAATGCTCATAGAGGTCTTCCTTTGGATTACTTAGAAGTTCGTTAAGAAGTGCGATTATTTCCTCGTAGATATCATAGGCGAGTTCTCTCAATTCAGAATTTGCTTCGAGGTTCAAAACTATATTCTTAGCCCAAAAGTACGTTCCAAGTGAATGATCAAACCTTGTGTGCATTGCTGTAGGTATGAGGTAGTTCAAGAAGCTTGTCTGCCTAACAAACCTAAGTCTCTGCAAAAAGCATGTATCCAATAGAAACACGTCATCGGGGTCTAGCTCAATGGAGCCATATACAGGATCCTTAATTATCTTGGGTTGGTCTTTCGCCATAGCTAGGATTCTCGAATAATAGCATTTAAAACAAAGCTTTCTGCGGATGCTAAGAGGTATCGGCCTTATAAAGGGAGTTAATAGTTTTCCCTTCCTAGCAAGTTTGTATAATTCTCCTCTCAACAGGATCCCCCAGTGACACACGAATTATAATCTGCAATAAATTCATTTATAGACACTAAAATAAAGAACGCATATAAATCAGAATAGTGATAGCAATATATTTTCTTGAGTGTTATTTTTATCCCTCCGCGGTTTTCTTTATTTTTGTGTTAGTTCTTTTATTTTATGTTTTAGTCTGTTTGGGATTTTCCCGAGCGAAGAATATATCTTTGTTACGTTGTTATGCAAAGTTGAAATTCAGGGGTCAAAGTGATGACCATAGCCTCCTTCTCATTTCTGCAAGATAGTGTTTCTGTGTTGCTTTGCAGTGTATTAGTACTTCTTTTAGATTTACTGTGAATCCGTAGACCCCTATTATTATGCGTTCTTCTTTTGCGTGCTCACTTAGGAGCAGTATGTTTTTTCCGTCTGCGTATGTACCATATAGAACTTTTATTTCTCCGAGTCTCTCGAGTGATATAACAACATCCGTAAGTCTGTTGATTATTTTTTCGTCTTTTTCTCTCAGGGAGATAGCTATGGGGAGAAGATGATTATCATAGATAAACGCGACATCAGAATCTGTCCTTTCTCGAAGAACCTCAACAACTCTATCTATCCCAAGTCGGTGTGCACCATGTAGAACCTTTAGTAGTAGCGACATGCTTATTGGGTCATATATGCTTGTGTTTATTGCTACTATTCTGAATGTTTTAAGGTCATTTTTGCTTAGAATATACTTAGCTATCTGATCGGCTGGAACAGCATTTTGGAGGTCTTGTTTGTGGGCAACTAGGATGACTTCTGGTATCTCCTTACAGTATTTCTTTATCATCTTCTTTATGAACTCCCAGTACTCCTTTGCTTCGTCAAAGCGATCTTGATCCGCAGCGTCCACTATAAATGCGATTCTCCTCACGAAGGGAAAGAAAACCTCGTATAGCTTCTCATTATATCTAAGAACTTTTTGTCCTGGGAAAATCTCAATTCTCATATTGCCACGTTGATATACCTCTACTTTATCGCTCATTTTAGTTTGCTTCGCCTTCTCGATGTCAAGGGTTTCAAGATAAACCTTTATGGAGGTCTTACCAGCGTTATCTAGACCCAAAAACACGAGCATTATCCTCACCTCTTCTTTCTCTCTTTTTCTAAAGGTGCGAAAGATCTCAGCAAATATTCTAGTTTTTCTTCAGGTAAAACTAAGCTTATTTGTTTGTTCTGCCTTAGCATAAGGACATAGTATTTGCTTTCTGAGTATTCTCTTATAAGGAGTCCTATATCTTCCGTTGAGATGTATAGTGCTTCGTCTCTGTACCTGACTACTCTATATCCCAGATCTCCACATATTTTTTCCAGTTTATCTAGTTTCGACACTACATGGCACCAAATAGTTAGTAATACTCGGAAGAAGATATATTGTTTTCTGTTTCCAGTGCTAGTGCTTGTAGGAGGAGCAATAGTTTTTTGTGCTGTATGTTTAATGTTAGAACTTCTCTTCCTTTGATTAGCATCACATAATAGCTTTGCTGGGGGGTCTTACGGATAAGTATTGTTAGTCCTCTCTGTGATTGTATGTTAAGGAGCATACCGCGATAGTTTATTGTTTTGTAGCCCAATCTTTTTGCTTCTTTTTCTATATCCTCGAGCATATCTCATCCCATAAGCTCGGCTATTATTGTTTTTGCTACAACCTCGCCGATTTCCACAGGGTCAAAAGTTCTTAGTGCTGATAAGATCTCACTTATCTTCATGAGAAGTTTCCGTGCGTGATTCCTCGGCAATTTATGTTGCAACGCAATAATATATCGTGAACCTATACGAACTATCAGATCCCTACGTGGCTCCAAGAATTCTACATTTTCCTCCGCCTTTTTCTTCAGTACGAATGCTACGAATTTTGCTCCACGAATACTTAGCTCCTCGGACCATCTAGTCACGACCCTATAATTTCGCTCCCTAAACAATACAACCGCCACTAAGCCAGCACTATCAAACACAAATACTTTCTTCACGAGGGGAGCCATATTAATCCTCCCTGATCAACATTCGTTTTATGTTGCTTTTGAGTTGCTCAATCTCCGCTTTTGCTTGGGGGACTATCTGAACAATGCGATCCAAGTGATACTCTACTTCCTCTAATCGCCATGGCGCATCTTTATGTGCTATCCTAAGGAGCAATTCTTTCCATGTAAGCTTTCCTTTATGCCTCCTAAGCCACTTATACTCATCCTCCTTGAAGTTTATATTTATGTTTGGCATTTTTCTCTGCCTCTACTATTGTAGTGCTACCATTGTAGTTATACTACTATATATTGTTGTTATTCTATTTATAAATGGTGTAGTGGGTTGGTGCGCAAGAAGGATTATGACGTCGTCCTGTCAATTCGTGTCCCTCTGGTCCTTGTAGAGAAGCTCGACAAGATCGTGAAGGAGAAGGGGTATAGGAGCAGAGCTGAGGCGATAAGAGCGGCCATAAGGGAGTTTGTGGAGAAGTATGAGAAGAAGGAGAAGAAAGCATCGAGATTATTGTGATTATTCCCACCATAGCTCCCCACCATATTAACAAAAATTTTTACCTGACATTGGAACCCAAGAGGGGGTTGAAACTTCTCTCCCCAATAGATAGTTTTTGGGAACGGAATAATA
>Ga0190367_1000408_pt1 | contig 32011 bp, 30 predicted proteins | sample 4872181011_MG_FD_171838 | JGI IMG/M metagenome (GOLD analysis project Ga0190367, IMG submission 171838) | Hydrothermal vent microbial mat bacterial communities from Southern Trench, Guaymas Basin, Mexico - 4872-18-10-11_MG | ecosystem: Environmental > Aquatic > Marine > Hydrothermal vents >...
GCTTGCCCAGGTGCTCCCGCTCGTGCCAGAGGGCAACCCTCTCGCGCCCCCCTTCGGCAGGACCTTCAACCTTGAGCTAACGCGCGGCTGTGGCCGTGGCTGCCGCTTCTGCTTGATAGACCACATCACGCGGCCCAGGCGCGATAGGAGCCTTGAGAACGTGCTCTCGGCCGTGGAGGAGGGCCTGAGGCTCACGCCAGCGGAGAAGGTGCTCTTCATAGGCGCGGGTGCCTCCGATCACCCGGAACTCCTAGCCGCCTGCGAGGGCGTGGTGGCCCTGGGCGCCAAGCTGTCCGTGCCCTCCCTCAGGCCCGACGCGGTTTCGGAGGAGCTCGTCCGGGTGCTCGTGGCCGGGGGGCAGAGGAGGCTCACCATAGCGCCCGATGGGGCCACGCCCAGGCTGAGACGGGTCATAAACAAGCCCGTGGAGGACGAGCAGGTCCTAGAGGCCTGCAGGCTGGCCCTTGAAGGCGGCCTCCGGGCCGTGAAGCTCTACTTCATGGTGGGCCTCCCGGGCGAGACGGAGGAGGATGTGAGGGCCATAGGGGAGCTCGTGAGGCGCGTGGCCGACCTGGGCTTCGGGCCTGGGTGCGTGCACGTGAGCGTGAACCCACTCGTCCCCAAGCCCCGCACGCCCTTCCAGTGGCTCGGCATGGCCGACTTGGCCTACGTGAGGCGTTGCCTGAAGCTCATCCGCTCGGCCGTTGGACGCGACAGGCGGGTGGTGCTGGACGGGCTAGACCCGCGGGTGGCTCGCCTCCAGGCCATTTTGTCGCTCGGCGGCCGGGAACTCGGGAGGGCCATAGTGCTGGCGGCCTCCTACGGTGGCGGCCTAGGGGCCTGGCGTAGGGCAGTCAGAGAGCTAGGCCTAGACGTGGACCGCTACCTAGCGCCCAAGGAGCCAGGCGCGCCCCTGCCCTGGGATGTCATAGACGTGGGCGTAAGACCCTCCTGGCTCGCCCGCGAGTATGAGAAGGCGTTTAAAGAGGAGACCACACCTCCCTGCTGGGAGAAGTGCACGGAGTGCGGGGTGTGCAGGCGTGGAGATAGATAGGGAGCGCTTCAGGAAGCTCTTCCCACACCTGGCCGAGGAGATAGAGCGGGGCGTGAAGAAGATTTCCATAGGGGGCGTGCGCTGGGACGTGCAGGCGGGTGAGGAGCTCGCGGCCACAAGCGCTGGCTCGGGCAGGGCAGACCCCTGGCGCGGCTACATGCCCGACGTGATTGCCTTTATAAGGCGATGCGATACAGAGGAGCAAGCTCTGGAGATAATAGACTACCTGGAACGCAAGGGCCGCATATCGCCAGAGTATGCTGAGAAGTTGAGGGTGCAGCTGAGGGAGAAGGGCCTCAGGAGCTTCGGCCCCAAGAAGGAGCCAGGCTATTACTTCAGGACCGCGGGCTACATCTGAGCTCCTCGGCCAGGGAAGCCAGGAGGGCCGAGAGACCCGCTATGATATCCGGCTTCCTCATGGCATCCACGAGATCCTGGAGGTTCACCATGCCCATCAGCCATCCGTAGGCCAGCAGGGCCTCAGCGGCATCGGCCAGCTCATGCCTGCTCATGCGTCTTGGGGCTTCCTCCCTAAGGCCGGCCGCTCTGAAGGCCTCAGAGAGTAGACGGTTGTCCAACCTCCCTCCCCTCGGCCTGCCTTCTGAGAGGGAGCGGGCAAGGGAGTAGGCGAAGTTCACGAGGGCATCGCCAAGGGCCGCGAGCTCCTTGTCGAGCACGATCTCCCTGAGGGAGCGGGAGGGGCCTGCCAGCGCCTTGAGCTGCTCAGGCTTCATCCGCTGCTTCTCCCTCTTCCTGCCCGCTCTCCTCAGCACGCGGCAGGCGGGCGAGGGCTTCCTCCAGCCTAGCCGCGAACTCCCTGCTCATCTCGCGAGCCCTGGCCACCGCCTCTAGGATGGCCTCCTCCGGCTTCTTCTCGCCCCTCGTCCGCACGTAGAAGATGGACCTCATGGGCCTCTCAAGCGGGTGGACTACCTCATAGCCGCCTATCTCCACGGCTGGGTCGCGGACAAGCTCCTTCTGGAGGAGGTTGAGGAGCGTGTGGCTCTCGCCCACTACCTCAAGCTTGAGCTCGTTCTCGCCTTTCCTCAGGACCCTTATCTCCAAGCTCGCACCTCCGCTAGAGGGGCGCCTCCCCGTAATCCGAGGCCAGCTTCCTCAGCTCAAGTGAGCCACAGGCCTCGCATATAAGCTTCTTGTCCCTCCTGGCCTTGAGCAGCTCACCACAGTTAGAGCAGAAGGCGTAGATCACTCCCAGGCGCCTGTCGGCCAAGCTGAGGTGGCAGACGCGGTTCTTCACGCTCAGCACCCGCGCCCTGAGGATATCGCCCGGTCTAGCTACGTTGAACATGTTGCGCACCCGGAGGCCCACATTTGATATGTGCAGGAGACCCGTGAAGAAGCCAGACAGGTGCCGGGAGCTCACCATCCAGATGCGCGCGAGCGAGTAGGTCTGCTGGGTTTCCGAGACCTCGCCCACCACCACGTGGCCTGGCCTAGGCACGCAGGCCGCGCCCTTGAGCTTCGTGGGCCTGAAGACGCTCACCCTCCTGGCGTTCATGTTGAGCAGCAGGAAGCCCACGTTCGCGGCCCTTATCTCGCCATCTCTCACGTAGGTGCCCGGGCCCGGCAGGAACTCCTCTATCACGCCTATCCTATCGCCGGGGACCACGAACATGCCCTGTCTCTCAAGCGCCGCTCGCAAGCACCCCACGCCCTTTGCGGGAGGAAGGCAGGAGGGATTTAAGTGCCCTGGGGCTTTATGGACGCCAGCAGGAGCTCCGCTATGTCCATCACCTTCAGGCGCTCCTCCAGGCCCGTGGTCTTCACGGCATCCTCAAGCGTTACCAAGCAGAAGGGGCAGGCCACGGCTATCACGTCAGCGCCTACCTCAGCCGCCTCCCGAGCCCTGCGCTCCGCTAGTTTCTCGCCTGGCACGTCTACCCACATGCGGCCGCCGCCGCCCTCACAGCAGAGGCTGCGCGTTCTGCTGCGCTCGAACTCAAGGAGCTCCACGCCAGGGATGGCCTCTATCACATGCCTTGGCTCATCGAAGATGCCGTTCCTCTTGCCTAGGAAGCAGGGGTCATGGTAAATGACCCTCAGCTTAAGCTCGTGCTCTGGCTTGAGCTTCCCCTCGTCGAGGAGGGCCGAGAGGAGCTGGGAGTGGTGAAGCACGTTGGGCACCCTGCCGTTGTAGAGATTCCTGAGCGCGTTGAAGCCGTGGGGGCAGGGAGTTACCACGCGCTCCACGCCCAGCTCCTCGAATAGGGCTAGATTGGCATCCCTAAGCTCCTCGAAGAGCCCCTTCTCTCCCATGCTGTAAATCTCGTTGCCACAGCAGGTCTCCTCCTTGCCGAGGACCGCGAAGTCTAGGCCAGCCATGTGGAGGAGCTCCGCTAGAGCCCTGGCCACCTCCTGGGCCCTTGTGTCGTAAGCTGGCGTGCAGCCCACGAAGTAAAGCCACTCAGCACCCTCCCCGGCCAGTTTGAGCTTGAAGCTCAGGCCCTCGGCCCACTCAAGCCTCCTGGCACGACCACGGCCCCAGGGGTTCCCGTGCGTGTAGGCACTCTCCAGGGCCTCTATGAGCGTGCGGGCGATACGGCCCTCCTCAACTAGGACACTCCTGAGCGAGATGACGGCCTCGAAGGGCTTCAGCTCCTTAGGGCACCTCAGCTCGCAGGTGCCGCAGGTGGTGCAGGCCCAGAGGACCTCCACGGGCTCCAGGGGCAGCTCGTAAAAGAGTCCTATCTGGCGCACGATGCGGCGCACGTTCAGCGGCAGCTTTATGGAGACCGGGCAGCTCCCCGTGCACATGCCGCACTGAATGCACTCCCTCAGCCTTAGGGCCTCGGCTATCTCCAGGGCCTGCTGAGCGGCCATGCCCCCCAGCACCGGGGCCACATCCTCACGGGCTAGATAAGGATTGCCGTAGAACCCAGCGGAGCTAGTTGTGATCTAGGGAACGTCTATTTCGGCGCTTTTTTATACGACCTCGACTAGCTCGGCCGGACGCTTCTTGTGCCTCCTCCTGCGCTTGAGCACGGCCCACACTATCTCCTCGAACTCCTCCCGGCTTATGAGGCCCATCCTGAGCGCGTCGTCGCAGTAAACGCCGGTGCGGGCCTCTATCTCGCGGTCTATCTCCTCCCTGTCCTCGTGCGTGGTGAGGTGGTAGAGACCGAGCATGAAGAGCCACTCCTGGACCAGCCTGGACAAGGCCGCGCACCCGCCTGGACGGGCGCGGAGTTCCCTTATATGCTAGCGCCCGTAGGGCATATGTCCGCGAGCGGGCACGCCTGGCATCGGGGCCTCCGGGCCTGGCATATCTCGCGGCCGAGCCTTATGATGGCCAGGTGGGCGAAGAGGAGCTCCTCTGGCGTGTCGAGCGCTTGCTCGAAGAGGGAGCGCACGGCCTCGTAGCTGGCTGGCGGCTTCACCAGGCCTAGGCGGGCTGTGATGCGCATGATGTGCCTGTCCACGGGGAATACGTGCCTCCTGGCGCAGAAGAGGAGCAGGATGTCGGCCGTCTTCCGGCCCACGCCTGGCAGGGACATGAGCTCCTCCTTGGCCTCCTCCACGGGCTCCTCGGTCAGGAGGGGCCACAGATCCCCGCCGTAGCGCTCCAGCACGAGCCTCGCGATTTCCTTCAGCCTCCTGGCCCTCTGCCTGTGCTGACCAGCGGGGCGCACGCACTCCTCTATCACGCTAAGGTCCGCTCGCGCTAGGGCCTCGGGCGTGATGCCCACGCGGGCCTCAAGGGCGCGGTATGCCTTCAGCTCGTTCTTGTAGCTCGTGTTCTGCGAGAGGATGGTCCTGATTAACACGCGAAAGGGGTCGCTTGTGTCGCCTGGCGGCCGGAGGGGGCCGTAGAGGCCTCTGAGCCTCTGAACCACCTCCCTCGCCCTGGCGAGCGCCTCCCTGCTCAAGGCAGCCTCAGCCCGAAGAGCTCCTTGGCGTTCTCGTAAGTGGCCTCCGCCACCTCCTCGACCGATAGGCCCTTGAGCTCCGCTACGGCCTCCACAGCCACGGGCAGGTTGGCTGGCTCGTTTCGCTCCCCCCGCACGGGCGCCAGCACGGGAGCGTCCGTCTCGACCAGGAGGTGCTCCAGGGGCAGCCTCTTCGCCAGCTTCTGCTTCTGCCGCGAGCGCACCACGGAGGTCGGTATGGAGAAGTAGAAGCCGCCCTCCTGAGCGCCCTTAAGGGCCCAGCCCACGCCCCCGTCGAAGGCATGCATGAGCACCCGGTCGTAGCCCTCCTGGAGCAGCACTTGTATGACATACTTGCCCGCGCTCCGCGAGTGGACCACGAGCGGCAGGCCGAGCTCCTCGGCCAGCCTTATCCAGACCCTGAAACGCTCCACCTGCGCCTCTCTAGCCGCCTGCTCGCGGACCCAATAGTAGTCCAGGCCCACTTCGCCCACGGCCACCACGGCCTCCTCGTCCGCGTGCTGCCTGACGAACTCCATCACGGCCGCAAGCTCCCGCTCGTCCTCCAAGGTAGGGTCAAAGCCAAGGCAGGCGAAGACCACGCCCTCGTGCGCCCTCGCCAGCTCAAGCGCCTTCTCGGCCTCGGCCAGGTTGAGGCTGGAGGTGAGCATGGCCACAACGCCAGCTCGCCTGGCTCGCTCGATCACGGCCTCCCGGTCCGCGTCAAAGGCCTCTTCATGCAGGTGGCAGTGGGCATCCACGAGCCTGAGTTCGGCCACGGCCTGGCGCCCCCTCACGGGTCCTCTGGGTCCACGTGGAAGCGCCTGACCTTCACGCCAGCCTGCTCGAAGAGCTCCTTGGCCAGCGCGTCCTCGTAATCCGCGTCATAGACTACCTCGCGGATCTCCGCGTTAATTATCATCTTCGCGCAGATGGCACACGGGTAGGTGGTCGTGTAGAGCGTGGCCCCACGCGTGCTCACGCCGAAGACTGCCGCCTGGATGATGCAGTTCTGCTCAGCGTGGAGCCCTCTGCACAGCTCGTGCCTCTGGCCGGAGGGCACGTTCAGCTCCTCCCTCAGGCAGCGCCCAATGTCTATGCAGTGCGGCAGGCCCTTGGGTGCGCCGTTATAGCCCTGGCATATTATCCTGTTATCCTTGACGAGAACAGCTCCTACCTTTCTCCTGAGGCACGTAGACCTTTGAGCTACCATGTGTGCGATGCGCATGAAATACTCATCCCAAGAAGGCCTCCAGTTAGTCGTGATCTTATATAAAAAATCTTCGTGGATATGCCTCCTCACGATATTTATGAATTTATCGGTACACCTACTGCTCAGCCTTATCTTGCCCTCCTTTGTTATAGAGCCTTCAAGGCCTAGCTTCTCCTTCAGCTGACCTAATATCCATTCTAAGTCCTCTCTGGGGAGGGAATTTGTGGCGAACCAGATCGATGGTTTCCTGTTTTTATCTCTCTTTAGATAACCATCGCCCATATACCAGTTGGCGAGGAATACGGGAGAGAGCACATCTACGTCTCTCGGGACTCTCTTTCTTCCCATTGAGTACCAACGCTTCCAGAAGACGTTTAGATCGGCGTAGAATTTCGTCTTTATATCATACGCTTTATAAGCCTTGCCGCCCACTACCATAGTGATGGGGAAGATGGTGGCCTCTATGCCGTGTTCGGAGAAAACACGCTTGATATGCTCTAACCACCCTCGTTTGACACAGCGTTGTGAGTAGCGTGTAGACCATCCATTGAATTCTAATGAGCCATCGCCCATCAATAGCCCGTCCAAAAACGCCTTAAATTCGTCGTCTATCATTACCCGTCCTTTCGCTCGCTCCCATCGAAGATGGTTTGCCTCAGATATTGATCTCGTGGGTATGCCGTATTCCTTCATCCACTTAGATACGGCTGATTGGCTACATCCAAGCAACTTCGCTATTTGGGCCTGGCTCATCTTTTGCTCATTGTATAGTTTTTCAAGCACCTCACGGCTCGGGCGCTTCATGGCGGCTTATCACCTCACGCCTCTTTCCTTGGCTAATAGCGCTTAAACGCTGCATAAAAACCATTGTATTAAATGTTTATGAGCAATGTTCATTATACCATTCCACAAGTCGGTCTCTAACCCGCCATCTTGCGATATTGCATATATTGATCTCATCAGGGGCTATCTTTCTCATCACATTAACTAGCGGACACCAGGTGCTTTTTCTCATTCTAGATATACGATCTTCTGAAACTCTTATGATGCACATAAGTTCCCCTCCCTCTTCTTCAACCCTGCCCCCGACGGCCTTGCATATCATCTCAAACAGCGCCTTATCAACAGGCATGCCCTCACCGTCTTCAGGGTTGTCATGGAACGAGTATATAAAGCTACGCTAAGTTAGGTCTACTTTTAAGATGTTAAAGTGGGGATGGGTAAAAGTAATGTTATAGCATGGTAAAATACCGTTAATCTCCGTTCAACATGACAAGCTCGTTCGGCCCTCAACCAGGTGGAGCGCCTGGCCACTAGGTGGGCCATCTTCATGAAATACTCATCCCAGCTCAGCCTGCGGGGCCTGGCGGCCCGGGCCTCGGCCGGAGCTCCCATGCTCAACCCACCAGAGCGCGGGCGGGAGAATGTGATAAGCTCTTTGGCCGTGGGCATGTCAGGCGAGGCCGGCGGTGGCGAGGAAGTTCCTGAGCACCTGAAGGCCATCCCAGCTCTCCCCCAGCCAATCGCCAGGCCTGCGCTCTGGGTGGAACTGCACGCCGTAGATGGGGCGCCTGAGGTGCATCATGGCCTCTATGCGGCAGAATTCCGAGGTAGCGAGCCTCACGAAGCCAGGCGGGAGGGCTTCCACGGCATCCTGATGCCACTCGGCCACGTAGAGCTTGTCGCCAGGCCCCCAGGAGGCGAAGATGTGGTCCGGCACCTCAACCACGACCTCCTTTGGCTCCGTGAGGGGCCTGGACAGCGAGACCACCTCGGCCCCGAAGGCCCAGGCTATGAGCTGGTGGCCGAAGCATATACCCAGCACGGGCACCTTAGCCAAGCGCACGAAGGCGGCCTCCTGCTCGAAGAACGCGCGGTCCTCAAGCCTGCTGAGGCAGGCCTCAGAGCCGGAGAGGACCACGGCCTCCACCTGGCCCTCAAGCCTGGCCCACAGCCCCGGCCCCACATCGCAGAAGCGAGCCACTTGGAGCTCCGCATCCGAGATGGTCTTAAGAGCCTCCATGTAGCGCCTTATCTTCGCCTCCGGCCGCGAGAGGTAATTGTTCACGAGCAGGATGGCCATTACTCACCCACCACCTGGACCACTATGCGCCTCGTCCGGGCGTGCGTGTCGGCCTCCACGAAGACGAGAGATTGCCAGGTGCCGAGCACGAGCTCCCCGTCCACGACCGGGAGGGTGCGGTCTGGCTGGAGAAACATGGAGATGATGTGCGAGTAGGCGTTCACCGGGTGCCGGTAGGGCGCGTCGGGCGGGAAGAGGCGCTTGAGAGTTTCCACGAGGTCGGCCCTCAGGCCCGGCTCGTCCTCTATGAGGACTAGCACACCTGTCGCGTGGGGCGCGAAGACGTGCGCCAAGCCGTTGCGCACGCCAGAGCGGGCCACTATGGCCCTCACCTGGCCGGTGATGTTCACGATGTCAAAGGGCCCTCGCGTCCTTATGGTGAACTCCTCCGTGTGGACCTTCAGCCCTCTCACGCCCTCCCGGCAGTAGGGCCATCGAGCTTTAAGCCTCAGCTGGCCTCGCCATCACGTCCCGGTAATCCTTTAGCCTCGGGGACTAAGGGTTAGCAGGTGCCTGCCTTGCCGAGCGGTTACGCTGGGAAGGTGCTCCGGGTGGATTTATCGGCCCGCGAGGTGTGGGTCGAGGAGCTGGACTGGGACCTAGCGGCCGATTACGTGGGAGGGCGCGGCCTGGCGGCCAGACTGCTCTTCGACATGCTGAAGCCAGGCATAGACCCGCTTGCCCCCGAGAACGTGCTCATCTTGGCCACAGGTCCTCTCACGGGCACTCAGGCGCCTGCCTGCGGCCGCTCCGTGCTTGCCTCAAAGAGCCCCCTCACCGGCACCATATGCGATTCAAACTCCGGCGGTCTGATAGGGCCAGCTTTAAAGCGCGCTGGCTTTGATGCGGTGGTGATAACAGGCCAGAGCGAGGAGCTGGTTTACCTGGCCATCTCGGATGGGGAGGTGGAGCTGAGCTCGGCCGCGCACCTCTGGGGGAGGACCACATCGGAGACCATAGGGGCCATCAAGCGCGAGCTGGGCGATAACCGCTTCCGTGTGGCCTGCATAGGCCCGGCTGGCGAGAGGGGCGTGCTGCTGGCGAACGTTATCTGCGAACCCCACCGCGCCTTCGGGCGTGGCGGCCTAGGGGCCGTCATGGGCTCTAAGCGCCTGAAGGCCATAGCCGTCAGGGGGACCGGGCGCGTCCAGGTGGCGAACCCCCACGCCTTCAAGCACGTCTGCAGGCAGGTGAGCCAGATATTGGCCAGGAACCCCATCACGGGCGACCTCTTAGGCCGCTACGGCACGGGCTGCCTCACCACGCCCGTGAACAAGGCTGGCATCCTGCCCACGAGGAACTTCAGCACGGGCTTCTTCGAGGAGGCGGAGCGAATCACGGGGGAGGCGCTCGTCAAGGAGCTGGGGGCGAGGCGGAGGGCCTGCTACGGCTGCCCTATCGGCTGCGGCCGCGTGCTGGCCAGGCCCGGTGGCCGTGAGGTGGGGGCGCCAGAGTATGAGACCATGTGGGCCTTCGGCGCTCAGTGCGGCGTGAGCGATTTGAGGGTCATAGCAGAGGCCAACGAGCTGGCGAACGAGCTGGGCCTGGACACGATATCGCTCGGGAACGCCATAGGCTTCCTCATGGAGTGCTTCGAGCGCGGCCTCATCGGGCCAGAGGAAACGGGCGGCCTAGAGCTCAGGTGGGGGCGGGCGGAACTCCTGCCCAAGCTTGTGGAGCTCACGGCCAAGAAGGAGGGTGTCGGCTCCCTCCTCGCCCTGGGCGTGAAGCGCATGTCGGAGCGCCTTGAGGGCTCGGCTTCCTTCGCCATGCACGTAAAAGGGCTTGAGCTGCCCGCCTACGACCCGAGGGGGGCGAAGGGGATGGGCTTGGCCTACGCGACCTCCAACAGAGGCGGCTGCCACCTCAGGGCCTACATGGTGATGAGCGAGGTCCTCAGCATGCCCCGCTACCTCGACCCCGTGCGCGTGGAGGGGAAGGCCCGCTTGGTGAAGAGGCTCCAGGACATCTTCGCCATACTGGACAGCATGGTGATGTGCAAGTTCACGGCTCTCGCGCTCTTTGAGACGCTCGATTACGAGCCCAGGTGGTATGCCCGCCTCCTCACGACAGCCACAGGCTTCTACTTCGATGAAGAGGAGTTCCTGAGGGCTGGCGAGCGTATCTTCAACCTTGAGCGCTTCTTCAACGTTCGAGAGGGCTTCGACAGAACGCAGGACACGCTGCCGCCACGCCTGCTGGAGGAGCCCATGCCCTACGGGCCTGCTGAAGGCCACGTGGTCGAGCTCGCGGCCATGCTGGACGAATACTATGCCCTGAGGCTCTGGGACCCGAGGGGGCGCCCGACGGACCGCGTGCTCATGCGCTTGGGCATCATAAGGGAGCCCAGGTGGCCCAAGCTCCAGGTGGCCTTAGACCTGCGCGATCTGGAGGAGGCCCTCCGCATCGCCGAGCTGGCCTTCGCTGGTGGAGCGGATTGGATAGAGGCTGGCACGCCCCTCATCAAGAGCGTGGGCATGGAGGCCGTCCGCGCCCTGAGGCAGCGCCTGCCGGGGGCCACCATAATAGCCGACCTGAAGACGTTGGACACGGGCTGGCTGGAGACGGAGCTGGCCGCCCAGGCTGGCGCGGACGTGGTGGCCATCTCGGGCCTAGCGCACGACAATACCATCAAGGACGCGGTGGGCTGCGCCCGCAAGTATGGCGTGAAGGTCATGGCCGACCTCCTCCAGGTGCCGGACCCGCTCAGGAGGGCCAAGGAACTCCAGGCGCTGGGCGTGGACTACATCTGCGCTCACACGGGCATAGACGTGCAACGTGATAGGGCCGAGGAGATAGACAGGAAGGTGGCCTTCTTGGCCGAGCTGGCTAGGGCGCTGGAGGTGCCTCTCGCGGCAGCTGGCGGCATAAGGGCCGATACGGCCCACAAGGTCGTGAGGGCTGGTGTGAAGATAGTGATTGTTGGCGGCGCCATAACACGTGCGGCCGACCCGAGGAAGGCCACGGAGCTCATACTCAGGGCCATTCGGCGGGCCTAGGGCGGCTGAAGGCTTACTCACGAGATCTCGCTGTTCAGCGTCCTAGCTATATCAGCGGCCTTTCGGTAGGTCTCGTTTACCGCGTCCATAATTATGGCCCTGAAGCCCGCCCTCTCAAGGACATGGACGCCCTCTATGGTTACGCCACCGGGCGTGATGACCATGTCCCTGAGCTCTGCCGGGTGCGCCTTCGTGGCCTCCAACAGCTTGGCCGTCCCTGTGAGCGTGTGAATGGCCAACTCAAGGGCTATATCACGGGGCAGCCCGACCTTCAGGCCCGCCAGCAGGAGGGCCTCGAAGAAGACGAAGGCAAAGGCTGGCCCGCTCCCGCTGTAAGCCGTGATGGCGTCCATGTAGCGCTCCTCAACAATCACGCAGTAGCCCATTAGGTCGAAGAGTTCCTTGGCCACGGCTAGGTCCTCCTCGGAAGCCGTTCTCCCAGGTGTTATCGCGGTGGCCGAGCACCCAACAGTTATGTTGATGTTCGGCATAGCCCTGACCACGCGGGCGCCAAGCGCTAGAGCCTCTAGGTAGTCGGTTCTAACGGCCGCTGCCACGGAAATGAGCAGCTTACCCGCCAGGAGGTCAGAGACCTTCCTCAGGACCCCTGGGACCTGGTGAGGCTTGACGCACAGGAAGACCACCTCAGCTCCCTTGACGGCCTCTCTGTTGTCGAGAAGCACGGGTATCCCGAGCTCCTTCAATCGCTCTTTCCGGCGCTTCGTGCGGACGGTGCCGATTACGTTCTTAAAGCCAGCCTTCAGGAGGGCTCTGACTATGGCCTCACCTATCTTCCCCACGCCTATCACGGCTATGGTCGTTTCCTTGGTCAAGCACGAGCTCGCCATGACCGCTTTCCTCAGGCCCCCAACGGCCAGAACGCCGGATTTAAAACTTGCCGAGAACTCAGCTGAGATAGGGCTTGAGCTCGGCCGCATACTCCTCGGGAGGCTTGAATATCTCATCCTGGTCTAGCAAGGCCGGTAGAGCCCAGAAGTCATTTAGACGGCGGCCGTTGAGGCCGAAGCGAGCGCAAATGCGCACCTGGAGCCAGAAGTAGGCGCTCACGTCCTGCCCAAGAGGGCCAGCTAGGATGGCCAGGTTGAAGGCCGAGAGGCCCTTGTCCGCGTAGTAGGCCAGGACGCGCGAAACGCCGGAGGCCAGTGATGCCATGTCCTCGCAGGAGAGGGCCAAGAGGTCGGAGGCACCTTCCACCAGGCCCCAGACCTCGTAGCGCTTCTCGGGGGCGAAGGGGGCGAGCCACCAGGTCCGCCTCAGCCTTCCTACCAGCCGAGCTCCCTCGCGCTCCTCGTGCTCCACGAGCTCCTGCCAGAAGCACCTTGAGGTGGCCAGGTAGTGCCTGAGGCTGTGCGAGAGAAGCTCCCTCAGCTTGTTGAAGGGCCTCCCCGTGGCCAAGACCTGCATGTGCGGGTGCAGCAAGCTGGCGCCAGCGGTGGGCAGGTAGTTCATGATGATGGTCGCGAACCTCAGCTCCGGCCTGGCCCTCGCGGCAGCCCTCAGGAGGCGAATAGAGGCCTCAAGGCCATCCGCTAGCGTGCGCTCATCGAAGGCATCCAGGGGCCTGTAGTGCTCGCGGCCTAAGACCACTATGGCGTTCAGCTCCATGTGCGCGAAGAGGGCTGGCACAACCCAGCAATCGCCCACGCGGAGGCGCCCCTCGGGCAGCAGCTCGGGAGGGAACTTGGGCGTCTTCTCCTCCAGGGCCTCTGGGCAGAAGGGGCAGTTGGGGCGTGTCTCCTCGGCCAGGCGCCTGACGTCCTCCTCGGAACTCCTGAAGTGTTTGAGAATGTATTGCTCCCTTCCCCTCACGATGGCCGTTACATGGCCCGTGAGGGGGTCCCGCCTGAACTCGATTGTCTGCCTCTCACGCTCGAAGGCACGTAGGGGGCTGAGGAAAGCTGCCTCGCCCTCCCATCTCTCAAGCACGAGCAAGTACGCCCACCGAGGGACAGGCACCTCTAGCCGGAAGAAGGCTACCGTTCCCTCACCTCATCTTGGCGATGCGCCTCACGCGCTCCAGGTTGTCCAGAATGCGGGCCATGAGGGAGCAGAGCTCCACCAGCCGGTCGAGGTCCTCTTCCTCGCGCATCCTAGCGTTCAGGTCGTTCAGCTTCCTCAGTAGCGTCTCCTCCAACGCGTTCAAGAGGAGGTCGCTGGCGGCCGTCATCACGTCCTGGCCTTCCTTCACGATCACCACGCGCTTCTGACACTTGACGCACCAGATATCGCCGCTCCTGAGCCGAAACAGGGGCGAGGAGCAAACGGGACACTGGAGATTTAGCATCACAGCTCCCTGCTTCAGGGCGTCGGCCATCCTCTTCAGCACGTCAGCCTGCTCTGGCGGCCGCTTGGCGCTCAACGGCTCACGACCCTCAGTCCTTTATGCCCTCAAGGATTGAGATGACCTGCCATATCTTCGTCCTGGTGGGCACGGGCATGTTTGGGTCCTGGCTTATCTCGTCCAAGATGCTTATCGCGTTCGCGGCCCTCACGGCGGGGCTTAGGGTCTCGTCCAACAGGGCGTCTATGGACTGCTTGGCCGCCCTCCTGATGTTCCTAGGCGTGGTCAGGTCGTCGCTTATAGTTTCAAGTATGGCTATGGCCTGTTTTATCCTCTCCTGATGCTCCCGCTCCATGTTCTCCCGCCCCCAGAATCCGGGGATGGAGGGGAGGGCTTAAATAAGTCTTTTTTCCTCCAAGCTGGCCATCGCAGGCTCCTTAAGGTATTTATATGCCCTTAGCCGACCGGTTGAGGGCGGAGGACATGGCGCGGAAGGTGAGGATAAAGCTCACGAGCACCGATTACAAGAAGCTGGAGGAGGTATGTGAGCAAATCAAGGCCATCGCAGCCAAGACGGGCGTGAAAATGTCGGGCCCCATACCGCTCCCCACGAAGAGGCTCGTAGTGCCCGTCTTGCGCACGCCTTGTGGCGAGGGCTACAAGACATGGGATAAGTGGGAGCTCCGCATCTACAGGCGCCTGATAGACATCTACGCGGACGAGAGGACCATGAGGCTCCTCATGCGCATCCGCGTGCCCGATGAGGTCCGCATAGAGTGCCACTATTAGAGCAGGCCCAGGAAGAGGGCCAGGTTGGCTATCGCCATCAGGACTATGGTGTTCGCCAGCAGGATGAGCCATACCTCCCTGCTCCACCAGTAGATGGCCAGGCCATCGCAGAAGGCGAGCGGGAGGAGGTTGCTCAAGGCCGTGTAGGCGTTCAGGGCCGAGGCCAGGAGCAGGATATCCTTTAGCCTGCTGGCCTCAAGCAGGCAGGCGGATGCGAGTAGGGCCCAGCTCAGGGAGACGCTCGCGATGGGGCCTGTCGCGGCCACCTTCCCCAGCTCCACCCGCCTCCTCCTGCCCGGCACCACCACCGAGCCCGGCGTTATCATGCGGTAGGGGGCGAGCCTCCAGGCACCCACCAGGCTCAAGCCAAGGGCCTTCTTAATCGTGATGAACGCGAGCGAGATGACATTCGAGATGCCAGCTATGAACAAGCTGAAGAAGGCCCCCACTGGCGAGAGCCTGAAGTGCCCCCTGGAGGCCAGGCCGCGGGCGCTCAGCTTGTGCGCGAGGTCGTGGACCAAGAAGGCCTGGAGGCAGAGGGCCACTGCTTCCCCGAGTCTGATGTCGAAAGCCACGCGCACGTCGAAGTAGAGCGACACGCCTATCAGGGCGGCTATCAGGCAGGCCCCCAGCACCTCTAGGAGCTCCCTTCTCAGGCCCCCGCTCAAGGAAGCACCCCAGCCCTAAGGGGCCGAGGGCCACGAGCTTATTAGCCTCAAGGACCGCCAAGCTTATCAGCAGCCCCGTTGGCCCCACGGGCCAAAAGGGCCGGGGTGCCCGAGTGGAGAAGGGGCGGGCCTTGAAGCACGACGTCAATGCCGAGGAGCTTTGGGAAAAGGTCCTACCTAGAGATAGGAAGTTAAGCTCGTTCTAGAAGGGCCGTAAGATAGCTACCAGATGTCTACCGCTTAATAGATGCCTACCAGATGTCTACCGCTGAAAATAGCCTAATCCTTAAATAGCATGAGGAATAACCATTCAGAGGTGAGGTTTCCTGTTCTTCGTAAGCAAGGCAGACCTCGATAAACGCATCCGTCTGATGAGGGTGCGTCTCCAAGAGATAGGTATAAGCGACTCCTTAAGAGGCTGGAACTGGGATAAGCCGCCTGTTAGCTCTATGTACGGCGACCTCTACGTGAGCGTTAGCGAGGTAGCTGGCAGGTACTGTGAAACGCTTAGGGATATATATCTCAGGCGCGTGCTTAAGATACCAGTACCCTTTAGCATAAAACTTTTTGATGGAATTGTTCTCCATCGCGTGGCCTCGGAGACACTGACATATGTTAAGAGAACTCTTTATTCAAAGGGTATAATGTCGGGCGCTGACCTGATTGAGGAACTTCTGCCTAGGGCAGATGACGTATGTAATAAAGCTCTTGAGGCAGGCTTGAAGTTTGGAAGGCCGTCTGATTTAGAATTAGAAACTTCTAAGAAGAAGGCCCTGAGGCTGTACAGGTTTCTGATAGTTCAGGCCGGTAGCCAACTTGATATGACATTAAGCAAGTTCCCTCATGCAGAGCTCGACAGCGTCATAAGCCAGGCCGTGCCCCCAATAGTCGAGAGGAGGGTGGACGGTAGCCTGATAGGCCTCAGCAAGGAGCTCGCGGTTGATATATACGTGCCTGCTTATGCTGTTGTTGACCTGAAGACGGGCGGGATGAGGTCCTTCCACAAGTATGCCCTAACAGGTTATGCTCTAGCTCTTGAGGCGGATGAGGAAGTAGAGGTCAATTACGGCTTCACCATATATCTAAGGGTTGAGCCAGATAAGCCCCATATAAAGGTCAGATTGAAAAGCGTGCTGATAGATGACGCTGTGAGGAAGGAGTTCTTAGATATAAGGGATGAGGCCCTCAGAATTGTGGATACCGGCGCTGACCCGGGCATGCCCTCCAGGTGCCCGTTTTATTGCCCGTATTACTCGGTCTGCCACGGAGGAGGTCGGTAGTATTGAGGAGGATAGTCGTGAGCGATTATGGGGTCTTCATAGGCTGCAAAGGCGGCAGGGTGGTCATTAAGAAGAAGGGGGAGAAGATCCTGGAAGAGGCAGCGGCCAACATATCGCAAGTGCTCGTGCTCACGAGAGGCGTAAGCCTTTCCTCAGCCTTCCTAAGGCTGGCCTTGAGGCACGGGATAGACCTAGTGATCCTGTCTGATAGTGGAGTACCCCTTGGCAAGCTAAGCCGGTTAAAGAAAGGAGGAGTCAGGGTGAGGAAGGAGCAATACAAGGCCCAAGGGGATTGGAGAGGGGTTCATTTAGCTAAGCAGATGGCCAAGGCCAAGATCGTGAACCAGAGGAATCTGTTGAGGCAGTTAGCCCGTCATAGGGCGAGTAAATCGCCAGAAATCGCCAAACGCATCATGAACAGCGTATATGATATGAAACAGCACGTGATAAACGTAGAGCGTATTAGTGCCTCTAATACGGACGAGGCGAGGGCTAAGATAATGTTTGAGGAGGCGAGGGCTGCTGACAAGTACTGGACATGCGTCAAGCTAGCCCTATCAGATGTGGTGGACTTCCCAGGCCGTAAGAAGAGGTTTGACAGACCTACCGACCCCGTTAACGTATTGCTTAACTACGGCTATTACCTGTTGGCTTCTACCGTGTGGTTGGCCATAGACTGCACGCCGTTAGATCCTTATGTAGGCTTCCTTCATGCTGATTCCTCAAGGAGGCCAGCCCTCGTCATGGACCTCATGGAGGAGTTCAGGCAGCCCGTCGTGGATAGAGCCGTTTTCAACGTGGTAAGGAACGGAGTGGAGGGCCTTTGTGATGAGGGGAAGCTTACGGTGGAGGGGCGTAAGAAGCTTGTAAAGGAGTTCTTCGGGAGGCTACGTTCTAAGATAACGTTCAGGGGGCGTTGCCAGCCCGTAGAATATCATATATTACTGCAGGCGAGAAGGATATGTCATTTCCTCATCGGGAAGACCGCCGAATACACGCCTTTCACCGCGAGGTGATGGGGCCTGAAGACGCTAGTCATCTACGACATATCCGATGATAACATAAGGCTAAGGGTAAGCGAGATATGCAAGGACTTCGGCTTATCTAGGATACAGAAGAGCGCTTTCTTAGGGGATCTCACGAGCTCTAGGAGGAAAGAGCTCATAACAGCTTTGAGGAAGGCTCTTGGGGAGGAGGAGGGCAACATCCAGGTCTTCGTCATATGCAGAGCTGATTTCGCCCTCAGGGTCATAATAGGGAAGCCCACGGTCGAGGAGGAAGCGGAGGGGATCATAGTTGTCTGAGGATTACGAAGAACAGCTCTTGCCCGTGTCGCTGATAAAGCAGTATTACTTCTGCCCGAGGATAATCTACTTTACCGAGGTCTTGGGCGTGAGGGAGAGGACAACAGAGGACATGGTATCTGGGCGTGAAGAACACGACAGGCTTGCCAGCCTGGATCTAAGGAGGAAGACCCTGCTTGGCCGCAGGAGGGAGAAGGTCATAAGGCGCTGGGTAAGGCTTGAGGTGGCCTCTGTGAAGCTCGGCCTGACGGGCGTCATAGACTTGGTGGTGCTCACGGAGGGAGGGCTGTCCGTCGTGGAATACAAGCGCTCAAGGCCCCCTAGGAGGCCGCCGATGGGCCACATCTGCCAGGCGGCGGCCTACGCCATGCTGGTCGAGGAGCACTTCAAAAAGCCAGTTAGGAGGTTCTACATACACTACGATGACGGGAATTCGGCCAAGACCTTTGAGTTCACGCTCACTAAGGAACTCAGAGACCACGTCATGTGGGCCGTGAAGAGGATAAGATCTATAATAAGAGGAGAATGGCTCCCAAGGCCCGAGCGTAAGGAGAAGTGCGTTAACTGCGGCTATTACAGGATCTGCAGAGGGGTATAGCTCTTCCTTCTCGACTTTCAATTCCCCTGATGGGATTCAGGAGCTCTCCTTTAGGGGCTTCGACCCTGGTCTTAGGGCTATGACTTTCAATTCCCCTGATGGGATTCCAGCCACGAACAAGGTTAATGATCGCGCCTATCCCTAGGCTTTCAATTCCCCTGATGGGATTCTCAAGACTCGCGGGCAAGAACTCTGCCATCGGCTCTTCCTTTCAATTCCCCTGATGGGATTCTCCTTCAGCGCGATTTCATATATCTCCTCCGGGCTGAGCCTTTCAATTCCCCTGATGGGATTCGAGGAGCGAGGGTTTCGGGTGAGAATAAGGCGATTCTTGCCTTTCAATTCCCCTGATGGGATTCAAGTATCTCGGAAAGAAGGTGCCCGAGGAAGTCTTAAGCTTTCAATTCCCCTGATGGGATTCCGGATAGGCTATCCGCTCTTCCTCAGGAGCGACCAGCTCTCCTTTCAATTCCCCTGATGGGATTCTGCACAGGACGGAGAGCGGCAGGCCATACCGCTTCGAGCTTTCAATTCCCCTGATGGGATTCGTTTGAAGACCTGCGGGGGTGGTGAGCATGAGCGAGTCTTTCAATTCCCCTGATGGGATTCTTCACGCTAAAGCCGCAAGAAGCAAATGAGTATTGGGAGACTTTCAATTCCCCTGATGGGATTCCTGGAGACCGTCCTGGCCATGCGGTGGTGGCTTTTTGCTTTCAATTCCCCTGATGGGATTCCGATGGTGGTGAGCCCGAGGAGCCAGCCCTGGCCTGTGACTTTCAATTCCCCTGATGGGATTCAGTCCACGTAGTCCTCGTTCGTCAGGGCCTGGTCGAAGTCTTTCAATTCCCCTGATGGGATTCCCTCCAGCTCCATCATGATGGTCGAGAGGCGCCCCGCTTTCAATTCCCCTGATGGGATTCAGAGATCACGACCAACCCAGGGGCCATCCATGCGATAATAGACTTTCAATTCCCCTGATGGGATTCTTAGGTCCTCAAGCACGATAACACTCACGTCCTCGGTCTCTTTCAATTCCCCTGATGGGATTCAAGGCCCTTGGGCCTGGGGCGTGCTACCGCCCACGGCTTTCAATTCCCCTGATGGGATTCCTGTCCGCTGGGCTACGGGGGTCTGGGCTGGGGGGCTAGCTTTCAATTCCCCTGATGGGATTCCCCAGCTCCACACGCACCTATAAGGTGGGTTGAGGCGCACTTTCAATTCCCCTGATGGGATTCCGGGATTATCACAAACATGAATACCACCACGAGGATTATCACTTTCAATTCCCCTGATGGGATTCCTGACCTGCTCGACCTGGCCGGACATGGCCGCTACTCTGCTTTCAATTCCCCTGATGGGATTCATTTACGGAGCCAGGCAGTTATAATGCGGCCATGAGGCTCGCTTTCAATTCCCCTGATGGGATTCTTCACGAATTCCGCCACGGATTGATAGCCGAGCTCAGGGCTTTCAATTCCCCTGATGGGATTCGGGTCGCCGGCGTGGAAGAACTCCACATATCAAAGCAACTTTCAATTCCCCTGATGGGATTCTCGTATTCCTTAACTCTGGGCGCCCGCGAGGGAAGGGCTTTCAATTCCCCTGATGGGATTCTCATTCCTCTCTCCTCCTTTTCCATTCGCGATAGAGACTTTCAATTCCCCTGATGGGATTCTTAGATTAGGTGCTGGGGCGGTGATAGCATGAGCGTCCACTTTCAATTCCCCTGATGGGATTCTCTTTGAGCGCGATGTCGGAGCTGATTTTTAGCTCTTTCAATTCCCCTGATGGGATTCCAGGCATTCGCCCACTTCCCAATCCTCCGGGCCGAGCTCTTTCAATTCCCCTGATGGGATTCGCGAAAAGCCCCATTAAGGCTCCCGCTTTTGCGAATGGACTTTCAATTCCCCTGATGGGATTCCATAGTCCATGGGGCAGCCACGATAGAATTCGAGTTCGCCTTTCAATTCCCCTGATGGGATTCAGCCTCAGGCTGAGGCCAGCATCGTGAGAGCGCGGCCAGAGCTTTCAATTCCCCTGATGGGATTCTGCCTGTTAAGGCTCGGTATTGGCGCGTGAAATACGTGAACTTTCAATTCCCCTGATGGGATTCGTGAGGTCAAGCCAAATCCCACCGGGCTGGTCCTGGCCGGCTTTCAATTCCCCTGATGGGATTCACTCGGACATGGACGACATCCTAACGGCCGCCCTCAGCTTTCAATTCCCCTGATGGGATTCTCGGGCTCAGCGCTCACCTCCTCGGCCATCTCCAGCCCAGGCTTTCAATTCCCCTGATGGGATTCAGGCTGATAGTAAATCCCACGCTGGCCGCGAGGCTGCTTTCAATTCCCCTGATGGGATTCACTCACCGATGCTTCCGTGGTCTTTGCCTTCCTCGAGAACTTTCAATTCCCCTGATGGGATTCCATGTCAAGGCCGGTATCGAGGCCTGGGAAGAGGCCCAGCTTTCAATTCCCCTGATGGGATTCAAGATTCGGCTTTGGGAATGTTCTCCTGGGGAACATTCCGCTTTCAATTCCCCTGATGGGATTCAGTTGGCTAGGGCTCTGTCTTACCCCTGTCTTGGAGCTCCTCGCTTTCAATTCCCCTGATGGGATTCTGGCTCATGCCCCTACCTCTCCGGGAGCTTCATCTTCTCTTTCAATTCCCCTGATGGGATTCCGCCAGATACATATCTCCTGAGCCTCATATAGCTTCTTCTCTTTCAATTCCCCTGATGGGATTCTTGTGGTGGGAGAGTGCAGCGTCCCGGTTGGCTCACTCTTTCAATTCCCCTGATGGGATTCCTGGCCTCGGCTGAGGTTTCGGTGGCCGTGGGTCCTTTCAATTCCCCTGATGGGATTCGATATTAATGAGGGCAACATCACCATGACGGATAGCGACTTTCAATTCCCCTGATGGGATTCTTCACGTCCTTGTCCCTGAGCCGCCTCAAGTAGCGTCTGCGCTTTCAATTCCCCTGATGGGATTCCCACACGATATTAGCCGTGGCCGTGAGGCTCCCGTCCCTTTCAATTCCCCTGATGGGATTCTTATCTCGGCCATTTCTCCCACCCGGTAGTCCACTCTCCTTTCAATTCCCCTGATGGGATTCAAGTCCACCATACTTGAACTAGGCCAAGATACATTATCACTTTCAATTCCCCTGATGGGATTCCTCAAATCTGGCCCCTCTGGCCTCTAGGAGCACGAAATCTTTCAATTCCCCTGATGGGATTCCTGGGAATGTCCCACTAGTGGGAAAGTCTTAAGTAGCCTGAGCTTTCAATTCCCCTGATGGGATTCGCGGTTCCCGAAGCGTGTCCTGACGACGCGGACCTCGCCTCTTTCAATTCCCCTGATGGGATTCACCACATGATAACGCACTTCTCTCACGACCTCCCCCTCGCTTTCAATTCCCCTGATGGGATTCAATCACATAGCTTGGCTTATTGACTTCGCGCTTAGGGTCCTTTCAATTCCCCTGATGGGATTCATCGCTTACTGTTATGCCGAAGTAGCCCGCAGTCCAGGACTTTCAATTCCCCTGATGGGATTCGCATAGAGATCACAGGGCTCGACACGCTGACATCCAACTTTCAATTCCCCTGATGGGATTCCGTAGGTGCACCCCTCGCAGGGGTCACACAGGTGCGCGCTTTCAATTCCCCTGATGGGATTCAACGTTTACCCTCGTGCTCCCACACGAACCGCTTAGATCTTTCAATTCCCCTGATGGGATTCTGGCCGGAAGAAAATCAAGCGAGGAGCCCCACCGCCCGGCTTTCAATTCCCCTGATGGGATTCTCCCGAGGATCGTTCCCGACAAGGTGAACGTGGTCTACGCTTTCAATTCCCCTGATGGGATTCGCGACAGGGATGCCGCCCTGATCGCGACCACGTTCCTCACTTTCAATTCCCCTGATGGGATTCACGACCTGGAGGACCGGCTACGTGCAGCGCCTGATCATCACTTTCAATTCCCCTGATGGGATTCCAATCTTCCAGCGGTTCGTCAGCACCTTACGCCCCCGCTCACTTTCAATTCCCCTGATGGGATTCGGGGCTTATAAAGCGGCCGGGCGCCCGGGTGGCCCGGGCCGCTTTCAATTCCCCTGATGGGATTCTACTTCGCCCTCGTGCGAGCTCTGCACCTGTTGATCCCTTTCAATTCCCCTGATGGGATTCTGCCCTATTCGTGCGCCCCATGCCGCGCTCGCTCGAGGCTTTCAATTCCCCTGATGGGATTCTGATAACCGCACCTCGGTATATCTCTACCTGGCCGACAGCTTTCAATTCCCCTGATGGGATTCCCAGACGATGCTCCTGAGGAGCTCCTCGACACCTTTGCTTTCAATTCCCCTGATGGGATTCACGTGCGAGAGACGGGACTTGGTATCTCATAGACATGGCCGCTTTCAATTCCCCTGATGGGATTCCGAACCCTTCTCAGGGCCTGATCGATCTCTCGGCCCTAACCTTTATAAGTTTTTCGGGCGGCCCGTGCGGCGCATCCCGACCTGTCCAGGCAGAATGGTGCAGAGCCGAAGGATGAATGAGCTCCTTTTAGCCTGAAGGGCGAGAAGAGCACGTCGAACTTGGGGTATATAAATCCGGAGGTTTGCGTGTTATAGCACAAAAAAGAGAGCCGCATTCTCTCACGGAGTAGGGCCGGGTATGTGTGCGGGAGGCCCCTGCCTCACTCCTCCAGATATTCAACTGGCCTGTAATCTATCACCCCGAAGCCTGCTGTCCGGTTGCCACCCACGTTGGAGTGTTCGGCGAACTTCAGGAGGGCGTCCACCATGCGGGCGTAGCGCTTAGAATAGATGTCGTCCGGCAGGCTGAAGTTGACGGTTCCCACGAAGCCCACGGCCCACTTGTTGCTGTCCGGGTGCTCGTATACACGGACCGTCCTTATGCCGCTCGGGAAGCCTGAGATGGCTACTCCCCCGAGCTCTATCCACCTCAGGAAGCCGCTGTAGCTGAAGGGCTTGCGGGAGAAAGCCCTCCACAACCTGGCCAAGTTCTTGAACAGGAGGACTGGCTCGGGGAGGGGCACGAAGCGCTTCAGGCCGAGGGGTAGCCTTATCTTGCGCCTAAGCCCAAGCGGGACCTCGATTGAGGGCGGCGTCGCCCTGAAGAAGCAGGGGGTCCTGAAGCAGACCGAGAAGCGCCTCACGGGCTTGGCCTCCCTGAGTAACTCCGAGAAATCGACGACGCCCACGGACACGCCTGTTAAGGGCACCTCCCTGTCCACGAGCCTTATTCTCGGCGGCCCCGAGATCACGGCGTCTAGAAAGACCTTGGAAAGCTCGTATTCCAAAATGCATATGCGCAGGTGGGCCACGCAGGCCGGGAGCTTCTTGTAAACGATCTTCAGCCTGCCCCCGTTGCTGGCGATTATGGGCGTGGTGCTATACGGGGCTATCCCCCCGCCCGAGTGCAGGTGAGCGGCCACATCTTCATCGTGTTCCTTGAGGACATCAAAGAAAATACCACGGCTTGCGAAACCAGAATAGCTCTGAAATTCCACGGGCCTGTCCACGGGGAACTTCAGCCAGAGCGAGGTGAGGGACAAGGGCGACCCTCACCCCCTCTTAGGTCTGGAAGAGCTGTTAAAGCTATATCGGGCCTGGGATGATTCTTCAACAATCCCTCTGCGAGCTTGGAGGGGTCTCTATGCTCGCTCACCATCTCCCTAGCCTTATAAAGCCAGTAGCTCTCTGGGCCATCCCGAGCACTAGCAGCCCTGTTGTCCGCAAGGTAGAGGACCCAGTAGAGAGCAGTAGCTCTTGTATCAAGGCGACTTACTATATCATCTGGCATACAACCGAGCTTGAAGAACAGTGTGTTCTTAACTACCTCTAGTAAGTCCGTGACACTGTTAATCCCCATGATGTCGAGGAATATCCTCAGCTGCTCCACGGCTTTTTCGTGTCCTTCACGCAATCTGAAGCCCTTCACGGCGGCCTCCCTCTGCCAACGTCTTATGGTATCGGCTAGGCTGACGGTAGGATACCTCATACGGTAAATCTCGCTCCAGTGCATGGCCTCGTGGTGTAAGAAGACCGCTTGAGCCACAGGCGATCTACGGCCGCACGTGATAGCTGCGATCACCATAGAGAATACATTATGACCTGCCCAACCTCTTCCATAATACTTGGTGAGCTTGCCCGTGTCGTGTAGCACAGTCAATTTCTCCACATCAGTCCAGCTCACGCCCAGCCTAAGCAGGGCCCTCGCCAGCCTAGGCTTCATCCTAAGGCTCTCAAGGGCCGTGAGGGCGGTGTGAGCTACCCAACAACCCTTGGGCTGGCCAGAACGCCAGAAGGAGAAGAACTCTCGGGCAACGCACGTCTCACAAGGAGGCTTCTTTAGGCAGAGTTCTTGAGTTAAGACCATGCACTCAGGAGGCCTGCCAGCCTTTACCACGGCTTCACCACCCCCACCTCAACGCCATCCCTGACCTCGTAGTAGGTCAGGTTCAGGAGGAGCAGAGGGCCTTCACCGACGACCAGCCCGAGCAACTCGCCAATTTCAGCATCTATCGTCTTGCCCCTCAACGCCAGCCTCTCCTCTTTCCTGACGACATCTATTGCTACCATCACGCGCTTTCCTCCAAGTTCATGGATAACGGCCGAGGGTAACTTCAAGGGCTTGCCGGGCACCTTGATGACGGAGATGCTGACCACGTCGTTCCTGAACTCCTCAGGGCTCACGAGGATCTCTTCACCAGCCAGTAGCTTCTCGGCCTGTTCTTCACTCGGCACCCAACACTTAACTTCTACCCCAAGACGCAGTAGGTATTCTCTGACCCTTGTCTCAGGCCTCGGGGAAGCCAGGCTATCGACGAACGTCTCGATGAACCCCCTGACCTTCTTTATTAGATACCTAACGCCTGCCTTTGCCGTCAGCTCGTCCACCAGGTCCCGGGTATAGACTTCTGCTAAAAGTTCAGAAGCAGCGTGAATATTGCATGTGGCTTCAGCTACCAGGTCATCGTGTTCCTTCACGACGTCAAATGACCTCGTGATCAACGGCCCTGGATAGACCCCTCCTCCGGCTCCCTCGTCCAGGAAAACTAGGGCCTTGCCGTCCGTGTCCGGCTTCCGGGCTATCCTGCCCACACGTTGTATTAGGGAATCCACGGGGCAGAGCTCCGTGATGAGGGTCTTGAAGTTGTAATCTAAGCCGGCCTCTACAACCTGGGTAGAGATTAAAACCAAGGGCTCTCCTCGACGGCCCTTCTCCGCCAGGATCGCTTCCACACGATTCCTAAGCTCTCTCCTGAGCCTTGAATGCAAGAGCAATACGTCAACACCGTCAGGGAATACGCCCTCTCGTGCTAGATCACGTGTTTTTTCGTATATCTCCACGGCTTTATCCACCTTATTCACGACGATGAGGAGTGGGAGGCCGCTATCACTCAGCACTCCTCCGAGGATTTCCTTTAGCTCCTCCTTGTCCGTAGGTAGAGGCCTTAACTTGGGCACTACTTCTATACGGCCTCTGCCAGGTCTATCACTGGCCTCTATGGTCTCCACCTTCTTCACGGCACATCGTTCTGCCAACATTCCCTCGATGGGAGGAGGCATGGTGGCGGTCATCATCACCACCTGGGCTCCGAGGTCTAGGAGGCACCTGACGTGCCAAGGTAGGACCTCCATGGTGAACCAGGTCGTGTCCTGGAGGAGCTGCACTTCGTCCATCACGATCAACGATAGGGCTACCTTGCCCACCGGCAGTAGGAGGTGGTAGCCAGGCGATCTAAAGCCGTAGGTAGTGTATAGCAAGGTATCGTAGGTCGTGATGGCTATATCGCCCTCGAGGTAAGGCTTCACGGAGAGGAGTTCTCCATGATCCAAGGTCACCGTGGCCCCTTGGATGCCTAGAGCTGTCAACGAATCATCGAGCCTGGCCCTCATGAAGTAAGCCAGCGATCTGGTGGGCAAAACGTAAATGAGAGAGGCCCAGGGAGGTCCCCCCTCAGCCAGCTGGGCCATGAAGGGCACCGTGGTAGCTTCTGTCTTACCGCAGCCGGTGGGAGCCTTCAGGATCACGAGGTCAGCGCCACCATCTAAGGCTTCCCATGTTTCCTCAAAGAAGCTATAACGCTTGAGTTCACGATTCTTCTTTTCCACTATTCTCCCCACGTAATCCCAGTAGGGAGCGCTCAAGCCTCCTCACTCTTTAGCAGAATCTCAGCTAACCTCCTACATTGGTCGGCCTGTGAGAGAACTATCTTCCAGTGGTTCTTACCGGACGCCTGGGCCCTCTCCCACTCCACGGCTGAGTAAGCCCCTCTGGCGAAGACGTAGAGGTCTGTGAGGTCCCTAGTGGCTATGAAATCTAAGAAGGCCTCTAAAGCATGGCCCTCCCCGCTCTCCACTAGCGATCTCAAGACATCGAAGAGATTGGTGATCAACGTGTAACCGTGTGTGTAGAGTTCGTTGAGGCCCATTATAAGGGCCGTTACCTCAAGATCGTGGAAACCTCTTACCTGGGGAGCTCTTAGCCTCCCAGCGAAATTCACGCCCAGGGCATGCCAGCGGGTCTCGGCACCTGCCATGCACCGCACTAGGCTTGGTGAGAAAGCAGAAACCACGAGCTTCATCACCGTTCTAAGCGGTAGTTGAGCAGCAGCCCCTGTGGCCCTTATGCCAGCCGCCCTGACGCTTCTCAGCTTACGGTAGAAATCCTCCCAACTCCTGACATGGAAATCGTTGAAATACCTAAAGTAATAGGCATCTACTTCGCCCTCGAAAGACATGACCACGATTACACGGCTTAATTCTCTTCCCATCCCGCCGAGCACGGGGAAAGCCGCCATAGCTAACCCGAGGGCCGCAAGGGCACAGCAGCAATTACAGGCCTTATACTGGGCCGCTTTGTAACTAGAGGCCTTGGTGAGGTCTCTGTGGAGGTATTTGCCAGCCATAGGTATGAGAGGGAGCTTCATGGTCTTCCCACGGCCACCCCTGCCCTCGCCATGGCGTTTAACATGTCCCGGCTCAGCAAGACTTTTCAAGTAATCGCTAAGCCCTTCTCTATCAGTTAGAGCCTGCCTCATCACCTTTACATCGTTTTCGTCAAAGAAGCCCAAGGGCCCGGATGTAAGTATCCCGGAGAGGCGCTCTTGCTTATCAACTACGTAATCTGCTATGGCCTGGGCTATCTCGGCGTAATCATCAACCTGGATTTTTAACTCATAGGTCTGCCCGAGGCTCTTAGCTTTAACGAACCCAGGTTCACGTTCTATTTGTTCCTCGAAGGCCTCGCAGAAGGGTAGCGTTATGCCGTATAGTATTAAGGTATCCGTGTAAAGTCCGTGACCAGGCATGAATATCCTGACGCTCATTTTCTCCTCCTCCTGCCAGTTTCCTTAGCAGGCCAGAAAGCCGTCAAGGTGAAATCCTCAGCCTCGATCACCCTGATAGGCCTCTCATACACGATCTTTACCTCAGAGGGCTTGATAATCGGTATTACCAGACCACCCTTCCTCTTCTCCATTTTTACTTCACATGGGATCACATAGGGCCTTGGGGTTCTGAGTTCATCACACATCTTAGCTACTGTGTGAGGTCCTTCTACCGGGCCTGCTAGATATTCCATGGGCGTGGGGAACTTAGTCCTCACCTCTTCGGCCTCATAGACCTCTACTTCATATGCTCTTACGTCCACAACCGCGCACAGGGATTCGGTGTCCCCTATCCTCTGGGCTAAGTAGAGCCAGTTGGGCTTAAGATCTATATCGCTTCCCATGGCCCAGGCGCAGAGGAGTTCATGTCCCATCACATATTCACGGTAGAGGGCGTCCATGAGCTTCATTTCGAGCACCGATTTAAGGGCTTTGAAATCCTCCCGCTCGATCGCAGATGTTAGAGCTTCCCGTTTCTCCTTCCTCACACGACCCTCATCTACTACCCTAAAACGCCTCAGGACCACGGAGGAAGGCGCCAGGGGGAGGCCTTCCTCAGCCGGAGCTGCTCTGGCGGCCAAGAGCTTCTCTCCTCTTACCCAGTTCCTAACCTGGTCTAAGGCCCTGGTCCCCAGGCCCGTGGCCACGCCCAAGCAATAAGCTAGGAGGCCTATCAACGAGGAAGGCTGTGGCACGGGGAGGCTTGACATGACCTGGAATGCTTCTGGATGTTTAATAGAAAAAAGAGGTAGGCGGACCCGGGCGATCATTAGCTCAGCCATTTCTCCACGACCTCCGCAGCTCTTATCACGGCTTCCACGGGCGACTCCACGACCTCTACCACATCTTCCCGTAAGACCTTGAGAGCCTCAGATGGTTTACAGCCAGCTGCGAATACCTTGAGGTCTTGGACTAAGCCAGAGTCCAGGGCCGCCTTGAGGACCCTGGCGCTTTCCTCAGCGTAGTCCTTAAAGAAGCCGTGGACGAGATTGGGCAATGGCTGTTTGGCTACAGCACAAATGACCTCCGTGGTCCTCATCACGGGCAACGCCCTAGAGCTAGCAGCACCAAAACGGCCTGTGAGGAGATCAGCCAGGGCCAGCATGGCGGCTTTGGCCCTCACCCGTCTATCCTCCGGCTCTATCACGGGCTCCACCGGGTTGGCCAAGGGGACGCCCACGTAAGTTAGGTCCAGGGCGCAGGCGAAACCGTAAACGCCGCTCGCATACTCACGTTTGAAGACCATCATGGCCTCTTGAGCCTGGATCCTGCCTGTGGGTTTTAAGATAACTCTGTTGTGGGTGACGGCAGCATACTCGGCCCTGAGGTCTTCTACGGGGAGCATGAAGGCGAACTTCACGATGCTTTCACGGCGGATCTGTTGGTCGGGCTGGAGGAAGCCGTGGAGATCTTCTATAGCACATCGCTTCAGGAATTCTTCCTCGCTTGCAACCGTCTTGTCGGGAGACCTGAACATCATGAACCTCCGGCAGAAATCGCACAGCTTATCATAGCTGACTTCCGTCAGCCTCTCCACGGTCTTTATGGCGTGCCAGTGCTTCAGCATGTTGCCCGAGATGACCACGTCTTCCGAGATATCGTAGGGCCTGTTGGGATCGCCTGTCCGGCGAACCACGTACATCTTGGATAAGGCCATGTAGTTCCCCACGGCCCCCTCAGCATTAGCACTATGGAGGTTGACTATGGCTCGGCCGGTCACACGCACGTAGGTCATGCACTACCACCTCCGGCCCCGGTCCTCTTGGGTTCCTTGTGGAGCAGGGCGAAGGAAGCTACGAGGGAGCCGACCATTCTTGGTGCACGTTCGTCTTTAGTAGCCAGCTCCACGAGCTCCCTCAGATCTGCGTCGTCCACGGCGAACTCCTCTGGCTTGCGGCTAATGGTGATCTCATTACGTTCTACGCCTTCCCTAAGCTTCTCTATCACCCTGTCCTTGACACGGGCAGCCTCATAGAGGGCGTCTTGGAACTCTCTTAGATCCCGGCACCGTGCGAGCTTGTCGAAGAGCGCCAAGTTCCCTTCTATGACCTTGTAGGCAGCGAGGTAGCGGGTCCACCGTTCTAACATATCGGACCTAACCAGCAATTGTCGGACCACGTTAAGAGACGCCTTGCCCGCCATCGCACCCACCACCTCTCCAGAGGATGGAAGGGGATATAAGGCTTTCGCTGCACGGACGTAGAAATATTATGCCAGGGTGTAGCAGAGCTATGCAATATTGTTAAACGTTCTTCAGGATGAGCCCTAAGTTCGTTATCCTGAGGCCGTTGTCCACTTTCTCCACAAGGCCTGCATCGATCAAGCTCTTCAAGTGCCGATATAGGGTGCTCCGGTCTCTACCCAAGAAACCGCATAGGTCCCCGACGCGGTAAATGGTGCCTGGCTCCATGACCTGGAGCACCCTCAGCTTGCGCTTGTCTAGCTCAGGGCCGAGGACACCAGCTAACCTCGGGACCTCTAAAACCATGCCACGGCCTTCCAAGAAGACCTCTACATCGGGCACGTAGGTCCAGTCTGTCAGGAGATAGGCTATGAAGACGGCTAGGATGAGGGCCCTCATGCCGCCCGTCAGGGATATCCTGATCTTCTTGTCCTTGAGGCTCGTGAAAAGGGCCTTCACCTGGAGTATAGCCGATGTCAGGTCCCCTAGGTCAATTACCAGCCTGTCTAGTTTTACGCCGGTTTCTCCTAACCTCATCATGCTGAACACGTCCTGAAGTTGCCTCCACGCTCTCTCGGCCCGCTCATCCCTGAAGTTAGGCGTCAAGACCAATATCTGGGCCCCTGGCTCAAAGCCCTCAGAAGCATGTGCAGCTATGGCACTCACGAGCGGGCCGGGCTCGAACCCCAGCGTCATGACCAATGCGCCCAGCCTCCGGCTCACGAAGTCCACCCCATGAGTATCGTAGCGCACGGGGGTATTTTTCTAATTCGCCTGATCGGGATTCACCAAGGATACGCTCTTACGGAGAAGGGTAAGATGATAACTGAAACCGTAAGGCATTCTAGCTCAGAGGGAAGCGGAGCCAACGCTCAGGACTAGTTTCAAAACTCTACAGACTCATCTGGCCGTGAGCCATCTCGGGCTCCTTAAGGGCCTCATTGGTTTCAAGCTCGCGGCCAGATTCTTCTGAGGGCGCCGTGGGTGTTTCCATCAAATCTTTGGCCTTTTTGCGAAGGGCCGAGGCTTCGAGCTCTTCTACGAGGATAGAGCTTGTAAACAGACCCCTTCTTGGAGGAGGCTAGAGTTTTCCCACTCTCACGCAGAGAGATCTTGAGCTTTAGCGATATTTCGTCATCCTACTCGATACACGCAACGCGGGCGTAAAGGGCGATCAGAGTCCCCGTAGCTATGTGGTGGCCAGGTAGTCATAGAAGGGGTGGCAGGCATGTAGGCTAGTTAGTAGGCGGCAGTCCAGCCAGGCTAGCTCGGCGATGACCCTGGGGTGTCACCTGAGGCCTTCTCAGTTGCTGTACAATGAGGTCTGCCGCAGATGATTCATAATGCTCCTCTGCAAATCTTTAAATAGTAGATTTTCCTTCTTTTAGACCGGAGAGGGCCGATATGACGCAGGGTAGCGGAGAGAACACGGGCTTGCCGAGCTTCTTCCAAGACGACCCGTGGCTTGATTTCTTAGCTCAGAGAGGGGTGGAGTTAACGCCAGATTTCGTGGGCTCGGAGGCGCTTTCTGCTCCTGCGGTTAAGAGGATCACGCCTGTTATCGAGTCGGAGCCCGTAGCGAGCTCGCCAACTACTACACTAACCGCTATGTCACCCGCCGCTGGCTTCCCCAGGGAGCTCGTGGTGAGGCTTGAGGTGCCCTCGGAGCTCTTAGAGGCCATCAGGGAGCTTAAGGAGGCTGTAATCATGGCTTTGTCCGTGAGCCAGCGTCAGGCCACGATAGTTCCCATCTACATCCCTATTAGCGTTGCTCAGATGGCTCCTCAGGCACCACCTCAAGCTCCTAGCCATGTCCCAGCTGAGGTCTCCGGCGAGGTCATCTGCCCTAAGTGTGGCCGCCCGGGGAAGCTCTACGAGCACAGGAGGGGCGGGCGGACTTACGTCCTCGTTCTGCACGGGCGTCAGAAGTGCTACCTTGGCCCGGCAGATGCGGTGAAAGTGAAGTGGCCTCATCTGGCTGAAAGGGCCTTGCTCAACAATGCTCAACACGGCCGGGCTGGAATACTTTCACCACCAGGCCATCGGGCCTCGTCTCGGGTGTTGAGCAGTGCTCAACCTTTAAATCTCCCTCAGAGGGCTTTTCTGCTGCTGCCGGGGTGCCCGAGTGGACAAGGGGCGGGCCTTGAGAGCCCGTGGGCCGGAAGGCCCTCGTGGGTTCGAATCCCACCCCCGGCGCCAAAGGAGCTCGATTTAGCGCCTGATGGTCTGAT
>Ga0190367_1000409_pt1 | contig 31988 bp, 18 predicted proteins | sample 4872181011_MG_FD_171838 | JGI IMG/M metagenome (GOLD analysis project Ga0190367, IMG submission 171838) | Hydrothermal vent microbial mat bacterial communities from Southern Trench, Guaymas Basin, Mexico - 4872-18-10-11_MG | ecosystem: Environmental > Aquatic > Marine > Hydrothermal vents >...
GTTTTAGTTTTGTTGCTCCGTTAAGCTCAGAGATTTTTACTAGACCCACTACATAGTCGCTTTCAATAATAAGAGCTATGCTTTCTTCTAGTCGCTTTAGGTACTTAAGTATTTCTCTAAGACTGCTATCTGGATTGACATTTGGTATATCTCTATGTATGTCTGATCCCTTAACCTTTCTAACCATTTTTACTTGCTCATCGACACAACAGTGTCTATGTATAACTCCTATCCCCCCCATAGCTGCGAGTATTCTTGCAACCTTATCATTCGTAACCATATCCATCGGTGAGCTCACAAGGGGTATGCTGAGCTTTATATTCTTGGAAAACCTTGTTGATAGATCGACTTCATAGGGTTCGACTTCTGAGAAGCCAGGAAGAACAATGAGATCGCTGAAAGATATTGCCATAGGAGCATTCCTAATCTTATCCCACATTAAAAAAGCACCAACACCTTTTTAGAAGAAGACTAAGATTGATCGATTAAAAAGATGGGTAAACCGTAGTACTCGATGCTTAGCAGACTAAACTAGGGACCCCCATTAGACGTAGGGATCTAATTTAGACCAAGAGAATAGAGATTCAAGATATTCCTCTATATCAATTTCTTTAAGGGCGTCCTCAACGCCGGGCAGAAGAGATTCAACGATTCTTATGAATTCCCTTGGGAATCTCAGTATAAGCCTTATTCTAGATGATAAATATTCTTTGCTTTCTAGGATGCTAATTATAGCCTTATAGTGCTCCCTAACGTAGTCCTCCCCTCTGATCTCAGCGAGTTTTGATAAAGCTACCATGCCTATCATCAGCTTGATTGTCTGTTGGTCGATTTCTTCCTCACGAATACCCTCCCAAACTTGTTCTGCTGGACCTTTTTCGAAACTCTGCGGATCTAGTCTAAATATCTTTATTAGCTTATCTCGTTGTCTGGGTAGAGCTGAGTAGAGAGCACTAAAGAAGGCTCTACGAGATTCATTGTGGGATATCTCTAGTCCTATGCTTAGAAGACGCTTAGGGTTCTCAGCTAGAATTTCAACTAGTGTGGACGCATCATATTTCGTCTCATTATATATTATGTATGCCAGCGTCCTTGGTGCATAGACATAGCTTATATGGTAGTTTGTATCCTCAAAGATATATCTACTAAATACCTCAACGAGATCTATCATCTGTGGGGTTAAATCAGCATTAGTCCCATATTTTAGAGGTGCGTAATAGGCAGCTACTTCGTCGGCAAGGAATATAAGCTCTTTTGCCATCTCATTTGGATGATCTTTTTTCTCGTTTGAGAATACTTCTAGCTTATCATTAGATAGCAAATGATAAAAGTATGCGTGGGTGAGCTCATGAGTCAGAATTCGAAGGAACATGCTGAGTTTCTTGGGATGAAAAACAACATATATCGTATTGTTCTTCCTATCATAGTATCCCTCAATAATCATAAGTGCAAGGAAGAAATGAACGGGGCTATAAGGTAGACCTATCAGCACTATGGGGTTCGCTTTTTTCGCGATAGTACTAAAGTATTTCCTCAAACCATGATCGAGCTCAGCCAACAAAACATTTTCTAGGTTTTCACGTAGGTTTCTTAGCTCTGGATTTAGTGAATCAACTATTTCATATCTAAACATCAAGATACACCAATTATCCATAAATCAATGGGTCTTATCCGTTATGATTAACTAATACTGCATTTGTGGGATTATAGCTGATAAACTCAAAAATATTTTTGTTACCACAAAACTACTCTCATTTCAGTGATATGGGACCTGAGTTCTAGGTAGAGGAACTTTCTTTATATATGTTTAACCATCTAAATTTCTTTATGGTGATATTTCTTGGCAAGGAAGACTACAATAATTCTTGACGATGACATCTACGTTAAGCTTGTGAACATGAGTATAAGGAAATATGGTTCTGCTCGACATATATCGAAAATCATAAATAATCTGCTAAGAAAGGTGCTCGAGGAGAAAAAAGATGAAGATATCCTTAGCGAACTTGAGGAGCTTCTATCAGGACCAAAACTAGCTAAGGTGACACCTAAGGAATTCGAGGAGTTTCGAAGGGAGCTATCAAAGAGGCTAGAATCATGATTATCGACACAACATATTTGCTGCCTCTCGCAAAGATTGAGATTCAAACAGATCTTTTTAGTGATATTCTGAGAGGAAAACTTATTCTTGATGTCAGTCAGCTTGCTATCAACCTAATTTCTATTTTTGAGCTTCAAGCAAAAGCAAGTAAACTGGGAATTCCACCTATTCAAGTATTGAAGGCCATCAGATTTATAGTGAAGTATCTGAAGATAATCGATTTTCGAGATAGAAGTGTGGTAGAACTTAGTTTTGAGTTAAGGAAAATTCTACCAGATTATATAGACTGTGTAATTCTAGCCACGGCTATCACACAAGATGATATCCTACTAACAGAAGATACAAGAATCCTAAAAATCAGAGGACGGATCGAAGAGGATTATGGCATAAAAATAATCAGTTATAAGGATCTCATAAAAAGGAAGTTGGAAAAATAATATCTCTATTAAGTGATCTTTAGTTCATTTAGAATTCTCTGCGTTATCTCTTCCTTTGTTCCTACACCATCGATTGTGATTAGAGAGCCTCTCTCCTCATAGTACTTGATCATAGGCACCGTTTTTTCCTCATATTCTTTCCAACGAATCTCAAATATCTCCCTATCTTCGCGGGTTGGCTGTTCTTTTTCGCGCTTCACAATTCTGTTGAAGCATTCTTCCTTTGGTACATCTAGGAATATTACTTTGAGATCTGATATGCCTATTTCCCTCAAAACGATGTTCAGCATTTCTGCTTGCTGTAGTGTTCTCGGAACACCGTCCAGTATTATTCCTCGAGAAATCTTATCTTTTATCTTCATCACAGCATGCTTAAGAAACGTCATTATGAATTCGTCTGGGAGAAGCTTTCCTTCGTCATGCATTCTGTGTATATCTCTTATTGTTAAGTTCCCTAGAGGAGATCCCTTTTCTCTAAGCTCCTTTATTGCCTCCTCAGCCGCCGATATGACTAGCTTTTTGTAGTCTTCCCCAAAAGCTATTTTTAATCCTCTAGCATCAAAGTCCGATTCCTTATTAAAGAGAGTTCGTATTAGGGCACCCATAGATATTAAAGGTATTCCTAGAGCATTGCCGATTCGGGTTGCCTGCGTCCCCTTACCAGCTCCGGGAGGCCCAGTAATAATTATACATGTGGATCTGGTCATGGAGGCTCACCAAGAGCTATACAAAATAGTGAATATTTGTATAAGACATTACCTTTTTATTTTGGAGTTTTGGATTTCCTCCGCTATATATGGTAATAGGACTTTTTTGTAGTATTTCTTTAGGTCTTTGAGTATCACTCCAAGCAGCTCGTAGATTCTGTTCAGAACTTTTTGATAATCTATTTCGCCTCTCTCTATCCTATCCATTTCCTCTTCGAGCTCTCTAGTCCCCTTGACCCTCACGAAGTCCCTAAGTCCCGTTGCCAATTCTTTATTCACTTTCTCTAGGATTTTTGAGTAGTTCTCTATAAGCCTCATCAGTGTATTATAGGCATCAATACCTTTCTTCAGTGGATAAACCTTGCCCTTTCTGACGCTCCTAGCCACATAGCGTCTTCTGAATAATGTGCTGAGTATTTGGGCATATGTTGATGGTCTTCCTATCCCCTCCTTCTTCATCTTCTCTATAATCTCACTCTCGGAGTATAATGGCGCCTTGCTTATTCTGGCCATCGTAACATCAACTATTTTTGCTTCTTTGAAGTCAGGTAATATGTGTAGTGGGAGTATTTTTGTGAATCCATCCTCAATTATTTGTGATATGCCCTCAATCTCGGTTTTTATGCCGTTCTCCCTATCTATGATTATCTCCAATTTTACCTTCTCCGCTTTGCTTGGCTTCATCTGACTAGCTATAAATCTTGAGAATATTCGCTGATATGCTCTGTAATGCATCCTTGTAAACCTTATAGGTATGATAAGTTCCCCTGTTTGTAGCATCCTAACTATCATATCCGCGGTTATGGGCATCGTTGGACGTATACATTCATGCGTACCTTCCTCCCCAGGCCTAGTCCAGGTTCTAGGTTGAAATAGGGCTAGATCGCCAAATGCGTTCTTTATGTATTCCTTAGCTATGTTTATTCCTTCTGGGCTCACTCTTGTTGAGTCCGTTCTGTGGTATGTGATCAGACCAGATTCGAAAAGCTCCTGAAGTATTCTCATAATCTCCATTGTGGATGTGCGCAATATGTTTGATAGGTCTCGTAGGACATCAGCCGTTATGTATGGTGGCGGTGGATTGATTTCTTCTACTTTTTGCTCCTTTACAACAACATTAACATTTTTATCCTTAAGGCCTGACCAGTAAGATCTAGGCATATCTCCAGCTTCAAGCTCTATCCTAAACCCATTCGATAATTCTAGGAACACAACCCGGGTCATGTTTTCACGGAATTCCTTTGCCCTCTCTATTATCCATCCCAGAACTGGTGTTTGTACTCTCCCAGCAGAATACGTTGCCCGTCTTCCAGCAACATTCTTGGCCATCCAAAGTGTGTGGCTATATGCAAAGCCCACCCATCTATCAAGTATTCTTCTTACAAGCTGTGCTTCCACTCTCCTAATATTTATCTTCTCGGGGTTTGAGAGAGCTCTTCTTATCTCGGATATCGTGACTGCATGATATTCAACCCTCTTTATCTCCTTAGTATATGGCGCTAGTAGGAGGGCTATGTCGAAGCCTATCTTCTCTCCCTCAATGTCAGGATCCGTAGCTATTAGTATCTCGTCCACCTCCTCGGCGGCGTCCCTTAATGCTCGAATAACATCGTATCTAGAAACTATGTTCTCGCTTCCGCATCTTGGGCATTTATCATACACACCAGTAAATTTTTCTCCACAATCCACACACATGCTTATAACATCAAATTCGGGTATGAATATCCTCTTACCATTCCACTTCACAATACGAACTCCATACAAGTATCTATCAACATCGAAAAATCTTCTGAGTTCCTCGAGGGAAGATATGTCAAAATCGGCCAGTACCAAATCCAATATATGACCCTTAGAAGCAACTATGCTCAGCATATAGTCGCCTGTGGTAACCTCATAGATTGGTGTCCCGTTTCGTATTCTTCGTGCTGGTTTTCCGAAGAATCTAGCGATTGTTCTTGCTTTCGTCGGAGACTCAACAATCATCAATGCTGATTTTGTAAGTTCCTTGAATTCCTTCGGTATTTCGCCTCGTTGCAAAGCCTTAACTATCTCTCTGTCGCGGTCTATTTCCCTCAAAATTGATTTTAGATCCAGCTCTTTGAAGTCATACCACTCCATGCGCTCAACAAACCACCTTGTCCTAGTCATCAGCGCATTTAGAAGTTTCTTCCTCCTAGTAACTATTACTGATAGACCCTTAGTTATGCCGCCAGCATATAGTCTCGATGTTCTACCAGATCCTTGAATATATGTTTTTGCATCTGGAATCAGAACATATAGTTTGCCTTCGATTTCTTCAACTTCGACAAAAGCGCTTTTCTTAAGTTCTCTCACTATTTCTTTGTCCCTAATGAGTTCTGCTGCGGCTCTCAAAACTTCCATGCATACTTCTTTGACTTTCTGGAGGTACATATTTTCTAGGTCCTTTCCCTCCATTATCGCCTGTGCTACTTGGTTTCTTCGAGCGATATCAAGCTGGAGATATCTCCTCTTAAACTCATTTAGGAGTCTTAGAATCTGTGTTCTTTTTGCCTGGTCCTTAATGAAGTCAACAACTTCGTTCAGAAGCAGAAAGCCTTTCATTGGATGAGAATGCTCATCTATTTCTAGAGAGAATCTGAAGTGGGGGACACCCACGAAGATAGCATATCTAACTCTATGTGGGAGATCCAATCCCCGTGCCAGCTTTCCATAATACGATGCTGACCCAATAAGTATATCTATCTCTCCCCTCGAAAATTTGTCTATGAGCTCAGCTATGTTTGCCTTCTTAGTTGTGTCTCCAACCTTAAAACCAGCTCTCTCAAGACCTTTTACTATCCGGTTTATAAGTTTCTCCCGGACTCGATACACAAATATTATTCCTCCATCCCCCAGTATCCTTGCAAGCTTAACTACTACTACATCTTTTTCTTTTTGCTCTGGAATATAGTATGAGTCAACAATATTTCTCAGACCACCGCGTGATGAGCCAACAGTAAAGTTGAGGAGCTCACGCAGTGTTAGTATTCTGAGCCCTCTAGCAGTCCCTGTCGCGGAGGCAACTATTAGCTGGCCAACGTTATTCGCAACCCTATATTTCTCTATTTCCTCAGAGAACTTTTTGGCTTCCTCTAAGAATCTTTCCCGTTCCTCCTCACTCATAAATGGTAGGTATCTTCTTCTACGCGCAATATCCAGAGCCTTCTCTATGTGCTCCTCTTTGAAGCCAAGTAAGAATAATGCTCGGTCTATATTCTTAGAAGACTTTAAAAATGCGTCCACATCATCGACAAATATTAGGTCAAAGCGAATATCCCTTATTTGATCGAAGCGTCGTGTAAGGCCCTGCGATGTTAGAACAAGTACGTGAAAATCTCTATTTCTAAGCAACTCATCATATTCTCTCTTTTCCTTGGTCTTCATCCCAGTATAGTAGCCTATAACCGCTATTTTCTCTCCGAGCTTCTCAATGTATTCTCTAAGCTTGTTAAGTGTGTGTATTACGAGAGCTACTGTTGGTACCACTATGAGCGTCTTCTTTCCTCTAAGCCCAAAGTATATAGCCGCCAGCATCCCAAAATAGCTCTTACCAAGTCCCGTGGGTGCTGTTATGGAGAAGCTCAGACCCTTCACTAATCTCTTTACCCATGCTCTCTGAGCGCTCCAAAGTCTATTTCCTATGATCTTCTTCGATAATTCCTCGAAAAAGCTTAGTTCCTCTTCAAGCTGGAGCAGTCTCCTGAATTCGTCTCCAAAGGAGTAGTCTATATGCTTATCGATGAAACGCAAAAAGCTGAGACGATCCATATTACTCTTCGCATTCACAATTTCTAAGAGTTTTAATCTGAGGCATTTCTGGCAGGGAACACCAAGGAAAAGACGAATACTATCTATTTCACCCCCACAATTCGGACAAGCATGCATATAGATAGCGAGAGGTATCTCCCTATACTGTGGAGGAAGAGAATTTATTTCGTTTAGAAGCCTAACTATGTTTTCTTCGGGACCATAACCATACCCCTTCTCCCTCAGATATGCGGAAGCGGCCTCAGGCATTTTCACATACTCCAGAATTATGTCTTTTCCCTCAATAACATCTGCCCTCCAATCCTCCCCCTCAAGGAACCATCTACCATCTTTCCGCTTAATCTTCACACTTTCCATCTTGAGAATTCTAAACAGTTCACTATCCCAACCCAAGTGTTTAACACAAGTCAAAGCTTTCTTACCCATAGAAGCCACCTAGATATCCCATAGAATTATCTTAAAAAATCCCAGTAAAATACCGAATCTTTTTTCATACACCACAGAAACCCAAATCGCGCCTGCAGATAAGATGAAAAACCTAAACAATTGTGGCCAAAGACGAGATACCAAAGATTACTGTATGAACACAACCATCCGATGAGACTCATCAAGAAAAAGAGTGCATTAGATCTTAGATTTTTCCACAAGAATCAAAAAATATGCAAAAAAGGATGGGCCAGCTGGGTCACAGAGAGATACTTATACTGATTGGAGACTGCGGATTTATCAGCATAGCTATCAGAGATATTATAAATATAGCCATAAACACTATGTCTGGAAAGACACGTATATCCATAGTATCACTGAAAACCGTGATTCCGTCGACAAGCCCCATAATATTTACGGTTCTTATCGCACCCCAGGGATATACAAAGAACTTAAGTGCGAGGGCAAGACCTTTCAATGAGAGCTCATAACATTTAGCATGTATTGTGTATTCTAAATGTCTTTTGAATTGCATATCCTTCCTCAGCTCTATTGTCTGCTCCTCCGGTGTTATCTTAAAGAAATTCGATACCAATTTGATTTTCATATCCACTTTGTCCCTATCAGAAGTAAAGACGATTTGGTTTATAGCAACTTTCCTCTCCTCGGTATGCTTCACTTCTACTTCTTCCCCTAAACCGGAGGGTATGAAGTCAAGTTCTATAGCGGCATCATGTCCGCATCGGATAGATTTAGGATAGCTCTCCACAACGTCAACCTTGAACATTCTCTCAGTGATCTCATTGATCATGAGTCTCCTTTCTGCCTCCAGAGCAGCCTTAGGTGGCGCTATTAGCCCTACGCCTATAGTTCCAATCTCAGCGGGGCCGACCGCGGCTTCAAACTCAGCAGTTGACCGCTCCGTTTTTCTGAGATCAAAGGTCGCGATTGGCTTCTTGGTGCGCCTCTTTATAACCAGAAAAACTACTAGCCAGAATGCGCTATATGCGAATATTAGTAGGCTTATAATGAAGAGTATATCCACCATAATTACCTCAGCTGAGCATCTATACAAAAGAAGGGTATAAATTATATATAAAGGATGTCTTAGAAATAAAAAATATCATCTTAGGATTTTTTTAGCGAATATGAATATAACTACAATTATGGGAATAGCTAGTATAAGCATATTCGGCATATATGGAGAATTTGGTGCCAGATCTTTTCCATCTAACCATCCATCACCATCAGAATCTGGATCAAGCGGATTGAGTCCACTCTCAATCTCGTATCCATCCAAAAGTCCGTCACCATCAGAATCTGGATTCTGAGGATCCGTCCCATATTCTTCCTCGGCAACATCAGGTATTCCATCACCATCAGAATCCTTAGCAAATTTTATTATGAGAGAATAAGCTTTGTCGCTTGTAAAATTAGTGCCTCCAATATAGACCTCTTCATCGCTTATAACCGCGATTTTTCTTGCAGCATCTCCATATTTGTCCCCCCATAAAGTCTTATATAGAAATTCACCATTTTCATCAAATACAGCAACCAATATATCTTGTCCCTCAGCCCCAAAACTTTCAGTAACTCCCGTTACATATATTTTACCACTTTCACTAATACTTGCATCCTCAATTCTATCCCTATCCTCCCCACCCCACGACTTATGCCACAGCAATTTCCCATCCGTTGTCCACTTAGTCAAAAAAACATCTGTCATTTCTCCCTCGCGTTGTGCAGACCCAACAACATATAAGTAGCCACCATAATACTTTATCTTCGGGGACTCAATCCACTCATACATAATTTCGTTCCAAGTCCTATTCCATATAAGGGTTCCATTCAAAGACCATTTCATCACTAAAATGTCATACCTACTCTTTGTCTTATTGAATGCTACGCCAGACACATATAAGTAGCCATCTGGCCCAACAATAACGCCATATGCATCCTCATGATTTAGTGGTTTTCCCCATGTAATATTCCATACTTGATTCCCATTTAGGTCATATTTTAACAATAGTAGTTCTTCATTTTCAAACTGAAGACTTAACACCCCAGCAATATATATGTGTCCCCCATGAATTACCATCTCGTGGGGAGAAGAACACCAAGAAAATATCTTTGTCCAGATTCTATTGCCATCGGAATCATACTTGACTATAAAGGTTGGCCCTGTATAATAATTCTTACGCATTAGCTGGCCACATACATATATGTTTCCATCCTCGTCTATAGCAAGATCCTCCACATAGTGATAATGTTTGGTATCATTCATCCATTTTTTGACCCAAATCATTTTTCCATTCTTATCATACTTTGCTATAAAAAATGTGGTTATGTTATAGTCAGAATTATAGTTATCACCAGCGATATAGATATAATCCCCATATACACCAAGAGCTCTACCAATTGTCCAGCCTTCTCCCCACATAGCCGTCCATTCTACTGCGATTCTAGGCGATATATTTTCATCCGCTTTAACTGAATGATACATTGATATGATACCTAGCAACACAAACATGACAAAAAATAATGTTGCATGTCTCCCAGATGCCGTAATCATGCTTGGCACTGACAAAATTTTATAAATATAACAACAATACAAATTTTCATAAAAATTACTATTGGAAAAGCCAATAAATTAGGTTCCCAAACCTGTCTTCTCTATTATAAATTCTCTGATGGGTTCTAGTTCGTCTATAAGCCCTGACCATGATTCTAATATTTCTCCGAACCTTTCCTCGATCTGGTTGTGGAGACCTACTATTTTCCTATATATACGCCTATAGCCTCTCCTTAGAAACACATATAGGTATCCATAGCGACCCTTGTCTACGAATATCGTTGGTTTGCCTGAGAGGAAGATGGATCTTTGTTCCGCACCTGAGATCTCATTTCTTATCTCCAAAATCGCCATTAGACCGCTGGCTGCGAGACCGGGGTCTCTTATACGCTCTGCGAACTCCTCGGGGATAAACAGCATCAGTGTTCCTCCAGAATCAGCTAATCCCACAGCTAGGATATCTCGTCTCCAATTTCTGAAATATCCGAAGTGGTACATCTCCACGAAGATCAGCACCACCACGGCGGCTATGATTATGTGCAGATTGTTTGTGGTTGGTAGAGGATCAAACCTATCTGGTATACCATCTCCATCAGTGTCGCTTGACAGCGGATTTGTATGCATTATAACCTCAGTATAGTCATTTACTCCATCACCATCACTATCAGCACTCAGAGGATTAGTACCATACTTCCTAACCTCCTCAGAATCCGAGAGCCTATCTCCATCAGTATCACGATTCGTTGGGTCTGTTCCCCATGTCTTTTCTTCACCATCTAGCAGGCCATCCTTATCGGTATCTGAGCTTGTGGGGTCAGTGTAGTACTTGTTGTTATTAATATAGAAACCAAATACCTCCTCGCCATCCAATAGGTTGTCACCATCAGTATCGTTTTCAAGAGGATTCGTTATTCGCCATCCAATACCAGTAACGTTGACACCCATTACCTCATCGTAGTCGCTTAGGAGATCATCATCACTATCAATATCCTGTGGATCCGTATGATATACATATATCTCATCTCCGTCGAGAAGACCATCAGCATCGGTATCATTATCGGCTGGATCTAAGCCAAGTCGTATTTCATCCCCATCTTTTAAGCCATCGTTGTCCCCATCGGAGTTACATGGGTCTGATCCAAATATGTATATTTCTTCGTAGTCGCTTAGACCATCATTGTCAGTATCGTTATTTCTAGGGTTCGTAAGCGTTTCTACAATTTCTTCATAGTCAGATAGTCCATCGTTATCAGTATCATTACTCTTGGGGTTTAGACCCATAAAAACTTCGTTATAGTCACTCAGACCATCACCATCAGAATCATTACTCAGAATATCAAGGCCGTTGCGTACCTCAAACATGTCGCTTAGACCATCACCATCAGAATCATACTTAATTCTTGTCTCAGGGTCAACACCATATGTATTGTTATACTGAGCATCAAATAGATATTCCTCATAATCACTAAGACCATCTCCATCGGAGTCCTCGGTTCTCGGATTTGTCTTAATATTCAATTCGAAACCATCAGACAATGTATCATTATCAGTATCGTTGTCCAGGGGTTTTGTTAGGGATACATAAACTTCTTGCCAATCGGTAAGCCCATCGTCATCGCTATCACTATCCAGAGGATCCGTTTTAAGAGTCTTCTCAGCCCCATCATATAAGCCGTCACCATCACTATCAGCACTCAGAGGATTAGTACCATAGACATTAAGCTCATCCGAGTCGGAAAGCCCATCACCATCAGTATCGCTACTACGGGGATCGGTACCATAGACGTTGACCTCGACACCGTCGAGGAGGGTGTCCCCATCCGTATCATTGTTCGTAGCATTCGTCAGAAGAAGTCTAAGCTCCTCATAGTCGTTCAGACCATCACAATCAGTATCATTGTTGGTGGCGTCTGTGTGGTAATTCAAAATCTCCTCGCCGTCGGATAGTCCATCTTTGTCAGAATCGTCGGATATTGGGTCTGTTTTGTATATGAAAATCTCGTCATAATCGCTAATATCATCTCGGTCAGTATCATTTAGAAGTGGGGAGGTGCCATGTATTATTATCTCGTTGTCTGCCAATCCGTCTTTATCGTGGTCTTTTATGTGTGGGTCTGTCTCATATTTTATGACTTCGATGTAGTCACTTAGATTGTCGCCGTCCGTGTCGTTACTTAGTGGATTAAGCTTCCTTATGAATTCTTCATAATCATCAAATCCGTCACCATCAGAATCCTTGTTTGTTGCATTTGTTGTTGTTCGATACGTATTCTGTGTTGTGTTTATCCAATACTCGACCCCATTAATAAGCTCTGTCCAATCAGTTAGACCATCAGCATCACTATCATTAGTTGTTGGGTCCGTGAAATAGTTTAGAATCTCCTCGGAATCCGTTAGATTGTCTTTGTCGGTGTCATCTAATATTGGGTTTGTCCTATACTTATTAGTAATATTGCCATACTCTGGGTATTCTTTGGAGGGTCTTACTTCAAGCTCAAACCTATCGTCCAAATTGTCGCCATCAAGCTCAAACCTATCGTCCAAATTGTCGCCATCAGTATCACCCTTTGTTGGGGATGTCGAATATAAGAGAACTTCGGCTCCATCGCAGATACCATCGGAATCTGAGTCATATTTTGTGCTGTTAGAAATATAGACGTTTTCCTCCTCAAAGTCACCCAACCCATCCCTATCCCTATCGAAGTAGAGCATGGCAACAGAGGGATAACACGTATTGTTCTCCTTTATGAGACCAGCATAAACTATGTCTAGGCTATCTGTGGATACATTATATGTATCCCATGATGAGACCACAGCGTCGAGTTGAACAAAAGTTTTAGATGACACAGTATCAATCCTCCAAGAGCCCATATGCTCTACAAATAACCGTGGGTTCTCTGAGTCTATAACCATAAACACTGACTCATTGAGCTCCGAGTACGAGGCAATACGAATTAATGATGTTGGGGAGACAACACCGCTGATCACATCAGCCACATAGCCACCAAAGCTTTTCGATCCTAGATCAACCCAGATATACCCATAGCACAGAAAATCACCTATATCTGTTGATACTACGAAAACAACTATAAATGTATAATTATCCTCATTCTTTCCCTGTAAGGCTAACGAGACATCCCTATAGGCGCCTCCAGTCCCAAGCAGATTTCGTATGTGAGAATCGTTCCATACAATTCCATTTAAGGCGAAGCTATTGGAGGCTGTGTTTATTACATATAGATACATTGTATGCGCAGTTCTATCCCTCCTCTCATGGGAACCTACTCCAAATATGAATTCATCAGCGATCTCAATATTGCTTAAGTCGGGCATTGTCTCATCGAAGAGAACGTAGTCATGTAATGTATCGTTTCTAACATATGTTATGTATGTCTTATAGACCCAAATTAGCTCCCCAAAGAAATCAGTAGGCGCTGATAGGTCTCTTGAGTAAATGCATATAGCCTCCTCCTGGGAACCAGTACGTAGCTTCCCTAGGTTTATTTTGAGTATTTGATGATTAGCGTCTTCTCCTTTGTACTGTTCATTATGAAGATGAGAAAAGACTTTGCTCCAAGCTGATATTTGTCCATCTGTTATGTTGGATTTTACTATGGTTATGTTGCTCCGCCAATACATATCCCCAGAAACGTTTTCCTGAAAGCTCCAAGCATATGCTAGGTAGAGAAAGTAGCTACTGCTCTCATTGATAACTGTTATGTCAAAGTCTGCAAATCTTGGATCGCTGGATAGGTTTGCTGAGAATGTATAGTTTCCGATATATACTATGTTTGGGATAGATTCATATTTCGAAATAGTTGGAGACGAGAAGTTTATTGAATAATACTTAAATGTAAATAGTACTGTGGTTGCGTTCTGGGATCTATATAATATTCCCACTATGTATGTTCTTCCATATAGGTATGCGATTCTTATTTTCCGTGCGTCTGAGGCACCAAATATATTTGTGTTTCTAGGCGCCCACCCGATCGTTGTTATGTTCTCAGTAAGTATCTCTGAATCCCTAATTCCGATTTTTTCTGATTTTACGTTATTGCTTTTATGCACAAATATTGTAGCCCCCATGCTTAAATATTTGTTGGATGCACTCTTTGTTTGTCCAGTGTAAATTGTCATCTGATAAGTGTTTAGTAATACCGCACTCGGCAACATAACTACCAATAAAAGAAGCACTCTTTTAATCATAAAGACCACCTTAAGGGAAAGTATTAATATTCGAATTATTAAGGAATAATGAAACAATTAGGTGTTATTCATAGCAAAGATTGTAATAGGATTTGGGATCCAAGAAGCATTTATTTTGTTCCACATGTGGTAGCTTAAGAACACAATATGTTTATTGGATTGAGAATGAAGAATCATAAGAAAAAATCTAGAAGTATTGTTAGGTTAAGACCACATAGTATGATTAAGTCTCAATTATATTTCTCCAAATTCTTTGCTGAACTTACTTTCTAGTTCGGGGGGAATCTCTTCTGACTCCACATGAACCCTAATGTTTAGCCTTGATGCTATCCATATCTTTATGTCTTCGGCTTCTTCCTCCATTCCGCTCCACTCTTGAAGAAGCACACCAAATGTTCTTTCTATTTCTCTGTGTAGCTTATCTAGCTGTTTTATGATCCTAGGATATATCTTTCTTAAGAAGACCCAAGCAATACTATATTCACCGCGACTTATGTATATTGGTACTTCCCCAGCAAGAGCTATACTTCCTAGCTCCTTACCTGTAATCTCACCTACTAATGATTGAATTCCCAATAGCCCGGAGCTTACTAAGCTAAGATCTACTTTTGTTTTGAATTCCCGAGCAACCGTGGTCACTATAACACCGCCTGTGTCTGATAAGCCAAAAGCTATTACATCATTTCTCCAGTTTCTGAATAAACCATAATTGTAGGCTGCATATAATGCTACTAACACCACTACCAGAACAAGAACTATAAAGTTATTTAGCTGAGGCCACGGATCCATGCTGTCTGGGAATATATCACCATCAGTATCGGCCAGTCGTGGACTTGTACGTTTGACTTTAATCTCTTCATAATCGCTTAATCCGTCACCATCGGTGTCTACTTTTAGAGGATTTGTGCCATAGACTTTCACTTCCTGGTAGTCGTTCAAACCATCGCTGTCACTATCAGGTTTTGTAGGATCCGTTCCGTATTCGATCTCATCTGGATCGAGCAAGGCATCGCCATCAGTATCAGGATTATTTGGATCGGTATACCTTAGACCTATACCCTCTATATCGAATCCTCTTACCTCCTGATAGTCGCTTAACCCATCATCGTCGGAGTCTGGTTTCATAGGATCTGTTTTTACAGTAGTTCCATTTACTTCTATACCAAATACTTCATCGTAATCGCTTAGATTGTCACCATCTGAGTCGGAATTTACAGGATCTGTTCCATATCTATACACTTCCTCATAATCACTTAGGTCATCATCGTCAGAATCTATATTTGTAGGATCAGTCCCCCTGATGAATATTTCCTCATAGTCGTTGATCCCATCGCGATCAGTGTCTTTTCTTGTGGGATCCGTATAGACATGTCCAATGCCTTCGATAACAAATCCTTCTTTCTCCTCAAAGTCTGTTAGTTCGTCTCCATCCGTATCTGGTAGATGAGGATCCGTCGTTACGTTCCCTATATTGGGAATATAAAAACCAGCTACCTCCTCATAATCGCTAATATTATCATCATCTGTGTCTGGATCATTAAGTAGAGTTTTGTAAATATATTCCATGTAGTCATTAAGCATATCATCATCAGTATCAGTATCTATTGGATTGCCCTTGTGGAAATACTCAAGATAATCACTTAGACCATCATAATCCGAGTCCGAGACATTGGGGTACGATACAACATGTATTTCCGTTCTGATTCCCCCAGTAGCGCAGGTTATGTTCCATCCATATACCTCCAAGTAGTCGCTTAGGCCATCAAAATCCGTATCCATAAGTGTGGGATCCGAGTACAACACACCAATTAGGGTTTGAATACCAATGAATTCTTGATAATCGGTAATGTTATCACCATCCGTGTCTGGCAATGTGGGATCAGTCTTCTTAGTGCCAATATATGGTATTTCAACACCCAAAATTTCTTGACCATCACTTAGATTATCGGAGTCGGTATCATTAAGCAGGGGATCCGTACTATACTTCATTAGCTCTAAATAATCATCTAGACCGTCATTGTCGCTATCTGGGTCCGTAGGATCAGTATAATATGTTTTACCGACATCTGGAATATAAATTCCCTGTATTTCCTCATAATCACTAAAACCATCACCATCCGAATCAATAGCTGTGGGGTCTGTATAATACATCTCCCCGACAGAGGGAACATATACGCCGTTGATCTCATCAAAATCTGTTATGTTATCCCCATCAGTATCATTTAGTGTTGGATCTGTATAGTATGTCTTACCAACGGCAGGGACATAGATGCCATTCACCTCAGCACCATCAGACAAACCATCATTATCTGTATCATTCGATATGGGATTTGTCCTGTAGACCTTCTCATCTATATCTAAGAGACTGTCATTATCCGTGTCGGGATCCCATGGATCTGTAATAAATATTTGCCCAGAGATATTTAGACCATTAATCTCCTCATAATCTGATAAGCCATCCCTATCACAATCCGTATTCATAGGGTTCGTCTGCACTATTTCGCTATCATAAACATTGGGGATCGTCAGATTAAATCCTCTAACTTCTTCACCATCGAGAAGACCATCATTATCACTATCATTGTCTAAAGGATCCGGTCTCACATTGTATGTTTCGCCAGTATGAGGATTTGTTATGTTCACTCCATAGACCTCCAAAGAATCTACTAAATAGTCATGGTCAGTATCGGCTTTGATGGGGTTTGTCTCGAAGATCACTTCTAGGTAATCTGTTAGATTGTCCATATCCGTATCATTGAGTAGTGGATCAGATCCGAGTGAGTATTCTCGTGCATCTGAGAGTTCATCGCCATCGCTATCCTCCGACTGAGGATTCGAATATGATGTGTAGGAGATTGCGGAGTAGTTCGCGTATTCGACATTAATATTGAGACCACCCATCTCTACGGAATCTATAAGGGTATCATCGTCAGTATCATTATCCAAGGGATCTGCATAGAATTTGATATTTTTCAGAAGAGGAGTATTAATGACTTTACCAAACATCTCGATACCATCTTCTAGGCCATCATTATCAGTATCATTGTCTAGGGGGTCTGTTTGTCTTATACCCACACCCAGTATGTCAACACCTCTAATCTCATGATAATCGCTTGCCGAATCGTCGTCTGTATCACTCTTATTGAGAGCTGTACCATATATGTAGAGTTCGCTTCCGTCAAGAATATTGTCTCCATCAGTATCATTTAATGACACATCGCCTCCATAATAGGGTTCCTCAACATTGCTGATCGCATCATAATCAGTATCGTCCAGACCCACAGTTAACATAAGAAAGTACGACTCCTCTACGTCAGTCATATTGACCAACGATATAAGAATAAAACTATCATCCGCCGACAAAGTAATATTGGAATCTTTCCGTACAATCAAAATTTTATGAGTAGGTACCCAAGCAACTCCATATTGCATGTAACCATCTGTAATATTCAAACACAAATGCCTCCTTCTACTCCTAAAACCATTCTCATAGCTCAATATGATAGAATATATCGACTCATTCGTATCATCGTACCAGAAAAGCATTGTTTCATTATCTGTAATATTCACATCCATAAATAATACATCCCTAACGTCATCATAGTTAGTATCAACAGTAATGTTATTAACAGGTTTTCCAAGCGAATTAACTTCATCCTCAAAGTACGATAGGTAGTAATCGCCTTCATCGTATGCGACCACACCAAATATTATGCTACTCTTATTATCTATCCAGTCTATCGTTGTCATCAATGGGACATAGCCAAAATCATCGAATGTTGTTAGCTCCTCATATAAATATGGATCAACAGCGTCATTATTAATTGCGGATTCATTAATCTTGACCAAAAATGTATGTCCGATAATCACATCTATGTGATAGAGAATCGAATGATTAGCGATAGACATCGCAACATAAAAGTTATTTTGATCATCAACCAAGATATTGCTCATATATGCCGAGTAGGGCTTTCCTGTGTAGGTACCCAAGCTGAATATATTGTGTGATGCCTCCGGATTGGTATCATTGAGTATGAGTCCATAAAATGAGAATTGGAGGTCTCCAAGCACATAGTTATCTGCTAGAATAAGAATACCAATAGTGTCGTCCTTATACTCAAATAGACGAAGACTATGGATATCTTTAGTTATTGGTGTCGCAAAATAAGAATCAAATATCTTTACTGGAATTGTAAATGTCCCGCTTAGAGGTGATCCAGAATATTTATAATAGAATGTATATATCAAAATCGTATTTGCATCTGTTCTGTTGACTCCATATGCAAAAACTATGGTTGTATCGTTGATCCAATAAACATCGAGGACCTTAACTGCTAAATATTGCGGGTCTAGACCATCGTTTGGTAGGTCAACTTTGCCGCAGTAATATATTTCAATACTAAAGTTGTTGGCTTTCCAGTAGCTTTTCATTGTTGACATGTTAATTATGTATAGTCCTATTGAACCTACGGTTGTTTCTGAGCTGTTATAGATAGCAATCGCATATAGGTCTAGGTTTTTGTGTTTTGCTATAGCGAATATCTTAGAACTCGTTAGATTTTCTTCTGATATGTTTTTTAGTACCGCTTCTTTGAAGACTTTTCCACCACTTGTGAGATCTATTATTGGTACGTATTCTCCAGCCATAGTTTTTAATGCTGATTGACGACCCATAATTATTTTTATTTTCTGTTCTATTCTGCATCCTCCGCCATATGCCCTAATTTCTGCATTGGTTCCTATATCCGTTTTGATTTTCTTTGTGTAAGCGCCAGCCATGACGAAACTTATCAGTAGTATTGCTAGAACGATAAAAGTTGATCTCTTCATCACTCACACCTATTTAACGGCTCAGAAATAGTAAATATATTTCCTTATTAAGGAAAACGAAACGTTACCTATAAGACAAAGCCAGATCCAGAAAGGTTTTTGAGAAAGCTATATGATTCAACAAGGGAGCCAATTGATATATATTTGAGGAAGATTCATGAATATCATCTCTGCAGCAGGACAAAGACACTATGGTACTTATAATGGGAGTTTTTCACCATTTTCTAAAGAGGTGAGGAGTTTTGAGAAAAGCTGGTATAGTTATAGGGATACTAATAGTAATCGCCGCACTTTACATATTCGTGCCTATGAATGTATATAGTAGAAAACTATCCATGTTAACAACGGGGGGTAATATCATAGCGGAAAATTTTTCTGTTCCGCTACTAAAATTTAAGCTACAGATAAAGGCATCAGTAAGGTTCGTTGGGGCTCTAAATATATCGATAGTGGATCCATCAACAAACGACATGATATTCTCGTGGGAACATGCAACAATAAGTGAGGCTGAATACGATATATTGGAGTTGCTAGATGTTTCCTTTGGGCATAAGTATTGTATTTTGATTACTACTGTTATTGGTGAGTTCCATATAGATATTGACATCACTGTGTATACAATATACATAGAATACTAAGACACACCATGATCTAAAATGTTTTCTTAGAACACACTTTTAATGATCTATTCCTGATGCCTCCTGTGTCTGTCTTTTAACTAGAGTATGTGGTGCTCTCTATGAGAGTTTGCTTTGTAAGCATTCAGTGGCCTCCCATTATTACTGGAGGTAGCGGTGTAGCTGTTGTTAATCTTGCTAGAGAACTGGCTAGAAATCATAAGCTAACTGTGTATACTTTTGGTCTGAAAGACCTAGCCGAAGAAGAGATTATGGATCTTGATGGGGCTAAGATTAGGGTTATACGTATCTTCACGAGCGACTCAGATCGAATAGCTACTCCTTTTGATGGAACAAAAGAGGATGAAATACGTCGCCTACTCGAGTTTGCAAGCAAACTTCTAGAGAATATAGATTGTTCTTGGTGTGATGTTATCCATCTTCATGGTCACTTTGTCGTTCCTGGGATTGCTAGAGTACTTCGTGAGCTTCATTGCGGAAGGGCGATAATATCAACAATACATGCTTTTGAATCCCTTATAGAACTCGAAAAAGGCAGGTTCTCCAGCCCACCTAGTGTTTTCAATACTATAGTAACTATGGAGAGAGACGCATTAGAATACTCTGATTTTGTTACTGTTGCTAGTCACTCCCTACTTAAGAGAGTTACGCAGATTCATGGCCCGCAATATCTCAGGAGGGTCAGGGTAATACATATGGGCATCGACGATAAGCTTTTTGAGGAACCCGTTGATAATGACTATGTTTCAAGAATTCGCAACACATATCTCGGCTCTAGGGGCGGTCTACTTTTCAACCTTAATCGGATAGACCCGCATAAGGGTATTGAATATATCATAGGGGCTCTTGGCCACATAGATACCTATAGTTTGAGCTTGGTCATTGCTGGCAAATATGAGGAGAGAAACCAAAGCTATTTAGAGATGCTTATGGAAAGAAAAAGAGCTATTGAGGAAACATCTAGCCACAGAATAACCATTCTTAGAAACATAGATGAGAGAACAAAGATATGTCTTTTCGATGCTGCGGATATATTCGTTATGGCATCACCAACAGAAGCTTTTGGTCTAACGATTCTCGAAGCACTGGCAAGAAAAACACCTGTTATTGTAACTGATGCTGAGGGGCCTCGCGAGATATTCGATGTCTATGATGATATTAAGGAAAAATTCGTCGAGATTGATGGTGGCCTCATGGTTAATTTTTCCGATCCACAAAAACGTGAGAAAAACCTGGCAGCAGCCATTGTATATATGCTCGATAACATTAATCATTTCAAGAAAAAAGCCGAGAAGACCTCCAAGTCTATTAGAGAAAAATTTTCTTGGCGAACAATATCATATGAGTTTGAGTCTCTCTATCGAGAAGCATTACATACTTAACGGCAAATAAAGCCAAAAAATCCTTTAATATGTTCAGAGACTTAAGATGGGTTGAAAAAGCACTATTACAGGATTTTCAATATAGATGAATAATAAGGATTTTGGAACTATTATTGATCTCTATAGGTTATCCTCAAATAGTTGATCTATTTCTTCTAGAGCCTCACCTAAATTTGATATGGATGTTTCAGTTTCTTCATCGAGACCTGCTCCACTGAGAACTCTCTTTTTCCGCTTCTTTCGTATAATCGCTGTTGCAGTAAGCACAATGATTACCACTAATAGTAGACCCACTATACTTCCTGCAGATCTTCTGAGCAGATTCAAAGAGTTATCACCAGAGTTTTCCTCATCGTTTCTATGTTCTGAGACATAAATAATCACTATTTCGTCGAGATTACTGTTGCCAGCAAGATCATATACTACTACTTTCACAGTAACCGTCGAGTTCATGTAGATTGTGTATTCATCCACACTCCCATACAATACAGCTATTCTTGTCTCATTTATCCATATCTCTGTGCGTTCTACATCCATGTTATCATTAGCTAGCCACCTAACGACTATCTCCGTACTATTAGTCCTAGTGCCGTTGGTAGGTTCTAAGATCCTCACTATAGGGCTTGTTATGTCAACTACGAGTCTAAGAACTTCCTCATCATAATTTCCTGCTCGATCATATATCCTTATCTTAATAATGTTGTATCCCTCTCCGAGTTCTAGGTAGAAACTATCTACCAGCGATATATTCGCGGGGGTCCCATTCACCATTACTAATAATTCCGATACACCAAAATTGTCAGAGTATTTGATTCTAATAAGAACCCTTGTCGTGTTTATATAGGATTCGTTGGTAGGTTCAAGGATTTCCAACTGTGGTGGTGTCGTATCCACATAGAATGTAAGCACTGCTTTCTGAACCTCTCCTCTATTATCCTCAACAACTATTGTTAGGTTATGCATACCGTCGGGCAGATCACTGAGAATTATATTCGTATCAGAGACATTAATCAACTCTCCATCTAGATAGATTTCCTGTCTAACAATCTTACCATTAAATAGTTCCCATGAAACTGATATGGTATCGTTAGCTATGTAGGAGGCGTTTTCGGGTCCATAGACAAGTATTACTGATGGTGCTGAAACCCTAAAAACAGCTGTTGTATATCCACTATTCCCTGCTAAGTCTTTTGTACGTAGAGTTATTCTATATCTACCATTCTCCAGCATTAGCTCTATGATATCAGAAGTATTATAGGTGCCTTGAAACACGGCGTTTAGATACAAAGATACATTGCTTGCTCCACTGAGATTATCCGTGGCATTCCAACTTATCAGGACGTATACAGTCTCGAATATTGTTCCGTTCGTTATTGAGAGATTTATCTTCGGTGGTGTCAAATCAACAGCTATGAGTCCCCATGTAGAATTTCTGTTATCTGCAAAGTCTATTGCTACCACGGTGATATTCCATACTCCTTCGCTCAGCGAGATCCAGACCCTATTTGTCTTTCCACCCCAATATTTGGTGCCATTTACGTATAGTTCATATCTTCTGACACCGGAACCCTCATCATTCGCATTCCAGGAAATCTTAACGGTGCTTGAGTTTGTGTATTCTGGGAGATTACCCATTACGACTTGGGGAACTGTCCAATCTGCCCTAATAAACACTGTTGATTGTATGCTTAGTTTATCGGAATCAGCAACCATGATTTCCCATACCCCCTCTCTGGGGATGCTAAGCGTTATTTGTTGGTCAGAGACAAAAGTAGCTACATAAGAGTTGTTCATATATACTTCTACGCTATAGACATATACGCAGTCTATAGTTATGTTGATGGTTCTAGATGATGTATTGAAGTTGTTTATTGGACTAATTATTGCTAAGTATGCCATGTAGACATATGTTCTTATGGAAGCACTATTATTCGCATTGTCTATTGCTTCTACAGTGATTATATAAAACCCGCTTTCTAGACTTATAATCTTGTTTCCTGTACTGGATTTGAATTCGCCATATATCGAGTCATTTATAAAAACTCTTATTTTCGACACACCACTAAGAGAATCATTCGCAGACCACATCAGTGTGATATTATCTTCATACTTACTGCCATTCTGAGGACTCAATATTACTATGATTGGTGCCGACAGATCGACAGTTATAAATACCATGGATTTATCACTATTCTCGGCATGGTCCCAGACGACTACTGTGATGTTATGTTGTCCCTCCGAATCTATAACTATGTCCATCGACGAGTTTTGTGGTAAGTATAGCTTGCCATCAACATATATCTCTGTTCTGATAATTCCACATTGATCATATGAATCCCACACCACCATTATTTTTGTTTGGGACAAGTAACTATTATTTATGGGAGAAATTATTGTGACCTCTGGTGGTGCTGTGTCAACAAAAATCGTTATTGAATCTTCACCGATGTTCCCGGCCTCGTCGACTATGCGAACAGTTATTAGGTATTCTCCATCGCTGAGGGCAAGAGTTATGTTATCTTTATAGACTGGAAGAGGCTCATTATCATCAACAATCACATATCTTTCTGAAACCGCGTAGTCTTCCTGAACATCCCACTCAATGAAAACAAGGTCCGTCTCAAATACTGAGCCATTCTCTACTAGGATATCTACCGTAGGTGGGTACAGATCACAATAAACCTCAATTGTGGCCTCTGAGCTAAAATTGACAATATCATATACGACGACAGAGACGTTGTGGTGACCTCCCTCACTCAGAGTTACTGGATAGCAGGTCAGATCCGCATCAGGTTCTGCATAGAGTTCGCCGTCTATTAGGATCTCAATTCGTGATATTTGCATGTTATCTGAGGCATTCCACGTAATGTTAAATTCTTTTGGAACTAAAGAGCTGTTCTGTGGAGATACTATATTCACTAAGGGGGGAGTCCTATCTACATATACTACTATCTCATCATAGGCGGAATGACCAATATAATCATAGGCCACAACCCTTATTCTATGTTCTCCCTCCGATATGCTATTCACGATGAATTGGGTCGTTGAGTTGTCGAGTGTTGCGAGCAACGAGCCATCTAGGTATACCTCATGTTTTAATAGATATACAGAATCATTTGAATCCCAACGAAGAGTAATCGAGCTATTATCTGTTATCGTTTCGTTCTGAGGACTCATTATCACTATTGTCGGTGGGTTGAAATCCACATGAATTACATATACCGTTCTGTTCGTGTTCGAAGCAAAGTCATATGCCTCAAGAGAAATTATATGTTCTCCTTCACTACTAAGGGCTATCGTTTCGGAACCACTTTCTCCATACCTAGTCGCTATTGTTATTCCATCAAGTGCTATGACTACGCGGTCTACCCCAAGATTATCCTGGGCATACCAATCAAAGCTTATTTCTTGTGATGATAACCAGCTATTGTTCTCTATTGTCGCCCAAACATAGGGCTTTGCAGTATCCACATAGAATTCAAATTCGACACTGCGATAGTTCCCCCATATGTCTATAGCTGTTATATTGATAGTATATACACCATCAGACGGCGCTATATACGTAAATGAGTGGCTACCCCTACTCTTACTGCTATAGAACAGTAAACCATTTATCGTCACAGTTACTGAGTATAGGTCGGAGTCATCATTCACAGTAAAGTCAACCAATATTGTACGTGTATTGTAATATGTATCTGCTACAGGAGAGTTAACGGTGATAGATGGATAATTCCATTCTGGGCCATTCTCTATCAAATAGGGATTGTAGACATAGTTCAGAGAGAAATCATAGGGAATACTTAGATGTGCGTCAACAGTATAAGCGGGATCGAAAAACCAATCTCCTCTGTATACTGGGCCATCATTACCATCATCCATACCCCATGGCGGATTCGCGGCATCGGCTACATTGGTGTCTCCGTCGAAAGCCCCACCAATTTCGTTCTGGAAACCATATCTAGCACCAGAATACACAAATGGGTCATCGTACATGCGTCCATTACCAATGTCGTATCTTCTGGGCCATAAGGATTTTATTATAGGAATAAGGGCGTAGCTCACATTCCTATCATTCCCACCGGTTGGATAGTCCGTCTGATTATTTATATAATAATAAACAACACCATCTCCTCCAGGGAAATCAGTTCCGTCCCATGCATATACACCGTGTCCCTTAGCCTCTATGAAGATTGTTGGACGACCATTCTGAAGTATGACACCTCCATCCACCGTGTCATTCTTTGAACCAATGTTAGGATCGTTGGTATACTGGTAGAAGTCTAGATGCGCTCTTGTCTCCATGAGAAGAAAAGAACCATACTGCGACCCATCCTTAGTTATCACAACCATAGCTCCCTCCATATCGTTTTCATGTTCGCCAAGTCCGAAGTCTGGGATGTCGTTCCAATCCCGGGGATGAAAGAACATGTAGAATATGAAGTAGTGGGTCTCGGTCTCTATCACGGCATAGTAGACATAGGCCCATATCAGATCGTAGTTGTCTAGGTTCTCCCAGTTATTATTTCCGACCCAATCACCATCAAAATCAAAACGTGTTATGTAATCTCCCTTGTAATATGTGCTATCAGTATCTTGATATATTACTGGAGCCCAATGGGCGGCTAAGTCAAAGTAGGGGTCTTTCCAACCCGTTAATGTTATGGTGCCCTTAACATTGAGATTTTCAACCCTTATCGAATTAGCCAGATGAGTGGTTGTTATCAAACCCTGTGATTTTGACGCGGTTATATGCCGTTTCGTCAGCAGGCTCTTAATGCTCATATGACCTGTTGTTGGGAAAACAAAAATGTTTGCCATAATAGCCATTGTTAGGATGGTAACCATCAACAAGTTTCTAGCCATGCAATTAACCAATAATACTATTCAGGCAAAGCCTCCGAAAAGAACGAAAAGCACCAATTATAAAATCAGCTTAAGTGAATATCAACTAGAAATACTATGGTTATATAATATATAAAGGAAGACTAGAAATACTAGGAACAACTATAAAATGCTAATGTCAATGCTTCGGAACATAATAATACTTCTAATTGCATTCGATAACAAGGAACTGTTATAAACAAATATACAAATATCCAGTATTTATAGATAATTATTGGTGACCATGGTTTTTTATTATCAGGCGATTTAAGATGACATATTCTATTCTCGCTTTGGACTCTGAAAAAAAGCTTTTGGTCGTGGGAGTTGCCTCAGGCTCCGAAGCAGCAGGTTCGCGGGTACCATGGATAAAGAGACTTGTGGGCGCTGTGGCGACTCAAGGATACACGAATATCATCTATGGTGTCGAGGGTTTGAGGCTTCTTGAGCGTGGTTATACCCCAAAAGAGGCTCTCGCAAGGCTTCTTGAGCGGGATTCAAGTCCAGAACTCCGGCAAGTAGCTATGATTGATATTAAGGGAAGGAAAGCAGTTCATGTGGGAACGGAATGCCCCGAATGGAAGGGATACTATATAGGCGGAGACTTTATAGTTATAGGCAATCTCCTTAGAAGCAAAGATGTTCTAGAAGCTGTTGTAAAAACGCTTAAGGAGGAGAGAGAAGAAAACCTTGTAGAAACAGTGCTTAAGGCTTTGTTAGCTGGGGAAGAAGCTGGTGGAGACGCAAGAGGCGATCTTTCCGCAGCCCTTCTAGCTTCCGGCTATGGTGTCGATATAAATCTGAGAATCGACCGTGCTGCGAATCCTGTGAAAGAACTTGCAAAGAAATATCACATAGTTTATAGGAGAGCTTTTGAGCATTGAACAACACTCTTATGGATTCTTTTATTTACCGAATCACATTAATTCTTACTATTTCTTAGACGCTTCCAACAGAGTTAGTGCCGAGAATATCACTACCAGTATTGTTGCTACTCCCGCTGAGACTATCGCTACTACCGTGGCACTATTCAGAACAAGAAATATATTTAGGATTACTACGATAAGCAGAAATACTATTGCCATAACAACATTTCTTTTTCCTTTTCTATTCTTTATGAGCCACGGTAATATAAGTGCGAACATTCCGCCTCCTGCGTTCCCAGCGATTCCAAGAGCGTCAGTAGCGAAGCGCGTCACATTAAAGATCTCTAATAACGCCGTGGCGATTCCTACGCTAAATGTGATCGCAAACCAGGCCTCACCCATATCGATGCCAGTATCTATGTAAATACGCTCACTTAGTGTTTCCGTGAAACCCATGTATGCGACCGCTACTGATATCAAAGCGAAGAGATTTGCTATAAGTATTGTTATGTAGCCTAGATGGGTTAGTCCTATTAGTGTGAGTTTGTGCGATAAAGCTATAAATGAGTGTTCCCTATTGAGATCTGAAGCGATAAGAATTTCAGGATCCACCGAGAAAAGTATGAGCAGGGTAAACGCAATATATGTTAGCATTGAAAGCAAGATTGCTATGAAAACTGCGCGTTTACCTAGCTCAATCCTTCTAGATATCCACCTATAAACCAAGATGTTATATACCCCAGAACCAACATACATAAAAATTATAATTGTGGTTGAGTATACGACTCCGCCAATGGAGCGAGGAATCAGTGGTGTATTTGTAACTATGCCTCCACTAGTAACCATAAGTATGAAAGCTATTATGGGTACGGATAGGATAAGCATTATCTTCATCAATGTTAAGTATGAACCGACTTTGTGTTTTGGTTGGAGATCTTCAAGGTCGTATATGTCGTAGCTTAGTCTGAATACCCTATCTGGGAAGTATTCTCCGATAAGCAATGATGCACAGAATATCATTACGGCAAATACTACTTTTAGGGCATAGTTCTCTATAAGTCTTATCGTTCCTATGCCAGCTACCCATAGGGATATCATTAGGAGTAGTTTTATTATGAAGCTTTCATGTGGTTCTAGATATCTCCTTTTTGCTCTGGCCATATATGCTGAACATATGAATATGCAGAAGGATGCTAGGATACCATATACCCCTAATATGCTTTCTGTCACAACATCAAGTATTTCTGAGAGCTGAATCATACTTTTCATGCCATACAATATGTATACTATGTCTGCTGGCACCACGTATAGAGCGAGGCCCACAGCAAACATCTTCCTACCATATTTTCCAAGTCCTGATTTCTCGAGAGTATAATCGAAAAGCTCTAATCCAGGTCTTACCTTAGCAGCCCCTCTGATCGTGTAGGCAACACCGTTGAGAATTCTTATGTATGCTGCATAGAAGACGATACCAAAGATTATTAGCAAAACCAATAGTATTGGTAGACCCGCATCCATGGCCACGAAGGGAAGAGCAAGTATTCCTCCACCAATTATTATCCCAGTTATATATAGTCCAAGCATTAGGACTCTGTACCTACTCATGGCAGCACCTAAGCCTAGTCATTCAAAGGCAAGAATAACCGCAGAAACAAACTAATATCTCATAATTCCTCGCGATGTATATATTTCGATATCTAATATCTTGCTCGATTGTCCAGATTTGCTGTAAACCCATCTATGTATTGCCCATAGCACTAAGCTTTTTGGCCGCTATGTTTTCAAAGATACTCTTCGAAACAACGTATCCAATGCACCCGCCGAAGATTATGTCTGACAGGAAATGCACCCCACAGTAAACCCTAGAGAAACTCATAAGAATCGCAAATAATATTAAGACAAGTTTTATTAGACGGGAACGCGCAGTTAATATGAATGGTACTGTAAGAGCCCATGCAGCACTTGAATGTCCCGATGGAAAACTGAAACCTCCCGCTGCAACAATAGGTGTTATTGATGAGTCTTGAATATAAGGGCGTGGTCTCCTGACAATATTTTTTATTGCTACGACAATTCTATCAGCTATGAACCATCCAAAGTATGAGTTTAGAACTAGGTAAAGAAAATTTCTGAATCTTCGATTTTTCAGACATAATAAGATTAGCCCCTCGATTAGCGCGAAAACATAGTTACCATACATCGTATAGTACATCATAAACATATCGATTATAGGAATACGATGCGATGTTACTGCACACACTATTGCCATGTCAAACGGTATTACCACCAGCGATATTACTATGAGTAGTAAAATCATAATAGTCTCCTTCAAACCCATCCTAAATCACCACGCGGTCTTCCAATATGCTGGAAAAATGAGAGAGGAGATAGCATTCTTCAGGCTATCCCTCTTAAAGCTTTTTTGTTCAACCACAAAAAAGCGCAAATAGCAATGTTGTGAGCAAACCAATAAATGCACCTATCCAAAATAGGATTGCTACGCCTGGTAGGATATATCCAAAGAAATCTATTTTTATACCGCTAAGTGTCTCATATATGTATCCTCCGAGAGGAGAGATTCCAGCATCAAGATTGAAGAGAGCTTGAACTGTTCCAAACACCTTACCTCTCATTCTTGTGAGTACGAGATCTGCTTGGAGAGCCCTATACACAGGAGAACTCATGTTGAATGAGACTGAACGCACAGTATATATTACCAAGAGATCGTTTAAACTTTTGGCGAAGGGTATAAGGAATGTCGCGAGCCTTGTGTCTAACTGCCCAACAACAATTTTCTTTCTACCCATTCTATCTGAGAGATATTCCGAGGGATAATTTGCCATCCAACCCAACACACCAACAACCGTAGAGAGAATACCTAAAGCAACTAGGTCGCTTGTTATATATTGAACAACAAATATGCTTGCTATAGCCACAATAAACCCAACGGCTACTCCATCGGCCAGTCCCATTTGATATATCACCTTTATCGACCTGCTTATCGGTTCCGGCGACCTAATTGTAGGATTATTATTTCTACGTGAAAATTTTAGAGATTTCATTCCTCGAGATGCAGTAATAGTTTCTTTGGCAAAAAGACATAGAAACAAAGATATTGATGAAAGCGCGGCTAGGAAGAAAAATGGGGTTATCAAACTCGCATATAGAGGCGGATGAAAAAGCTCTATCACCAGCTTATACACGTAGCCACCGAGAGCAGGCCCTATGAAGAAAACAGCGTTAGTCATAGACATATACCATCCCATATACCTACCTCGCTCCTCTGGCGGCACCGAGTCCATTATCATAGCTTCAGCTACAGGCCATGTCGTAGCAGAGAACACTTCTTGAAGACCCCTAGTCAGCAGGATATGCATCCATGACCTCGACAATATGTGTAGAATAGCTGTTAGAATATAACCAGCGGATCCAGCAACTACCAATTTTTTCCTTCCAATCCGATCGCTTAGATTACCAAAAATACCTAGCAAATGTCGCCCTTGTAAGCATAAATGCGGAGGCAATGAAGGAGAATTCAAATGCTATTCCAGAGGCCTCTGGAATCTTCCCAAGAGTTTCAGGATAATAATTAAGTTTCCCCTCAAAATACAACAGAAGGAAAGGCAACAGAGGAAATATCATGCCGAAACCAACACTTATCGCGAAACTAACAATACTAAGTATTATAACATTCCTCATTATTTTCCGTTTGCTCATTATACCCCCTACTAGTCAGAAAACTATTACACATATTTATGATACCAATATAGACCACAAAGACTTTCTCCAACCACATTTACAGAAAGAACCTTTGCTAATCAGCTAACATATCTGCTGATTCCTCTTTCGCCTAACTCACTAAACAAAAAATAAGGTGGAAAAATAGATAATTTGCTAAGACGACTTTGCAACATTCCTTTTAATGAAGCCCAATAAGCGTCTTCTGAAAAACAAAGCCCCAATAACTATGCCACCAAGCGGAACAGATACTAGAAGATAATACCAAACATCGCAGCTCTCAGAACTACAACTACAATTCAGACTCCAAAGACTCGGCGTATATGGCGCCTTACCGGGGTCAGAGCCTTGGTATACCTCCAAACCATCCAGAATGCCATCATCGTCGGTGTCTGGGTCTAAGGGATCTGAGCCTAAGCAGACCTCCGAGTAATCCGAGAGGAAATCACCATCGCGATCGGCAAAGAACTGATTGTTCTGTCTCATAAAGAGCATATCGCCGCTCCCACCCTGCCAATACACGCGGAATCCGCTACCAGCGACATCTAAGGCATAGAGATCACCATAGACATTTCCAACAATAATCTCTAAATCTCGGTCACAGTCCAAGTCTGCCAAAACTGCGGTGTGAATACTCGTATTGATGTAGTATCGGAACAGTAATGAGCCGTCCATACCATTTAATGCGTAGAGATACCCTCCATAGTAGTCTACAAAGATGACATCCAAGCGGTTATCACCATTTATATCTCCAAGCGCTGGGAAGGTACTAGAGGCATCAACAAACTCATTGAACCTCCAAACCAATGAGCCATTAGCCCCACTTAGACAGTAGACAGTCGCAATATAAATATCATCCACAATAAATGAGGCTCCAAAAACAATCTCAACAACTCCATCACCATTCAGATCCCCAACAGCCATCGAGAAATCTGGGCCTAGGGCCGCACCAAACCGCCAAAGCAGAGAACCATTAACACCTCTCAGAGCAAGTATACTTGAGTTTTCTTTGTCCCCAAAAGTGCCAGCGACGACATCAAGGCCACCATCACCGTCCAGATCCGCCAAAGCAACACTCCCCCCAACCCAGCGTCTCCCCGTATTAAAACGCCACAGCAGAGAGCCGTCCTCCCCGTTTAGGGCGTATATGCGACCATTAAAACCGCCGAAAACCACCTCCAATTTGCCATCATTATCTATGTCTCCCAAGGCGATAGAGGCTCCAATCCATGTATTAAAATATTTTTCCCACAGCAAGGAGCCATCCTCCCCATTGAGAGCACAGACATAACCCCCCCAAACCACCAAAAACAACTTCCAGTTTGCCATCACCATCTAAGTCCCCCAAAGATGGTGTGAATGGTCCCCATCCGGTAAAGAAAGACCATAAAACCGAAGCGTCCCTGCCATTCAGAGCG
>Ga0190367_1000410_pt1 | contig 31882 bp, 34 predicted proteins | sample 4872181011_MG_FD_171838 | JGI IMG/M metagenome (GOLD analysis project Ga0190367, IMG submission 171838) | Hydrothermal vent microbial mat bacterial communities from Southern Trench, Guaymas Basin, Mexico - 4872-18-10-11_MG | ecosystem: Environmental > Aquatic > Marine > Hydrothermal vents >...
AATACTCAATGCAATTTGCTAATACAGCCATAAGCAGAATAAAGCCGTTGTTGCTTCTTTCACTTCTTAAATAATTTCCTTCAAGCTTTAAAATGAACTTATCCCTTCTATGCTTCTCTTCAATCCATATTCTCTTCAGATATTCTTTTATTATATTTTCAGGCTTCTTCTTCCAGTCCGTTGAAACTAAGTAGTAGGGTTCCTTTTTATCTTCAAGCATTTTACTATTTTTACTCTCCCGACTCCAGGAACGTTTACAACTTTAGATGCAAGAAAGAACTCCTTTCAATAGTCCTCTTGCAAAGCTTCTCATCTTTAAAGAGTTCTTCTATCCTGAACTCTCTACCAAATACCTCTACTTTAAGGTTCTTCTTTATTCTTCCAATATAAATAATCCTGTTTTCCTTAGCTTTCCTCAGATTTGCTTTTGTTGTTACCATGCAGTCACCTACAAACTTCCTTATGTTTTTTGAGAAGTTTTCGATCGTCTCTCCATAAATTTCAGTGTTCTTCTTTTCTGGTGGTTTTATTTCAGTGTAGATGGTATATACTCCTTTATCTGTGAACAGCGGTTTATTTGTTCTTGAAGAATTTCATAGCATCTTTGCATAGTTCCATCTAAGCTTAGCAGAATATACTTTATCGCTGTAACGCTTTAGCAGCGTTGAATCTAATATTGCTGTTAGAGCTTTTCTACCATCTAAAATGTTAGGAAGCAATTTAAGCTGGTTAAAAAGCAAATCCTCAATTTCTATTAATCTTTGAATATTTTTGATTATTGTTGTTCTATCTTTCTTTATTATGTCCTCTGATATGCTTTTAATCGTCTTGATTATAGTAAATGTTCTTATCAGAGAATAGGCAGTTAATCTTTCTGGAATGTTGAATCCAAGTTCGTTCAGTGATTCTGCCATTGTTTTATGAAGTAAGTTTAGTATAGATGTTTGTTGGTTCTCTAATTCGTATTTGCAGTTCATGGGTAACTTTTGTTAAGATTATATAATAAATTGTTTTTGTTCACACTGCCAGTTTAAATAATTCTCTTAATGATCCCTTCTCTTCCGAGATATCTGGCAGTGGCTTGAGAAGAATGCCCTCATCAGTCTCGATGACAATAGCTCTATCCCTAAATCCAAACTTTTCCCTCAACTTTTTTGGTGTAGTTGCCTGCCCTTTTTTGTTATCTTAACCATTTCCATCTCTATCACTACGTAATACAATTGGTTTTGGTATTACTTAAAATTACCTAGCACAGATACATGGAAAATCTACCCTCACGCCAAACTAATATGCGAGACAGAACAAAGCTAAAATAACTCGATGCAAATCAGAAAGCCATGCAGAGAGACGAGGCCCTTTCCCTTCTCAAAAAGTACGTAAAGGACGAAAAGCTCGTAAAGCACTGCATAGCAACTGCTGCGATAATGCGTGAGGTTGCTGAAGAGCTTGGTGAAGATGCGGATAAGTGGGAACTAATTGGAATCTTGCACGACATCGACTACGAAGTTGTTGGGGGAGACATGCAGAAACACGGCCCGGTAGGTTATGAAATCCTAAGGCAGCATGGAATCAGCGAGGAAATAGCAGAAGTCGTAAAAAGACACAACCACACGCTGTTTGGTGATTACGAAAAGCCCGTTGAAATAGCATTGCAGGCAGCAGATAGCGTTTCCGGCCTCATAATTGCCTGCGCTCTCGTAAAGGGTGGAAAAATTACGGAAGTAACGCCAAAGACCGTAAAGAAAAAGTTCAAGGAAAAAAGCTTTGCCGCTGGCTGTGACAGGGACAGGATCAGACAGGCCGAAAGACTTGGCTTCGAGCTGCCAAAGTTCTACGAGATTGCGATAAGGGGGCTCGTCAAGGTTAAGGATGAGCTCGGTTTGCAGTAGGTTGGTTATTCGAGCTGAAGCTCTTTGTAGAATTTTCTAAAGCTGTTGGATTCTTTTAGTAACCTTTTAAGTTTAGCTGAAAAGCATAGTTAGGCAACTCACTCTTTTTGTATCCTTTTTCCTTTTCTAAGATCCTATCAGGTTTTCTTTCCTTATCGTTACCATCTCTATCAAAACCCAATCCCAAAGAGATACATATCCACTCCTCTATGCAGGGTTCGGTTGCGATTACAATGATCTTGGTTTTATCCGCTTCGTTTAATCTTTTTAAATGCCTTCAGATTTCCCGATTTTCGTCATATTTTCCGGTATTTTCCTTATCTATCACTATTGGAACCCTATCGACGTCTCTAACAATAGTCTTAACTTTACCCACATTGTGACACTTCTTGATAAGTGAAGGGGTATGCGTTTTTGCGAATTTAATCTTTCTCCCCACGTGTCCTTCAGAAATTAGCCTATTTACAACTTTCTTTAGGAATCCAATTCCGTATCTGTCCTCTGTGTAGATCGCAATTCTCATAGAATCACGTGAACCCGTAGAGAACTTTTTCCCCAAGGGTTATGCCAAGTTCCTCGAGTTCCTTCAATAATTCCTCCTTACTCTTGTACTCTGTCACATTCTTTATCTCCACTCCCTCGTCTGTTGGTCTGAATATCCAAACCTCCTCCGGTTCCACCAAATTCAAAACGACTGGTGAGTGAGTGGATAGAAACGTATAACCGTTGTGTTCTTCTTTCAGCATCACTATCAGAAATTCAATTAGTTCTGGATGTAAAGAATTTTCAATCTCATCTATTAACAGTACATTTGGATTTTGCTCGATTGCAGTTAAAATTACTATTGTTTTCATAAAACCATCAGGTAAATGCTCCCTAGAGAATTCGACTCTTTTATTAGTATCATAAAGATAGAAGTTCATGTCCTTGAAGTAAACCCTGCCATTGAAGTACGTTTCTACAGCGTATTCTAATCTTTCAGGTAGCTTGTTGTTCTTGAGCTGCATCAAAGCTAGAATGTCCAAGACATTCTCTCCCCTCTCGCTTAGAGGTTCTTCTCTTGGGATTATCCTTTTGTATTTTATTTCAGTTAGATTCAATGGGAAGAGCACGGTTGTTTTGAAAAGTGCAAGCAATGGCTGGTAGATAGTTAGAGACAAGGAATCAGAAATTATTCTCGAAACAGGTATTGGTTTACTAAGAAAGTCTGTGAATACTACTTCTTTTGGGAACACACCCATGTCAGATAGTATTCTTTCCAGCTTTAATACAAAGTCTTCTTCAGCGTTTTCAGGCAGTTCTTCCCAAATACCAACAATTATGAAATCGTTTATTGTGTCCTCTATATACCCCAAGTCTTCAAATCTTAAACCATCCTCAATTATCCCTGAAATTTCAAGGTGTAAGCTCTTAATACCCACATCTTTGTCACTTAACTCATACTCATACACCTTTTCATTCAGCTCTGTCTTCCAAATATCACCACTCTTCTCAATTGAAAATCGATAGTTTAATTTTGGCACTTCAATTTCGGCCGACTCTTTCAGTATTTTTAAATTCTCTGCCTTATCAGCCCAAAAACTTGCGGAAATTCTGCGAAAAATCTCAAAAGACAAGTCTTTTTCAAATTTAATTTCTTTAAGCCAGTACTTCTTAGTAAAATCGGTCAGATTAGTTCTTTCAACCGTTTCAATCTCAAATTCGATAGGCAGACCAATCTGATGATTCCAAACAACGTTTTCGTATCCACCCCATTCCAAAAAAAGGGTAAGGATTTCTCTCCACATAAATCTTCCTGAGCAATTTGAAAAACTCAAGAAAATTTGTCTTACCACTTCCATTTGGACCAATTAGAATGTTAAACTTCTTCGGGCGGATAGTTACCTCTCTTAAATTTTTGAAATTTTTGATGGTAATTCTATTAACCTCAATATCCATGAATTTCTGTTGATTTAGGTTTATTTAAAGATTTTCCGGCGTGCATATCTCCAGAAAATTTAACGTTCTTGTCAGGTCAAAAGCGTTCTTTAAATAAATTAATTATAATAATCCTTATTTTTTAATAAACCATTTTTAAAGCCTAACCTCAACCCCCCTCTTCTTTAAGTATTCTTTAACCTCTTGGATTGAAACCTCCCTTCTGTGGAAGATACCAGCAGCTAAGGCAGCTTCAACGTCTGTTTTAGTAAACACCTCGTAAAAGTGTTCAACGCATCCAGCGCCGCTTGAAGCAATTACTGGAATGCTAACGGCACTCTTTACGTGGTTTATTAGTTCAATATCGTAACCAAGCTTAGTACCATCTCTATCAATACAGTTCAGTAGTATTTCTCCAGCCCCCAGCTTCTCACATATCGTGGCTACTTGCAGAGCATCTACATCCCTTTCTTCCCTTCCACCCTTAACCGTGCACTGGAACCAGCAGTACTCTTCGCCATTAGGGCCAGGAATTTCAGTTTTTATAACGTTGTGATCCGTATCGTCGGGCGATTCTACGTAAACCCTCTTCGGATCTATTGAGACTACTACAGCCTGACTTCCGTACACCCTAGATATCTGTTCGATCGAACTCTCACCAGTTTTACCGTGCTTTAGGTATTCTTCAACGGCATACACAGCATCACTGCCTATTGAAACCTTGTCTGCTCCCGATCTAAAGTATTCGGAAGCTACCTCTAAAGCTGAGTAGTACGTTCCGTCAGAATCCGTGTAATCCCTTATACCTCCGCCAATTGTTAATGGTACGAACACATTTTTTGATGTTAATCTTAAGACCTCTAGCATCGGTTGATCTTTCAGCGGGAAGTCTCGAAATCCTGTAATGTTTAAGAACACTATTTCATCTGCCCCCTCCTCATAATACCTTCTTGCCAACTCAACAGGTTTTCCGAGATTCCTCACCCTTCCCTTTTCCCTAACATCGTATTTATCGCCTTTTGTAACCACCAAATCTCCTTCATCGTTTGTTCTTACGTCTAAGCACGCGATAATTCTCTTTGCAAGCTTTGTTTTGTTTTTGCTTTTAGGGATACTCTGATAACGATATTCGTTAAGGTTGTCTGCTTCAAGAAAGTTCTTCAAAATCCTTAAGCCGGCTTTCCCACTCTTTTCCGGATGGAATTGCACCGCAACGATATTTCCTTTTTGTACCGCACTTATAAATTCCCCTCCATAATCCGTAGTTGCTAAGATCCAATCCCTATTGCTCTCATCTGGCACAGCTCTGTATGAATGTACAAAGTAGAACTTTTCTCCTTTATAGCCAGAAAACAGCATTGATCGTTTCTTTAGCTTTACGTCATTCCAGCCAATGTGCGGGACGGATAAAGATTTGTCGTCAAACCTTTTTACGTAACCTTTTATAATTCCCAAACCTGGAGTTTTAGGAGACTCCTCACTTCCTTCAAATAAGGTTTGTAAACCCAAACATATTCCTAAAAACGGTCTCCCAGACTTGATGTAGTCTACTAGCGGCTCCACATAGCCTTCTTCTTCCAGTATCTTCATTGCGCTGCCAAAGCTCCCCACTCCAGGAAAAATCAACTTCTTGGCATTTGTTATGTCCTCCGGCTTGGAAACGTCCTTAACAGAATAACCCAATTTTCTTATGGCATTTCTAACGCTTCTTACGTTTCCAGCCCCGTAGTCAAGCAGAGTTATCATCGAAGGAGGATACCCGATATGTATTTAAAATAATCGGTGTATGCTGCCCAATAAGCTAACACTTCTTTTGCGATGTTTGCAGTGGAAAATGAATTTTGCAAGGTAGTTACACTCTCAAATTTATGTCTCAAGAAAAGAAATCCACATAGTATTTATTCGAATGATAATTGCCGCTGAAAAATTCAAATCGCAAAGAAAAAAAATTCAAAGAAACCGAGCCAAATTTGATTCAAATAATCACGTAAACATAGCAAGAAATAGTGAATCTCTTTTCAGAGAAAGTTAAAAATGGATACAGATAAGCATAAACGAAAATATCATTTGCAGATTACTACAAAAGCTTTGAAGAAATGAGTTTAAAACAACAAAGCTTCAAAGAAAGATCTTCAAAGAAAGATCTGAACGCTGGGAGACTTATCTCAATGAGCTAATAGATGTGTTTAGGTCAGAATATGCTAAGTTGGGACAAGACGGAAGGGGGCGTGTACCGTATAACTTATACTTTACTGAACCATGCCAAATCGATGTTATTGAGTTTTTAGAGCCGCGGTATCAAATTTTAATTATTTCGCATGACGAGTATAGGAAAGACGGGGAGCTTTGTATACGCATATATCCAGAATTAAGTAAAATGACATATCCCTTCTACATTCAAAAAGAAATACTGACCGATGATAAGTGGAACAGAGAAGTGACTGCAATAGACGGTAAGAAACGTAACTTGAAGGATTTACTGGAGGACTTTTTTGTAAGCTTTTAAATGGTTTTGAAAAGGAGGCATTCCTAACGTATGATAAGCCAAATGTATTTAAAAATGGTAACGCAATCTCGGAAGATGTTGGAGTATGGCTGGTAAAGGGAGATCTGCTAGAACTCAATCCTTTGGAAATTGTTTCACAGGTTTGTAGGGAATCCCCTTTTAAGTATTGCCTTCCGGTAGAGAAACAAAAGATGCTGGTGCCCAAAGGAAAGGATGCTGAAAAAGGTTTTGTTTACTGGATGAGTACTGGAAACTACATATACGTAGAGACGCATGAAGAGTATGAAAGCCTAGAAAAATACAGAGTTGAGTCATTTAAAGAAGTAGAAAAGACCTTCAGAAAGCCTACAGAAAGTAGAATCAATGGATTCGGGGCATATTTATATCCACCAGTCTGGATTGATGAAGTCCCGAAAGTACCATTCGAGCAGAGGTTCTGGGGTGAAATCGATATTTTCCTTGGTCAAAAAGCTGTTGAAACTACTTACAAAGGAAACATTCTAGTTGTGACTAAAGATGGTTTCATAGGAATTGGAATTGATGATAAGGGTGAAGCGCTTAAAGAATTGAATACCATAATGGCTTCTGCACTAATTAACAAAATGCCAGCGATATCAATAAAGGAATTTGAATTAGGAGAGGTCACAATAGATACTCAAACAAAGGAGATTACAAGTTTCTCCGTAACCCTAACCTCCTTGAGAAATGTACTTGGATCATCGATGACTATACGACCATTATCTGACAGGGAAACAATCTCAAGTAAAACATACTCAATAATAAAGACGGCTGAGAAGATCTCCAAAAACGAGGAGCTACAGAATCTATCCCTGATTTTACTGGAGTCCTACACCCATCTAGTCAATATGGAATACTCCGCTGCATTCATACTTAGCTGGTGTATCATAGAACATGATCTAATGGTGAGATGGGATAAAATGCTAGATGATAGAAGGATTTCTGGTAAGAGGAGGAATAAATTGAGAAACCATTTGCTTTATAAAACAGCAGACCGTGTTATTGAGATATTCAATCTAATCTCAGAAATTTCAGACGATGAATATTCTAAGCTGATGAAATTTAGAAAGATCAGAAACAAGGTGGTGCACGAAGGGATAAGCCCATCTAAAGAGGATACGGAACTGTGTTTCGATTACGCGTATGAGATAATAACCAAAAAATTGGCAGACTTAATTTAATGATCGCCAGTATTTTTAATTCTACATTTTTTCTCTTAGAATCTTTCGTACTTTTAACGTAGTTTACTAGTTGACTTTACCTTACTTTCTTGACACTTAAACAGGAGAAGACAGATTCAATAAAACTCATTATCCTTGAAGTAGATGCCCAAGCGATGCAAAGCATCTTTGTACTTCAAAAATTTCATCTACAGCAATTCCTATAATTGCAAGGGACGTGTCCATTTAACACAAACACCACCTCAACCGATTGTAATACAGCATAAACAGCTTACAGAAAAGATTCCTAACAGGATTTGAACAGCTAATTGAGCAAAGGAATATCTTAATCCTCTGCTTTAGAGAAGAAAACACTGATTCAACCAAGCTCCTTTCAGAAAGGATTGATGCTCGAATTCTAAATTAAGGCTTTTCAGAGCATCGATCAGCCAAGCCTTGTCTATTATGAATTTTGGTTTATTCTCACAGTATTCAAGCACTTCTTTGACAAAAGACTTTGTAGTCAAATAATTCCTTGTTGTATAGACTCTCATAAGGATTAACTCGTTTCTCTCAATGTCAACAGCAGAATAAACGTAGTACTTCTTTTTTCTTGCTTTAACAACCGTTTCATCTACTGCTATTAGATTTCTCTGTTTTCTCTCTGCTGAAATAGGTAATTTCTCTTCAAACTTCTTTATCCAGTTCCATATCGCTGTTTTCGAAACTGGATGGAGTTCGGATAGAATTCTCGCAGTCCTTCTTACTGAGGATGTTTGAATGTATGTTGCTATACCAAGTACTTTTATTTCCAGAATATTTTGTTTCTCTCGAAGATTTTCAACTCCTTTACAATTTCCTTCACTTTTAGCATAATAATACATGATTTTAAGTATTTATAGTTTTATCTAATGTGGACATATCCCCATCAAAATGATGGAAAAAATGATAGCCGAAAAACCGGGCTCGGGAGTAGGGTCGTCGAAAATTCTCCCTGCATATGGGCAGAGTAAAATTTGCTGTCGAATATGAACATCATGCAGCGGAAGACATCGCGAATTATATGAAAAAAAATTGTTGGCTGGGGTGATAGAGTCGAGAGGGAGTTGAAAGATTACGAAGCTCTTTGTAGCTCATCATAATTGGGATGCATAATCTTAATATATTTCTTTGATACTCATTATTGTGAGGAGGGAAACTGATGGTGGTAAAGATACTGATAGTTGACGACTCCCAGTTCATGAGAAAACTGCTTAGAAGAATCCTGGAGGGACAAAGCGGATACACTGTAGTTGGAGAAGCTGAAAACGGGGTTGAAGCTGTGCAATTGTTTAAAGAACTTAAGCCTGACGTTGTTATGATGGATATAGTAATGCCAATAAAAGATGGGATTTCGGCAACGGCAGAGATCAAACAGATCAATCCGAAGGCAAAGGTTGTGATGTGCACATCTGTTGGCCAAGAAGAGAAGATGAAACAGGCGATAAAGGCCGGAGCTGATGGTTACATAACGAAGCCTTTCCAAGGGCCAAAAGTTGTTGAGGCCATAAGGGGGGTATTGCAATTATAAGAGTTCTCATTGTTGACGACTCCAAGTTCATGCGAACTATTATTTCGGATATTCTTAACTCTGATCCCGAAATAGAGGTTATTGGCGAGGCTAGCGATGGTATTGAAGCCATAGAAAAGGTAAGGGAACTCAAACCCAACGTCGTAACTATGGATGTTGAAATGCCACGAATGGACGGGCTTACAGCAGTGAGCGAGATAATGAAACTTCCAGATCCGCCAGCAATAGTAATGCTCAGCGCCTTAACGCAAGAAGGGGCTGACGCAACCTTTGAGGCCTTACGGAGAGGAGCCGTCGACTTTCTTCCAAAGCCATCCGGTACGGTTTCCCCAGACTTAAGAAGGGTCGGGTTCGAGCTTATCGAGAAGGTAAAAAATGCAGTCGTAGCAAAGGTTTCTGTTTATAGAAGGATTATAAAGAAACCGACAATCAAAACCGTTACCCCTCTCGGAAAGCTTATAGTAATCGGAGCCTCAACCGGGGGGCCGCCGGTAGTAGAAGAGATAATGTCAAACCTTCCGATCTCTGCCCGCTTTCGAGTTGTAATAGTCCAGCACATGCCAAAGGGTTTTACTGGCAGATTTGCAAAGCGCCTTGACTCAATTTCTGAGTACGAGGTTAGAGAGGCAGCTGACGGTGATAGACTGACTGGAGGTGTAGCATTTGTTGCTCCTGGCGACTATCATCTCGTTCTTGAAAAAGAGAACGGAGATGTTGTTGCTAGGCTTAATAAAAATCACCCGATAAACGGTGTTAGGCCATCTGTTGAGCCTACCCTTATTTCGGCTGCGAGGGTTGATGGGCCAAACACAATTGCCGTTATTCTTACTGGAATGGGTAAAGACGGGCAGGTTGGGGTTCAGTTCGTTAAAAAAGCAGGTGGTAAGGTAATTGCACAAAGTGAGGAATCCTGCGTTGTTTTTGGAATGCCCAAACGAGCAATTGAGACGGGTTGTGTTGACGTTATTGCTGATGTTCCTGATATTGTTAATTCCATACTAAAACTGGCGGGGGCAAAATTATGAACGAGTATCTTGAAGCCTTCGTTGAGGAAAGTAAAAGTCTAATTACAGATTTAAACAACCTACTCCTCGAACTCGAGAAGGAAGGAAATGCAGAAGTAATAAACTCCATTTTCCGAATAGCTCATACTCTAAAGGGTAACAGTGCCGCAATGGGTTTTGATGGCCTTGCGGAATTGGCGCATGCAGTTGAAGACTTACTAGATGGGCTGAGGCAGGGAAAAATTCAGCTCGACAACGACGTGATGGATTTAATTTTCGAAGGTGTTGATTCGATCGAAAGTCTTCTCGAGGAGGTCATGGAATCCGGTCAGCCCCAATCTGACGTAAATGACCTGATAGCAAAAATTAGGGGGGAATTAGAGAAAAGAATTGGAGAAAAGAGAGAAGAAGGAAAGGAAAGAAAAACGCTTGAAGGTCAGGGAATAAGGGTGGAGATAAAGATAGACCCGTCTTCCCAGATGAAGGGAATAGATGCAATGCTCATTCTGAAGAATATCGAAGAAGTTGCCGAAATCGTAGATACTTCGCCGTTAAGAGAAGAGATCGAGGATGGAAAGTTCGATAGTTCGTTCCAGCTTCTCCTTAAGGGAGAAATAGAGAAGATCAAGGAAATTCTACAAAAGCTTCCACAAGTAAAGGAATTCACAGTTGAAGAAAGCACTACAGAAGAAATGGAAAGAACCGAAGAGAGCAAAGAAGTTAAAGAAAGGACAGAAGGGGAGGGAGAGGAGGAGAAAAAAGAGAAGCCAGAGGAGGAAGAAAGAAAGGAAAAGATGGAAAAGCCAAAGAAGGATATCAAAATAAAAACCGAAAGAATCCAGTCAGTGAGAATAAGTGTACAGAAACTGGACGAGTTAATGAACCTCGTTGAAGAGCTTGTTGTGAGAAAGCTAAAGCTTGAGAATTCTCTGCCGGCAGAACTAAGAAGAGGTATAGAAAGAGAATTTTCAGTCTTTGACAGGGTTATCAGCAGATTGCAAGATACGGTCATGGATTTGAGGTTGATTCCACTTAAACATGTCGTTGACCGATTGCCGAGGGTTGTTAGGGACCTTAGCCAGAGCCTCGGAAAAGAAGTTGACTTTGAGATTATAGGCTCGGATGTAACGGTTGACAGAACGGTTCTCGACAAAATTCAGGATCCACTCATTCATCTGCTTAGAAATGCAATAGACCACGGTATTGAGCCACCTGATGAAAGAGAGAAGCTAGGAAAGCCAAGAACAGGAAAAGTGAGACTCGCAGCTGAAAAAATGAAGGATCACGTCATAATAGAAGTCTCAGACGATGGGAAAGGGCTTGACGCAGAGGCGATAAAGAGGAAGGCAATAGAGAGAGGCCTAATAACGCCAGAGAGAGCCCAAGAAATGAGTGATGAGGAAGCTTATAACCTAATTTTCCAGCCCGGATTTAGTACTAAAGAAAAGGTTACGGACATTTCAGGTAGAGGCGTTGGAATGGATATCGTTGTGAATACAGTCCGCTCCCTCGGAGGAAGCGTTGAAGTTAGATCAGAGAAGGGCAAGGGCACAACTGTAAGGATGCGTTTGCCGCTCACGATGGCAATAATGCAAGTTCTGCTTATACGCGTTGGAAAAGAAAAATACGGAGTGCCACTTAAAGACATAATGGAGGTAAAACCAGTCTCAAGATGTGAGATAAGAACTGTTGCCGGTGTTGACAAACTGATTACAAGAGACGGAATAATCCCGGTAATACACCTGTCAAAAGCTCTAGGAGTGCAGTCGAACGGTGGGAAGATGGTAATAATAACCTCCTCATTTGAAAGAACAGTTGCTCTTATCTGCGATGAAGTTCTATCACAGAAAGAGGTTGTTGTTAAGTCTCTTGGAGGAGTTCTAAAGAGTATTCGGGGTATTTCTGGAGTTTCTATACTGGGTGAAGGGGAAGTTGTGCCCATACTTGATGTGAATTCCCTTTAGGAGGGTGGTAATTTGAAGATAGACCTGTATAAGCTGGCAAAAATGAACGAAATAGCAAAAGAGGGTGCACGAAGGGTTGCAGAGAATCTATCAGCCATGCTTGGCATGGATGTAGAGATGAAGATAACAAAGATAGACTTCGTAACACTAAGCGACATACCAGAAGAAATTGGAGACAGTGAAATGGTGGGAGTCTACCTGATGTTCTTCGGAACTCCTTCGGGACATCTCATGGTTCTATTCCCTGTTACGAGTGCGAAGAAAGTCGCCAATTTGCTGCTTGCGGGAATCGGTGAAAATGGTGGCAATGGTGAGAACTGCGATGAGTTCTCAGAACTTGATTTATCTGCAATAGGCGAAATAGGCAATATAATTACCAGTTCGTTCATCGACGGCTGGGCGAATGTGCTAAAAACAGAGATAGATATCTCAACACCGCAGGTTATACACGACATGGGTTCAGCTGTAATAGACCCAATAATCGTCGAACTGTCCAAGGAACACGATCATGCGTTTGTTTTCAACAGCAGTATTACAGCAAAGGATAAAGACATCACGTGTCAGATATACGTATTTCCGGATATGGATAAGCTCGTTGAAGCATTAGAAAAGCTTTGAAGAAACATGGCCGACAGGATTAGAGTGAAGATGGGCGAATATAAAGTGTGCAATAGCGGCAGCGTATTCGTCACTACTGTTGGTTCCTGCATTGCTATCGGCCTCATCGATCCGGTGGCGGGTGTTGGAGGGTTAGCCCATATAATGCTCCCGGAATCCAATGGAAAGAATGATAATGTGGGGAAATACGCAGATACAGCGGTTCCAGCAATGCTAAAAGAAATGGAAAAAAAGAAGGCAAAGAAAGAAAGAATAGTGGCAAAGATCGCTGGAGGAGCTAGAATGTTCAGATTTAATTCAAACAAGATGGATTGCATAGGTGACAGAAACATCGAGGCCGTCAGGAGAATTCTGAAAAAATACGGGATAAAGATAGTCGGAGAGGACGTTGGAAAAAATCATGGAAGAACGGTCGAATTTCATACTTCGGACGGTAAAATGGTCATAAAGAGAGCAAATAGAGTGACTAACGAATTATGATGGATGTCCTTTCCTTTGTAAAGAACGAGCTTGGATTGAACGCCTATAAGGATAGCTACCTTTTAAGGAGAATAAACGCCCGAATGATAAGACGAGGAGTCAAAAACCTGAGCGATTACCTTAAACTCTTGAAGAATGACGAAAAAGAAGTTCTTGCTTTGAAGGATGCTCTTAGCATAAACGTTACAAGTTTCTTTAGGAATCCAGAAGTGTGGCAAAAGCTCAAAGAAATACTCGAACAAGATACAAAACCGCTTAAAGCTTGGAGCGCTGCTTGTGCAGACGGAAGGGAACCGTACTCCCTCGCAATGCTATGCGAGGAGATAGGAAGAGACGTGAAAATAATTGCCACAGATGTAGATGTGGATGCACTGAATACAGCGAGGAAGGGAGTTTACGAGAGCTTTAATGCGGACCTCATGAGGGAGTTATCGTTTATAGGAGACGTGAAAAAGTACGTGGATATAGATGGAAGAAAGTTTAGAATAAAACCCTTGATAAAAAGAAAGGTAATTTTTATTAGACACGATGTAATAAAAAATGCTCCTCCCGGATCGGATTTTGACTTAGTGCTTTGCAGGAATTTTCTAATCTACATAGAACCAAAATTTAAGCCGAAAGTCACGGAAAACCTGTATCTCGCTCTAAAAAAAGATGGAATACTCGTCCTTGGAAAGACTGAAAGCCTGCCTGTGGAAGGGTACTTCGAGCCAGTTGATAGAATCAATAAAATATTCAGGAGGGTCTGATGGAGTTCGAAACTCAGTATAAAATTTTCGTTGTTGCTCTAATTCTTGGGGTTATTTTCTACGTTGCCGGGGATTCCTTGACTTCTGCGATGCTCAACAGTGAAAACTTTCTGTCCTCCTTCTTCATAAAGCTGGGAATAAAAATTGCGATCTTTGTTGTTATTCTGCTCGCATCTCTCTTCCTTCTTGGAATAGGCACCATTCTCGGCCCATACATCCCAAGAATAGCCGACATTCACTTAGTTTACGCACATCTGACGCTTCTTTCATCCTTCGCGGTCTATGGCATTTATTTAACAGCAGATAACTTGTCGATCTATTTCAACGGTTTTAGACTCGTAGAACTTCTACCATTCTTTGTTCCAAAGTACGTATCTATCTTAGGTCTCGAGATTATGACTAGACACTTTCTAATTTTACTTGCGGTACTAATTTCTGCCGTTAAAGATATTATTGATATAATGAGAAAGGAAAGGGCATCAGAAGAAGAAATGGAGGAGGAAGAGAGAGCTGAAGGAGAGGCTGAAGGAGCCATAGAAACTAGGATGGAAACTAAAAAGCCTAGAACCGAGCCAGAATCCTCGGAGGAGGAAGCAGATATGACAGAAAAGGGCGGAATAGAGAAGGTTGAAGAAGCTGGAATCGAAAACACTAAAGAAGGATTTGAAGAAATTAAGGATGAATTCACTGAGTACGAGGAATTCAACCCAGAAGAAATAAAGTTCGACGAATCTAGGGAAGAATAGACTTTTAATCTAAGTTTATAAGGCTACTCTGCCCCAAGAGCTTCACTAGCTAGATTTTTACCTCTCGTCGTCAAAACAACTTCTTTCCTTTTTCTAACCTCTTTCAAGACTCCAAGCTTTATCAACCGGTCATAAATTTCCTCAACCTGATCGACATCAAGACCGAGGAAATTTGGTATCTCAAAGGGAGAAACACCGGTATATAAAGACATTATTATCTGTTTTTCAGTTTCGGATAGCTCTATATCCGCTGCAACCTTGTCAAATCCACCAAATATAAATTGCTGAAGTATATTTAGGATTTCAGTCCTAGCATATATATAAGCCTCCACAGTAAATTCCATGTCATCTTCAATTTCCGAAAACTGTATGTCGAGAACCTTCTTCATCTCTCCGTTCACATCCCTGTCATCCTTTCTAACAAGCTGTATCTTATCAAGGTCTATCTTGATGTACTTGCGTGACTCGGTAACCAGCCGTATCTTGTTTTCTTTAACAGTTATCTGGGCTTTTTCCCATTTTACGTTTCTCTGAACGACTCCTCCCTTAGTAACTGGATACTTAACGAGGACGATCTTTCTGTTCAGCAGGAGTTCTATAAGAGATAACTTAAATTTTTCAAGATCTTCTCTCCTGCTCGAAGTTATAAGACTGACGAGGTTTTCACTCTTTGGACCTCTGTGTTTTATGAGAAGATAAAAAGGTGTGTGAGCTATCTCGGTATTCAAATCTAATCTTCCACCTATATCGACTATCGTTGTGAGGGGGATCTTCTTCTTTCTGTCCTTACCTATCAGCCATATATTGAGGTTGGAAAGAATTAATCTACCAGGAATCCAGGTGGCATCCCTAAATCTCTTCCCATCGGATGCCGCCGGAGATATAAACCTCCCAATGATATCTTCAACTTTTACTTCCTTCATTGCCACAATATATTACTACGAAATAACTCTCTTAAGTTTTTCGGCACGCTCTATCTTGTTCAGGGCCTGAAAGGCCACGCTTCTAACCCTATCGCTTGAGTCTTCGAGGGCAAGGTTTAAAGATTCTTTGGCCCTTTTGTCTCCAATTTCTCCGAGTATCCAGCACACAAGTCTCCTTACTTCTTCGTCGCTGTGTCTTATTAGGTCAAGCAGTGGCTCAACGGCCTTTGATCCCATTTTAACGAGAGATGTTGCTGCAAGTCTTCTCTCTTCTGCCTTACCAAATTCAAGGGCTTTAAGAAGATGCGGAAGTCCCTTTGGATCGCCAAGCTGGCCGAGGAGCCAGATTGCGTTCTTCTTTATTGCCACATTCTCTGTCTTCTCTAACACTTCAACAACAACGTCTGCAACGTCCTTAACTTCTGTTAAGCCTTCGCTTATTCTCCTCCTAACAGCTTCGCTTCTTGCTGGATGTACTCTCGACAGACAGCCCATTAGAGCCTGTATCGCCGCAACCCTCACGTCTCTGACCGGATCGCTCATAGCCTTCAGCAGATGATCTACTGCAGCCTCACCCCCCTTCTCAAGAACAACTGCTGCAAGCTCTCTAACTCTTGGATCAGGATCCTTTAAAGCTCCAGCAACTTCGTCAACCTCATCCGGCGTTATTTCAAGGTCTACTAGAGCTTCAAGAGCTGCTTTTCTGACCTCTACGTTATCGTCCTTAAGCCTAGCAACAAGTGCATCAACCGCAGCAGCATCGCCAAGCATACCCAAAGCCATTGCAGCAGCTCTCCTTACTTCTGGAGCTTCATCCTCCAGAGTCTCAATAAGGTGCGGAAGAGCCCTAGTATCCCCGAGCCTACCGAGTGCGATGGCCGAATTCATTCTTATGGATACATCATCACTCTTCAACGTTTTTATGAGCTTGTCAACAAGAACCCAGCTTGCACCTTTTATTTTTCTCCCTTCTAGTTTTTCTAGGAGCATTCTTAGGGCTTTCTCGTCCGCCCATGCTATCGACTTGGCTGCAGCGTTTCTTACTTCTTCATCCTCGTTTTCATTGATTATTACAGATATCAATTCAGTGTAAGCCCTTTCGCCACCTATATCCCCGAGAATTTCCGCTGCTCTTGCCCTCACAACTTTGCTTTTTGAATTCCTGAGTACTTCGATGAGCGTATCGACATCCTTCTTTTTTTGCAGCTCATAAAGCTTGATCATACCACCTCACCCAGCTTTATCATCGAGCCTATGCCAACGTCCGTTGCAAGAGCCGAAACAGCCGAAATCCAGAGCATCATGACAAAGTGGAAGTACGCGTTTACCTGATGACCTCCATCAACGATCTTTATCATAATAGAGGACAGCATGGAGTGAATAATCAAGAGAAGGGCGATTATGAAGTTAACCTGGGGTAGGTTATACTGCTGTAGAGTAACTATGCTTACAGCTGGTACTCCTTCAGGCCAGTTCGTGTCTATGACTTGCAAAGAATTTGCCATGAGTTCTATAACTTCTACTCCAACGTAAAGAGCAAACGCGAGACTTGCAGTTATACCGTAGAGAACGCCTATGAGCGTAGTAGTGGTCTGATTGCGGTGCATTCTAAGGGCGTTTATTCTTTCGACGTTTTTAGCAATGATATTTCCGATTTTCTCAGGAATTCCGCCCTTAATACGCGCATCCATGTACATCTCACTAAAGCGATGGATGATGAATGTCTCACATTCTCTCATAAACATCTTCCAAGAGTATTCCTGACTTATCCGCATGTTTAGCCTCTTGTAGAGGTTTCTAACCTTCTCTGTAAGCGCACCAAAGTCTTTATATCGGAGAGTTTTCAAAGCATGAGTCGTTGTTGTTTGCTTTGCCGTTTCAGCAGCTCCAAGAGAGCGAATAAAGCTTGGATAGTGCTTGTCTCTTTCTCTCAAAGTTTTCTCAATTTTTCTCGAAACTATACCAGGGATGATCAGCGGTGTTAGAGGCAATATGAGCTGCATAACTAACGGCATAGGTTTGCTTATAAGTGGTAGAGTTGGTGGAATCCTTCCCAAGAACATCAGGGCTACTACAACCGATAGCACAGCTATACCAACCAATGCGACAAAAATGCAGAAATCTATCTTTCTTTCCGATTCCGTCTTTGTTTCAAACCTTGCCCATAGCGGATCGTTTGGAATGCGTGTTTTCATCGCATAGAGGAAGCCTGTTTCAGTTATGGTAAAGATTACGAGTGTTACTGTGAGCATAAATATGGGATCCATGCCAGTTAAAGCCGGTAAAATTGTGGCAAATACCACAGCAAAGGCTATCGAGAGAACCATTGAGAGGAAGAGGTCCTTGAAGATATCAACATCCTTTAGTGAGTTCAGGTACATGGTCTCGAATTCTGTCATTAATACGTCCTGTTCGGCCATGAGAAATTCCTCAACGGGCTGACCAGCATCTATGTTATAGGCAAACCTCTCAAGGAAGTCGCGAAAAATCTTGCTCGGGCAGTGCTTTGCCTGAAACTTACAAGCTTCTGGTAAGCTGAGGCCCCAATCCCTTACAAGTTTCACTATTTTCCCAGCTTGGTTTGCAAGCTCCTCAAATTCCTTTTTTTCTGCTATCTTTTCAAACAAGCCAACTCTGTCGACTTCTGCAGTGGAAAGAACACCAATATGAGTTATAAAGAGGTGCAGGTTTTGGTCTATCTCTATCCTCTTCTTATCGGCAATAACCTTAGGATAGATGAGGGCGAGCAGGATGCCAAATAAAGGGATAAGCATGAGAATAAAAGACATGTTACCCAGCAAGGGGCCGAGAATGAAATAAAATAAAAGACTTGAAATAAAGGAGATAATAACGAGGGGGATTGCAAACTTAACAAAGTAATCCCTCGCGCTTATTCCAATCATTCTGAAGATATCTGCATACTCCATGAAGTTCACCTCAATATATGCTAAACGGCAGGCCTTCGAGTCCATTGAGTCTATAAGACTTGATTAATTCGTTAACTTCAAAGTAGTCGAATATCCTCTCCTGAACCATCCTTTCAAGAACCTTTGCCCTCTCTTCAAGCACGTTGTAAATTTCCCTTCTGTCAGCAAGACCCATCTTCTCAGCTATCTTTTCTTCAAGAATGTACGAGTTTGCAAAGCCCTTGAAGATGATCTTATCATCAACGTAATCGTACTCAAAAACCTCTCTAGTGACGACACCGTTAAACTGCTTGGAATAGCCCTCAATTTCATGGACGCTCGTAACTCTCCTAACTCCCCTACCTTTGATGTAGTTCTGGAAGAGGCCAACGTTACAGTTTCCTATGAAAGCGAGCGGGACATTGATGGGGTCGCTCGACAATCTCTGGACGAGGGATTCAATTGTAGCAGCGTGGAAAGTGAATATCGTTGGGTGTCCAGTCTGCATAGCCTGGAAAGCAATTCTTCCTTCAGGACCTCTGACCTCACCGACTATTATGTAGTTGGGCCTTGAACGCAGTGCTGCCTTCAGCAAGTCGAACATGGTAACTCCTCCCTTCCCCTCTCCTCCCTCCCTCGTAACCATCTGCTGCCATGCGTTGTGCGGAGGTATAACTTCCGGAGTGTCCTCAACCGTGTAGATCTTCGCGTCGTGGTGGATAAACGTCAGAATGGCGTTAAGCGTAGTAGTCTTACCGCTTGCAGTCTCACCGGCTATAATCATGCTCATGTCGTTCTCAAGACAAAGCCAGAGGTACGCAGCTAGCGTTGGAGTTAGAGTACCCCACTTTATGAGTTGGGTTACGGATATCGGCACGTCCTTCGACTTCCTGATGGTAAACGAAGGCCCCCTGTATGAGACGTCGTCGCTGTAAATAAGGTTGAGACGCGAACCGTCTGGCAGCCTTGCATCTATGATCGGGCGCGCATCACTTATGGGCTTCCCAAGGCGTTCGCCAAGGGATTTCAGGTAGCGCTCGTACTCTTCATCGCTATCCCACCTCACATTGGTCCTAACCATTCCAAAGAACTTATGAACGCCGTAGACTATCTGCCTATTTATAACATGCACATCTTCGAAGTACTTGTCTCTCATCAGCGGTTCTATGGGACCCATACCAACGATATCCCTATTCAGCCTGTATCTGAACTTTTCATAGGTTTCTTCGCTAACCTCCACTTTCCTCTCAAACTTGAGAAAGCGGTTTAAAATTGAGCCAATTCCAGACTTTTTTCCCTTCGTGATAATGACAGAATCTTGAAGGGTCTCCTCAATAAGGTCGGTAAACTCCTCTTCAGTAGCTGGAGGCTCCTCCATGACCGACCTCTCGAGAACCAGTTCAAGGACTATCTTATACTTCTTTTTCTCTTCCTCGTTCAGGCGTGGCTCAATTACGTAATACCTAGTTTCTTGCGACCCTTCTCCCCAAACGTGGGCAAACAAAAGATCCCCTATTGGATAAATCACATTGGGTCGGCGATTCTTCTTGTCCTCATCTGTCAGCTCCTCCTTGTAGATTGGATACTTCCCAGTAATTCGCTTAAAACTGATGAGATGGTCCTTTAAGTGGGGATACCTGTAAGCAAGATTCTTGAGTTCCGGTTGAAGTTTTGTGGCCGCCATAACCTACCCAACACAAAACTACAAGCTAACACCCCACTACACTATTGCTCTCGCTTCGATAACTATCCCAATACCACTTCTTACGGAGAAACCAATCTTGTCTCCAACCTGTTCACCCATTCCGGCAAATCTATTTACGTTTATACTCCTCCTAATCTCGTTACCAACTTCAATCATCTCAATCTCTAGGTAAACATCAGCTATTGCTCTGAATGGGCTCAGAACATCCTCACTGAGGTTTGTTGGATCAATAGTGATTATTATAGTCTTACCCTTTCCAATCATGCCCCTGAAGAACGAAATTATTTGTAGGGCTGCACTTCGTCCTTTATCCTGCTTGACGAGCGCATCAAACGTTGCATCGTTTCTTAATATCGCGTCAAAAGTATCAATGATTATTACATCAGCCCTCCACATAACCTTGGCATCCATCATCCTTTTCAGCAGCTCACGCTTGCCCTTGAACTTGCCCAGATCAGCGTGAAGAAAGAGTAACCTCTCACTCAGTAAATGTGTTTCAATCCTCTTATATCCCAAAGAGTGCATCTGAGTAAGAAACTGCCTTATCGTCAGTTCGGTTGAAACAAGCGTTACTCTATATCCTGCCTCGCATAAACCGTAGGCTATGCGCTGCGTTAGGGCACTTTTTCCCGCGCCATACTTACCTTCTATCAGTACTATCGAGCCTTCAGGCAACCCTCCTCCAAGTTTTTCGTTCAGCTGATCCCTATTCTCAAGGTCAATCGAATACACGCCAGCACCTCCAGATTATCTTAATTAGCCATCACTATAATAATAGTTATCATTTAAATTAATAAAGCTTTCTGTCATAATGATGGCTCAGATCTGCGCTAAAAAGCTGTATAAAGTATCTTTAAGGAATTTAACAACTCACAATCAGACTCTAAACCAAAGTTCGTCCCAGGCTGCTCCTCTAACGTAAATCCTAACAACGTGGGAACCTGAACTCAGAGTCACATTTATTCTAAATTCCACAACGTCTCCCGGTTCCCACTGCTGATTTCCTGAAAGAGATGTCATCGTGTAGTTGGTCTGGTAGACACCATCTACGAGCACATCAACGAGCTTTTTGTCAATGGGTATAGTTGAAAGACCGGTATTCTTAACGTATATAACAAGAGGATTTACGCTAACATTTTTTGGATCGTTTATTATTGTTATGTCATCTTTAATGCTTTCAACAAGTACTCTGTTCTTCTGACTCAGGACACTCGTAGTCTCGCTAACGACATTCATCATGACAGCAGCAACAGCGGAGGAAACTGCTAGAGCTGCAACGAATAAAACGACGTGAGAAGCGGACACTGAAGGCATTCTATCCCTCCCAATACGCCGAAACTCCGTTATGAGCCACTATTTTCACCCTCGAAGGCTGATAGGATACACTTACGTTGATCTCCGCTATCTCTCCTGGAAGCCAAAGATCTACGTCTACTCCGTCCACCTTAAAGGACGTGATATTCTGGGTGTATATCTGGCCATCTAATAAAACTTCCATGTCATCCACGAGTATTTCCACACTCCCATCGTTTTTGGCCGTTATCGTGAGCACACCAGCAGCATACGTTACGTTTAGTATAGACATATGGGTGTGCAATTGCTCGTACTCAATTTCTTCCTTCTCCGCCTGAGCGCGCCTAACTATGTCCTGTGTAGCGTTTAGTGTACTAAAGAGTACACTGGCAGAGAGGATCATAGCTACCAGTAGTACAACACTAGCAGCTGATGTCGAGAGCCCCATGGTCGCTCGGCACTACCTCGTTTACTTCCTTTTCGAGCTCTTCTATTTCTCTAATTGCCTTTTCTATGTCCTCAACTTTAATTTCACCACCACTGAGCTTGGAAATAAACACGAGGGATTTTATGTGATCTCTGAGCGTTGGCACGTTGCTCATTACATCATCATTGAACTGCATGTCTCTAAGGGTGTAACCCCTAGAACAGTTTATCAGAAACTCCTTAACCTCTCTGCTTATCCAGCCTATATCAACATAGAAATCGAGAAGTTCTGCCATTCTCTTTATTCCGAAGGTTGTAACGAGATAGTCAAGCCACTTAAGTACAAGTATATCAGATATGTAGTCCCTTCTTAACTTCTTGAGATAGGGGCCAGTAATAACGCTACTCCTCTGCTCCTCATCCTGCCCAACTCGCTCACCAACTTCTTGGATGGATTCGTGCGTCTCTTGCTCTTGAATTTCAGGCATTTCTAACGCTGATATCTCATCCTGTTGAGTTTCAAACTCAGGTTCGGGACTTTGCTGTTCTTGCTCTTGTTCTTGCTGCTGGCTTTGCTGATTTTGTGCTTCGAGTTCTTTCTTGAGCCTCATGAACTTTTCTTCAGGCGATTCTTCACTCTCAGCCGTATTGGATTCTTCTACGGAAGTGGGAGCCGCTACGGGCTCTTCGATTTCTTCTTCATCGATATCTTCAAAGAAGCTCTCGGCGTCCTTTGAAAGTAATTCCTCCGGCACATCTTCCTTGGGTTTGTCTTTATTCAAAGCACTGAACAGACCAAATCCATCCTCATCTCCCATAACTTCAGTAGCAAAGGGGTTTATACCCTCAGTAACCATTTCATAAATTCCCAGGAGCTTTCTTATGTTCTCTTCAATCTCCTCGAGTCTTTTTCCAATTTCCTCGTTTTCGGCTTTTATCGTGTTAAGCTTGGATGAAACTAATCCAACTTCATTTTCTAAATCTTTAAGTCTTGTTTCAAGCTCGGTAATCTTTCCAGCTTGACCGAGTTCATCTTCCTCTTCTTCTAAGCCTCCTACTTCATCAAAACCTCCAAACGCCTCTCCTTCCTCGATTTCTTCTGCTTCCTCTACTGCCTCCTCAAATTCCTCTTCTTCCTTCTTCTTTTTCTTATCTTTCTTCTTCGATTTTTTCTTATCCTCTGATCCTGAGAGCTTCCTGAGTGCACCTTTGAACATCCTACCACCGCATATAGTGATGCTAACAACAATAATAATGATTACAAAGATCTATTTAACCTTTGTGGGCAACTACAATGTCGCTTATCAGCTCAAAATTTTGTATAAAAAATAATTAAATTATTATTATATATTAATCAAGTGTATTTTGCCTTTGAACTCGGGGGTTAGATAGTCCAAGATCGTTCCCTTTGCCTTCAAAATTTCCATATGTTCAACAATATTTGAGAACTCACCACCAGCTATGCCATTGGCGATAATTGCCGCTCCTTCGGCGGATTGTTTAGCTAAACCAAATCCTGTAACGGGCTTAACCTCATATCCAAAATCCGAGGCTAGTTTGCAAAAAGTCCTTAAAAAATTGCGGTCTTTAAACATTCTACCCGAAGCAGCCACAAGATCTGCTTTCACAGCCGTGTCGACAGCTCTAACACCCCTCAAAGTTAACTCGGCAAGCCACTCCATCTTCTCTTCCTCAGAAGCATCGAGTTCAGAAACGCCACCCTTAAACAGAAGGGACTTGGGGAAGTTGCCCAAGAGGTACGCAAGTTCCGCATCCATGCATCCAAGCGAGGAGTACGAGGGAAATCCCGACGTGCCGCCTATTCCGTCAACTATCTTACCCCCTTTCACGGCTATAAAGGCGTTGAATCCAAAGCCAGCTTCCACAAGTACGAAGTTAAGCTTCTCAAGGGGCGTGTCTGAGGAAAACTCGTAAACTGCAAGAACCGTGGAACACAACTTGTCGTAAGTCCCCATATCTATTCTGTTAAGTTTTCTCCATTTCGAAACAGTTGGCAGGTGTATTACCCCGGGAATCGTGTAAATTGGAAGTTCTCTTCTTCTAAGGATGTTCACGACGTTCTTTAGTCCCACAACCGGAGCGTCCCTGGATAAAGTCATGAGAAGTACATCTCTTTCCGTCAACTCCCGGAAAGGTTTAACTGGAAGGCCATAGCCTGAAAGGCCTGCGGCAACATCGGGGTTTATCTCCTCCAACGTCTCAATCAAGCATTGAGGATTCCTTCTCACTTCTTGGGTTGAAAAGGAGAGCTTGCTGGGTTTATCATCTTCCAACCAGAAAACTTCGTAACTCTTCGTTCCAGCATCAATTCCGAGAGATATCATCACCAGAACCCGCCTTTAAGAACTTTCCGAATTGAACAATTCTAGTGTTGTAACCGTTCATCATTTCTCTATTGCTTCTATTATTGCTTCTATTACATCCAAGAAAAAAGGGTGTTTTATAACGTTCCTAAGTATGTTCCTTTCACCAAGCTTTCTCGCTGCTGGTTCGGATAAACCTAAAGCCTGTGCCAAAACTTCATTTTCTGGCATAAAGAAACTTCACGATGTCTCTTTCGGTCAGTATACCCTCCAGTCTTCCATCGCTCACGATAAGAGCTGCTCCGTAATTCGTTTCCACCATTCTCCTTGCCACTTCGCTCATGTCGGCATCTGGCGGAAAGGATAGGGGTTCTCTGTACTCGAGGACTTCCCCGTTAGCAAGCAAAGAGCTGAGGGGCTTCTGAAGTACGTCCTTTACATCTCCCGTAATAAGACTCTTGAACACCTCTCCACTGAAGAATCTAATAAGAGTTGATGACGTTACAAGGCCTACAAGCACGCCATCCTTTATAACGGGTAACCTCCTTATCTTTCTTGATATCATTGTCCTCATAGCTTCCTCTATGCTCGTTTCGGGTTTAACTGTGATTACCCCCCTCGTCATGTACTCAGCTACAGCACCACCCATCCTCTTTTCCGCCAAATATTCTAGATAATCTCTCTCGGTGACTATCCCAACAACTCTGTCATCCTTATCAACAACAGGGCATCCTCCAACGCCCACTTTCAAAATAGTTTCCAAACCATCCTCAATAGAGGACGTAAACTCGATTGAAACTACGTTTCTCTCCATTATTTCTCTGACTTCCTCGTTTACGGCAGCTAGCAGGTTATTACCGTATCTTTCCTCAACTATACGATGTTTACTTCCCCCACCAAAAAAATTTATGATGTCGGTTGCGGTCATAATACCTTCAAGTCTTTTTGTCCCCGGGTCGGCAATAGGCAAACGCCTGAAGCCATATGAAGCCATGGCCTTTACCGCAGCCATTATCGTTGAAGTAGGAGGGATTGTAACGACGTTTGTTGTTGCGAGATTCATTATTGTACCAGGTTTTGGTTTTTTCTTGCTCATCCTCCTGATTTCGTCTCCTCTCTTACCCCCAGCGAATACGTCCCTCCATCTCATCAAAACACCTCAGTGATCGCTGAAAGTCTCAGCGCAATCTTCGCAGAGCTTCATTCCGTTTACTTCCTTTAAATTGTCTGAAAGGCGTCCACACTTCTCGCATTTCCCTGGCAGCTCCTCAACGTTGAAAGGACCAAAAGACCGTTCTCTAATCAGACCGAGGAGTTCTCCAAGATCAAGACTGACGCTGAGAATGTCTGTATCTGTAACAATACCTATCAAATTTCCGCCATCAATAACTGGAAGGCGCCTTATACCCTTCTTAAGCATAATATCGGCAGCTTCCCTAACAGAGGTTACGGGCCTAATAGTGATTATAGGATAGCTCATAATATCTTTCAACATTACTTCCGAGGGGGTTCTATTCTTTGCTACAACTTTTTCAAGAACATCTTTTTCTGTTACTATACCAACGGGTTTGCGGTCTTCCACAACCACAACGCTTCCAACGCCAAACTCAAGCATTTTTTTAGCAGCACTAAGAATCGTTTCGTCCGGCTTGCCTGTACAAACCTCCCTCGTCATTATGTCCTTCACTGGAACATCCGCCTGCATTTCGAACACCAATAGAAGTTCTGCCGAAGGTTTTTAAAGCTTTTTGGCTAGTGTTATTGGTCTTATTCATTATAGGAGATTAATAGTTAACCAGAGAAATTTTGGAAGTGGCGTATGCTATTATTTTTTATTAATATTTTACAAATATGTTTATACCTGTCGCGGCAAAAGTGACGAAAAGCCCAGCAATTACAACTCCCGCAGCAATAAATGCGAAGGATTTTCCAATTTTTAGATCTAGCAAAGTGGCCAGCAAGGCTGCCGTCCACGCTCCAGTCACTGGCAACGGAATGGCAACAAACAGCACAAGGCCAAGATAACCGTATCTATCGATTATGTCTCTCTTTCCCAGGGTTCTTTCCTCGAACCAAAGGAAAGTTCTCGAAGTTATTCCCCAGCGAAGTGCAAGGCTACGTATACGATGAAGAAAAAGCAGGAGAAACGGTACAGGCAGGAGGTTTCCTACAACAGAGAAAACAAAAGCCTCTATAGGCGAATAACCTTTGTACAAGGCGAGGGGAATTGCCCCTCTCAGCTCAGAAATGGGCATAGCAGCTAATAAGATAACATCGAGCATTCCAGCCCCCTCACAAGTCTTAGCATCAGCTCGTTGACGGGTGTGGGAATATTTAGTCGTTTTGCCTTTCTAACTATCTCACCGGTTATTGCCTCTATTTCTGTTCTCCTTCTCCTTTCAACGTCCTGAAGCATGGAAGATTTGTTTTTTGCCGTTTTCAAGATGACCTCTTTTACAGCTCTCACAGCATCAAATTCGTAGCCCATAGCCTCCATAAGCCTCTGCCCTTCCCCAGCTATTTCCTTAGCTATTACCCAAACTTCCTCGATTTCTAAGATTTTCCCATTTTCTATTCTAAGCAAGGCCGTTAGAGGGTTTATTACCGCATTTACCACAGCCTTCTCCCACTTCTTCCTATTCACATCGCTTACAACTTCCACGTTCATGCCGGCTTTTTTGAGTATTTCCGCAACTATTTCTGCTCCTTTGCCCTTCCAATCACCCAAGAAGGTTTCACCTTCGCCAGCGTAGCATATCTTTCCGTAATCGACTACATTGGCAGCATAACTCGTAACCCCGCCAACGACATTCCCTATCCTTTCAGCGAGAATATCCTCGTTTCCGATGCCGTTCTGAACTGTGCAAACTATTTCCGTTTTCCCTTCTAGCTCCTTGGCCGCTATAGCTGTATCGTAGCTCTTCACGGTTACGAAGGTTACGTCAGCTTTACAGGCTTTATTGCGGACATCAACAGGAACAAAATCTTCGATAAGCCCGGTTATCCGAAGTCCTTTCTTTAAAGCTTCGAGCTGCTTACCCCTTGCAATGAAAGTTACGTCATAGCCGGCTTTCTGAATCATGTATCCAAATAGGCACCCTATCGCCCCAGCGCCGAACACTTGAACCCTCATGGAAACAACTCCTCAAGTTTTGCTTCTATCTCCCGATGCGAGAAGGGCAAAAGGGGCATGAAAACAGGCATTCTTCTTTTTTTCAAAACTTCTAGATAATTTGGAATCTCGCTGGCAGTTACTTGGCAAAAAATGGCCGGATAATCCATTTCAAATGCAGAAAGCAGCACATATTCCAGGCTACCCTCCAGTCCAACGACTCCAACGGGGCGATAACATGCATATCCCTCTACGGCCTTTTTAACTTCCCAGCTATCAACATCAACGTCGCATCCCCGCCTAAGGGCGTACCATGCTGCAAGCTTCCCTATTGCCAAAACTCTCTCCTGAGTGCCAACTGGCAAACCGCCGTACCCCCTAAAGACTTCCGTGTATACGTACGCGTATTTCTCCCTCACTTCAATGAAGATCTCCACATCTGGATTATCGAGGTCTACCCTTGCCCTAGTGGCCTCTTTTACCGCATTTCCAGCTATTCTTGCGACATCCATAGATGTAAAGCTGTGTGTTCCCGCTCTCCTTGCCCTGATTGCAAAGCTACCCCTTAAACCTTCTGCTGCTTTAACCGCAAACTTCGCAATCTCGTCAATTTCCGCTTCACATCTCGCAGCAACGCTTGTAGAAACTACACCAAAGACTTTGGCTATCCTTTTTGCCACGTCTTTACTTCCTGGTTTGATGAATATTCTACCCCATTCTCTTTCAATAGTTCCCTCAAGACCCTCGTACTTCATAACCCTCTTTATGTTATCCACAAGCACATTTTCGAATTTTTTTCTCAATCTTCCCTTGAGTCCAAGTTCGCCGTAGCGAACGATTACAACATCCACAGAAAAACGAGTACTCGAAGGTTAATAAAACAAACTGCCAAACTACTCTTCACCATTCCTTAAGTCCTTTAGATTTAGAGTCTTTTCAACGAAAGTGTATCGTTTCCTATCCCTAAAACTTTTTATAATAGCCTCTCCCAACCTCTTGAATTTCGTCTTTTCTTCTTTCAAGCAGAGAGCAAGATTTCCTCTGCTCGATAATGAATTTTATGAAAAAAGTTCGGTACCATGCCAGAAGAGCGTTGTTCAAGTCGTGGACAGATTCCTGGGTTAGGCAGATAAAGCAGAAGGTTGAATTCAAAGTTTCTGGAGGACGTGAGAAGGAGAAATCAGTAATCGTTGATCCCTCTCAGACACCAAGTGGAAAGCTTGCAAAGTTCCACTGGGCTGCCCGCACATGAAAGATTTCGTTCCCGATGGAATCAGCGTTCCTTTGAGTAAGCATGCTTTATAATGAATTGTTGAATAGCTTAAAGTCTGACACCAGAATACGTAAAACCAGCGTTTTACCGGAGTACCTGTGGAGCTACGTGTAGTTCCGCTTTTCTTTTCTTGGGTGGTGGTAAAAGGGCTATGCTACCCCCAGCTATTATGAGGAGCGGGCCCAACCAAACAAAGGATATGAGCGGGACTACGTAGAATTCATAGTAAGCCTTGCTACCATCCCTAGAAACGCCACCCATCGCTATATATAAATCTCTGAAAGGCTGAGGTATTATTTCTACCGAAGAAACAACTCTATCTCTACGCATCAGCTTATAGAATATCAGCTTAGGATGCGCTAAGCCTTGTAATCTCCCATTCTCATAGATTTCAACGTGTGAGACTATCGTAAACTTTTCCTCATCGTCGAAGACATCGAATCCAGCAAGTCTAAGCTCAAAGTCTCCGACCTTTGTAGTTTTTCCATATTCAATCGTGATCGGTTTGTAGCTCTCCTCGTACATCCAAGCACCCATCACACCGATAAAGAGGAATATCATTCCGACGTGAGCAATGTAACCGCCTAACTTTCTTCTGTTTGACAAAATACCCTTCATATCCTGAATGTGATTAAGAAGGGAGAAGAAGAATATTGCAACTCCAAGCGAAGCAATCACGGTTTTGAAAGCAATGTAAACTGCTACTCCTGCCAAAATTCCTGCTAACGCCGAGTTCTTGCTCTTCTCCAGAAACCTTTCCCTTCTGCCAAGCCAGTCGACTGCTGCACAAACGCCGAGGAGTACTATTAAAGCCGTTCCAAGGGGGATTTCCAGGCGGTTGTAGTAGCTTTTGTCCACAGAAACGTTTGGTATAAATAGCGGGGCTAAGGTGCCAAGAAGAACCGTGGCCATCGATAAGAGGAGCACAACGATGTTTCCAAGGACTAGCTTTTCCCTCAAACCTTCAAGATTGCCGTTAAAGTTGTCTCTTCTGTAGGCTGCAGCAATGACTCCTATCAAGGTTGCCATTGTAATCAATCCTAGATACGCATGCGCTTCGGGATTCTGCGCAAACGCGTGAACAGAACTTATGATTCCGCTCCTAGTTATGAATGTTGCGAGGATAACTAGGTTGAAAGTAAGTATTGCAAGGATGTAATTGAGAAGTTTTAAGGCTTTCCTTCTCTCTTCCACGAGTATGCCGTGAATAAGGGCTGAAGCTGTTAACCAAGGCAGAAGGCTTGCGTTTTCTACCGGATCCCAGCCCCAAAAACCGCCCCAGCCGAGGGTTCTGTACGACCACCACGCCCCCAAAAATATGCCGATGCTGAGAAAAACCCAGGAAGTTATCAAGTACTTTCTCGAGCGCCTTATCCAGTCTTCACCAAAGATAGTGCCGGAAACTGCTAAAGCGAAGGGGATCGTCATGCCTGCATAACCAATGAATATTGTCGGCGGGTGGAACGCCATTTCCATAGTTCTGAGGAGGGGATTGAGACCTATCCCATTTGGCGGCTTAAAATCAAAGCGAACAAAGGGATTTGAAGACGTCAGAAGCAGAACATTGAAGAATAGAAGGACGAGGGTTGAAATGGCGAGAGCGAGAGCGACAACCTTATCCCCGTGTTTTCTAACGCTAAAGAACAACGAAACGTTGAATATTGACAGATAACATGCCCAAAGCAGGAGAGAACCCTGTCTACCTGCCCAGAGAGCACTAATAGTGTAAAACGTGGAGAGATGAACATCGGAGAATTCAAAAACGTACTGAACGCTGAAGTCCCTTACGAGGAAGTAGTAGAGAAGGATAAACAGAGCAGCGAAGTAGGAAATCGCTGACACAGCCGTGGTGTATTTTGCAACTTTCCATGCTGTCTTCCGTTTGTCTTCTTTAGCGCACCGAAGAAGGGTAAAAAAAGAGATAATTGAGAAAACTAGAGAAACTACAAGGAAAAAATAACCAACATCCATCATTTCACCTTTCCGGCCACCTTTCCAGAGTAGTTTTCCTCCATAGCAGCGTACTTGCTCGGACACTTTAGCAGAACTTTCTTAGCATGGAAGTAACCGTCGTAGTAATCACCAACCACTACCGCTGGAATGCCCTCCTGATAATTCGAAAGTATGCCCGTATATATTACTTTCATTTTTGCTTTACCGTCGGTCAGCTCAAATATCCTCGTATTGTTTTCTAAATATACGGTTGAATTCGGAACTATCGTCCCGTTAACCTGAACATTCCTCACTTCTCCTTTTTCTAAAACGTAGCTTACTGTAACGTATGGGGAAAGACCACTCTTAAACGAGAATGCCATCGCGATTGCAAAAATGATTATTAGAATGCCAAGTGCAACTTTCAGCTTCTCCATGCTCGTGAGAGTTTTATCATGCTATTTAAGTGTTATCTGATCGGACTTGCATCCGTTGTTGTAGGGCTATCCAACCTTAACCTTTCTGCAACATTCTTCATGAATTCGCATAATTTTCCTCCGTCTTCTTTCCCTCGCCTATATAACGCCACTGTTTCCTGACCGTGGCTTGATTTCCTTTTTTAGGTCTTTCTTACCACCTCTCTTGATATTGAATCAACAGTCTCTCCCTATTCCAGAAGATGAACTACGTGCACAGTTCAAGCTATGCATCCACATACCATGCAAAGAAACTGAAGAAGTAAAAGAAGCGTGGAAGAAAGAGCTACACCAAAAACTCAATAGCTGCTGATATTGGTCAGACAATACATGCAAGTAAGCTCAGAAAGAATCAAGGCGATAGTATGCCATTCCACTGATAAGGAAGACGAAAAACCGGTTACGATATGAACGGGGAAGAGATAGAAAAATAAAAAATAAAATTAAACGAAGGAATTTACCTCCTTCGCATCATGTACATCATGGTTGCCACACCAACTCCAACAACTGCAGACAATACCTCAAACCCGGGCGTCGGTGTCGGAGTAGCAGTTGGCGTTGCTGTCGGCGTTGCTGTTGGTGTTGTTGCTGTTGGAACAGGTGTTGTTGAAGTGGGTGTTACCGCTGACGCTGCCACCGCGAATAAGTGCGGCTTGTGACAGACGGTGCAGTCCTGCGTGAGATAGCTGGCGTGACTCCCGGTTTCTATCTTCAATACCGTATCTTTTGTCTTTGGGTGGCAGTCGCTGCATTCATAGCCTGAGGGAGGAACCTTTTTACCGTGCATAACAAGCAATTCACCGCCGTAATGACATGCATGACTGCAGTTCTCTATTCCTTCTGTGTAGTTAGCGCTACCGTAAGGTGCATTCCCGGCACCGTAATGCTTCT
>Ga0190367_1000411_pt1 | contig 31870 bp, 35 predicted proteins | sample 4872181011_MG_FD_171838 | JGI IMG/M metagenome (GOLD analysis project Ga0190367, IMG submission 171838) | Hydrothermal vent microbial mat bacterial communities from Southern Trench, Guaymas Basin, Mexico - 4872-18-10-11_MG | ecosystem: Environmental > Aquatic > Marine > Hydrothermal vents >...
GTTTTTACCATCTTTTAATGTCTTCATCTTTTTCTGTGGATTGGTTATTCAACATCACCGTGTGTAACCCCACCCATTCCCCGTAGGGCATCCCCCTTCGGGTAACCAATCCATTCACAATCACCCTACGGGGGTTTCTACGGGTTAGGGCAGGGTTACCAAGATTTTAAATGTAGACAGATTTTTAAAACTTTGTCTATATTAAAAGTTCATGAGTTTAGAAGGTATAGTGTTTATTGGTAGAATTTCAAAGTTTTCAAAAGATAGATATCACATTGAAATTCCAAGTAAAGTCGTTGAGAAATACCATAACTTCATTAAATTTCTCGATGAAGGAAAAGAAGAAGTTATAGTAATTGTACTTAGAATACATGGTATAATAAGGTGATTCTATGAGCTATAGAACAATAATATTACCATTCTATGCAACAGATCAAGATTTTGAATTAATAATTAACACATGTAGAATCTTTAAACAAACAGTATGTAATCTCTTGGACAAGATTTTAGAACTTACAAAACCTGAATTCGAATTCTTACAAAGTTTAAAATTGTTTAAAGGTAAATGGTATAAAGTTGTTTACAAGTCTATACCGAATAAATACTATGCTGAGTCTTGTTGTGAATTTGTTTATGAAATTGGTAAATCACTTCTTAAACTAGCACCTTTCTATGCAGAAGATTCTGTTGATAAATATGATTGGTTTTATTCTAAGTTATACGAGGTTGAGTTAGATGATTGGCTTCTTTTTGAATGTAGAGGCGATAAATACCATAAAGGAAATGTTAATATTCGGTTATTAGGCATTAATCAAAAATTTGTAAATGTTGAATTAAATCTTTGGAATGGAAAAACATTTGTTAGGAAAATCTTAAAGGTTTATGTTCCTAAGTCAAGTCTTCATAAATCAATTATTGAACATGTTATTAATTTAGCATTGAGTAATGGACTTGCTTATCAAGCTAGAGTATATGTGCATAACTATGGTAATTCGATAGCTAATTGTTCATTACAAATTGTTGTTCCATACGATATTTACTTAAGTTTTTATAACTGGAAATGGTGTAGACCTTGTTATGACGTTAGGTATGTTCTTGGTTTTGATGTTAATTTTGATAATATTGCATGGTGTTTAATAGATCTTAATGGTAATCCAATTGATTGGGATGTCATAGAATTTCCACATTTAGTAGCTAGAGGATTTAAAAAGAAAAACTTAGGGGAGAAGTAATCAAAGAACTACATAAATTACTTAGTTACATCTACGTCAATTACGGTTATTTTATTGCAAGTGTTGAAGATCTAGAAAAACTTGGTTTTCTAAAGATTGAATGGATATTAAGGGGTATAAGACTTGGAAGTAAGTACAATTACAAAGTCTCTATGTTTAAAGCTAAGTTTACTGAATGGATTATAGAAACATGTGAGAAACATTGTATAAAGTGTATTCCATCTAATCCAAGTGGTGCTACTCATAGTGATGAGCATGATGAAGTTATGAAGATGTTTAGAATGAATAGACATGAAGCAAGTGCATACATTATTGCAAAAAGAGGATTACAACAATACATGAAAAAGATAGCTAAAAATAGTAATTAATAACTACAAGACAACAGGCTCGTTAAGAGAAATTAAGGACATGCTAAGAATTCAATGGAATGTTAATTCATGGATAGATAGAAAGATAGTTATCATTCATAAACTTATAGAAAGCTATATTTCTAGTAGAAAGATCAGTAAGGAAGAATTTATTCATGAAATTAAACGTTTTATTGATAATATTAATGAATTGAGTAATTACGATTTTTGGAAATACTTATTAAAAATGAATATTGTTATTGAAATTGATGTAAGATTTAATAAACTTAGTACTTTACCTGGTGAAGAATGGATAGGTAAGTATAATGCCTTTCAATTACCAATATATTACTGGATATTTAAGACAATGTATGAAGAGAGAAGTATAGAAATTACAAGTAACGATATCTTACAAATAATTAAAAAATCGTACTAATAGATGAAGATTTCAAAAATAATCGCTTAGCATCAAATATAGTAGACATGTCAGTTCTCTAGGATTGAAAGTACCTTTAGAAGCTTCATAATACTTCTAATATGTGTATGTACTAGTACATCATGGTTTAATATTGATGTTCATATTTAGTCTTCTGTAATTGGCTTAGTATTTTCATCAATTTCAATTATAAGTTTCTTGATAGGTTAGTTTAACTAAATTACATCAGCATCTAAAAATTTATTGAAGATGAAGTAATTGCAGTAATAGATAAGGTAATTATATTCTTCAGGAAATTCATGACTTACTAAGAAAACAAGCTAGACCTGAACAATCTTGACTATGTGGTTAATACAAATAAATTTTTCTAGGAGATTAGGTAATGTGATTGAAAAAGTTGTTTATGATGTTGATGTTATTATTGATGTTTTAAATTCTGAAGAGCTAAATGTCTCGCAAATTGAAAAACTTCTTAGATTCTATTCAATACATATTCTTGGATATTACGCACATAAGTTGAGATTGAAAATATTTGATAAATTAGCAAGTTTCATATCTAATATGATTCTTAACTACACGAACGTATGTATTGTTGCCTGTAAATTCTGCGCCTTCTATAGAAGGTTGAATAGTTCTGATGCATATTTCTTATCCATCAATGATGCTATTAAACTTGTTGAGAAAGTTGATAATCAGTATGGTATTAGGCAAGTACTTATTCAAGGAGGTCTTCATCCTGAAATATCTATTGAGTACTTCGAGGAATTGTTTAGGAAGTTGAAAGCAAAACTTCCACACATTGCAATTCATGCACTTAGTCCAATTGAAATTCATTACTTAAGTATTAAAGAGCGTATGAGTTATAGAGAAGTCCTTGAGAGATTGAAAATTGCCGGTATGGATTCTATGCCAGGCGGTGGTGGTGAAATTCTTGTAGACTCTATTAGACAGAAAATATCACCTAAAAAGATAAGTACAGATACTTGGATTAAAATAATGGAAATTTCTCATAAACTTGGAATACCAGGCTCAGCAACCATGATGTATGGTCATGTAGAGAGTATTACTGACAGGGCTGAACATTTAAAGAAAATTCTAGATCTTCAATTTAGAACTAGAGGATTCAACGCCTTCATTGCATGGAATTTTGAGCCAGGAAACACTGAACTTCAAAAGGAGGGAATTGTTAAATATTCGTCAGGGGGCTCAACGTTATTAAAAATAATTGCTACTGCTAGACTAGTTTTTAAACATTACATACCTAATATTCAATCCTCATGGCTCACTAACGGTATTGAACTTGCACAACTATCATTACTACATGGTGCAAATGATTTTGGAGGAACACTTTATGAAGAGCGTGTAATACCTGCAACTGGATTGAAAGTTAAGTTCTTAACTAGAGATCAAATAGTCAATCTTATTCGTAGAGTCAATTTAAAACCAGTTGAGAGAGATAATTACTACAATGTAATTAGGTATTATTAATCAATCTCAATCCAGTACCTAGAAATTTGTTTAAAGAAAGTGCTCGTTTGAAGTTTTCTTTCAAATTCTTCAAAAGTTAGTGGAATTATATCAAAGGATCTATCTTTAGGTAGTAATCTTCTAACAAGAACTACTCTTTCATCAATGTTGAGGCCTTTAAATACTTCTGAAACAATCACTACATCAACATCACTATCAACTAGGTACGTATTCATGGCAAAACTGCCAAAAAGATATACCTTACAGTTAATTCTCTTCTTCAATTCCCTCAAGCTTTCAATAACTTTTTCACGGATCTCTAATAATTTTCTCGATCTCATGTAGAGTCACTTTAGCTATCTCAACCACATTTTTTGCATTATTCTCAGTAATTTCCTGAGATGGGCGTTCAATTCCAGCATTGGGATATCTAGCTTGCGTGTAATACATGGATAATCTTGATAAATCATCCTCATTAACTTCCACATCCACATACTTCTTTAAATCTCTATAAAGCTTAACCAAATCGTTACTTCTAGACAACTCACCAGATACGTGTAGTAGTGCTGCTTTTAGAGCCTTCTCTACTGCTTGCTGTGCTGCAAAGCATGCTCAATTATAGTCTTTAAGTACTTCTAGACTCATGACTGCATGTTTAAGATCTGATTTCGCTTCTTCAAACCAGTTAATTACTTCATCCCTAATAGGCATAAACTTCATCTTAATATGTAGAGTATAGTTTAAAGTTTCTAACTTCTTAGAAATTTATCATGAAGATTGAGCGTATCTTAATTGTTCATCCTCACTTAAACATTAAGGGTGGTTCTGAAAGATTTACAAAAGTACTTTCTGAAGCGTTAATTAAACGTAATATTGAAGTTGCACTAATGACATCTAAGTACGATAAGGAATGGTTCGAAAAGTTAAAAGTTACTTGGTACATACTTAATGAGAATGTTCTTGATAAGAGAAGACATGTTATGGAGTTGACAAGTCATGTTCTTAAAGATTTTAATCCAGATGCCGTAATCATTGCACTTCAAGATCCATACTATGGATATGCTGTTAAGACTATCAAGAGTATTCCTGTAATCATGTACGTACACACACCTATCGATGAAGAGATTAATGAAGAAAATGTTAGACTGTATGAAGATCATTACAGATTTCCTCTAGATACTCCCAAATACTTGAAATATATTGATCGCATATTAGTAAACTCTGACCTCATTCGATTAACAGTTAAGCAATTATGGGATGTTGAGCCTATAGTTATTTATCCATGTATCGATGAGTTCTTCATCAATAACGCTATTGATAATTTTGATGATGATCGTGAAAATGTAATTCTCTATGTTGGTAGATTTGTTCATCTTAAAAGACAAGACTTCCTAATCATCACACTTAATGAAGTTAAGAATAGCATTAAAGATGTTAAGGTAGTTTTTGCAGGTTTTAAAGATCCAAGACACTTACCTTACTATGAGAGAATTCTCAAAATTTCTAAAGAATGTGTAGATGTCAAGATTGTTGAGTCTCCAAGTGATGAAGAGCTGTTAAGACTTTATAGACAAGCTAAACTTTATGTACATGTTAGAGTTAGTGAACATTTTGGTTTATCACCACTTGAGGCAATGCTTCAGGGAGCTTTAACCATAATTAGAGCACCTAGTGGTTTATCAATGGTTATGAAGCATGAGGTTCATGGATATGTGGCGAATTGTGATCTTGAAGTTATTGAGTGGGTAAGATACGTATTATCGAGAAGATTAAGTGAGTTTAGTAAGGTTAGAGAAGGAGCCTACAAGTTAGCTAAACACTTTCATCCAGACATCATGTGTGATAGAATTTTAACCGTAATTGAGAGTTTGAAAGTGTGAGAAAGAAAGGATTGTGAAGTTTTGAAGATGAAGTGTTGACTAGAACGCCCATCATTACGTCTTAGTCTTTCTAGTTCTTACCTATCTCTCTTACCTTCTAAAAACTCAAGTACCCACTTATACGCTACTTCAGCTGGTGCATGTACTGGTGGGTTTTTGAAAGCCCATGCACTTATGCTAATCATAGGTCCACCCACACCTCTATCTAGCGCTATCTTCATAAGTCTAATGACGTCAACCATAATTCCTGCATTGTTCCAAGGATCGTAAACTTCAAGATCGACTCTAATTCTTATTGGTACGTTTGCAAATCCTTCAGCTTCTATAAGCATATGAGCAATCTTCTTACTTTCAAGGAAAGGTATGTAAGCTACAGGTGCTATATAGGCTGGAAATTCTTCACCTTCAGCCATTTTTCTAACAGCTTCTGTTTTTGTTTTTTCTTTCTGACCTTTTCTATACATTAGGTTTACGAAGTCTGGTGTTCCACCGATATTGATCTGATAAGTATCTTTAATTCTTAATCCTCTAATATGTAATAGATGAATTATGGTTTTATGTAGAACAGTTGCACCTATCTGATTTTGTATATCGTCACCTGCAAGTGGAAGTTTCTTTTCTTCAAATTTTCTCTGAATCTCAACATTATTAATAATCACTGCAGGCATAGCGTTAATAAAGGCTGTACCTGCACGAAGTGCTGCTTCAGCATATGCTTCACTTGCCTTTTGAGCACCTGTAGGTAGGAAGTTTATGAGTATATGTACATTTCTGCTATTTAACTCCTTAACCACATCTTCAAGACTACCTTCAACTGTAGGTATGAAGGTGTTTTTAAGTGCATCAGCTACACCGTCAAGTAGTGGTCCTGGCATTACCTTTACTCCAAGTTCTTCAACATCAGTTACTTTTAAGGCATTGTTAGGTTCTGTAAAGATTGCTTTACCTAAATCCTTACCTATCTTTCTCGCATCAACATCAAAAGCAGCTACAAATCTGATATCACTAATACTATATGGACCTACTTTTTTAAAAGCAACACCGACAGGTTCGCTATCACTATGTTTGGTGTAGTAATATACTCCTTGTACAAGGGCTGAAGCACAATTACCAACACCAGCTATAGCAACATTAATTGAGGTTTTCATAATAATTTTAAAGTATATGTCTTGATTTAAGTTTTACTACATAAGGAATTAAATGAGTAAACAATCCTTACCATATTCGAAAGATGTGAACATTATAGATAAGATTACGTCTAGTTAAGGCAAACCATACATTCATAGTCTTTATCACCTCATTAATAGGTGAGTTACACCTGCAGAAAGTATCACCTTAACTTTACCGAGTATGGAGAAGAACTAGTTGAGGATAAAGAACCGCTCTAGATATCATTAACTTCTCTACCAACACTACTTACAATGCCTTTACTAATCACAATTACTACCTCATGTGAAGGTATAGTTTTTAGTGAGAATTAAGATGAGTCTCTGTGCTAGGATTCTTTATCGTTTTTGAAGGAGTTGATGGTGTTGGTAAATCTACAGTAATTAGTAAAGTTAAGAATGAATTAGTAAAGATCGGGTATAGCGTCTACACCACTAGTGAACCATCAACATCACCCATAGGTAATCTTCTTAGGCAACTACTTAGAGAGAGAAATGTTAAGCCTGAACTTTATGCTATTCTCTTCACTGCAGATAGGTACTATCACTACTATTACGAAATTTTACCAGCATTGAAGAGTTATGATTTTGTTCTCTGTGAACGTTATGTAGAGTCAACAATATGCTATCAGACGATTCAAGGTTTATCAACGTCATGGCTTGAAGAGCTGAATAGGCATGTACCTAGACCAGACTTAACGATTATTCTAGACGCATCAATAGATGTTATTAGTGAGAGATTGAGAAGTAGAGAAGATCTTGAAGTTTTTGAGAGAGATATTTCTTTTCTTGAGAGAGTTAGATCTTTAATGTTAAGTAGAGCCAGAGAGAAAAATTATATAATCATCAATACATCACATAGAGATGTCAATGATGTTGTTCAGGAAGTATTAAAACACATACTTACCTACTCCTCTTCACGTTCAGATACATAGTAGTAGTACTCACCAATTTGTCTCTGTACTCTATCAAGTACTGAATCTTTTTTATTAATTCTTGGTCTACCTGTTCTCGGTTCTCTTCTGAAAGTTATGTCTTGAAGTTTAAGAAACATATTCATGCCTTCTCTAACATTCATAGGTGGATATGCAATTCCAAACCTACCAGCTTCTCCAAGAAATGGCATGATGCAGGTACTCATGTAGTCTAGTGATGTTATGTCGTGTTCAATTATTAAAGCTACAGCCTCTTTCTCCTCAATAATTCTCTTAATGAGTGCTGCTATGCGTATTCTCTGCTCAATATCTAGATACGCCATTGGCTCATCGAGTAGGTATATCTCTGCTTCTTTAAGTAAAGTTGATGCAATAACTACACGTTGAAGTTCACCACCACTTAAACTTTCAACTTCTCTATCCATCAATGGTTCAAGAATTAATCCATTTGCAAGCTCATTCCAGTAAATATTTTCTCTATAATTCTTAGAGACTGTTAAGGTTAAGAATTCATGAACAGTTTTTCCAGCATACTTAAGTGCATATTCTCTAACATATTGTGGTTTATAGCTAATTCTTACCTCACCATGAGGAATAACTACACCTTCATCTGGTTCATACTCATTTACTAGAATTTTTGCAAAGGTTGTCTTACCAATACCATTAGGTCCAATAATACCAACAACTTCACCTCTACAGACATACCCCTCCTTAACTTCTAGCCTAAAATCTCCAAGAACTTTCTTTAAACCTGTCCATTCAATAAGTATCTTCTCTCTCTTTACAGTTCTTTCTGGAGGTTTTACTTTGAAATTTATGGCGTAATTTCTAATTAACATGTTTTCCTTACTTAAATATCCCTGCAAATACTCATTAATGCCTTCTCTAGAACCTTTGACGCTAGATACAATACCATAAGCTCCTGGCTTACCGTAAAGTATGACTACAAGATCTGCAAGATAGTCAAGTACTGCTAAATCATGATCAATAATTATGGAGTACTTACCTTTACGTACTGTATCTTTAATTACATGACAAACTCTTAAACGTTCAATTACATCTAGGTGCGTTGTTGGTTCGTCCATTATGTAGACATCAGCATCTTTAAGAATAGCTGCAGCAATGGCTAGTTTTTGAAGCTCACCACCACTTAAATGCTTAACATCTCTCTCCAATATGTGTTTCATATTTAGAAGCTCGGCAACTTTTGAAACCTTATCATAATCATTACCTGAAATCTTCAGTAAAATATCCATCACCTTACCCCTAATGTAGTTTGGAATAATCTCCACATACTGTATCTTATGTACAACTCTCAACTTACCATCATATAACTGTGTGAAGTAGTTTTGAAGTTCAGTACCTCTAAAGTACTTAATAACTTCTTGAGTACTTGCTTGAACATTTCTACAAAAATTCGGTTTTATTTCTCCTGAAAGTATCTTAGCTATTGTTGTTTTTCCAAGAGCATTCTGACCGAGAATTCCAACAACTTTACCTAACTTAAGTATTGGTAATTTAAATAATTTGAAACCTGAAGGTCCATACTGATAAATACATTCCTCACTTAACTCTGTAGGTAAGTTAACTATAGTTATGGCTTTGAAAGGACATTTCTTAACACATATTCCACATGCAGTACAGAGGCTAGTGATTACAGGTCTTTTCAACTCTTCATCCATGTATATAGCCTTCTTACCAGTTCTGACAAGTGGACAGAAACGAACACATTCAGTATTACATTTTCTTGGTTGACATAGATCCTTATCAATGACAGCAATGCGGTACTGACTACTCATTATTAAATCCTCATCAATTTTAAATATTTAAAAACCCTTAACGCAATCGACCATCTATAGTCTGAATTTTTACTTAAATCGTAAAAGTAATATTTAAAAGCAAGAGTAACTGTTCACCGTTGTGCCTAGTGGTAATACTCTCAAAAGAATTATTGCATATTCGATCATATTAACGTCAATACTTGCTGTATGCATAACATTAGCTCTAATTTCAGCAATGTATGTTAAATTTGCACCTCAAGGTGAAGGTGAATACTACTATTACTACTATGTATATTACGCCCCAATTCCACCTCCTAAAGTATCTCCCGCACCTACACCACCCTCAGCAATACCAGAAAAAGTTACCTTAACACCTGTTGAATCAGCTGCAACTTATGCAATATATGATTTAAGTAAGTACATAGCTGTGTACTTTGGACTTAATTATGGAACAATGACAAATATTGAGATTCCCTTCATTAATGGTAAGCTCATACTCTACATACCTAAATACACGATCATTAAAGTTGATGGTGTAGCTGTATCTAGGTTTACTTTAAGAGTTGAAATTATTCCGAGAGAGAAGGCACCCATAACACCAGATGTGACACTTGTATCTGATGTATATTCATTAAAGTCTGAAACTTCAAGTTCAGTCACATTTAGTAAACCTATCAAGATAAGTATTAAGTATGATGAGGAATTGATACCTCCGGGATATAGTGAGAAAGATCTAGTAGTTATGTATTATGATGAAGCTTTAAAGGCTTGGATTCCATTAACTACAACTATAGATACTCGTAAAAATATTGCAACTGCAAGTACTACACATCTAACACTCTTTGCTGTTGGTTTATTTAAAGTTCCAGAAGTCGTTAAGATAGGTAAAGTCACGTTATGGCCAGACTATGTTGAGACCATTTCAGGCGTTGAGACTACAGTATATGCTAAAGTTGTTGATTCAGCAGGCTCACCTATAGCCGACAAAGTTGTTCATCTATATGTTGATAATGTCTATATTATGACTTCCATAACTAATGCTAGCGGCATTGCGGTCTTTAGACTTGTACTTACTGAAACAGGACTTCACTCAGCATATGTTATGACTGATAGTGTTAAGTCAAACATAATTACCATAAATGTTAAAGTTAAGGATCCACCAGAATTAATGGTTGCACAACTATTACTTACAGCAGACAAGACTGTAATTACTCTTGGTGAACGTGTATTACTTACAGTAAAAGCATTAACAAGTGAAGGTTATCCCGTACCTGATGTGCCCATATCGATAGTTATAAATGGTAAGCAGCATGGTCAAGTAGTTACTGATGAAAGAGGAAAAGCAACTTTAGAATTCAAACCTGAAAAAGCAGGTAAGTACAGCATTGCTGCAAGATTTGGAGATCTTGAAAGTTCATTAGAAATTACAGTTAAAACACCACCAGCACCTAGTGCTGGCATACCTATATGGCTAATCATAGTCACAATTAACATTATCATCATTATAGTTGTAGTATTTGTGATAGCACTTATTAGGAGAAGAAGAACGTACACTCAAACTCAGATATGATAGTTTTTAATTCTTAAATTGAAATATTTTATTCACTTTCACGATATAGTAATCCTAAAATCTTCACTACCTCTTAATAACTTATGAAGAATCTAACCCTACTTAAAGGTAGAGACTTACTAACACTTCTTGATTATTCTAGACAGGAAGTAGTATTTATGCTTGAAACTGCTAAATGGTTGAAAGAGATGTACTATTCTGGCAAAAAATACTATCCAATACTTAAGGGTAGATGCGTTATGCTTATTTTTGAAAAACCAAGTACTAGAACTAGAGTTAGTCTTGAAGTTGCTGCTTCACAATTAGGTATGCATGTTATCTATGCGAATCCTCAAGAACTTCAACTTGGTCGTGGTGAAACTCTTGAAGATACTGCAAGAACTTTATCAAGATATGTAGATGTTATCATAGCTAGAGTTTATAGTCATGAGACTCTCGAAAAGCTTGCACAGTACTCTTCAATTCCTGTAATTAACGCACTTAGTGATAAATTTCACCCACTTCAAGCACTTGCAGATGCATTTACACTTTGGGAAATTACTGGAGAGTTAAGTAATGTAGTCCTTGCCTACGTTGGTGATGGTGATAATAATGTTGCACATAGCTTACTAGTAATAGGTTCAATACTTGGTTGGGAAGTTAGAATAGTATCACCAAAACCATATCAACCATGTAGTGAAATTCTTGAAAAAGTTTTGGATAAAGCTAGACAGTCAGGTGCTAAGATAATTATTACTGAAGATTTAAATGAAGGTGTTAAGAATGTTGATGCAATATATACTGATGTATGGGTAAGTATGGGTATGGAAAGTGAAGCAGAAGTTAGAAGAAAAGTGTTGGAAAAGTATAGAATCACGAGTAAGGTTATGGAGCTTGCGGGTAAAAACGCCATCTTTATGCACTGCTTACCTGCACATAGAGGTGAAGAAGTTACTGATGAAGTTATTGATAGTGAAAGAAGTATCGTCTGGCAACAAGCAGAAAATAGACTACATACAGCAAAAGCAGTACTTACACTACTGACACCATAAATGAAGTACAAAATCTATATATAAATAGTTATTTTTCTGTAGGTAAATCTAGCCCCTAATAGAATATTTAAAAACCCATTAAAGAATAAATAACTTGTGTCTAGTCTGCTTGACCTTATACCTAAACTTCCAAGAATGAGTCAATGCTTGAAATCTAAGAAGAAAGTTCTCGTAAGAGTTGACATTAACGTACCTATAGATGTTGAGAAGAAGGTCATTCTTGATGATTTTAGAATCGAAGCACACTCCAAGACTATACAGAAACTTCTAGATAATGATTTAGCCATAGTCATACTCGCTCATCAGGGAAGACCAGGAGGTAAGGAGTTTACTAGCCTTGACATACATGCAAAATACTTATCTAAGTACATAAAAGCTGAAGTAAACTTTATAGATGATGTTATAGGTCCCTGCGCACGAGACGCTATAAAGTCACTAAAGCCAGGAGAAGTACTTCTACTAGATAATGTTAGATTTGTCAGTGAAGAAGTTCTTGAGAAAAGTCCAGAAGCACAAGCAAAGACATTTCTAGTCACTAAACTCGCACCTCTCTTCGATCACTTTATACTTGATGCATTTGCAGCTGCACATAGATCTCAACCTAGCATTGTTGGCTTTCCACTAGTACTTCCAAGCTGTATGGGTATCGTTATGGAGAGTGAGGTAGATGCTATGTATAAGATATTAAGTAGTAGAGAAGGTGAAACTGTACTAATTGCTGGTGGTGCTAAAATTCCTGAAACCATAAAAGCAATTAATGAAATCTTAAAGAAAAACATCGCCCCTAAAGTACTTGTTGGTGGTCTTGTAGGTTCAGTCTTCTCTGCCGTTAAGACTGGATTAAAAGGATGGTTTAAAGAGTTCATTGAAAGTAAAGGATTAACATCACAGGCAGAAATCACTAAAGAATTACTTAACCATTATAGTGATAGAATAGTAACACCTGTGGATTACATTATCGAAATTAATGGTGAGAAGAAGATAGTATCTCCAGAGAACGTTACTCATGAAGTTATGAGTATTGGTCCAGAAACTATTAAGCTCTTTACTGAACATTTAAGAGATGCCAACATTGCCATAATGACAGGACCTGTAAGTTATGTTGAGAGAGAGGAGTACCTTGAAGGTACGGTGAAGATTCTTGAAGCCATGATTACACATGCTAAATACACCGTCATTGGTGGTGGTCACACCATAATGGCAGCTAAAAAGTCAGGACTAGTAGATAAGATTAATCACGTATCTACAGGTGGTAGAGCTTTTCTCTATAGTCTTGCAGGCGAAGAACTTGCAGGACTTAAAGCACTCTTAATGTCTAAAGAGAAGTTCTGGGGTGGTATGTGATGGTCGTTAAGGTAGGAATTTTTGGGTATGGAACAATAGGTAAAAGACTTGCAGATGCTATCAAAGTGTTTAGTGATGAATTTGAAATTGTAGGTATTGTAAAACCAACACCTGACTATGAAGCAGAGATCGCTGTTAGTAAAGGTTATAAACTATACACTTACTCTGAAAAGTTGAAAGATTTTGAAAAATTAGGTATTCCAGTACAGGGTACAGCTGAAGAACTTGTAGATAAGGTGGACATTATACTAGATGCAACGCCTGGAAAGGTTGGTATTGAAATGAAGAAGAAACTTTATGAACCTAAAAATAAGTCAGCCATCTTTCAAGGTGGTGAAAAGGCAGATGTTGCTGAAGTAAGTTTTAATGCTTTAGCTAACTACGACAAAGCTATTGGTAAGAGGTATGTTAGAGTTGTAAGTTGTAATACCACAGCTTTAACTAGACTTATAAGTTCATTCTTACTGCATGGATTAAAAATTAAGAGAGTACGTGCATATCTTGTACGTAGAGGTGCAGATCCTAAAGAACATAAGAGAGGACCTATAAACGATGTTGTTCCTGACCCGTTAACCGTACCTAGTCATCATGGTCCTGACGTTAAGACAGTAATTCCTGAAATTGACATTGTAACCATGGCTGTTGCTGTACCTACAACAATAATGCATCTACATATGGTAAATATTGAACTTCAAGAAAAAGTAACTAGAGAAGATGTTGTTAAAATGTTTGAAGAAACTCCAAGAATTGCACTACTTAGTGGTGCTAAGAGGTTTAACTCACTAGCACAAGTAATTGAATGGGCCAGAGATATGGGTAAACCTAGAGGTGACTTCATGGAAAATGCACTCTTCGAAGACTCCATAACTGTTCTTGACGGTTATGACGTATACTTAACCATGGGTGTTCATCAAGAAAGTATAGTAATTCCTGAAAACATAGATGCTATTAGAGCAATGTTAAACCTAACATCAAAATGGTCATCGATTGAAAAGACAGATAAAGGTTTAGGATTAATAACTAGCGGAAAGAAGTATAGTTTCTAATTAAACTTCCCAACTAATCAGTCTTTAAAGTGTAGATTTTATTTAAAAACTAGATGAACTTTTCTTCACCTCCCTTCCAAAATTCTTCACCATTGTTTGAAGGTGGGTCAGCCCTGCGTTGAGTTCCTCATAACTCAAGCTAGCCCAAGCCTCATCACTTAAAAGACGTCTTTAATTTTTCTTTTAAATTTCTTTTTTCTCACCCTCACTCATACCTGCCTTCTCTAACCATTCATTAATTTCTCTATCGATTTCCTCAATAACCTTACTAACATCAATTCCTGACTCTCTAGCATATTCAAGATACATCTCTCTATACATTCTTAACTGTTCAATTATTTGTTCAGGTTTAATTTTACTTATGATGAGTCCGGCATGTACGAGAACGTAATCGCCTGGTTTTAATTCTGTCTCATCAATACCTATGAGAACTTCCTTAACATTACCACCACCAAAGTCAACTTTAGCAATAATGTCATGAATCTCTATAACTTTTGCAGGAACTGCCCAACACATGTTTAGAGAAACTTGATTCTAGACTTTAAAAACACTAACTAACAATTGATGATTCAGCTGAAAAGAACTTCATCCTCAATCAGTCATCACCTCATCATCACAATAACTTCTTAAAAGATCTTAGAGTTAGAACTTATATTTTCTTTTCTATAAAGTCTACACGAATGTTGAGGAGCATTTACATTCTTTCTTTTTCCATCTTCTCATGTCAAGTAAGTGTAACAGTTATTTTACCTTTAATGAGCTATTGGGCAAGTATTTACGGTGATAGTCTTGATAAATACCTCATCTCAAGCATGATATATTCATCCTTCATGATAGCTACCATTTTAAGTAACATTATTGGTGGTAAGTTATCTGATCTTTACGGTAGACTAATCATTATACATGTAGGTCTACTTCTATACACTATCGGTAATGTGGTATTTGTTTTTGAAAATAATCTTAACCAAGTTATCTTTGCAAGAATAATTCAAGGAGTAGGTGCGGGTTTCTTCATTCCCTCAGCACTAGCCTACATTGCAGAAATTGAAAGCAAGAGCTTAAGAGCTTACGCCATCTTCAATGTTGGTCTAGGTTTAGGTCTCGTGATAGGTCCAATCATTGGTGCTCTCTCAATAATTAGCATTAAGTATCCTTTTCAGGTAGCGCTAATCTTATCATTAGTATCACTAATATTAGCTATAACTCTCATAAGTAATAAATCATATAAAAGTAGCATCAAAGTCAAAGCAGGTATCGACAAGATTTCTTGGAAATTACTAATATACTCATGCATCACGGTCTATGTTGGTACAAGTATTGCTGCAATATTAGGTTCAATATACTCCACCTATATCGGTATTGAACTTAAATATTCAAGAACAATCATTGGTTCTATCTTTTCCATAATGTTCATAACTTACGTAATTTCTCAAGTTTTTATGAGATTTCTAGAGAAAACTATGTTAGAAAAGGTATTGCTCTTCTTCTCAATAGCATGCCCATTAACATTATTGACATTATTTCTCACAAAAAACTTAATCCTCATAGTATTGACAATCTCCATTACAGGTCTTATTCTTGGATTTATAGTTAATCTAAGCATGACTATAGCCTCTATGGCAAGTAGGGAATGTAGAGGTTTAGGTATGAGTATATTCAATATCTTCATGTACTTAGGTATGGCATCAGCACCTCTCATGTTAAGCTTTATGATTAATACTCTAGGAATGAAGTATGCCCTACTTACACATATCATGTTTTTAATAATAATTACACTTGTAATGTATTTCAATAGAAAGTAGATATTTAAAGTCCAATCAATACCTCACCATAACTATTACATTCAACTCTTTTCATTTTCTTAACTTCATTTTTTAATCTATTTGACATGTTATGAGCTTCTCTTAATGGTATTGGTAATGTTGATCTCTTACATAACTTCTCAACAACTGCATATGCATCTTCAAGACTTATTAAATTACCAACACTTACGTATAGTGTCTTACCCATACACTTAATGATCTTGCCAATTACCTCACCTGTCTTAGGATCAATAATGTCATTATTGTGAATATTACCGTATAGTAATGATTTAGCAATACCAATTGTGGGAATTTTCATAACCACACCAAAATGTGAAGCAATGCCTAACCTGTATGGATGTGCTAATCCATGACCATCAATAAGTACAATTTGTGGTCTATGCCTTAACTTTCTAAAAGCTCTAATCATGGGTGTGAGCTCTCTAAACGATAATAGTGTAGGTATGTATGGAAAGAAAATTTTACCAACATAGAAACTATACTCTACAACTCTATCTTCACGTATTGAATAGGTTACTGCACTAGATATTGCTAATTCAACATCATTAATCTTTAAGTAAGCAACGTCAAGACCTGTAACCAAGTCAACATTGTCAATACTTAAGATGCTTATTTTCTGAACTTTATCTGCAAGCAGTTTTTGTATCTTTCTAGCTTTCTTTAAGTCAAACCATTTAGGTACCCTCTTACTCACCCACTCATCAATACTACTCATGTTCTCAATACATTACTTAACTTTCTTATAAAATCTTCAATAACGTTAAGTAAGTACTCAATATCACTCCAAGTATGTTGTGTTGATAAGAGTAAATGTGGCATCTTCTCAGTCATGTATATGATCTTACCGATAATGCAGTATTTATGAAATAATTTGTAGATGAGAAAACTCCACCTACTCTCATAAGCTTCAATAGCGTTTTCAGGTCTCTTATTTGTGAAGTGTATACCAATTATAGAACAGATACCTGTAAAGAACATGTTAATGTTGTATCTACTTGCTAAACTATTCCCCTCTTCAATTACTTTACTAGTCATTTCTTCAAACTTTATGTATGGATTTTCTTCTTCAAGAATATTAATAGTTCTCAATCCTGCAGTAAGTGATATAGGATTCGCTGTAAAGGTTCCTCCATGAAATACTCTTAAAGATTTATCTTGATATTTACATTCATCAATAAGTTCCATAATTTCTCTCTTACCTCCAAAAGCACCTATTGGAAAACCACCACCAATAATTTTACCAAGAACTGTAAGGTCAGGATATACATTGTATAATCTCTGCGCACCACCAAGAGATACTCTAAAACCTGTAATCACCTCATCAAAAATGAGTAGAGCATTGTATTTATCACAATATTCTCTCAATACTTTCAAAAACTCTCTTCTTGCAGGTATTGCACCACCAGCACCAAGTACTGGTTCAACAATTACACAGGCAATATTATCACCATGTATTTGAAACACTTTCTCAACATCACTTATAGAGTTGAAGTTTATAGTTAAGGTATACTTTGTAATTTCTTCAAGAAGACCTGCAGTATCAAGCTTATCAAAGGGTGGTGTAACCTTTACGTGAAGTGCATCATAACTTCCATGCCAACCACCAAGAACCTTAACTATAAATTTTCTCTTAGTATACGCTCTCGCAAGTCTAGTAACGTACATGTTAGCTTCAGTTCCGGAATTTGTAAATCTAATCATTTCAACACTTGGAAGATGTTTCATAATGGTTTTAGCAAACTTAATCTCTAATTCATGACAAAAACCAAAATGAGTACCTCTCTCTAACTGTTCCTTAACAGCATCGATTATAGGTCTTGAGGTATGTCCTAGAATGAGTGCTCCATGTCCAAGCCAATAGTCGGTATATTCATTATCATCAGCATCCCATAATTTACATCCATGAGCTTTACGAACGTATATCGGATAGGGATCAAAATATCTAATGCTGTAAGATACGCCTTGTGGAAAGACTTCGATACCAGTATGGTAAAGCTTTCTTGATTTCTTAGTTGACTCTACATACTTATTGAGAACTTCTTGATAAAAATCTTCTAATTCCTTCTCTAACATAGTATTTAACATTAAGTTATTTCTCTATTAATTCTTTAACTAGATCTGTAGCTACATATTGATTATCTTTAATCAATACATAGCCGAGTCTATTAAGTACTTTCAATAACTGATACTCTCTCTCACTAAGTATTTTATCAACTTCACTGACCTGTACAGGTAACTTCTTAATAATATTTCTAATAACTTTGGGTGTAGTAACTACTTCAAGATTTAAAACATCATCTCTAAGAGTAATCAATTCTCCTTTATTGATTAATCTTCTTAGTAATTCTTTAGCTTTAATATCTTTAGTCTCAAGATATATCATCTTATCGATAACATCTTTAAGACTATATCTTTCCTTATCGCGAGATCTTCTACCAACCCTTAATTCTTCAGTACTGCGTATAATCTTTCTCAAATCCTTAAGATCTTGTCTAATAAGTTCAAGAATACCTTCAATACTTTCAAGTCTTTCAAATATTTGTCTCAATAATTTAAGTACCTCATCATCTCTATCTTTCATTGACTCTTCTTGATAGTATGACTTTAAATTATTTAAAACTTAACCTTTACAGAATGCAAGATCTAGTATTTCCAAGATATGATGGTGAATCAATAACTAACGTACCACATACTATACTTAAACACTTCGGTCTTAATTTTAAAAGACCTCTAAATAGAATTTACCTCTCAAGTGATAGATTAATTTCTATTCTTATAGATGGTGTAGGTTATCGTGATTTTATGAAGATTATCAACACTTTTCATGAGATTGAGTGGTTTAAAGATCATGTCAAGATCATAACCTCCACTTTTCCATCGACAACCTCAACAGCACTTGTAAGTCTCTCTACTGGTCTTGAACCTGGTCTTCATGGCGTTATTGGTTCTGTAATGTATATTAGAGAGATTGGCATGATAGTAAATACTAGAAGTTTAAGTCCCATGATTAGTGAAGATAGAGATTATTTTCAAAAACATGGAGTTAATGTTAGTAAGTTTTTCAAAATAGAAACTACGGTATTTAATGAATTGAGCAGTGTAGGTGTTAGAACTAGAGTTTACCTTCCTAAAGGTCTCTCAGATGGAATATCTAGATTAATCTATAAAGGTGCTGAAGTCCTAGACTATTCAGGAATAAGTGATGCATTAATTAATGCCTTAACTTTTCTTCAAGATCTAGACCAAGGATATGTACATATATACATACCAACACCAGATCAAGTAGCTCATAAGTACGGCGTGGATAGTGATGAGTATGTGAACTGTGTTGGCGACATATTAGTAAGTATCGATAGAATCTTGAAGAAGTATGTTAAGAAATCAATATCAATAATTATCCTCAGTGATCATGGATTAATACCTACAGGTGAGCATGATGTTGTTAAGTTTGAAGATCATGAATACTTAATGAATAGCTTATCAACACCACCCTTTGGTGAGGCTAGAGCATCATTCATAAAAATTGAGAGAGACTATGACGTAGATGAAGTTAAACAATATCTTGAATCAAGATTTAGAGGATTTAAGATTTTAAAGATAAGTGAAATATTTTCATCAAATCTTCTAGGTCAAGTTGATAGTAATGTATGTAGAAGACTTGGAGATTTATTAATACTCTCAACAAGTACTAAATGTTTAGATTACTCATATAGAGGTGAACCTAGAGAAAAAACAATACTGAAAGCGCAACATGGAAGTTTACTATCTAGAGAGATGCTCACACCGTTAGTAATTCTTAACTTCTAATCTAGAAGCTTTTGATCTAATAACATCGATCCAAATGTTATTTCTTAAAAATTCAGGAACATCAAGTTCACTACTCTCAGAATAATCTACATGACTTGAAGTATAGGTGTTTATATTCATATTTGTCAATTTATTCATAACTTCTAGTAGAAGTTTCTTAACCTCATTTAATGTATCTTCAATTCTAATTAACGCTCTTCTTAAGGTTTCAATATCATAAAGAAGTGCTGAATCTACTTTACTGTTAAGATTCTCTGCACTTCTACTATAATTAACGACATTGAATGTGAACGTTATGTTATTAGTAGGACTTATTTTCTCATCTCTCTTTACTTCCTCACGATTTTCAATACTTTTTAGGTAGAGGTTTCTATATTTTGATAATGCCTTATAGACAGTGTTTATCGATATTTTAAGTTTCTCAGCTATCTGTCTAGGTTTTAAACCATGTTCAAAATATAGTCTACCAGCTTCAATTTCCGTCTTTGACAACTTACTCATTAAGTACTTAACGCATATTTAATAGTTTTTACACTTACCCAACCTTACCTAAATGATACTTCAATAATACGTTAATCAATATTCTGAGAAGGCGTGTTGTTTTTATTGAATTTTTAACTCATCTGAACCTCATCTAAATCGTAATTAAGTAGATTTTTCTTCAAGTTCTTAAACATGTAGAAGCTGGTACGATATTTTCTATAACCTAAACTCCTATAGTACTCTCTAACGCCAACACCTGAAATAATGAACATTCTATAAGCATTGAACTCTTCATACGCTATCTTTTCAGCTCTTGAAAGTAATACCCTACCAATACCTCTATGTTGCCACCAATACTCATGCATGACTTCTTCACCTACAGGTACTTGTGGTCCATATACGTGAAGTTCTCTAATAAGTGCTGTTCTTCCATACTTAACTTCAAATCTATGTGCGTAGGGACTTGGTATTCTAAGTCTTAACAGGCCGTACAGATTATCTTCATCATCAATAACTTCAAGAAAAACTTCATGCCCCATAGATGCCTCATAATCAATTCTATTAATTCTTAATCTTCTAGGTTTAATTACGTCACCTTTTTCAAGAATTTTATGACCAATCTCTCTACATCTAATCTCTACACATTTCAATCCTCTTCTTAACATGCGATCAAGAACTACTTGTCTCATATTTCCAATTTTAGGACCATCAACAATCCAGTGTAGTGGTATATCTCTACCAAATCTCATTACACGTACCCATCTAGGTACTATGTTCATGATTTTAGAGAGAAGTTCAATCCACGTCTCCATATCGTAACTTCTATACTCACCTCTTCTCCACATTTCGTAAAGTTCAGTTCCCGGTACTACAAAGGTTGGATATATCTTTAAACAGTCAGGTCTATAGTTAGGATCTTCAAAGACTTGTCTAAACATTTCTAAATCTCTATCAGGATCACTACCTGGAAGTCCAGGCATTAAGTGATAACATACTTTATATGCAGCATCTTTAAGAAGTTGTGTTGATTTTATAACTTCTCTTACTCCGTGACCTCTCTTTACTCTTGTTAAAACATCATCATATATTGACTGTACACCAATTTCAACACGTGTCGCTCCATAACTAAGCATAATGTCTATGTGTTTCTCCATAGCGTAGTCAGGTCTTGTCTCTATAGTTAATGCAACTACTCTTATCCTAGCTTTCTCATTTCTCAACAATTCATAATTAATATCTATCAAATCACTACTAGATTCTTGCCATACAGGATAGTCATTTAGAGCTTTCAAGGCATTAGCAATAAACCAGTACTGATAACTTAATGGTAAGGCAGTGAAAGTTCCACCCATAACTATCAACTCAACTTTAGATACTTCATGATTCATGATTAAGTACTGCTCAACTCTATTAACTACCTGTAGATAGGGATCATAATTTACTTTAGAAGCTCTCAGAGGTACTGGACTATCTGGCATATAGCTCTTTGGCGAACCTATCTCTAAACCACCAGGACAGTATATGCATTTTCCTGGACATGGCATAGGTTTAGTCATTATGGCTATAGGTACAATACCTGAAATAGTACGTACTGGCTTCTTTACATGTCTAAATAATTTCTCCTTAGCTTTAAAGCCTTTAAGGTAAACAATAGATGTCATCACTACTTACTTCAATACATCTAATTGAATATGGAATTAAAAAGATTTTCAACCTTACAGTAAGTTCTTAAGAGGAGTCTTACCTTAAAGAACGTGAAGTATCTTTATATAGAGGTTGCTCTCTAACTATACATGCCATGCCCATACACATTAAGGCTAGAAGGGAAGATATTGCTGAACGTGTAGTTGTTTGTGGAGATCCCGATAGAGTAAAGTTTATCTCTAATTTTCTAGATAATGCTCGTCTCGTCAATAAGAATAGAGGCTTCTACACATATACTGGATATTATAAAGATACTCCAATAACTATAGCTACTCACGGCATTGGAGCACCATCAATAGCTATCGTTCTTGAAGAATTAATAATGCTAGGAGCAAAAATAATTGTAAGAATCGGTACAGCTGGCTCATTAGTCAATTACTTACATAGAGGTGATGTACTTGTACCCAAACTAGCCATACATGACAATTCAAGCGTCATCTTAAAGTACTTAGAAGGAAAAAATGCACCATTAATACCAGACGAAGATCTATATAGAGAGCTGTTAAGTAAAGGTAAAAGTCTAGGACTTAACATAACTAGCGGTGTAGTTATTAGTAATGACGTGTTCTATCTAGAATCAGAAGAATTCGCTAGAAAATGGTCAAGCATAGGTGTTCACGCTGTAGAAATGGAATGTGCAACACTCTTCACTATAGGTCTTATAAGAAAAGTAAAGACAGGAGCAGTACTTGTAATAAGTAACAACTTAGTACTTAATGAAGAGAAAGAAATGTTAGGACTTAAAGAACTACAGGAAGTTTTTACTAAAACATCAATACTAGTACTTGAAGTATTAAGTAGTTTCAAAACCTCATAGCAATATGATCCTCATAGACCGATTTTCAAAAGATAATGTATCAATGATTAACTCATCAATGAGAAGCATATAAATGGTGAAACACATACACACCGACAACTGCTACATCATGAATATGGAGACTAAAGATCTGAAAGATATAATGCATGAAGTTTTTGAGTAGTCTTACCATTAATCTTTTCTGCTAGAGTAAGTGGTTCGAAATATCTTCACAATACATAACATAAACTTCATTATATCACTCCTTCTATTACTCATACTCGAGAGAATAAATGCTGCAAGACAAAGATATTGAGTTCTCATCAGATGCTGTATTAACATATTATAATCTAGTTCAAATACATCTCATCTCTATAAAGCTCTTGACCGCCCTCAAAAGGACTGATTTACAGATCTTTCGGCATACATACTCATAGTATCTCTCATCGTTATGTTCTTATCATACTCTGGACAATTCATAATCGTGAACTTACTCATCAATAAAACATGTATAAACAATTCTCACTTCAACGTATTTACATGTATTGTCGTACAGTAGTGTACTACATAATTCATCATTTAAAAGTAAGAAGAGAAGTAAGTTAGATCTTGTGAAGTATTGAGGAGAATGTGTAGTTCTTAAAATATCAGTGAGGTCCTCATTCATCAAGATTTGTTCAGACCATCCAGCGTTTATCACCATCTATATTATGTATTTAGGTGATTCTTCAAACTTTCCTCCATGATATGTTGATCTTAAAGTTGTCTCTACCTGAAGTGCTTTTTCTTCAAGATCCTTAATGTCAAGTTTCAAATCTACAACCTTTAATAAACTACTTATTAACTTACTACTTGCTCTCCAATCAGTTGCTCCAACTCTTGAAAGTACTGCGTAATCTCTATAAGGTATATGTGCCCATAAACTTAGTGCTTTAATTCCTTCACTATATAGTTTATTAATTATTGGTGTATAGATACTACAAGGTCCTTGATAATCAATAAGACCTAGACCTAAACTTTCAATAATACTTTTAAGAGATTTATCTGTAAGTACTACTGAAACTTTAACTTCTTCACTATAATCAACAAAACTACCTAAGGTATATACTTCCTTAACGTTAAGCTTTCTAGATATTTCAGTTATGGAATCCATAAATCTTTGCCATTTAAGCTGTGGTTCAAAACCTTTAATGAAAATGATATCTCTATCACCATTAAAGGCATGAAATATTTCAAGACTTGGGAATTCAATCTTAAGTATCTCACCACTACGAATACTTGTTACTGGTCTAAGTATTGAATAATTATAAAGATCATCACTACTAAACTCACCAATCTTCTCAGCATTAAACTTCTTAACAAGATAATTAAGACTGCTAGATGTAGCATAAGCAGCATCGGGATAACCAGCAAAACCAATAATCATAATAGCATAAGAACATTGAATCTCCTTAATCCTATACATACATAACATGTCAAGTCAGAACTTTTAAACTTTGAAAAATTAAGGATTAATGTACTAAACATTCATCAATTATTAATACTCGACTAAAGATGCATAGTCACAGATTAAGTACAGTGCTTCTTCGCCTTCTAGACACTTATTCAATACATTCTTAACAATATAGATATTTCTTCATTACTCATAGTTTTATCTCTACACTACTTTCTTCAGCATGATTTTTAACATCCTTTAAGTAATCCATATTTTCTATTCTCCAAGTATTTTAGAGTCTATTAATATTGTTAATGGTTTAAGTTCAAGATCTAGTAATAATTATTAATTTACTTTTCATGGTGTTATTAATGTGTATTCTCCTTCCTCATTTCTTAATACTTTTATCAAATTTTCAATTCTTAATGCATTTAGAATTACCGCCCTGATCTTATACTTCTTAATCAGTTCTAGTATGTAATCATCAGCTATACCTTGTAGACTACTTAACTCATGTACTGATGCTTGTCTTATTAATTTTCCATTAATGATTAATCCATCAATAACTTTCAGTAGTATTGTTAAGTCACTACTTGTTAATATCGCTATCAATATTGCTATGGAATCACTTGTTGCTTTCCATGTTTTTGGAAGAATATCAAGTCTATACATTATCTTAAACGGTAATACTATAGGTATGTATCTTCTTGATAAGTAATTCTCTATTTCTTGAAGATTTTCACAAAGTACTCCCCTACTCAATTTCTCACTAATGTATATAGCGTATATTTCTGTTGCCTTAATAGCCATCCAGTGAGCTATATCATCATTAATGTCTAGTTTTTCTTGAATATTCTTAACAGTATCTGCAAAAATTCCACCGCCTGGCACTATTATGATCTCATTTTCGTAATCATTATCAATTACTTGAAGTACTTGTTCAAGTTGCTTAGAATAATTTAGAAGACTACCACCAATCTTAACTATAACTCTCATTCTATTCCCTTAATCTTCTTAACTCTTCTTATAAGTTCTTTAAGAATGTAGGTGTCCGGATACACGTTTTCAGGAGGATCAACAATTTTTCTCAATCTAAGTGGTATATAGTCAAGCCTATAGACCGTACCTTCACACTCTATTCCAGAAAGTGCTGATGGTATGATTACTTTAGCTATAGTTGATGTTAGTGATGGCTTAGGGTCAATAACAATTACTGGAATTTTCATCATATGTTCTACAGCATCTCTTGGAAAACTAGCTAATGGATCTGCACCAATTACAAGCATTGCATCAACTTCACCTCTACTTAACAAATCTACGGCTGTTGTAACTCCTGGTATATATCTTGGAAAACCTCTAGATAAGTCTATACCGAAAGGTGCACCATATGTCCATAAAGCAACAACATTTGCACCAGTAACATTGAAGTGTCCTCTCATGGCTAGTATAGTTCCTTTAGTTACTTCATTAATGTCATGTACGAGTCTTATAGCTTCAACTACGTTTTGATATTTAGCTCCTGAATGTGTAAGACCTACTCCGAAAAGTACAACACAGTATTTAGATCTCTTAATTGCTTCACCAAGTTCAATAACTTTCTCTCTGTCAATACCTGCTATGCTCCTTTTTTCAATTTCTAAATCTCTAAGCACCATTCTTAAAGCTGTAAGTAGTTCATAATCTCTACCAGGAATTACTTTCCAAACATCGTTGACAGATTTCTCAACAGTGATAGCACCTAATGGACACTGTAATGTACATAAATTACACTCTCTACACTTATCATAGTTAATCTCTATAGTTCTAATTATGAACTTTTTACCTCTCGGTGTAGTTATGACTTTATCAGTCTGTACTAGAGCATCTGGACAATATACTCTACATACTTCACATGTTAAGCATTTTGAATAATCTATTTTAGGTCTTACATATACTTGAGATTCTCTAACATCAATGACTACTACTCTTCTTTCACTTCTATCCTTAATAATCTTACCTTCAGGTTTTATGAATCTTTGTAGAAAATTTACATGAGCATTTCTAGGATTCCAGCCCCAAATAATGACAATGTCAGCATAATGTCTAGTAAAGCCTAGAGTAAAGTCGGGAGTACCTGTCTCTGCTATTGCCATTAACGTTGGTCCATGACATACAGAGGCAGTATTATCATAAACACCACCTAAAATTTCTGTAAGTTCAAGACCTAAATCGATAGCTTCACATGTAGTGCATGACCAACCATAGAGTAGTGGATATTTAGCATTAGCTAAAATTTCTGCAGCCACATCGAGAGCTTCCTCAAGAGTAACGATTCTATACCTACCATTCTCGTAGATCATTGGTTTAAGTACTCTATCTCTATGATAGTTGAGAAATTTAGCTCTAGCAATAGCACATGCATTCTCTACATCAATAATTCTCTCACCTTGAATCTTAACTACTAAGTTATCGCAGAGAAGTGCACAGAAAGGACAAGTAACATCTTTAACAACTCTATACTCACCATCACTTAACCTTCTCTCACCAACACCAGGAAGTTCTACATGTTTAATAACGTTTAACTTTGCTTTACCTAAACTCTTTCTAATCCTTACTTTAAATCCTTTATATGTTGGTGTTGATGAACCTGAAGTTTCAGAATTAGTTAAATAATTAACTACTGGTCCATAAGGCATAAATGCTACACCTTCACGAAGAGTTGAATCTATCTTAACAATAGCTATTACTGATCTATCATTACGAGAAATTTCAACTTCATCACCATCACGTAAATTTAACTTTTCAGCATCTTGAGAATTTAGGTAAATTATGGATATAGTGTTGAGGTAATCAATACTTAACTTACCCATACTCTCCATAGCAATACCTTGCTCAATAGTCCTACCAGTAACTAAGGTAACCTCAATACTCACAATACATTATGAACATGTAAGTTTTATAAAGTATCTCAACCTTTAGAAGTTACAAAAACATAACAATTCATAGACAGATAGGTTTATCAGCCATAACGTGTCTAGTGAAGCTGAGTAAAGTGCTTTGTGATTTTGTCGAGATTGAGGTTAAGAAGCTTCTAGACTATCTTGACAGTATAGATATTGAATATTCACCACAGACTGATTTAGAGTTGGTGAAGAATATTCAAAAAATCGCATCAATATTAATTAAAGTATTGAGAGCTCTAGATTCTGATCTAAAAGTTAGAGTATTTCTATGTAATAACTATCCAATAATTATTCAGATCTAGATAATTGTTTAAGAAGATTAACGTAAATTCTTCTCGATCTCCTAACACACCTTAACCTTCTCAGCACAACCTTAACTTCAAAATTAGTTATGCTATTTAACTTAAGATCTTCAATTAATTTTTGAAGTCTTTCTTCTTCAATTCTTAACCTCTCAATAATACTTCTAATCCTTAAAATTTCAAATTTTAAATAATCATTTACATCATTTTCTATCTTTAAACCTAACATACGTTCAACAGCTTCAATTCTCTCACGATCATTACTTTTCATATTTTTAATTATCTTTTCACAATCAATTCCACCTAAATACTTACCGTAAAGCTTAGCTATGTAGTTAATCTCCATAATCATAACCAAAAATTCTCTTTAAAATTCTATAGCCAAGATATTCATCATTAATTACTTCAAATTCTTTCTTAACGATTTTTAAATCACTATCAACATCATGTACATCACGTACTACAGTCTCTACATCACTCTTTACTTCTTTAAATCTATAAGTATTAGAACTTCTAGTTAAGGAAATTCTAAGTAATTTAACTATGAGTTTCAAATCCTCATAGCTCAACTCTCCATTAATGAATAATCTTAAGGCTTTATTTAGAATCTTCCTCTTATCAATATCGCTATACCTGATAAGTTCATTAATGTTCTTGAGTTCTCTCTCTAGTTTATACATTACGAAGTTACTATGTATGGTTTGGGTAATTTATATTGTGTTTAATTTAACTGTAGTAGTGTCTTTTTGAACTTTCACCCTACACTCTCATATCTTTCTAGATCTTAAAAATTCTCTAAAAAGGTCTGTCTTACCCATATATTCATCTTCTGACGATCCATTCCAATTATTTAGAAATTCTTGAAATTCATTCCATAACTTCTCATGTGCTTTATCGTACTTGCTTTTAAGTCTTACATGTTTTAAAAGGGCTGTAGAGTTGCTGTAATCTTTACCACATACAGGACATTTAACCATAACTGTTCTATTTAGAAGAGTTTTAGGTGGTTATTTAACTTACTCTCATACTGTATACAAGGCACAGTAATACATGGTTGAAATGGATTTATAGTTTCAAGAATGTTATGGTTGTTTCGAGTCTATTTCGTAAATTTATTAAGTTTTTCGATGAGGTTTAATACAGTTTAGTAAGCTATAAATACTACTTTATAGAGAAAAAATTATGGCACTTACTCCAACTTATAAGGTTAAGTGTCCACTTGATGGTGAAGATGTAGAATTTTCATTAACTATTGATGATGTTAGAGCTATTGTTGAATCTCCAAGTGGAGTCTATGATAAGAGAATTAAGCATGGTAATCACTACATCATTGTAACTATTGGTCAAGACTTCACTATCAGAGATGTCAAGGTAGATACTAGACTACCAATAATTGAGAGAAGAAAAGAAGTTGAAGAATTAGACTTAACTGAATATGAACTTGATCCTAAAGCTGAAAAATTACTACCACCACAAGATCTTGAAAAGATAAGAGCAGCCTTAAGACAAGGTTCAGTAACTCCAGATATTGTAGATCTTGTCTATACATTAATTGAGTCAGGACTTTTAAGAAAGAGGGTTAAGTCATGATTGATCCTATAAAGTTTAAACTTAGAAGTCTTTTTGGAAGTGCTCCTGAACGTGATTTTGAACGTAAAGTTGGTGGTTCACTTAGAAAGATCGCACATGCCATGAAGAACTTCGACAAGTACTACCTTCCTAAATGGGTAGAAAAACTTAACCTAAGACCACTTCTTGAAAAAGGTTCAACTCTTGATGAAATATTAAGACACTACAATACCGATAGGTACTTACCTTTCAGAGCTCTATTAACGGCATTAAGTATTAATGATTTTGTTAAAGTTAAGGGAGATAGATACTATCTAAATCCAAGTTATGACAAGATGATTGTACATACACTTGAAGTCCCTGAATTTCTTGAAGATTTAAAGGGAATACTAGATACAATAACTGAAAATTTCGATACCTTCATAATTAGAGGTATGAGTGATGATGTTAGATCACTTCTATACAGTTACTTACAGAGAACTAATATTCATAGAAGTATTATTGACTATATAATTAGGAGATGGGATGTTACTAGATTTAAGAGAATTCTAGATGTTGGTTCAGGTATCGGATTCACAACTTTCAGCATACTTGAACACTATCCAAATGTTGAGATGATTCTCGGATTTGACGTCTATGAACCAGCAGTAAATATTGCTAGAAGAGTTTTAGAAAGTAGATACAAATGGGCACTTGATAAGGTAAGCTTTGTAGTATCTACACTTGAAGATTTAGTACCAGAATATAGAGACTTCTTCGATGCAGCTTTCGCCATGCTAATACTACCTAGAGTTGAAGATCCAGTATCATTTTTAAGAAACTTAAGATTAGTACTTAGACCAGGAGGTAGTCTCTTCATCGTAAATCCAGTCAGAGGTGGTGGCTCTATGAAACTTATGCCCTGTGTAATTAACGTATTAACAGTACTTCTTGGAGCAAAATCACTTCCACCAGCAAGTGATCAATTAGAATCTTACTTAACAAGTGCAGGATTTGATAAAAGAAGCTCAATGAAGCTAGTAGTATATATGGGCGAATGGGTAAGAAAATCTTAGAAATTCAAGACTAACCCTGCCTACATTGAGAGAATTGAATACTTAAGATAACGTTACAGACAATATCAACCACCCCATAATTCATAATTTAAAATTGAAAGATCATGTGAATATGCGCGAAATTAACTTAAAGTTAAAATTAGTAAGAAATTGAAAAGAATTGATAACCTACCAGCACTTGCAAGTCTTAGAAGAAGTGTATACAATAGTATGGACTCATGATCAATAACCTTAAGATAAGACTTAATAGTATTGTACTGTTCTTCACGAAAAGGTAATCTAGATGGAATCCAATCATGCATAAGTGCACGAACATTTCTAAACATAGAAACTCTTTCAAGTAGAAAATTAAGAAAATAAAGAAATAAGAAAGAAATATGTAAAATAACTTAGATAATATTTCTACATCAAATCTTGATTGTAGTTGTGATGTAATATTTCACTATGCTCTATGAATAAGATTTACATGTAATATAGGTACGACATGTTCATACCCCTTCCTCTCCCTTTTCCAGTTGTATCTGTAAATCTACGTATGATTTATAAGCATGATTTATAAAGGGGAAGTATATAGGTTGTATTCATGATCATAGTTATTAACACTTAATTTAATACTTAATTATTTACTCAAAAACTCAATAATTAAGTGTTCCAATTTATGAACATTATTTACGTTAGTTAACGTAAATTATTTCTTATCCTTAAATATTCAATTCCTTATAGAAAATACTTTTTCTAGTTAAAAATAAATGATAAATACTGTATATCTTATGGAATCTGAATGTACAGGTTTGCAACATATCATTTAACATTCCCAACACTCTATTACGCAAATTTTTAGTAATTGAATTTCTGTGCAGTTGCTAGTATAGTGAATTCTGTTACAACTGGAAAGGGGGTTATTCATTAGTTATTACTTTAATGTTCATGAGAGTATTACCAGTTGTATTCCTCAGGATAGGAATAATCATGATGAGTTATGTTCGAAAGAGAAGCCTGTATTGATTAATCATTACATAATTACATTTAAGTACATATCTACATTCTATTTTACTTAATGGTTCTTGAATGTTATGTACTTATATTGATTTGTATTGTATTGATTTATGTGTTTTGTAGTAATTATTGATCAATCTGTTAAGAAATATTTTGGTATTTTGATTGTTAGAAAAGTTGTTTTGAGTAGAATTGCAAAATTTAAAAATGAGTTTAGACATTTCAAGAAATACCATCGTCATATCAAGAAACCTGATATTTTCATTAAATTCTTCAATAAGAAATTGAATAGATTTAGAAGTGAGAATTTGATTGAACTTTTAATAACTGTAAGTTCTTTAGATAGACTTGTTGAAGTAGTTATTGAATATTCTAAACAATATTCAAAACCTTGTAATGAATGTATTATAGATCCCAGTATATGTGATGATGTTAAGAAAATAATAATTGAGTATAGATTATGTGAAAGTATGGATAAGATTATTTGTCAAGAAAAGAATATTAAGATTAGTAAAGGTACTGCTTGGTACGTAGTATTAAATATATGTGATAATGCCGTAAATGCACATAGATTAACAATCCAAGACGAAATTTATAGATGGATTTGACTTTAAGGTAAAGAATAAATAAGTTAGAAAAATTCTAGATACACCCCAAAATTTAGAGATAGGTCCCGGAGGCGAGCCGTCCCTTGTGGGAAACAGCCCCTAGGGACGGGATGAC
>Ga0190367_1000412_pt1 | contig 31773 bp, 42 predicted proteins | sample 4872181011_MG_FD_171838 | JGI IMG/M metagenome (GOLD analysis project Ga0190367, IMG submission 171838) | Hydrothermal vent microbial mat bacterial communities from Southern Trench, Guaymas Basin, Mexico - 4872-18-10-11_MG | ecosystem: Environmental > Aquatic > Marine > Hydrothermal vents >...
ATTAATGACACATGCTATAATCTCTTCTGTAGCAAATGTGGTTTTGATCCTGCAGCAAATAAATATGTTTGCAATGATACCGGTACTGTGCCAAATCCTTGTCAAAACATAACAAAATGCAACTGTAGATGCTGATAATATTCGTTTTGCTTGTTAGAGATACCAAAAGCATCAACCAAGCAAAATGGGAGGGCTGGGATTCGAACCCAGGTCGGCGGCTCCCGAAGCCGCCATGCTACCACTACACCACCCTCCCCTTAAATAGCTAAATAATTTTAAAAATTATTATGGATTCCCTCTTCCACTTTATCTTTTCAATTATTGCAGGAATGGCTTTAGACATAGATAGGAAGTACGGGTTAAAAACCTTAATCATTTTTGCTTTGATAGCAACTCTAATTGATGTGGATCATATCTGTATAGTTAATGGTAAAATAAGTCTTTGTGACAGAGGTATTTTTCATTCGATACTTTTCGCGGTTTTCCTACCATTTCTTCTGTTTTTATTATTTTACGCTTACGAAAAACCAAAAGGAAAAATAAGAAATCAAACACTTGCTCTTTTACTGATGATTCTCCTAACTGGACACTTAATTTGCGATATGCTTAGCGGAGAGAAAGTTAGATTATTTTATCCAATCACAGAGAGAGAATTTTCTATTCCAACATACAGAATAGCTGTGGAAGGAAAATATCTGGTAAATACTCCAGGTATAGCGTTGCTAATCTACTTTTTAGTTCTATTTTTGACAAAATTCATAGAGGACTTTATTTATTTCTTTGAGAGACAACATCTCAAGATAAAGGAAGCATTTAGGAAAAGTTTAAAGGAGGGGATTTTTGGAGAGGAAGGTTAGAATAGCTTATGGATTTGTAACTTTATCCATCTCAAATTTATGCTTTTAATTTGGAGTATAGAAAAGTGAGCTACCTCATCACTCGTAAGGGGACTTCCTGCTTCACAGAGAGAGCTTACCACAGCCGGCTCTTTCAGCCTTACTGTGGCAGAGGTTCTCTCTCCAAAGCTATCAGGCTGCTCATTCCTCATCAATATTGCTTTGATATTTATACCAATAGTATATAATTTTCGGCTTTCATCCTCTCCCTTTCAGAAGGACTTCCTGACAATAGAGTTAAAAGCTAATTTAAAAAAACTTTTTAATTTTCAATCTCATTTATATATATGCTTTGGACAGACAAATATAAGCCAAAGAGACTTGAGGATATTGTTGGTCAAGAACAAGGGATTTCTAAGATTAGGATTTTTATGAATGAGTGGCAAAGGGGTAAGCCAAGATACAAAGCCTTATTAATTTATGGCCCCCCAGGCGTCGGAAAAACCGCAAGCATATATGCCTTAGCGAATGAGACCAATGCAGAGCTAATAGAGATGAATGCCAGCGATTTCAGGAATGCGCATAAAGTTAAAGAGGTTTTGGGACATGCATCCGTGCAGATGAGCTTATTTGGCAAAAACAAGATAATTCTTGTAGATGAAGTTGACGGAATTCACGGAAAGGAAGACAAAGGGGGGTTAGCGGCAGTTATCAAAGTAATTTACGAATCAAAATTTCCCGTTTTTTTGACTGCTAACAATCCCTGGGCTCAAAACCTAAAACCTTTGAGAAATATTTGCCAGTTTGTTGAATTTAGGAAAGTTAACGCAAGAGCGATTGTCTCTTTGCTTGAAAGAATATGCAGAAGAGAAGGTATTACATATGATAGGAAAGCATTATCAGCAATAGCCCAACGAAACAATGGTGATGTTAGGGCATGCATACTGGATTTGCAAGCCATAGCCGAGCACAGCAGGCGCGTAACTCTTGAGGATGTTAAAGATTTGGCAAACAGAAATAGAGAGCAAAGCATTTTTGATACCCTCAAGATTATTTTCAAAACCAAGAGTGTGATGGCTGCAATTTTAGCGGTCGCAAATGCTGACAGAGATCCCGATGAGCTAATGCTTTGGATTGAAGAAAACATTGCAAATGAATATGAAAAAATGGATGAAGTAGCTAAAGCTTATAATGCTATTTCAAGAGCAGATGTTTTTTATGGGAGGGTGAGAAACCAATTCTGGCGTTTAAAAGCTTATGGAAACGAATTAATGAGCGCTGGTGTTGCCTTAGCAAAGCATGAAATGTACAGAAAGTTTACAAAATACAGACCGCCTGCTCTGCTTAAGAAAATGGCTCAAACCAAAGAAGAAAGAGAGGTTCTAAGGAAGGTTTTGGAGAAGTTTGCAAAAAATTTGCATGCGTCTAAAAATGAGGTAAGAAGGGAATATTTACCATTGATTAAAATGATATTTGCAAAAAATTTGGAAAAGGCTGTGGAGATTTCTAGGTATTTAAGACTTAGCAAGGAGGAAGTTGAAATACTATGCGAAAACAAGGAAATTGCAGAAAGGATATATGCAAGAGCTAAAGCTTGAACCAAAAAATAGGGTAATTTTAGCATTAGATGTTAGTAATTTGGATAAAGCTATTAGTATCGCTAAACAAGTAAGCAAATATGTTGATGGGATAAAAATAGGATATCCCCTATTGCTAAGACACTCTGCATCATGTATTTCAAAAATAAAGGCGGAAGTAGGTAAGCCAATAATAATTGATATAAAGCTTGCAGACATACCCTATATTAACAAAGAAGTTGCAAGAATACTCAAGAAAAGCGGCGCAGATTATTTAATTATGCACGCATTTGTTGGTAGTATAGCGATAGAATCAGCCATTGAGGTTTTTGGGAGAAAAAACATTATTCTTGTAGTGGCAATGACACATGAGGGTGCTAGCTATTTGATTAATAGGAAAAGTAATAGAATAAGAGCTATAAGACTCGCAAGAAACTTGAACGTTTTTGGGATTGTTGCGCCTGCAATATATAAAAATATAGTAAGGTTTGCGAGAAAAGACTTTGATAGATGGCATAAAAAAATTTATATTCTCAGCCCTGGTATAGGAGCACAAGGTGCTTTGCCAGGTTCAGCAATTCAAAACGGTGCAGATTTTGAAATTGTTGGTAGGGCAATTTACAATGCAAAGGATCCCGCAAAGACTGCTAAGGGGATAAGGAATAAAATAAGGGAAATCTCAGAAAGTCTGTGATATTTAAAATTTTTTAATCTTAAATCGGTATGCCAAAGTAAGCGCTCATCATACCAAAGCTTTAACACCCAACCAAGCTATCCCTAAGCCAACAATTGCCATTATGAGCAGATAGAGAAAGTTTATCACAATGAATGGGAATCCTTTAAACAGTGTCATCAAAATATTCAGGGGAAAGGGTAATTCTTTATAAGCTTTTTCCAGAAGATTTTCTGTCATGTTTGTTACTGTTGGCATTGTTTCGTTAGTGATATTTTTAACCTTCTCACTATACTGCGTATAATTGGCGAAACCTTCAATTATTTCTTCAGGACTTACAATTAAGCTTTTTGCAGTATAATAAGTGTACAGAAGCAAGGAAATCCCTAGGATGATTAAAGGTATACCAATAGCTCCTCTTATTACGCTTAATATCATTCCCTTAACCTCCTCACCATTTTTATAGCAGCTTCAACGGCACGCTTAGCGTATTCATCAATTCTTTCCATAGCTTGCAATCTCGTCATTCCAGGCCCTGATATACCCAAAGCTACAGGCTTATCGTATTCTATTGCAAGATCTACAATTTTTCTTGCTACATGCTGAGCAACGATTTCATCATGCTGAGTCTCCCCCTCGATTATTGCTCCTAGCGTCACAACCGCATCAACATCTTTGCGTTTCAACAATTTTTTAATAGCTAATGGCATATCAAAAGCGCCAGGAACTTTTATCGTAGCAACAACTTCCGCACCAAGAAATTTAGCATGTTCCTTAGCCCTTTCATACATCAAATAGGTTACATCATAGTTAAACTCCGAAACCACAAAGCCTATTTTTATCTTCATTCTAAATTATAGTTGTTTCTTAGGTTATAAATTAATATACTAAAGGCCCTGCATCCTCATACCCTTGCCTTTTTCCTTTGCCAGCATCCTTAACCAAGTCCTCCTTCCTAAATAATAATCTATAGGCGTTTATTGCATGCTTTCTTGCCCTATCCTCAGCAATTTTAAGTAGCGTTTTCTTATCCTTAGCCTCATTCTCATAAACAAAAACCTCAATCACATGCTTATTTGTTAGCAATTGCGTAAGTATCAAGCCAAGGCTTGCTTCATGAGCGCAAATTTTATCAATTTCGCTTCTACCTGGCATGCCAAACGCTAAGACAAGCTCACATCCCTGTTCCTCAATTAATTTTTTTGCAGCAACTGGTAAATCTTTTATGCCTGGTACAGTATATCGAACAATCTCAATATTAGCAGCACGCCTCTTAAGTTCGTCAATTGCAAACTTTGCCAGGTCAATTCTTGCAAATGTTGTGTCAGCAATGCCTATTTTTATTTTCATATTGTTCTATCAAAGAAAGGATTTTTCATGCTGCTCCACGAAATTGCTACACCAATAACAATGCTAGACTCTACTAATTTAAGCTTCCTTGCAGCCTCACCTATAGAATACATAACTCTGTTATCTAAGTTAAGTAAGCTTGCCATTTTTACTACTGAGCCAATAGCTATGCCAAGATCAATAATTTTAAAGATGCAGGGAAAATCCCTCGCTTTGCACTCCTCGCAAGTGTTGAAAACATATCCGCAATTTAGCTTAACGTCAACACCATCGTTTATACCAAGCAAAATTATTGCATCTGCTTTCTTCAAGCACTTCGCATCCCTCAGGAAAAATTTGTATTTTTCTCTCCCAATTTCCTCCATTTTTTGGCAAATTTTCTTAATTGTTTCCTTTTTGTAAATTACTTTGACAAGAATCGTTTCTAAGCCCTTAGTTTTTGGTGCTGTTGTTGCAGCAACCTTAAGCAAATCTAAAATTTCTTGCATCTTAATGTATTTTAATAAGTATTTGGTTATTAATCTTTCTTGTTTCTATGTAGTGTGTATCATAAGCAGAATGCGCTACCCCACTTATTGTGGCATCTATTGCTAACTTAATGCAATGCTGCTTGTTTATTGAACGGATGCAAAGATTTTTGGAAGTATTGTTGAAGAAAATAGCATAATCATACTTAGCAATTTTTCTAGGCAAATAAAGGCTTATGTTTGAAACAATTAAATTACTCTCGCTTTCTTTTGCAATTTTATATTCATATGCTATGTAGCTTGCATATTTCTCAAGCAAGTCCTGCATTTTTATGCTAATGTAAGTATCTTCAATACTTTTTTGAATTGAGGTAAAAATGGATGCCATAGCTACCATAAGAGCTATTATTGCAAGTATATATGTCGCATATTCGGTTATCATTAGCACTTACATGGAGAATTTGTAGCTCTTATGCATATAGTAGCTTTATCCCCAATAAAACCTTTATTAACTATCTGAATCCTATGCAACCCCCTTGAAAAAGCTTGCATGCATGGTTCGTCACTTATAGGATCTTTTGGCGTAATTATACTTATCTTTGTGTAGTTCAAATAAAATTTTGTTACACCATTCCCAACAATTAGAATATTTCCTTTTTTTGTTTCACCATGTATATTAGTCTTTGTAATCTCCCCAACAACTAGATTATTGTATATTTTCAAGGTTCCTGGAACTCTTATGTCAATAATTATGCTTGCATTTTCATATTCATGAACAACATAATTTATGTAGGAATCAATGGTTTGCATGATTGTTAGCATATCTAGGTAATCTTGTGATTCTTCAAATTCAGAAACACTTGGTACCGTTCTTGAAATTACTAAAGATGCTGCAGCAATAATAACTATTGACAAAACAAGAAATGAAACAAGGGGGCTAAGCGCTTGTTTCATCAAACACCTTTTATTTCATAAGTACCGTAGAGAGTTATTGTTGTTTGAGGTCTACAGTTCGTATCATAGAACTCCGCGATTGTATCATCTGTTACTGTTTTTGTGAAGTTTACTTTAATAGTAATATATCCTCCAGGATTTACAGATCCTGCTCCGCTCACTACATTACAGGAGGGGTTATGGCATGATGCTGTTACATATTTTAAAGGTATACTTCCCGTATTTTTGAGTGTTACTGTCAAATTGCCATTTTCCCACTTTTTGTTTATCAAAGTTAGGTCCGCTCCTATGCACTGAGCAGCAATTGCTGTCGTAGCTGCACCTTTTGTCTGAATGGTTTTTGCATAGTTAATCATCCATCCAGCTAAAATTCCAGCAACACTTAGCGTGAATACTATTAGTACAACTGCAGCAACTAAAGGGCTAATACCCTTTCTTGATATCATTAGCATCACCACTTATTTTTTATGCTTTTATTTTTAATAAAGTTTTTCAAGTATAAAAGCTTTCAAACGCCTTACAAATAAAGTCATTTATTAGCTGCGTGTTGCTTTCAATTCTCAGATAAACGCAAATTACCTTTGCATTGTTGTTTATGCTAGTGTTAAAAACTAAGGCTTGGTTTCTTAGCAAATCATCATCGTTAATCTTCAAAGTAAGGTTAAGCATTGCGTTGCCTGGAGTCGAGCTTATCACAAAGCTTGTAACATTGTTTTCTTTATCCTGCAAAAAAATTAATACATTTTTGGAATTCTGTCCATCAATTCTCCACGGATTTAAGGAAAGGGTTATGTTAAAGGTATCATTATGCTGAAGGTGGTTGGAAACGAAGAGATAACTATTTCCAGATTTATTTATGTGAATATCTAAGATTATTGCTGAGAAATTATAGTTTTGCTTTGCAAGATTGTTTCTTACAAAATCCGTGAGATTCATAATTTGGCTAACATTTAATTTAATAAAAAGGGATTCATACTCTTTTTTAACATTTTTGAAAATGTTAAATACCTCTTCATAGTACGTTAAGTAAACAATATCCTTCTTTGGTATGCTCGCTTTGATCATAAGAAGCATTATAAAGATAATAACGCCTGTGATCGCGAAGAATTGAGCCTTACGATACATAGACAATCACCTCTGTTGGGCTAAAAGTTGTAAAGTTTCCTGAAACAAAGCAGATAGCAGTAACTACTGTTGAGTTTTCGTTAATGTTGCCAGCAGAGGTGTTACTTGTTTCGTTAATTAAAATTACTTTAGTTTTGTAAAAAGCTGGTAAATTTGAATCAATCATGTTTTTTAAGGAAGTAGCATTCATGCTCAAGGCAGCATTTCTAAAGTTTTTATCATAGCACAAAGCACTTAACAAGCTATTTATTTTCTCATCCTTCTTAAACGCTTCAAGAATTAGCAGAGCTCCATGCTCACTTTCGTAAAGCGCTATAAGGAATAGGAGTAAGACAATGCAAACTATAGACGCTTCGATGCTATACAAATATGCCTTTCGCATAATTTATTATTTTTTAGGAAACCTCTTCTTTAGCCTTTCCTCTGGCCTGCCTATGATTAAATTGCCATTTACCTCAACAATTGCACCATCTGGTAACCAAAACCAGAAAACTGTTCCTTTTTTAGCAACCTTTCTTTCCTTGCCATCTCTACATTCTATAATGAGCATGTTTTTCGTCTCATTCACAACCCTGCCTTCTATTCCAACATAATATTTATTGGCGCTATCTGCAACCCTAACTTTTAGGCCGATCAATTCATGCCTCGCAATGTTCCAAGGTGTTATCATCTAATTTCGATCATATCCTCAGAAAACCCTAAGCCGCAGAGGATGGGTTTTATTCTAGTTCTATGGTCACCCTGCAGCTCAATTTTATTACTTTTTACTGTTCCCCCGCATGCAAGCTTCGATTTCAATTTCTTAGCAAGCTCCTCCAGGTCCTTCTTGTCAACACCCTCTATTATTGTAACTACCCTTCCAAATTTCCTTTTTTCGGTTCTGATAACAAGCTTTTTCCTTTCTCTTGAAATAGCTTTGCAAACGCAAAGTTCCTTGGGTAAACCACAAACCTCACAAATTGTGCTCATTTTTTACCTTTTATAGCCTCCCCCCTTTCAACAGTTAGAATTCTCGCGATTGTCTTTTTTATCTCCCGCATCTTACCAGGATTTTGAGGAGCTACACCAGGCATGTTACTTTTCATCTTCAGCAGCTCCAGCCTCAACTCCTTCAGCCTTTTTCTCCTCTCCTCCTTGCTCATCGCCCTTATATCCTGCGCTTTCAGTATCGCCAACACCACCACCCCTTAATTCTAATAATAATTCTTTATGTATTTGTTCATTTGGTGGTATGATTCTTACCCTAACACCAATAATACCCTGTTTAGGCAAAGCTGTTGCAAAACCTTCTAGTACGTACTTTTCAGCAGGTTCTCCAGCATATTTTAGAAAGCCAGCTTTAAATTTCTCTGTTCTTGCTCTTTCGCCAATTAACTTACCAGAAATTATTATCTCTGCCCCCAACGCTCCAGCGTCCATAATTCTCCTCAAAGCATTATAAGCAACTCTTCTAAAATGAAATCCTCTTTCAAGAGCATTTGCAATTCTTCTTGCCATAATATTTGGGCTTAACTCCGAAACTTCAACCTGTCTTACCTCAATTTGAGGGTTTTCAAGATTAAATTTATCTTTAAGGATCTCGGTAAGCATCTTAATCGTTTTACCACCTCTACCAATAACCAAACCAGGTCTCTCAACATAAACAACAATTCTATGTCCTAAAGGAGTTCTTTGAATATCAATTCTCTCACAATTCGCTTTTTCAAGCTCCCTTCTTAAGAAATTTTCGATTTCAAAGTTTCTAATAACTTCTCTAACGAATTGCCTTTCAATCATTCCTCTTCTACTATCACCTCGATATTTGTTGTTGATTTGTTGAATGGCATACCCTTTCTATAACCTTTAATGACTCTGCCTTTGCTGGCAGCAATGTGTATAATTCTTAACTTCTCTGTATTTAAACCTTTATATGCAGCATTAGCCTCAACACCCTTTAGAAGTCTTAATATATGTGTTGCAGCTTTAACGGGGTATCTGCCTGCATACCAACCTTGTAAATCTCTTCTATGAGCAAGCTTTCTTTTGTATTTTTTATAGGGAATCGGTCTTTTCAAAGCAACAACATCCTCTAACACTCTCTTAGCATCGGAAACCAGCATACCTTTTATAAAATTACAAATTTCCACAGAATGCTTTGGGGAAATCTTCAACTCCTTACCATATGCTCTTGCAATTTTGTTTTTGGATTCGCTTTTATTACTCATATTTTGAGATTAGTAACACCCTATTTAACATTTATTTTCCATATGGAAAATAATTTTTTAAATTAAAGTTGTGGTAAAAATAAAAATGACAGGGAAACTAGAGGGTAGTTACAATCCAAAAGAAATAGAGTTAAAATGGCAAAAGTACTGGCAAGAAAACAAAATTTATGAGCTTAAGGAGGAAGGAGAGAAATTTATAATTGACACGCCGCCACCCTATCCCACTGGCTCATTTCATCTAGGACATTTTCTCAATTGGGTCTACATAGATGTTGTAGCAAGATTTAAGCGCATGCTTGGTTATAACGTTCTATTTCCTCAAGGATGGGATTGTCATGGATTGCCTACAGAGGTTAAGGTTGAGGAAGAATATGGCATAACGAAAAGTCAAGTTTCAAGAGAGAAGTTCAGGGAACTCTGTGTTAAGTGGACTGAGAGAAGCATAAGGCGTATGAAGAAGCAAATCGCGAAATGGGGTATGAGCATCGATTGGAGCAAGGAATACATAACGATGAGAAAGGAATACGTTAAAAAAGTCCAGATTTCCTTCATCGAACTCTACAGAAAAGGGTATATCTATAAAGCGACACATCCTGTAAACTGGTGTCCTAGATGTGAAACTGCAATCGCTTTGGCCGAAATTGAGTATAAACAAAGGGATTCGTGGCTAAACTATATAAAATTTAGGCTTGAAGATGGCAGTGAAATAGTTATAGCAACCACAAGACCAGAACTGTTGATGGCTTGCGTTGCTGTTGCTGTTAATCCAAAAGATGATAGATATAAAAATTTAATTGGGAAAAAAGTAACCGTTCCCTTGTTTAATCAAAAAGTTAAGATAATTGCTGACGAGGATGTTGATCCCGACTTCGGTACGGGAATAGTTATGATATGTACGTTCGGTGATAAACAGGACGTTATTTGGGTTAAAAGACATAATCTTAAGATTGTTAAGGCTATAGATGAAAAAGGTAGGCTAACAAGTGTTGCTAAGGAGTTCAGCGGATTCAAAGTTGAGGAGGCCAGACAGAAAATAATTGAAAAGCTCGAAAAGGATGGTTATCTGATCAGAAAGGAGAAAATAAAGCAGAATGTTGGAGTTTGCTGGAGATGTAAGACACCGGTAGAAATAATTGCCGCAGAACAATGGTTTGTTAAGGTTAAGGAAGTTGCTAATAGAATTATTGAGCAAGCAAATAAAATAAAGTGGATCCCTGAGCATATGAAGCTAAGACTTATAAATTGGCTTGAAAGTATGGAGTGGGACTGGGTGATCAGCAGACAAAGGATATTTGCTACACCAATTCCAGTGTGGTATTGTAGAGCATGTAATAGGGTAATTTTACCGAGTGAGGATGACTTACCGGTAAATCCTCTAGTAGACAAGCCCAAAAAGCCTTGTAGATGCGGTTGCATGGAATTTATCGCTGAGAAGGATGTCCTTGATACCTGGATGGATTCCAGCATCACAGCCCTAATACTGGCAGGATGGCCTGACGAAAGCTACAAGGAAAATTTACCTTTAGCATTAAGACCACAAGGTCATGATATAATAAGGACCTGGGCTTTCTATACAATTCTCAGAACATATTTGCTTACCGGCATGATACCATGGCAAGAGATCTTGATCAATGGTATGGTTCGCGGTGAAGATGGCAGAAAGATGAGCAAATCACTAGGCAATTATGTTGAACCCGATGATGTAATCGAGAAGTATGGCGTCGATGCCTTGCGTCAATGGGCAGCTTTATCAACACCAGGAGATGATGCTCCGTTTTCATGGAAAGATGTTAAATTCGGATTCAGATTCCTAAATAAACTGTGGAACGCTTGCAAATTTGCAAGCTTGCACTTTAATAATTACGATGAAAACAACTTAGAATTTAGACCGGTGGATAGGTGGATTTTATCAAAACTTCAAAAACTCATCAAGAAAGTTACAGAAAGCTTGAATAATTATGAGTTTAACGAGGCATTGCTTGATATACAAGGCTTTGTTTGGCACGAATTTTGCGATTTCTATATAGAGGAAATTAAGCATAGGCTTTACAAACCGGAAATTTATGGAAAAGCGAGTAGAAATGCGGCAATATTTACGCTTAGAGAGGTAATTCTAAATGTTCTTAAGCTTCTAAGCCCCTTCACTCCGCATATCACTGAGGAGATCTATCAAACTCTCTTTGCCTATAAGAAGAGTATTCACTGCGAATCTTGGCCAGAAATCAAAGAAGAATTTATAGACGAAAAAGCAGAGGATCTCGGAGAGCTTGCCAAGGAAGTTATTTCATTAATCAGAAAAGCTAAAAAGGAGAGAGGCTTAGCGTTAAGTCAGGAGATTAGTAAAATAAGGATTTACGCTAAAGAACCTAACTTGATTAAAGAGGTTGAAGAGGATATTAAGGGGACAGTTAAAGTAAAAGAAATAGAGGTTTTAAAGGCAAGCGAACTGGGAGTTGAAATTGCAGAAACTCATGAATACAAACCCTGATTGTATCTAATTTTCTTAGTACCCAAATTTCTAAGTATAAAGTTCTCATCAAACTCCTTTTGTTTCTTTAGCTTTATAATATCGTTGAGGGATACCTCAAGAACATCAGCTAATATTTTTTCAAATATGTCATCAGGACAGTCCTCTCCATGTTTTATGCAATATTCTCTCACCTTTTTGGCGATCTCCTTTATCTTTTCCTCTGGTATACTATTTACATCTATATCATACTCCTCCCTTAGCTTAAGGATAACATTACTTTTTCCGGTAAGATGTGAAAGCACGATTTTTCGAGATTTCCTTCCAACAAACTCAGGAGGAAACGGTTCATAGGCCTCAGGATTGTAAATTACTTTTCTAGCATGAACGCCTGCTTTATGGGTGAAGATGTTAGCTCCGATTATAGGATAATGAGGCATGGGCTTTATTCCTGTATATCTGCTAACTTTATCGCATATCTCCGCTATGCATGAAGTATTTATTTTAAATCCTTTTAGCCTAAAGAAAACGGCCCAATGCTCGAAGGGGGTAATACCAGCCCTTTCCCCAAGTCCCAATATTGAGGTATTGAAGATTCTAGCACCAGCTTTATAGGCTTCCCAGCAACCCTGCAGCGCTAGGCCAAGATCATTGTGATAGTGTACAACAATAGGTATATCCGTTATTTTCCTTATTTTTCTTATAAACTTGCCGTATCGTTCAGGACCAAATCTATCTACAGTAACTGCTGGACTTATGCTAAATACACACTGCATTTTGTCTAAAAGATAAACTATCTCCCTAACGAAGTTTATATCCGCATTTAAAGCATCTTCCAGAGCTATTTTCCATATTTTAAGGTTAAAGCTTTCAGCGTATTGTATTACCTCCCTTAACCTATGCAAGACCTCCTGCTTGCTTATTCCAAGGGATTTCAGGTGACTTTCGGAAACTCCTATGAACATGGCTATCTTAACATCTCTCCCTATTTTTCTTGAATTCTCAACATCTTCCTTACAAAGTCTATGGTGCAGCAGTATTCTTTCTTTTCCAAACATTCTTACTACCTTTTTTGCTTGATCAAGAGTATGCACATAGCAATGAAATTCCACGAGATTTGCAACTCTGTATTTTTCCAACAGCAAATTGATTATTTCCATCTTCTCCTCAAAGGAGAAGCAAACCCCCAATTGTTGCTCTCCCTCTCTTAACGTTGTATCCCAGTTTTCTATGATGTTTCCACACCCATCTTCAAATCCTCTTACATCATTCACCCCAATCTTCCTCCATTCCCCCAATTTCCTCCAATTCTATTCTTTCATTGTTTACCTTTTTCACGACAAGTTGAGCCCCACATTCCTCACATTCAACTATCTCATTTTGAACAACCTCATCCTCTATCTCAATCTCAGCTCCGCAGGAAGGACAATCAACTTTTTTCATCCTCATCACCGCTGAAATTGGGATTAAATTTACTGATTTGACAAACTTCTATTTAAATCTTTCTAAGAAAGATTTAAATATTTTTGCGAATTTCGTAAAACTCTTAATGCAAAATTCAAAAGGAGGGTTGAGGATGGACAGGGTAGATAAGGAAATAGTGGAGATGCTAAGAGAAAACTCGCGAATACCCTTCGTAGAGATTGCTAGAAAGCTTAATATACCAGAATCATCTGTTAGATACAGAATTAAGAATCTAATAAGTAGAGGGGTGATAAAAAGATTCACCGTAGAGCTTGGTAAGGACGGTACCATAGAAGCCCTAACTCTCATAAAGGTACATCCACAGACAGATATAGAAGAGCTGTGCAAGGAAATCCTGAAAAAAGATTGCGTTTACGAGGTTTATGAGATCTCGGGGGCTTTTGATATCGCGTTACTTCTTTGTGCCAGCGATATGAAGAATATAAATGATACGGTTAATCAGATAAGATCTCTGGAAAGAGTTAAAGAAACTATAACACATTTCGTTATGAAGAAGCATGAGAAGTAAAACTATTTTACGAACCATAGCTCTAAGGACATGTTGAAGAATGCTTACTCCTTGCCACAAAATGATGATTGGAGGTGTTTAAGATGAAAATAGGTTTAATATTCGATTACCTTCGTTTGGACGAAAAACTTCTGCTGAGAGCAGCTAAGGAGAATAACGTTAAGGTATGCACCATAAATGCGAGAAATATTGTACTAAATATTTCTAAATTTGACAAACTTAAGGATGTAGAGGAATGCGATGTGTATTTGGTGAGATGTGTTGGAACCCTTACTGGGTTATACGTTACCCGCATCTTCGAGGAACAAGGCTTATTTGTTATTAACTCATACAATACCTCCCTAAATTGTATTGACAAGATAAACTGCACATTGTTGCTTGCTAAAAATAATATTCCAGTTCCGAAAACCTTTGTAGCTTTTGATGAGGATTCGAGCATAAAGGCATTTGAAAGGATGGGCTTTCCCTCAATACTAAAACCTGTAATAGGTAGTTGGTCAAGACTCGTTGCAAAGATAAACGATATTGACGCTGCCCGATCCATCGTTGAAGACAGAAAGTATATGGGATCTTGGTACAAGATATTCTACATTCAGGAGTTTGTAAATAAGCCAGATAGAGATATAAGGGTAACAGTCATTGGAGATAACGCTCTGTGTGCTGTTTATAGGATAAACGAGAATCATTGGTGCACAAATACAGCAAGGGGAGGTAGGGTAGAAATATGCGAGATGGATGAGAAATTAAGAGAATTAAGCCTAAAAGCAGCCGAAGCTGTGGGCGGTGGGATTCTTGGAGTAGATGCAATGGAAGTTAAAAATAAAGACTATGGTTACGTTATTCACGAAATAAACCATTCCCCAGAATTTAAAAACATACAAAGGGTAACTAAAATCGATGTTGCTGGTGAAATAATAAAATACCTGAGAGAGGTTATCAAAAAATGATATATGCTGGAGTAATCGGAGGTTCTGGTTACACTGGTAATGAGCTACTGAGATTGCTTACTACGCATCCAAAAGTTGAAGTGAAATGGGTATGCTCAAGGAGTTATGCTGGTAGGAAAGTATCGGACATACATCCGAATCTGAGAGGTTTTATTGACATAAGGTTTGTCGAGTTTAAGAAAGATATCGCTAATGATGTCGATATAGTTTTTCTATGCCTCCCTCACACAGTTTCCATGAATTACGTTAAAGATATTTTTGAAAGGGTGAAGATAGTGGATTTAAGCGCAGATTTCAGATTAAAAAACCATTCGCTATACGAGAAATATTATACTAAGCACATATGTCCAGAACTTATTAAAAATGCTGTGTATGGTTTACCCGAAATACATAGAAATGAGATAGAAAATTCAAGTTTGGTAGCTAATCCAGGATGTAACGCTACAGCATGCATTCTTGCTCTATACCCACTTAAGGAAATTTTCGATAGGAGTACAAAGATAATTGTTGATATAAAGGAAGGATCCTCGGCAAGCGGTAGAAAAGCAAGCCTATCTAGCATACATGCAGAAAGAAGCAGCACGGTAAGAGTTTACAAGCCTAAGGGTCATAGACACGTAGCAGAAATAGTGCAGGAAACAGGTTTTAAGAATATAGCAATGAGCGCTCATGCGGTTGACATGCCTAGAGGAGTATTTGCTACGATATACATAGAAGCTGAATGCACAGTATCTGAAAAAGATTTATGGAAGGTTTTCAGAAAATACTACAAGGACGAGCCCTTTGTTAGAATAGTTAAAAGAAGGAATCCTCCATATAACCTGCCTGACATAAAAGGTGTTGCGTATTCGAACTTTTGTGATATAGGTTTTGTTGTGGATGAGGAATGCTCTAGAGTAATAATATTTTCTGCTTTAGATAATTTAATTAAAGGATCCGCAGGACAGGCGATTCAAAATATGAATGTAATGTTTGGTTTTGATGAAACAACAGGTCTAAAATTCCCTGGATTTTTGGTATGAGCGCTATTGTGATAAAAATAGGGGGGAGCGTACTGGAAAATCTTAAAAATATAGTTAAGGATATGCCAGAGGGAGATGCAATTGTTGTGCATGGAGGGGCTAGGGAAGTAACTATACTTGCAGAATCCTTAGGCATAAAGCAACGATTCATAATTTCACCCTCTGGCGTGAGAAGTAGGTATACTGATAAGAAAACTATGGAAATCTTTCAGATGGTTACTGCTGGAAAAATAAATAAGGAAATCGTGAGATTGCTTGAAAAAAATGGCAGACCTGCTATAGGTTTATGCGGATTAGATTTTCATCTTATCAGGGCTAAAAGAAAGGATAAGATAATAGCTTTAGTTAAAGGGAGAAAAATTCTTATAGATGGGGGGTACACGGGGAAAATAACTGACGTAAATACTAAATTCTTGAACGGGATCATTGCTAAGGGGATAACCCCAGTTATAGCGCCAGTTGCCATAAGCGAGCATTATGAGCCATTAAATGTTGATGCAGATTCAGTAGCTATAAATATAGCAAATGCCATGAATTGCAGGCAGGCTATTTTCCTCACAGACGTTAACGGTGTGCTTGATGAAAATAAAAAAACAATAAGGGAAATAAAGTTGGCTGAAATAAGTAAGCTTAAGGTAGGACAAGGTATGAAGAGGAAGCTTCTTGAAATAAGTAAATCCCATCTAGAGGAGGTCAAAATATTAAATGGATTGAGAAAAAATCCATTTTCCGATCCCGTAGGCACAATCATTAGGAGGTGATATTCTTGGATGCAGAATCATTGATCATGGAGATTGAGAATACATTTTCCTCGGGTGTTTATAAAAAAAGGCCTATAGTTATTGTGAAGGGAAAAGGGTGTAGGGTTTGGGATATTAACGGTAAAGAATACATTGATTGTGTTGCTGGAATAGGAACGGCGATTCTTGGACATTGTAATGACTATGTTATCAACGAGGTAAAAAATCAAGTTAATAAGCTTATTGTTTGCCCAGAAATTTTCTACAATGATGTTAGAGCAGAATTTTTAAAAATTCTTTCAAAAGTTTCCCCTTTCGGTTCCAAAACAAAGGTGTTTCTTTCCAACAGCGGAGCGGAAGCTGTTGAGTGTGCAATAAAAATAGCAAGAAAGTTTACAGGAAAGCCTGAAATAGTTGCTATGAAAAAGGCATTTCACGGAAGAACTTTAGGAGCTTTGTCTGCTACTTGGAATCCTAAATACAGAAAACCATTTGAACCCCTGGTCCCCCACTTCAAGCATGTAAATTTTAACGATATTAATAGCTTGGAAAAGGCCATTAGCGAAAATACGGCTGCCGTAATTCTAGAAACTATTCAGGGAGAAGGGGGTGTAAATGTTTCTAAAGACGAGTTTATCAAAGGTACTTGGGAGCTATGCAGGGAGAATGATATTTTACTTATTTTAGATGAGATCCAAACTGGGTTGGGAAGAACTGGTAAACTTTTTGCCTTTGAGCATTATGGAATAAAACCCGATATAGTGTGCTTAGGAAAAGGTCTAGGAAACGGTGTTCCAGTATCATGCACTATTGCCAAAGCAGAAATTTTTGAATCTTTGAGCAGAGGAGAGCACGGATCCACATTTGGAGGAAATCCTTTAGTATGCGCGGCAGCTAAGGCTACCCTAGAATATCTCATAGAGAATAAGTTATGGAAGAATGCTGAGAGAGTTGGTGGATTTATGATGGGGGAGTTTGAATCAATAGGAAGCGGAATTATAAGAGAGGTGAGAGGAAAAGGACTAATGATAGGAATAGAAGTTAAATATCCAGCAGGAAAGTATGTGCTTGATGCTATGAATAAAGGGATTCTAATACATATAGCCGGGATTAATGTCATAAGACTTTTACCTCCCCTCATAATAACACAGGAGGAAGCCAGTAAAGTTATAAATACTCTCAAGGAGGTTCTAAAATGACGAAATTTGCTCTGATAGTGCACAAAAGCGAATATTTGAATAGGCTTATAAATTTCCTTAACGGTCTAGGTGTTGATTATAAAGCATTGGAACCCTGCTCTGATATTTCAAAGTATGATGCAGTAATAGCATCCGGCGGAAAAATACCACTAAGTAGAAAGGAGGAAATAATAGAATGGTATAGGGATGAAGTATTTAGCGAAAGCATGCCATTCCTTGGTATTTGTTTGGGTTTTAGAATATTGGGGTATTACTATGGGGCTAAATTCGCTTTATTAAAAGAGAAAGGGATAAAAGAAATCGAGTTTTTTAGAGAATATCCCTTAGCACCAAATGTTAAGAGGCTTACGGTTTATCAGGATCATGATTTTTCTCTCATAAAATTGGGTAGTAGCATAGTAAACTACGCTAGAAGCGATAAATGCGATGTGCAAGCAATTAAAATAAAGGGTAAGGAGCAATATGGTGTGCAATTTCATCCAGAGGTAGAGGGGGGTATTGTGTTAGAAAATTTTGTTAAGTTGTGCGATGTTGTCTAAATAAGGACCAAAAATTAATTAGCTAACCAAATGCGAGGCGAGATTTTCTAGAAGGGGAATCATAATTCAACAGCTGATATGTATAGAGGATTGTCTAGATTCTTCGGATACGGCCCTGTTGGTTTAAGAATAAAGCAGAAACTGCTTAACCTGTAGAGAAATGGTTATTGATCCATACGATAATATTGTAGAAATCGAGAGATCAATAGTTCTACCAGAAAAAGTTTTTGAGACAAGTAAGGCATTTAAGTATTGACCATATTTTGCTATTTATATATCCTCCCTTTACTTCTAGCTTCACTTTTCTAACTCTCGGGACAGCACCACTTAAGAGTTACCTCTTTGTAATAACGACATTCATATTCCTCAAACTTCTCATTAGGCCAGCACGTAGTACAGTCCTCCTCATATGCTGCATAACATAGTGTTAGACTAGTAGAATATCCTGTTTTAACTGCCTCATTTGTTGGCCCAAAATACCTATTACATATGGCAACCGCATCCTCATCAGGATCACATCCACCTGGTGTAGGATTAGAGTTATTTTTTGTCGATGAATAATAATGTATATAGTTGGTTCCTACACTCACGTGGCTTTTGAAAATGTAACCTTTGACAACATAAGTGGGATACGTAGTATTATATTCTCTATTTCCAGCCTCAGATTCCAAATTAACATATCCGTCTGGACAATCATTAACAAACCATGCACAAGATTTTATACCACTACTAGCTAGCAAATCAGCCGCTTCATAACCATCTACAGTGTCTGCATCCAACCCAGATCCAGCCCATCATTACCAGCATCCCAAACAATATTACCATTTCTTTTAATCACCCCACTCACATTCAAATCTCCCTGTATTTTGACGCTTCCATTAACTTCTAAACTTTCTTCTGGATTATCAGTTCCTATTCCAACCTTGCCTGAGCTTGAATTTATAAACAAGGCATTCGGAAACCTCCAAAAGCAGTTAATTGTCTCTCCAGAGCAGTTAAAGGTTCCCGGCCCAATTTCTCCTGGATGATGGCCTGGATTTGGATACCGTAAACCTTCAGGAGAGATTAAATGAGCTCCAAGAACTTGGTATGCTATAATTGCTAGAGCGAATGTCAGAAGGATTGCAAGGCTAAATTTTTTAAAAGTCATAATTATAGTGAGTTATTCATAATTTGATATTTAAATTATTCCCGTTTTAAGGGGCTTGTCAACCTATCCCAATATTCAAGAAATCAAGAAAGTTGTTCAATCCGAAGAAAAAGAAGCACAAAGCTGTTGCAGTAGATGAGCAAAACTCTACAGATTTTACGTTTTTGCTGCAATTGATGTTAATAGCAACGAAATAATTTCAACATATACAGGCAAAGGGTGTAGCAGTTTAGACGCATTGATTTTTATGAAAAAGATGCTAAAGACTTGCAAAGATAAACCAAAGCTATGCTTTAAGAAATTAATTAAATTGTTTTTTGAGAGTTTATTATGATTATTTGATGTGAGTTTATTTGGACAGCACATTGTGCAATAGTTTAGCATGACTCTTCCCTCGCCTTTCAAGAGCTCAATATGGGTGGTCAAAGCTCAGCATCCCATTCTTAAGGAGCGGGCTACAAGAGAAATATACGTTCAGAGAAGTATTTAATTAATAATGAGGTAATAAAAATGAAAATGGGCATGACAATGACAGAAAAGATATTGTCTAGGGCTAGTAATAAAAGTAGAGTATCCCCTGGAGATTTTATAGTTGTTAATGTAGATTTAGCATATTCACATGACAGCACCACACCTCTAGCAATAAAATCCTTTTATAATGTTGCAGATAGGGTGTTTAATCCTAGTAAGATAAAAATATTTTTTGATCATGTAATACCATCACCCAACGTAGATGTTGCTGAGCTTCATAAAAAAATAAGGGAATTCGCTAATAAGCAAGGCATTGATGTTATTTGTGAAGGTGTTTGTCACCAAGTTGTAGCAGAGAAGTTTGCCAGCATGGGACAAGTTATAATTGGAGCAGATTCGCATACATGCACTTTGGGGGCCTTAAATTCGTTTGCTACAGGAGTAGGGTCAACAGATATTGCTTGCGTTTATGCTACTGGAAAAATTTGGCTTAGAGTTCCAGAAAGTATAAAGATAAGGATTGACGGCAAGCCACGAAAAGGTGTTTTTGCTAAGGATATTATATTAAGCATAATTGGAGAATTTGGGGGGAATGGGCTAACATATAAAGCTGTTGAATTTTGCGGATCCCTCATCGGAAAGTTAAGCATTGATAGCAGATTAACAATCTGTAACATGGTTATTGAAATGGGAGCTAAAAATGGTATAACGGAGGCTGATGAAAAAGTGAAGAGATTTGTAAATGGTAGGGGAAAATCTGTTGTCAGTGACAAAAACGCATGTTATGAAGATGAGATTGCTTATGACGCATCTGACTTTGAACCAATGATAGCTTGCCCAGATAGAGTTGATAATGTTAAGAGTATAAGTGAGGTGGAAGGGTTAGAAGTAGATCAGGTTTTTATAGGCACATGCACAAATGGTAGGCTTGAAGATCTAAAAATAGCTGCGAAAATACTAAAAAACAGGAAAATAGACAAGAATGTGAGGTTAATAGTTACTCCCGCTTCAAAAAAAGTTTATCTTGAGGCTATGAAGCAAGGTTACATAGAAATTTTGCTTAAAGCTGGAGCAATAGTTACCAATCCTGGATGCGGAGCTTGTTTAGGTAGGCATCAGGGTGTGCTTGCTAAAGATGAGGTTTGTTTATCAACATCAAATAGAAACTTTGAGGGAAGAATGGGACATCCTGATGCGAAAATTTATCTTGCTTCCCCAGCAACCGCTGCAGTTTCAGCAATAGAGGGTAAAATAACGGATCCCAGGTGTTATCTATGAGAGTTTGGAAGTTTGGCGATAATATAAATACGGATTTGATAACACCTGGCAGATATAACCTCACTACGGATGAGAAACAGCTGGCTAAAGTTGCTTTCATAGAGTACAGGCCAGAATTTGCTAAAAATGTTAAAAAGGGAGATGTTATAGTCGCTGGTGAAAATTTTGGATGCGGTTCCAGTAGGGAAACTGCTGCTTTGGCTTTGAAGGCTTGCGGTATAAAGGCAATTATTGCAAAATCATTTTCAAGAATATTTTTTAGAAATGCTATAAATATAGGATTGCCTGTCATTATTTGCAAAGATGCTGATAAGATTGAGGAGGGTGACGAAATAGAGATAGATTTCGAAAAAGGTTTAATAAAAAATCTTACTAAGAGAATAACTCTAAAATCTGAGCCATATCCTAAATTTGTTGTGGAGATAATTCAAAATGGTGGTCTTATAAATTTTGTAAGGGAAAGGTGGTTATATTAGGAAAGCATGTAAAAAGAGCGTAAATTCTGCAATGAGTGCTATAACCATAACCCCTTCAGTTACGGCTTGTAAACTTTTACTTTTAAATTTTATGCATGTCTCCTCGGCATCTCTGTCAATAAAAGGCGTTAGAACTACTAATTCAGGCTTGACTTTGTTGATTTTAGCATATAGCTCTGCCTTTTTATAAAATGCGAAAACATCTGCTTTGCTCACGTTTGCTTTTATCTCAACCAATATATGCTTTCTATCTCTCAAAACAACATCCACATCTACTATTGAGGGAAAACCGAACACATATCCATCTTTATCATAATATTCCCATCTTCTAACCTCCCCCTCTGGATATATATCTCTAATAATCCCCTCCATGCCCTTTCTAAATGCATCCTCAGCAAGCATTCCCCATCTTGCTCCAATAGCTCCTAACGTTGCCCTTAAGGATTTTAGTTCCTTTCCATGCAATTCAAGCAACTCATCATGCCTTTTTAGCTCTGCTACGATTTCTTCAAAACTTCTTGTCATGTTTCTCCAGGATTCTTCTGTGTTCTTTTAGCTCTGCTACGATTTCTTCAAACTTCTTGTCATGTCCTTCGAGTTTTTTGTCATGTCTCTCTAGGATTTTTCTGTGTTCTCTTAGTTCAGCAAGCATTTCCTCGAATTTTTTGTCATGCTCTTCGAGTTTTCTTAGAATCTCAATATATTCTTCCCTTACTGGAAAATGCTCAACGAAAATTCCAAATAACCTTATTCTAAATTCCTCATCCTTTCTAATTAAATCTGGAAGCTTCTTTAAGATTTCCTCAGCTTCTGTACCCATTCATGGGCCCGACGGGTTTCGAACCCGTGACCTTCGGGTTAAAAGCCAACATTCTCCAAGCCAAGCTATGGGCCCTATGTTTTAACTATTTCCTAAGAAGTTATATATTTTTTCTTCGGAAGCTTAGGAAGCTGATGTTATCCAAATAACAACAAAATCAACTGGTCAACATTTTCCATATGGAAAATATTTTATTGCAAATCTATCAATATCTTAAAAATTGCTACTGTTACGCAAGCGATGAAAATAACTGTAATTTATGGAGATGGGATTGGAAAAGAGATTATTCCTTGCGCATTAAAGGTTTTAGATCAAGTATGCAAAGGCAGGATAAAATATGAGATTGTGGAGGCTGGATACGGGGCATATGCTAAGCTTGGAACGAATCTTCCTGAAGAAACAATTGAAGCTATAAGGAGATACAAGATTTGTCTTGCAGGCCCCATGCAGACCCCCTTAGATAAAAAAGAGTTTAAAAGCACAATAGTTGCGATAAGGAAGATGTTCGATCTTTATGCAAACATAAGACCCGCAAAAAGTTTTTCAAACATAAGCCTAAGAGACCTTGATTTGATCATAGTGAGAGAGAACACGGAAGACCTTTACTCTGGGATAGAGTGGAGGCTTGGAGACTACGCATTTACCCTTAGGGTTATTAGCAAAGAGAAATCCTTGAAAGTTGCAGAGAAAGCTTTTGAGCTAGCTAAAATGAGGAGAGGCAAGGTTACAGTAGTCACCAAATCAAATATAATGAGAGAAACATGTGGGTTGTTTAAGCAAGCGGCATTTGAAGTAGCTAGGCAATATCCTGATGTATGCGTTGAGGAAGTTCTTGTTGATGCTATGAGTATGAAATTGATTAAAGAGCCAGATAAGTATGATGTTCTTCTTTGTCCTAATTTATTTGGTGATATACTTTCAGATGAGGTTGCAGGTTTGGTTGGTAGCTTAGGTATACTGCCTAGTGCAAACATCGGTGATGAATATGCGTTATTTCAACCTGTTCATGGCACTGCTCCAGATATTGCTGGTAAGGGTATTGCAAACCCTACAGCAGCTATCCTTTCCGCTAAAATGTTGCTCGAATATATAGGTATGATTAAAGAAGCTAAAAAAATAGAAAATGCTATTGAAAAAGTTTTTAGTAAGAGGTTATTTACAAGAGATTTAGGAGGAAGTTTGACTACGGAGAAATTTACAGAGAAAGTTATTAAATTTTTAGAACAGTGAACTACCCCCGCCTTACGGACAGAGATTCGTTAGGAGTTTGGTTGCCAAAGTAGGCAACCCCTATCCTCACAGGCAGTTCACATCCTTACGGATTCGGGAAACTACTTTCTTTGAGATATTCAAAGCACCGTTAATGTCAGCATTCATGACATTACCACATCTTCTGAAACATACAAACCTCTGTGTTTCCTGTTGCTTTTTTTATGTCTCCACAGACAGAATATGTTTGAGATGTGTAAGTTTCGTCAACCTCAATGTAGTTTAGTATTCGCTTTGACTTGAGCTTTTGCTTGAAGGGACCGTAGGGGGGTATAATGGAAGTAAATCGCTCACTAGACTTAGAAGGGATAAATGCTGCAGCTAAGCCTGTTACGATTGCTAATGCACAAAAAATTTTAGCTGTTTATTTTAAAAGCTTGCTATAACTATTTTATAAAAATGCTTAAGAAAATCTTTAAAAAGGAAAAACCAGTAATTGGCATGATACATTTAAAACCTTTGCCAGGCTCACCAGACTACGATAATTTTGATGAAGTCATTGATTTTGCAATCAATGACGCTAAGGCTTTAGTTGAGGGTGGTGTTGATGGTTTTCTAATTGAGAATTTCGGAGATAAGCCTTACTTCAAAGAAGTTCCAAAGTATGTTCTACCTTTCTTTACAAGAGTAGCGCATGAGATCAAAAAGGAATTTGACTTACCGCTAGGCATAAATGTTCTTAGAAATGATGTGGTTGCAGCGCTAGCGATAGCTACTGCAATAAATGCCGAGTTTATAAGAGTTAATGTACATACTGGTATAGCGTTTACAGATCAGGGTATAATTGAAGGTAAAGCGTATGAAACTTTAAGACTGAAAAGAATTTTAAAAAGTAATGCTAAGATTTTTGCAGATGTTCATGTTAAACATGCATATCATTTTTTTTGATATTATACAGGAAGCAAAGCACGCATATTTCAGGGGAAAAGCTGATGCTTTGACAGTTACTGGCATAGAAACTGGCAGAGCGCCAAGCATCGAGGATGTTAAGAAAATTAAGCAAGCTACCAATGCGCCAGTGATTGTTGGTAGTGGTGTTAATGCCAGCAACATCAAGAATTTTTTAAAAATTGCGGATGGGTTTTTTGTTGGTACCTATTTTAAGAGAAATGGCAAAATAGAAAATGAGGTTGATGTTGAAAGAGTAAGAAAGTTGATGAAAATTGTTGAGGAATTCAGAAGGTGAACTACTCCCCGCTTACGCAGGGAGCTTCCTGATTCATCGAGGAGATCTGCAGATATTTTAATCTAAAAAGTGATAATCTCAAAAATTCTTAAAAGTTTATATTGCTCTATTGCAGCCTCAACATTTCCCTTCCTAATTAAAATCTAAGAATGCTGAAAACTTAAATAATTTACAAAAATTAATTTAATTATAAAAACATGAGAGCGCTGAAGATTGAAAAGAAGCCAAGTTTGCTTGATAATCTTGTAGGTAAGTTTGTTAAAATAATTGAAAAATATACCTGCTATGCAATTGTTAGTGGCTATGTCTCTATCTTGCTTGGAGAAGAAAGACCTACTCAGGATGTTGATATAATAATAAGTCCTCTTGAAAAAAATAAGGCTAAAGAAATGTATGGGGAACTTCTTTCGGTGGGGTTTGAAATACCTGAAAATTTTGAGAATTTTTTCAAAATTCTTTTTGAGTTAAAAGAAAAAGTAGATGTGTTTACACAAGAAAAGTGGTATTTTGATTTAAAGGTTGCAAAAGACTTATTTGATAGATTTACACTTGAAAATAGGATAAAAGTTATAATAGGCCCAATAGAATTATTTATTTCACCACCGGAAATCCAAATTCCCTACAAGCTTTATCTTGGGGCAGAGAAAGACATTAAGGATGCTACATTTCTTTATCATAAGCTTAGGAATATAATAGATGAGGAGAAGCTTGAATTAATAGCAAAAGAAATGAAAATTTCTTTAGAAATCTTAGGAAATGAGAAGAAAAAGATATGAGGCAAGCTTAGAAGAGGTTTGGAAAGAATATATGCGCCCTTACGTTTATTTAGCTAAGAAAGAACCAAAAATAATAGTTCTGTCAAATGAATGGGGAGAATTTGATTTTAAGAAATGGCTTTCTCAAGTTAAAAAGGAAATTAAAGAAATTTTAAGAGAAATTAAAAGAGCTAGAGAGCCAGGAAATTTTAGGAATGTTTTTATGATTGATTAACTTTATCATTAAATTTTAAACTTAACAATAACTTTACGATTAACTTTTTAACATATCACCATTTAGGAGACCAGCTTTTTTATAAAAAGCTAACGTCTCTATAATAGCCTTTGCGACCTTTTCTGTACCAACATATACTGGCTTATATCTTTTAGTAAATCCCTCATACAACCATTCTGCTAATTCGCTTGAAAGAGTATATATCATACTCCTCCCAGCAGCACCAATTACTTTTCCTTTATCCTCCACACTTATATCTTCAAATTTTCTCCACCAATCCTTTGGTTTTTTCACAAAAACTTCAGCAATTTTGTATAAACTACACTGAGCAATATTATAGGAATGCTCAATTAGCTGAAATCCTGCTGTTGCAGCTGGCAATAATATAACCTTAGAGCCTAAAGCCTTGGCTTCCATTAGTGTAGTATAAGTAGGTTTTTGTATAAAAACATCGGTACAAACATCAATGCTAAACACATCTTCATCTGAAATTATACCTGGGAAAATAAAACTTAAATTCCACTTCTCACACAAATTTCTAAATTTCTCTGACCTTTCTAATTCTTTTTTCATAACATCAGCATCTTTTCCCAAAACGAATATTGCTATTGGTTCTGTAAAATTTTTCCTTCTTCTAAGAAAGCCTATACTTCCAAGCAATACTCTAAAAAAACTTTTTAGAAAAACATTATCATATGTGTGGGCTCCTCCAAATTTTATGGTTACAATTTTGAAGTTTTCGTTTAACCCGTATTTTTCAAGGAAATCTCTATGCATTATTTTTCTTTTTTCCAAATCTATCTTAGCAAACTTCCTATAACTTTCTTTTACAAGCGCTCCTATCTTATAAACACCAACAGAAGGTAATTTTGGTTCTGTTTTCCAAATTTTAGCTCTTATTTTAAGTAGTTCATCAGGAAAACGGATTGGTATGACGGATGGTATAAATACTAAATCAGCTAAGACATTGGCATACCAAATAATATCACCACCCCATTTTGCAAATATTTCTTTTTCTATTGTAATAACCCTTTCTTTAAGTCTTTCATCAAAATATATGTCTTTTCTGTAAAGAACACGCTTTCTTACATATGTATTAAAATCTATACGTTCAGCAGGAGTTCTCTCTTCGTACAGAGGTAAAATAATTCGTGAAAGATTTTGCAGAGCAGCACTTTGTTCTATGTTACTAATGCAATTCTGCAGATGATCTATAAGAAAGGCAACATATCCTGCTAGTTTGCTATATACAACAGACTTATAGTTCATGGCTGCAATTATGCAAGAAGGTTTTATTTCTTCTAGTTTTTTTAAAAAATATGTTCCATATTCCCATTGAGATTCTCCAACTCCTATTGTTTTATAATCAAATTTTTGATTACAACTATTTAGAAATTCAAGTGAATTGCTACCTCTTTCAACCAGAAAAGTAATGGAAATTTTTTTGTTAAACCTAACAAGCTCGGTAGCTACAGAGTATAACATTGAGGTAGGACCAAAACCTCCAGCCCCTGGCACCATAAGAATCTTAAACATAACTAATATAGCTTAATGTTCAACGTTACTTTAAAATATATATCATTAGCTAAGTTACAATAAAATTTGGAGGTGAGTTAGACAGCATCCTAATAAAACAGGGAAGAGAATAATTTGGGTATTAATTCCTAACTTCAAGATGTTGCTTGAACTCGTGAAAACAGATGAGTGGAAAGAGTTGCTCAAAAACTAAAGTTTTAATATTCTTCTGGAAGCATACCACTCCTTACTCTGCTAGAAAAGGGGATATTGAAGAAGTCAAGCCAATAGTTGGAAACATTATTAAAAGAGAGAAACCCGATTTGATATTTTTTGAAGGTGGTAACCCGCGTTACGAAATCTTATCCAAAAATCTTCTTAAGAAAATTTACGGGAGAAATTGGCGTGAAAAGATAGAAGTTGAATATGATAGAGCTCGGAAATACGCGAATGAGGAATGTATAAAAGAACTCAGAATCGATATAGAGACAGTTAAGGACCGCTGGATTAAACACCGTATAAACTATGTAAGACATTGTGAAGAAGGAGACTTGAAAAAGGCTAGAGTAGAGAGTAGGAATTATTTTAAATACGATTATGTCTTTCACTTCTACAGAGAGAAGGGAATAGTTAGAAGGATTAAAGAGCTTGCTAGAGAATATAAACATAACAAAATCTTTATAATGATTGGGGCAGCACATTTACCTCTATACTACGAACTTAAGGATGCTGGATTTGAGGTACAGATATATGGTGATATTAAGCAATTTTATCCGCGAAGGAGATTTCTGAAGGAACGTAGGAAGAGGCTAGTTTATCCTCCAGGTATACAAGCTTTACCACCCATGACTGCTATTTATGTTGAGGAAAGAATAAGAGGAACAAGTGTTAAGGAATTTTGGAGAAAAGTTGAAGAAGATGCCAATAAAAAAAGTGATGTGGTTGAAAAGAGGTATGACCTTGAAATCCTTCAAGAAGCTCTCAGATCGCATATTTTCTTTTATTTACGTCGTGTTAAAAAGGTAATAAGTCTAAGAAAAATTTCGGTAATAAGCAACTATCATACACATTTTATCGATGAGGAAATCATCAGAGAAATATTCAGTCGCATCAGGGAGAGGTGCGTCATGGAAAGGAAAAAGTACTTAGATTCTGAAGAAGTAGGCTCAATTGTTGTGCAACTACTTAAGGAAAAAGGTAGATGGGAAGGTAAAAGAATTCTAAAAAGACCTATAAGAGAAATTTTTTAACTAAAAGATGCATGAGGGGATGAAGTAACCACAAAGTATGTGAAATTTCTCCATTAACCAATTTTCACAGATTGAGAGCTTGTTTTGGAGTTACTTGAAACTTATGTTGAGAGAGACTCTAGCAGTAAATATAGACGATTTCCTATTTATACAAAAGGATAGAGAAGAAAGGCTATAAGCATAGGATAATTCTCCATAACAAGAAAAAATTTGCAGAAGGGTAATGTTCATATTAACACTGCAGAAAATAGGTTTTCTTTCTTAAAAACATGGTATAAGGTGTTTAGGGAATAAGCAAGAAATATCTCAGCCTATGTTGGCTTTTTCAAATCTTTTTCAAATTTTTGCTCAACTTGAAAACAAATTTAATAGGGAAAACGAAATTATAAAATTTAATAATGAGAGTGCTTGTAACATATAGGGAGATTCATGAAGCTACGGCTATAAGAGTTTTCTATAGACTTAGAAAAGACCCAGAACTTTCAAGAAATGAGAACATTTACTTCTATAAACCAAAAAAGGAGGAAGTCTTTGAATATATTTATCAAACAAAATTTGCGGAACTGTTAGTCAAAAATGGTCTCCTAAGTAGAGAACCTGCCAAAAAGCTTGCAAAAGGAAAGAAGCTGTCATTAAAAGATTGGAATGAGTTAAAAGAGGAGTGGCTCTCCTTATGGGAGAGATGTTTTAAAGGTAAAACATTTGTTAAAAAACTCCTTAAAGAACGTGGAGTTGAGCACATTGAACGTGTCGAAGTGTATGACCTTCTATATGAGGATATTCCAAGAAAATGGAGAGGTGATGCACGTACGCTTATAGAATGCGCTTTGAAAGCACATGAATTCGCTTTGAAAGATACTGATAAAGAATTAATAAAAAAAGCAAAAAAGGAGGATTGCTATATTATCATAGAATTACATAGCTCATCATTAGCTCCTGAGAATCTTGAAGAAGGGCTTTATGATGGTGCAGTTATGATGACTCTATCGGAGAATTGTTTATGGGACCCCCTTATTAGAGAGGCTGTTAATCTAATTTGGGAAAGGCGCCTTGCGCTATCTTTTCCTGGTTTCGCCTCAACAACATTCCCAGAAATTACTTTGGAGATATACTCAAAGTATCGCCCAGGACGTGTGTGGTATCTTCCCAGACCATTTACAATGAAGAAAAATGGGAGTTCTCTGCTAGTATTACCACGTATGTCTGGTTTCCTCACAAGTAGAAAAGCTGTGGAGGTGTCATATCCTACAGTAAAATCGATTCTCAAGATTTTTGCATCTGTAAGGAGATAATAAAGATTTCAGAAGGAATAGCTTTCTGGAAAACTAAATCTATCATTATTTCATAACTTACTTTTGTAATGTAACTAGCCTATAGTATGGTAAATCTCACCTTAGAAACTTATTTTAAATACCTATTCTTTAGCAACCTTTCTTTTTCCTATGAGCTTTCACTACTTCTCATTAGTAGCTTTTACCTAGAGATCATTGTAACAACAACAAACTATCTTTTAGCTTAAATACTTGTTGTTAATCAGGAATTGAATTTTGTTAACTTGCTAACTCCTTAAGAATGCCTTCAACTTGCCTAAAGCATATCAGCATGTTTAAATCAGTTCATGTCTTTGCCTAAAAATGCAAGCAGCACATTAACTAAAATATCTTCTGTGCAAGGTTCTTCTAAAATTTCTAAGTAAATCCGATATATTTCGTGAAGTTGAGCGTAGAGAGTGAGGAGGGGTGTGAGGTGGCGCATGAGGAGGAACGTGGGGAGGAGCGTGAGGAGCAGCACGAGGTGGAATATGGGCAGGAACATGGGGAGGAGCGTGAGGCGGGATTCTTTCTGGTATTTCTCTTTCAACCCTTTCTTCTATCCTATGCTTATTCTCTCTTATTCTCCTTATATTCTCCAAGCTGTCCTGTAAACCGTATTCTGCAAAAATATCATCTAAGGATCTTTTAAATTCGCTAGCATCTTCCTTAACAAAAACATGGCATATTCTTATAAAGAGAAAAGCTTCGTCAATAAAGTGATTGATAGCGTCTAAATAGTTTCTGAGAATACCCAAGCATGTCATGTAATATCTAGCATCAGCATGTCTACCAGCCTCTCTAGCATTTTCGAGCAAGCTCAAATAATCATTAATACCCCTGTTCATAGAACTTATTATAATTCTTAGATCCAAAAGCATATTTACTGTGTCTCTTAAAAAACCTTCTGCACCAGTACCTCCTGTCTCCGCTAATGATTCTGCTTTTCCTTTTAAATCTTTATACCTTTCAATGAGAGGAGCGGCCACCGTTGTTCCAGGTCTAAAACTTCTGGGAATAATAATTCTTCGAGCTGAGACTTTAATGTCTCTAGGAATTACTTCTTCATAAGGAGGGATTTTATATTCCCTTTCTAGGTTCTTTATCTTTTCTTTACAAGTTTTTGCAAATTCCCTTGCAATAGTAACAAAATTGTTCCTTGCACGCTCCCAAGGAGCTCTCATAGTTTTTATTATCTTGTTTTCAAGTTTTTCTCCTATAATTTCTGCAGATGGTCTCATTATCACATAAAAAATTGCAAATATCGAGGGAATCAAAAAACCCACTAATGCAAGTGGCCATAGTTCAAGAGTTATTCCTAATCCAGCGAAAAAACCAAAATACATCGAAAAAATTTTAGTATATTTCTTTCCAAGAAGCTCCATTTTCTCATCTACTTTCTTAAGAATACCGTAGTTTATGTAAGACAAAAAAAATGTTATTACAATTAAATAAGCAAATTTTTCGCTTATTTTTGCAGCCAACTCAGGTTTTATAAAAACAGTTATTAATAATATAACAGCAAGTGCTGAGCTTCCCCAAAAAATTAACTTGATAATAAGCTTTTCTTCTTCAAATTTAATTTCGTTATTCATCTTGCTAAGAATTTTTACCTAAAAACCTATATTTATTTTTAGAGGTTAATTTTTAAGCCTGAACATCTTCAGTTTGTCAACTTAACATTACCTTAAAGTCAAAAAGTTAATAAGAGGCAAAGTCCCCTAAGATTTTTGCAAAGGAGGCAATTAGCAATGCAAGCGCTTAATTTATTGATTGATCCACAACAATTTTTAAAATCTTCCAAAGATTTAGAATCTAAAGCTAAGTATTTGTTAGTTTCTAAACCATATATAATCATTTTCTTATCATTAGTCCAGATTGGAGCATTTACTTTTAAAGCTAAGGCTATAAATGGTGTATCTTTTTCATCAAACTTTTTAGCTATGTTATAGGCTTCAGATATTT
>Ga0190367_1000413_pt1 | contig 31764 bp, 30 predicted proteins | sample 4872181011_MG_FD_171838 | JGI IMG/M metagenome (GOLD analysis project Ga0190367, IMG submission 171838) | Hydrothermal vent microbial mat bacterial communities from Southern Trench, Guaymas Basin, Mexico - 4872-18-10-11_MG | ecosystem: Environmental > Aquatic > Marine > Hydrothermal vents >...
ACTTTTGCTTCAAAGCAGGTGACATAGCTTCATTAGCATTCCCGTAAACTGCTATACTATATGCTATAATATAGCATAGATCATAGATTATAGCCATTCGCTTAAATACATATCCTTAACACTAGACACTAGTTTAATATTAGCATGTAACGTGAAAGATAGCAGCTACTTTTCTTTCCTTACTTAATTTATTATACTCTTCTATTGCCTTGGGAGTTTTTTCAATAATGTATTTCACTTTCTTTTCCTCAAGTAGCTTGATTGTTTCATTGAGAACAGGTAGGGCTCCGTACTGCCCGCTGCCAATTACTATTATTTCGGGTTTTTCAGCTAGAATTTCCTCTATTTCAGGCGGAGCTAGTGGTGTGTGGAATCCTTTTTTGTAGGGTTTACTTAGCTCTTTTTTCCGTCTGGTCACTTTTCCATCGACATGTACTACTATATCATGATCATATTTCACTCCGTTCACAACTATATAGCCGAAGCCTGTTTTTTCTATCATACTGATTAATTCCTATGTAGTTTTAACTTAAGGTTTGTTGTCAGTAGTGTTATTTTAAACAATCTTCAAGTGAGTCAATTTAGTGGGTATGTTGTGTTAGTGATGATAAAGTATTGTGCTTTAAATTAGTCTAGACTCTATGCTGTATTCACAGAATATACTCTATCAGCCGGCGTCTGTAGATTGCTAGCAGTATTATGAATGCTACGATTGTTCCTGTTAGGCTCTCTATTTTACTGAATTCAAATTATCTATAATGCTATTATTTATTGAGAATGGGTGCCTTCAGTGACTAAGTTTTGTCTTCTTATGGTTTTGCGGAGTCTGTATTAAGAGTTTAAGTTATTAAAAAGTGTTTATATTTTTTCTAGTATCTTGATGAAGGCTTCAGTGAGTACTTGTTTTGCTGTGTAGAATACTTCTTCTGGTAGCTGATTTTCTTCGGGTTTTACTTCGAAGCTTACTGCTTCTCCATACTTGATGTCTAGGAGTACTTCGAGGAGTTTTGCTACGTCATCTACTGTGTTTAGTGCTCCTGGTCTATAAAATCCAGGGTGCCAGTCGTATAGCTTATCTTCCACCCTTTTAGTACATCCTATGTGGATATGTCCTATTAGATCAGCGTAGGGTTTGAGGTCCTCTGGTTTTTCTTCTAGCATTGGTGCATGGCTCAAATCCCAGAGGAGTTTGATATTATTGTTTACTTCTCTAACTTTCTCTACTACCTGTGCTGCTTCACCGATAGGTCCTAGTAGTAGCTTTTTATCCCATTTTCTATCAAAAGTCTCTAATAGGATTACTGCTCCATAGTTTTTGGCTATTGAAGTAAGCTCTATTAAGCTGTCTACAAGCTTTTCAGATGCTTCCTTTCTTTTAGCTTCACCAGGGTCTTTTCCAGTACATATACCAAAAGCTTTTATACCGTATTTTACATCGTGTTCAATTTCCTTTTTCAGAGCATCTAGAGCTTTTCGCCTTGTTTCCTCGTCTAGAGAACTTATGTCAAGGCCTCCTAGAATCATTGGCTGCAGTCCTCTAGCAAACTCTACTTCAGTAGCCCTCTCTTTAATTAAAGCCCAGTCTTTGTCAGATACCTTAGATACTTCAATTAAGTCGATGTAAGGGTCTTGAGCTATTTTAATAATTGTTTCTGCGACACCTTCACTTCTCTTCATTAACTCCGGGTAAAGCATGAATGATACTACGCCTATTTTCCACGGAAACTTTGCTGCTATTTCCACTCCCCTTATTTTACACAAAGCTCCAAGCATAATTATAAACTCTCTTTAAGCAATATATTACTTCCGACGAGGATAGTTTAATAGAGTTTTATTGAGAAGAAAATATAGTGAGGACGCATGCTGGTTAAATTTGAAAGAAAACCAAATGTTTCTCAAACAATATATGATATAGGGAAATTTAAAGTATGGGAAGTGTTACTATCAAATAGTTTCCTCAAATTAAAGAGTAATAGCTTTGAAAAAGCTATAGCTGTATTAAGTGGGAAAATAGAGCTTAAAGTAGATAACTCGAAATACCCTTTAACTGATAGAAGTCTAGCTTACATACCCTTAGGTACTGAGTCTGAAATCTATGCAGAGGAAGCTGTAGTAGTCGTAGCTGAGGCAGAGGCAGTGAATAAACACAAGTTCTATTTTAAGCACATAGGCTCTATGAAGAAAAAACTTGTAGGAGAAAGAAGCTACTTAAGGTATGTTTACACAGCAATAGGTCCCGAAGACCCCTCGGATCACTTTCTCGCAGGATTTACGGAAGGATATCCAGGTAACTGGACTAGCTTTCCTCCACATAAACATGACGAGAAACCTGAAGTCTACGTATACTATGGTATGGGTAGATACTATGGAGTACAGTTTATTGAGGAAAACGGAGTCTTTAAGGCTTTTAAAGTATATGACTACGATGCTGTTATAATAGAGAAAGGCTATCACCCTAATGTAGCACTGCCCTTCACTGGAATAAACTACTTCTGGATAATATATGTGCCTGAAAATATCCCGAGAGAACTTAAGGTAAAAACTCATCCACTATTTGAAAAGTAGTCATTTGAACAGTTTACTAGATATTTTTGGGACTAGATATGCTATAGAAAATCCTAGGAGAACATAGCAGAGGGCGAATGAAATAAAGTCTGATACTTTATGTGAAACAATGTATAGTCCTGTGGAGAATATTAGTCCGAGAAGTCCTGTTAATCCTCTCTTGAACTTAGATTCAGGCAGTTTTAATTTCTCTTTTTTAGCTAAGAAGTATCCCAGCAAAATACCTGCTAGTGAAGGTGATGTAGGATCATAATAGTTGCCAGCTGCTATCGATAACAGCCACATTAAAGCTGAGGAAGATAAGCCTATAGTCGCTCTCTTATGTAAAGGAATTACTGGTAGTTTTTTCTTTAGAAAGCTATATGATGTGACTAGAATAGCCCCTATTAAAGCTCCTCCTACTACGTCTTGAACATAGTGGACTCCAAGATATACTCGAGAATACGCTACTAGCGGTACTAGTACTAGTGCTATAGATGCGATTACTTTACTCTTTTTCTCTAGGGCTAAGAAAGTCCAGAAGGTAGTAGTCGCCTGAGTATGTCCACTGGGAAAACTATAGCCCTTAGCTTCGACTTTCCATAACTCTTTCGGAGGTCTAGGCATTCTCAGAGTATACTTGAGTATTCCGTTGAGCCACATACTCGAAAGAAATACTAGAGCCAGCTCTACTCCTAGCTCCATAGAGAAAGATAAGTAAACTATGGGTACTATCGCTACGTAGAATTTCTCGTCTCCAAGTGTAGTCACTAGTATCCAGAAATAGTCTACTAGCTCCATATACTAGAGAACTCGTGGAAAATATATAAGCAGTCAGCCCAGCTCCGCGACATCACCTTTCTGCCACTCGATGAGGAGCTTCATCACCCTATTTTATTTACTACAGTATAAAATAAGTTTATTTATGAGTAGTCTTTATTAAACAAGGATGAGCGAGTTTCAAGAGCTAGAGAGGCTGCTTCTCTCGGCTAGAGGTCACTTAGAGAGAGCTCTTGACTACTTAAGTCGAGCTGAAACAAAGTCTGTGGTAGACATGTTTTTCGGAGGATTTGTTAGCTTTCTAATAGATTTAATGGAGTATGAGGACTATAGGAAGGCTGTAAGGGAAATAGAGTACGCTAGGAGCTATTTGCGTAAAGCGAGAAAATATTCTCATCTCATTCCCTCGCTGAGAAGCTCAGACTTATGGCTTCTGCTAGATGTAGCTTTTGACTCATTTTTCACGGATCTACTTAGACACTTTAGAATAATGGAGGCTAAGAGAACTGTGGAGGACGCTATTAGAGAAATAGATAGAGCTCTCTATGAATTAAGAACTAAACGCTACTTAACTCCGAGAGAAACCGTGATTTATGGAGAAGAAGATACGCGAATTTACTAAGTAAATCTGGGAAATTTATTGAATATTGATGTTTTTAGCTTAAATCCTTTTAGCGGTAGTTTTACTTTTCTATCTTCTAGCTGGGATAAGTAGGCTGCGTTTATTACTTCAATAGCAGCTCTTCCGTCCCAGCCTGTGACTAAAGGCTCTTTACCAGATATTACGCACTCTACAAAGTAGTCTATTTCTCTCTTGAACATGTAGTGTAGAGGAGGATATCTTCCTCTTTTATACATTGTCGCGGTCTCCCACAGCCCCTCTTTAAGAATTTTGATTATAGGTAGCTCGTATGAAGTCCAGTCAGGTACGTCGAAAAGTATGGCGCCTCTAGTACAGTATATTTGTCCGCGCTCCCATAGCCCGTACTGTTCGTGAGAAGGTCCGACTCTGCTGGTCTCTATTACTGCTATAGCTCCTCTCTTAAAGCGCATCATTACTACTGCGTGGTCCTCTACCTCTCTTCCAGAGACTATGAGGTTGAGCTCTGCTGTTACTTCTGAGACTTCATCGTTTAGCCACCACCTGAATAGATCTATGTAGTGGCTACCGTGGTCCTGGAATATTCCGCCGCCTGTGTAAGCCTTGTATCTAAATGCATTAGAGCCCTTTATGTCGTAGAGAGTCCAGTGAACTTCCATGAAGTGAGGTTTTCCCAGAGCCCCGCTGCTTAGTAGCTCTTTTATTTTCTGAAAGCCTGGATTGAAGCGCTTCATGAAACCTACCATCAGTATTACTCCCGCTTTCTCGCATGCTCTGATCATGTCGTCACACTCTAAAACATCTCTGGCCATGGGTTTTTCTACTAACACATGTTTTCCTTCCTCAGCAGCCCTCACCGTCTGCTCTGCATGTAAGTGTACTGGAGTACATATACTGACAGCATCTATGTCTTTACGTGAAACAAGCTTCTCGTAGTCTGAGTAGACATAAGGTATGTGGAAGTACTCGGCTGCCTTACGGGCTTTACTTTCATCAATATCGGCTACTGCTACTAGCTCTACGTTAGGGTTTTCTTTATACCAAGGAAGATGCCCTATCCAAGCGGCTCCGCCAGCCCCTATTACACCTACATGTATCTTACTCATTCGTGCTCAAATTTCCTGCCAGAAATAAATGAGTTCCACTATTTTAGCGGGAGGCTTCTTCGAGTACTTTGTACGCCTCTTTGAGCTTAGATGGTATATCTATTTTAATAGGACATACTTGAACACAGCTCCTACACTCAATACAGGCGTCGGGCTTCACTTCAAGGCTCTTGTATATCTCTAGACCTAGGTGCTTCAGGTTTTCTGGGTAGTTCATATAGATACGGTATGCTTTGAATACTTCCGGTACAGGAATATTTTGAGGACATACTCGTGTGCAGTAGCCACACTGGAGACACGCTTGAGCTAGCCATCCGCGTTCAGCTGGCTTAGCTACCTTCGATATAAGCTCGTATAGCTGCTTCTTCTCTTCTTCTGTTATGGGCAGTGGCTCATCGCCTACTCTAACATTTTCCTCAACTTCATGAAGCTTCTTCATACCTGGAATTACGGTATCCACGTAGAGATTTGAGATAACATACTTTAGGCTTAATCTGACTAAAGGGTCTTCTTTCCTTAGTCCTGCGGCTGTTTCAGGTAAGACTAGCTGTCCTCCCAGTAAGGCTTTCATAATAATTGTGCCTATTCCGTACTCTTTTGCTAGCTTGAGTATACCCTCTCTATTGACTCCTTCGTGGTCGAGAGGACTGTACGCCAGCATTATTACTTCGAACTCGTTTGACTCTATGGCTTTCTTCATAGCATTTAGATCGAAGTGCATTGTTATGCCTATATGGCCTATCAGTCCCCTCTGTTTAGCTATTTTTAGTCCCTCGAGAGCTCCCCCGGGAGCTAATACTTTCTCTAAGGTCTCCATGTCATTCACTGCGTGTAGCTCATAGATATCGATGTAGTCTGTCTGTAGCTCGCGCATGCTTGTTTTAAGGTCTTTGAGTATTCCGTCGCGGTCTCTTGATAGTCCTCTTGACGAGAGAATGAATTCGTCTCTTCGCTTGCTTATCGCCTTACCTATCTTAGTTTCGCTGTCCTGGTAGGCTCTAGCAGTGTCTATGAAGTTTATACCTAAGTCTAGAGCTCTGTTCAGTATTTTCTCAGCTTCCTCGTAGGATATCTGAGGAAGCTTTATTGCGCCAAACCCTATTACTGATACTTTGAGCCCAGTATTACCCAGTTTCCTATAAATCACGGTAATGTTTTACGGATAGAGTTTATTTAAATTTAAGGGCTTAAACACCGGGAGCCTCTGTGAGAATACTTGGCGTAGACTCTGGGGGGAGTAAAACAGAAGCCGTAGTAATAGATGAGAAGGGCAGAGTTCTCAGGTATTTTTTAGGGAGAGGCTGTAATATCGCTGTTGAAAATGAGGAAAATATTCGAAAAATATTCTCTAGGGTATTTGAGCAAGTAGGCTCTGTTGACTTAGCTGTCTTAGGAGTGGCCGGTGCAGGTAGGAAAAAACATGTAAAAAAGGCGACTGAAATCTTGTCTAGGATAATCTCGGCGAAAAAACTTATAGTACTATCTGATGCTGAAGTAGCTTTAATCGCCTCTACCCACTATAGTCCTGGGGTACTTATAATTGCTGGCACAGGCTCTATCGCCTTCTCTCTCAATGAAAACAGGAGAGTACATAGATGTGGTGGGCTAGGTTACCTTTTGGGCGACGAGGGAGGAGGCTACTGGATAGGTCTGAGAGCTCTACGCCTGCTTGCTAGAATACTTGATGGCAGAGAAGAGAAATCTAGGCTAGCGGAGAGATTAATGGAGGCTCTCGGAGTAAGTGACATAGACGAACTGGTAGAGAAGACATATAGCGAGCTTTCAGTATCCGAGATAGCTTCACTCGCCAAGATAGTTGTAGAGCTCAGTGAAGTAGACTCTTATGCGAGAAGAATTGTTGAAGACGCCTGTACAGAACTAGCACGTTTAGCTAAGTGTGCTGCCGATAAAGCGCGTTTAAATTATCCGATTGTCTACTATCAGGGAGGCTTGTTTTCGTCAAAAATATTCAGAAAAGTCTTTTACGAAAAGCTCCTAGAAATATTTAAAAATAGAGTTATACTGAAGAAACCTCTTTTCAAACCTGTTGCAGGAAGTCTGCTTATTGCTTGGAGATATCTAGGAAGAGACCTGGAAACCCTCTTAGAGAAACTAAGGCAATACAACTTTCTCATCTTCGAGTAGCTCTCTGTACATGAGCTGATTTTATGGCAGACTAAACCGAATATTAATGAAATAAACTCCTCTTATCTCTCTTTATAGACCAAGAAGAATATGTAAGCCACGACAAATCCCACTAAAAGAGTAAAGGATGAATATAGAAGCAGCGAATCCTAAGAAACAGGTAAACACGCAGACAGACACTCGATTGAGCTATGCCAATGAACTTCCATATACTATGTGACACAACTAAACTAAATAAATCTAAAAGCAGCTACTAAGCTTCATTTGTAGAACTTTTGAAATAAATTCGAAAGGTAAGGATGTAATAATAGACGTAGCTTAAGCCTTATTCGGGTAGCCGAAGAACCCATGCACTTAGTAGTGGATTTTCGCTGTAAACTAGCTCGAGCTGCTCTGCTGTCACGAGGAAATCACTCCACCTATCAATTGTCACGACTCTCTTCTCTTTAAAACTCTTATCTAAGTCTATGAGGGAAATTATGGCTAAAGCCTCTAAGACGATAAGCCTTGCTTTACTGCTCCACTCCCAGTCTAAGTTCTCCACAGTTCTTAAATCACGGTAGACAACAGTGTAAAGATCATAAAGCCTTCCGAGAACCTTGCTTCTCTTTACTCTCCTCTCATCGTAGAGCAGACACGAGACAACGTACTTAAGTGACTTGAAGAAAGAATCCCAAGATATCTCCTGTTTCACTATGTTTTTAGCCCTCTCATACGATAAGTCGAGCATGACTGGAATGTCATTTGAATCGAATATTAGAGAATATTGTCTATCAGCGATCATATCCGTGTAGGCTAAGTAGAGCAACTTGCTGTAGTCGTCTAGGAAATCTACTCCAGTTTTCTTAATACTGAAATCATATTTTCCCTGCAGAATATCGGATAAGTGTATTAACTCGTGTCTAACAATGTACTTGGCATACTTCCTTCTCTTTCTAGACTTCAGTACGCTGGGATCAACGTATACAACGTATAGGTCTCCGAGCTTATCGGACTGAGCAAAAAACTCCCCCACTTCCTTTACGTAGACCTTAGCTTTGCCAGCAAGTCCAAGAATCTCTAATTCGTCTCGGAATAAACTGGTTATCTCTACAGGAGCCTCCATGCATCTCTGCCCTCAGTCTATCTGCACGTAAGTGATTTATTTATTGCGACACATCATTAATTGTGACAGAACTACTATACTTAAGGGATAGCTACCTTAAGGAATTTGAAGCAAACGTAACGAAAATAAATGAAAATAAGATAGCCTTAGATAAAACAGCATTCTACCCGGGTGGAGGAGGACTGCCCTGCGACACTGGAGTTCTAGTCCATGGAGAGAAAACCTACCGTGTCGTTAAAGTAGCTAAAGAAGAGGGAGAAGTATTCCACTACTTAGAAGAAGAGCCAGCGTTCTCTGAAGGAGCCTTAATCAAAGGAATACTAGACTGGGATAGAAGATACACTATTATGAGAATGCACACAGCCGCACACATTTTAGCTGCAGTAATGTACAAAGAATACAATGCACTAATATCAGGAGGAGCCATAGGTGTAGAAGAATCACGGCTAGACTTCACAGTAGAAAAATTTAGCAGAAGCCTGGCAGAAGAAGTAGTACTTAAAGCCAATGAAATAGCTAAAAGGGAAATAGAAGTCAAGATATATTTCCTACCAAGGGAACAAGCCCTCCAGATACCCGGAGTAGTCAAACTGCTTTCACGCATGCCTCCTCAAGTAAAGGAACTTAGAATAGTCGAAATACCCAACGTAGACATTCAGGCAGATGGAGGACCACACGTAGCAAATACAAGCGAAATAGGAGAAATAGTTTTACTTAAATACGAAAGCAAGGGTAGACTCAGAAAAAGAATCTATTATACTGTGAAAAAATGAAACCTTCAGTTTATACCATAGTTTTAAGCAAGTACAGCGTAGAAGAAGCACTAAAACTCGTTCACGAAGCTTGTGGAAAGTATGTAGAATTGATGGGTGAGGGATGGGCAGGCTCGCATATACCTCCTTCTATGACTACAGGCGATGCAAAAGAATTAAAGAAGCTTATGGAAGACCTGGGTCTTCAGTGTATTGCATTAAGCACGTATGTGGGTAAACCCGGCTTTAGTAAACTGAGTGTAGAGCAAGCAGAGAAGGAGCTTGAAGACTATCGCCGATATCTGAGAATAGCCGAAATACTCGAGTGCAATGCTATTAGAGTTGTTCCAGGAGGACCTTCGCCCAGTAAGGCTAGCAAAGAGGACTGGAGAAGGAGTGTAAAGTGGGTTCAGAAATGTGCTGACATGGATCCCGAGGTAAAAGTTCTTCTCGAGGTACATCACGGGTCTTTAGTCGAGGACAGCGACAGCTGTCTGAAATACCTAGAGCTTGTAAGTAGAGATAACGTAGGCTTAATCTATGATCCAGCAAACCTCTTTATAGCGAGACTACATAGACCTGAAGTTGACTACGGCAGAGAATTCCTTGAGAAGACGAAAGACAATATATTCCATGTACATGCCAAAAATATAGTGAAGGCAGAAAATGAAAGAGAATTTGAGCTAACATACCTTGATCAAGGAGAAATAGACTTCAAGGAAATACTTTCCCTTACTTAAAGAAATGGGCCACGATGAATACATATCAATAGAATATCATGTTCTCGAAAAATCGTTACAAAAACAAATACTGCTAAGAGACTTCAAGTATCTAAAAGAGCTACTAAAGGCTATCTAGAACTCTATGCTGATTGAGCATAAGCGGAGTGGGGTCTTGTGGTAGAAGTTCATCACAATAATGAGCAGGAGCGCTCAGGCGCGGAGCTCCTCATCACAAATCGGCTCCTCTCCTTATATCAGCTATTAACAGATTAAAATAAGCTTTATCCCCTGGTCAAAGAAAATTGTGGGTCTTCGGCTCAGATTATTAGGTGGTTTATGGAGTTGTCTCGAGGATTTGGGCTATTGAATTTAGTACGTATGTTGGTTTTAGGGCTGATTTCGTCAGTTCTTTTGGAGTCGTAGCTCCTGTTAAAACGAGGAGAGAATCGGCTCCTATGTTTTTGGCGAACTTTACGTCGGTGTCTAGTCTATCGCCTACTACAAGTACCTTTTTGTATTTACCTATCTCGCTTCGGATAATTTCGTAGAAGAGAGAACTCGGTTTACCTATAGTGTAGTCTGGTTTTTTGCCTGAAGCTACTTCTACTGCAGCTGCTATTGCTCCTGCTCCTGGATCTAGTCTGTTTTCTACAGGTAGTGTTGCGTCGGGGTTTGTTAACACGAAGAGCGCTCCTTTTCTAATAGCATTGGCTGCTGTAGATAACTTAAGGTAAGTTATGTTTCTATCGATACCTACTACCACTGCGTCGACTCTTCCTGTAAAGCACTGCTCTTCATTTACTACTAGAAGTCCTTTACGTGATAACTCGTAAAAGAGCCCTGCTTCGCCGATAACATATATTTTTCTCATGTTCTTTTTCTCTAGAAAAACTGCCGTAGCATAAGCGCTTGTGAAAATATTTTCTAAAGATGTGTGAATACCTATTTCTCTAAGCCTCTCTAAGTACTGTTCGCGGCTCTTAGAGGAATTATTAGTAGCGAAAGCAACCTTACTTGTTTTCATTAGCTTGTTTACAGCCTCAACTGCTCCTTCTATTACCTCCTTGCCTCGCCAAACTACTCCGTCTAAGTCTACTATAACTAAGTCGTATTGAGTGAGCACGAGCAGATAGTTCAACAAAACTATTAAACTTTAATTTAGAAAAACTCTAGGAATCTTTTTGCCGTTTCACGGTACTCTAAGTAGAAGCGTCTATATTCTTCAGCTAAGTCTGCGCTAGGAGATATCAATGACTTTAACTGTACTCTCGAGAGGTATTCTTCGAGGCTACTCACTAGTCCAGCTGCCATAGCTCCTAAAACAGCGGCTGTCAGCGCAGCTGCGTGCTCAGCTTCAGGTACACATACTTTCTTTCCGTAGACCGCTGACTTTATTTTAAGCCACTCCTTGCTACGAGCTCCTCCTCCAATACACCGAACTTCGTTTACTTTAACTCCAAGGCTTTCAACTATATCTAGTACTAGCTTAACTTCGTAGGCTATAGCCTCCATTAACGCTCTAACTATATGCCATCTTGAGTGCCCTAAGAGCAAACCCATTAGCCCTCCTCTGGCTACTGGCTTCCACCAGGGCGCTCTAGCACCCATAAAAAAGGGTAGTACTTTTACTCCCTCGGAACCTGGAGGGATTTTAGATGCTTCTAGGTCTATTCTCTCGAAGAACTTGTCTCTACTAAAGTCTCTGAACATGTTATCTATTATCCACTCTAAGAGAGAACCAGTTGAAGAGAGACCTGTATCTAGTAGCCAGCGACCTGGAGTCATATGTACTGAGACAATTATTCTACACTCGGGGTCTAAGAGAGGTTTAGAGAGAACTGAATTTATACTAGTTGTTGTGCCTGTAGACTCTACAACTATTCCCTCTTTTACCGCGCCTGCTCCGAAGTTTTCGGCAGGTCTGTCGCCTGCTCCAGCGGCTACAGGTATTCCTTTAGGTAAGCCTAATTCATGTGCGGTGTTTTCCGTTACCTCTCCTATAGGCTCATTAGACCAGTAGAGTCGGGGAAACTTGTTTGGAATATCATATTTGCTGAAAAAATCATCTATCCACTTCAGTTTACCGATATCAAGCATCATTGTTCTGCTAGCCAGAGTATAGTCTGTAGTGTACTCGCCTGTCAGCCTGTAAACAAGGTAGTCTTTAGGCTGGAGATATACTTCAGCTTTATCTAGAACTTCTGGGCTATATTTTCTAAACCAGAGAAGCTTCGGAAAAGAGAAGGTAGCATCAGGCCTTAGCCTTGTTCTATAGTATATTTCCTTTAATCCATATTCTTCCTCTATTTCGAGAGCTTCTTTTGTACAGCGTCTATCCATCCATATGACACAGCGGCCTAGCAACCTCCCACTCTTATCTATAAACACTATTCCTTCTCTCTGACTAACTACTCCTACTGAAACTACTTTCTCTAAGTCTTCCCTCGGTATTTTCTTCAAGCATTCCGTCAGTACTCTCCACCAGTCATTGGGGTCTTGTTCAGCCCACTGCGGTTTAGGTCTATAAGTGCGATAGTATCCTTCTATAACACGAAGAATTTTAAAGGACTCTATATCGAGTAAAAGAACTTTAAGTTTTGTTGTACCTAAGTCTACTCCAAGAGAATACATGGAGACTACTCGATTACCTTGACTTGGCTGAGAGGTCTTATTTTCTCTACTTCGGGGTTAACTAAGTAGAGCGGTTTCTCTCCTTTAAGGACTAGTACTAAGTTTTTGGCAGCTATTTCAGCCATTTTTGATCTCGTTTCGTGACTGGCGCTACCGATGTGTGGCGTGAGGACTACGTTGTCTAGCTTTAGGAATGGGTGGTCTAGAGGTATAGGCTCTTTCTCGAACACATCTAGTCCTGCTCCAGCTATCCACTTTTCTTTAAGTGCTTTGTAGAGAGCTTTTTCGTCTACAACAGCTCCTCTTGCGGTGTTAATGAGTATAGCTGTCTTCTTCATTAACTTGAGTCTCCTCTCATCCATTAAGTGATATGTATCCTTTGTGAGCGCTACATTTATGCTCACTATGTCTGCTTCTCTTAGCAGGTCATCGAGCTCTCTATACTCTAGTCCAAGCTCTTTCTCGAGGTCTGGTTTGCGTCTGCGGCTCCAGTAAATAACCTTCATGTTGAATCCTTTAGCTCTCTTAGCTACTGCAGTACCTATTCTGCCTAGTCCTACTATTCCGAGAGTCTTTCCGTATACATCGTATCCCAGCATGAAGCAAGGATGCCAGCCTACTTTCCATCCACCGCTTCTAACAAGCTTGTCTGCTTCAACTACTCTCCTAGCCACAGCCAGTATTAATGCCCAAACTAGATCTGCAACAGTTTCAGTGAGCACGCCGGGCGTGTTTGTTACATATATTCCTCTGCGTGTTGCCTCCTCTACGTCGATATGGTCATAGCCCACACTGTAAGTACTTATTACCTTGAGGTGGGGGGCAGCGTCCATTACTTCTTTATCTATTTTATCTGTAAGCAGACAGAGAAGACCGTCTTTATCTTTAATGTGTTCTATTATCCACTCTTTGGGAGGAGGTTCTTCGCGAGTCCACCATTCAGCTTCGCAGTGCTCTTTAATAATAGAGGGGCCAGGCTCAGGTATCTCTCTAGTAACAAGAACTTTAGCTTTCCTCACAACTATGTTTACGAATAAAAATTATAAATAAATTAACTCGAAACTACTTTCCTTGCTCTCTTAGGATGCTAATAGCCTTGGTGTATAAGTCTACTAAGACTTCTTTCTTCTGCCTTTTGTCTAGTTTCGCAAATAGATCCCACGTGAATCTGAGGACGCTTACCACAGGCTCCTTTAACCTAAGCTCGTCTTCAAGTACTGCGTACAAGTAGTAGAAGTAACGGTTATAGTCTTCTACCTCACCTTTCTTAAACTCCTGGAGAATTTCTTCGAGTACTTCGCTGGACTTCTTTTCGGGAAGAGGTATACGCTCTTCGGGCGGAGGCATTGTCGTAAACTCTATGTGTGGCTCTGTCTGGTACCAGTAGGCTACGCTCGATATATCGTCAGCACGGTCGTTTGCATGACCATGCTCGATAGTAACTTTAATGGATTTTCTGAAGACTACTGGCTCCTCTAAGTGGAAGCGGTACATTGTGTGGTATCCTAGCCAGCTTCTTTTACCCCATAAGGGGAATCCGTGGTAAGGTCCCCAGTATTCGCGGTTGAAGCCCCATGCTGAGCAGAAGTAGTCTTCTGTTCCTGTTCCGTGGAGACTTGGAGGCCATTTTTCGCCGTCGACAAAAATCATGTCATCTCCTTCTCCCCACCATCCGGGCCTCAAGCCGTGTACACTTAAGACACAGCCTATGTAGTGTCCTCTGCCTTCAGCATAGAGTATGAGGTAGTTGTTTTCTCCCGTTAGGTTCACTTCAGTTTTCTGGGCTACTGTTTTTTCTCGGCGCCATTTCGCGTGGAACAACCCTACTTCATCCTCAAGCTTGTCGTAGAGCTCATAGTCTACGTGATAGTAAAATGCTCTGACTTCAGTATCGCACTCATTCACTACTTCTATTTCGGCGTAGTCAAAGAAAGGCATAGGGAAATAGCAGTTAAAGCCTTTGTCGCAAGTCATGGTCAGGGGAAGTGAAATATAGTGTTTGGCTATCCCGTGTCCTATTCCAAAGAAATCGCCTATAGGTGATTCAACGCTAGGTCTGTTCTCATGGTCCCAGTACATTCTCAAGAGAATTTTCCTCAAGTAGTATTTGTCGGGGCAAGAGATTGTTATCCATATGTGTCTTATTGCGCCTGGTCCCTTGATTTTAGCTAGTGTAGCTGTGTCTCCAGGCTTTACTGTTATGTAGTCTCTATTACCTCCTGTTCTATCCCAGCTAGACTCTCTTTTTGTTATAGCGTTTCTTAAGTAAGGAAGACTCCATAGGACTCCTCTTATAGTGGGAAGAGCCATGACTTTATAGCGGGCTGAAAATATAAATCAGTTAGCTCAGTTAATGTGTGCACAGCTTAGTTGAGCTGCTCCACAAGTTCCTCGTTTACTTTATTTCATGTTACTGGACTTTAGGTATTATCATCACTATGGCTCTTGAAAGCGCCCTGGTGCCTATTCCGAGTGAAATTGTAATGCCGTACTCAGGCTATGTAGCTTACTTGAATAGCTCATTGTCTATGGTTTTAGAAGCATCTTTTGCTGGAACACTAGGCAATCTTTTGGGCTCGTTGTTAGCGTACTATCTCGGATATGGGGTAGGTAAACCTCTGCTTCTTAAATACGGCAAGTACTTTCTAGTGACTCGAGATAAGCTCGAGTATGCAGAGAAGCTATTTTCTAAGTACGGAGATTATGCGGTGTTTTTTGGGAGACTCATGCCTGCTGTGCGTACAATTATTTCTTTTCCGGCTGGAGTGTTTAAAATGAAGCTTGGAAAATTTATCTTACTTACAGTAGCTGGCTCTATTCCATGGAACACTACTCTGGTTCTCTTGGGGTACTGGCTAGGACCCTCCTGGACTATTTTAGAAGAGTACTTCCACGTATTGGACATCATTGTCGTCATAGGAGCTCTAATTGTACTCGTATATCTTTTGTGTAGGTTAAAGTCTGAGAGATCTTAGGTTTTTGAGAATAATTTACACTAGTAAAGTAAAACTTATATTATGTGGCTTATTTGTCAAAGAGGTTTTTTAGAAGAGGTGATAGTATGGTAAGGGTTCTCGGCATCAATGGGTCTCCACGTAAATACGGCAATACTATTAAATTACTGCTAGTCGCACTAAAAGCCGCAGAAAAGCTGGGCGCTGAAACCGAGCTTGTCCACTTATACGACTATGATATTAAGCCTTGTCTTGGCTGCCTCTGCGATAAGCAGACTGCCTGTGGCTATCCCTGCGTAATAGACGACGACATGAAGATTCTCTACGACAAAATCCTAGATTCCAATGCGGTAATTATCTCGACTCCTATATACTGGTTTGCTCCCTCGGGTGTAGTTAAGAACTTTATAGATAGACTTACGGCTCTTGAAAACATGATTTATATCGATGGGAAAAGCTGGGCCGAAGGTAAGGTAGCTGGAGTAATTGCCTGCGGCAATGACAGTGGTTGTATTCAAGTAGTAGCGAATCTCTACGCAACTCTAGTCTCAATGGGTTTCGCTATACCTCCCTGGGCTTTAGCATACTTTAATACTAGGGGCGATGTGCTGAAAGACGATAGTATTCTCTTAGACGCAGCTAATGTGGGTCGAGTTATAGTCCTCGCGGCTCAGGCTTTAAAGAGGCTTGAGAGAAAATGGTATGACTCCGACTTACTAGAATTCGTGAGAGAGATACGGCGCTCAGTAGAAGACTACATTAGAGCTGAGTGGGAAAAAGAGAAGAGTGTCAGGGAAAATATTGTTAGGCGTGCCGAGAAGAAGATTTTTAGTGCTGTAAAAAGAGGCTAGAGAGTTTACGTAAGTTTTAAAACTATATTTAGCGAATTAAATTTGTGAAAACAAATTTATGGATGTTCGGCTTGCCGGAGAAAAAGCCAGAGCAGGCACTAAAAATACTTAGTGAGAGCGGTTTTACTCATCTTTCATTACCGCGCAACAATAATTTGATTAAACTCGCCTTAGACTACGGATTTAAAGTATATGTCTTCTGCAAGACTTTTGGTCTAGAAAATAAGTTTAGAAGAGCAGAGTACCTAGCAGAGGATATTTACGGAAGGAAATACATATGGTTTGGCTCGGGATGTCCTAATAATCTTGAGCTAAGGCAGAAAAACTTGGAGTGGATTGAAGACACTGCTACTCAAGTGGATATTAGCGGAATATCTCTTGACGGCATAAGGTTTTCTTCTCCAGGAAGCGGTATCGAAGCCTTCTTTACATGTTTCTGTGAAACATGTAGGCGTAAGGCAGAGGACTTGGGATATGATTTCGAGAAAATGAGAGGAGATCTCCAGAGACTTTACGAGAGCTTTGAGAAGCCTAAGTTCTTAAAGTATGTGTCTTCTGCTGTAGAAGATCCCTTAATGCTCTTAGATTTCTTGACTGACTTTAGGGGAGTAGTAGAGTGGCTTAGCTTTAGAGCAGATTGTATAGCAGAGCACGTGAGAGATGCGAGAAACCTGCTGAAATCAATAGACCCTGAGCTAGAGCTCGGAGCCTATATTTTCACGCCGAGTCTATCAAGTCTAGTAGGACAGGACTATAGGATGCTTTCACTCTACCTTGATGTACTTCAGCCTATGATATATAGGCTAGGAAAAGGTGTCGCGTGCTATAATCATGAGCTAGCTGTACTAGCAGAAGACCTTTCAAGATTGACAAGTCTTCCTTTATCTAATACACTTAGTTTAGTCTACAAACTGGCTGGAGTATCTGAGTTTAATCCTCCATTAGATCTTAACAAGTTAAAGGAAAGTGGCTTACCTTTAGAAATAGTGAGTAAAGAAGCTCTCAGAGCCCAGCAGATAGCTTTAGGAAAGAGAGTAGAGCCCATTATTATGCTCAGAGACCCGCAGGTAGAGGACGCTACACGCAAAGTACTCTCGGCTGGCTGTAGTGGAGTAAACTTCTTTATCTATAAGGAGGGATTTGAAGATAAAATAAGAAAAATAGGTGAAGTGGTGAGGGAATCTTGAAGTATGGATTATTTATCAGTTTTGAAGATCTTCAAGCAGACCTTAAGAATCTCGTAGAGCTATCAGATAAGGGACTTAAGCTAATTCAGGTAAATTTACCACTACTTTTTACTCCAGAGTACTATAAGGACACTAGAGTGAAGCCACGTTTTATGGATAAAGAAAATATTGCGAGAATTAAGAAGTGTATAGAGGAGGCACGAAGTATTGGATTAAAAGTCTTCGCACTAATTCCAGTATTTAAGTTTGAGGAATTATTTGACTATATTGAATTAGCCTCAGTAACTCTCTTCAATAAAAGGAATATTGAGTGGGCGTGCCCCCTTAGTAGTGAAGTCAGGTGTAAAGTTGAAGCTGATATTAGAAACACTATTGAGACATACGATGTTGACGGTATAGTGCTTAACTTTATGAGATATGAGGGGCTTTCAGCGGGAATTGAAAACTTCTTCACATGTTTCTGCAGTGAATGCCATAAAGATGCCTATGAGAGAGGCTATAATTTAGCTTTCGTAAGATCAGATATGATGAATTTTTACAGAAGATTAATTTCCTTAAAGTTAAGTGAGATTAGAGATTTGTTTACAGTATCTTCATTACATGATTGGCTTTACTCAATACTAGATCTCCGAAGCCTTTCTGACTGGATTTCACTTCATAGAGAAGTGATTAGTGAATACTTATACTATTTAACAAAAATGATCAAGTGTATTGGAGGAGACTCTATGCTCATAGGAGCCATCATGATGGCTCCCGTATGGAGTATTTTAACTGGACAAGATTATAGGGACTTTAGCATACTAGTGGACTTTATTGAGCCCACACTATACTTTGACTGGATAGTCTGGGAAGGTCTGCCAGTAGTGAAGGAAATAAGCAAGAAAGCAGGGGTGGGCATAGAGTCTCTAACTAAACTTTACTTAAAGGTACTAGGCTTTGAAGAGAAATACTTTAAGACCTATACCCAGCTAAAAGAAGAGGGAATCGACGTAGATGCTTTAAGAACAATAGTGCTTCTCTGCAAAAAACTAAATGTTGCTGAAAAACCGCTCTACGCAGCCCTTTCATGCAATAAAGTGGACTTCTACAATAAGTATTTAGAGGACAGGCTTTCTAATAGGAAAGTAGTCTCTCCTCACTTAGTGAAGAAGAGTATAAGTACTGTTTCAGAGGCAGGTATCGAGACTGTAGTACTTTATTCATATAAAGGTGTGAAAAAGTATATTAAAGGACTCCTGAAGCCTTAGTGAACACAACGCTTAAGTCTTAAATGCTGACACCTGGTGTTGGCAACTTAATCGTCTCTTGTTATTAATGCTTTTAGTCTTTCTAGCTCGGTGCTTCCAGGTATTGGGCGTGGAGGCTCACCAAACTCAAGTGCACTCTAGCATAGTTGTAGAAACATGCTCAAGCATAAACTAGCCTGAGAGCAGAGTCTAGAAGCTTCTTAGGCGAAGGAAATAAGCATTAAAGCCCCTCAACCCATCTTTAACCACACATATGAAGCACTCAACATAGCTGTGATACCTATTTTCTAACTGCTTTACGGCTTCTTTTAACGCCTATTGATGTTAGTGTTCTTGCTGTTTGTCTTAGGCTCTGGGTCTGAGAGATAGAGGTATATTGCATAGAGCACTACTTCTACTGGGGTCCGCTCTCTTAGCATAAAGTAGGTTCTGCACATGCTATTATACTAGAGAGCCGCCCCCCGCCAAAAACCTTAAGTTATCAGCATCCTCCACCTTACAGAAATGCTTATATTTTTTTAGACGCGTCTAATTTTTCTGTGAAATTAAGTAGCTCACTAGAGGACTACTTAGCTGAGATATATAGACTTGAAGAAGCATATGGCTATGCTAGAATCAGTAGGTTAGCTAGAGAGCTTAATGTAGCTCCAGCTACTGTTTCCAAAATGGTGAAAAAGCTTGAAAAACTAGGCTTAGTAGAAAGAAGACAATACGATAGAAGGATAAAGCTCACAGAAAAGGGCAGAGGTCTGGCTATGAAGCTTCTCCATAAACACTATGTAGTCGAGAGCTTATTCATAAATATACTCGGTATGGACCCCATTGATGCACATACCTTAGCACACTATCTTGAGCATATACCTGATACACTACTAGAGAAGATAAAGACTAGAACTCCATGTCCTCCGAAGATATTTACGAGAAGAGGTATTAGGCTAAGCGAAGTGAGCGTAGACGCTGTATGCAAAGTGATAGGCTTTAGTGAACTCAAATCTCTCTACGACTTTCTCTCAGAACACGGCATTTCTACAGGAGTAAAATTCCAAATAAGAAATAAAACAAACTATTACCTAGAGGTACTTCATGAAGAAAAGACTCTGAGAATTCCTGTTCACTTAGCTAAACTTATTCATGTAGAGGTGATAGAATAATGATTCCTCTTGCTTACTTGCCTCCTGGAACAAGAGCTAGAATAGTTGGTCTTACAGGGGGCTATGGTCAAACACGGCGGCTAATGGAAATGGGGTTTACTCCTGGAACGCAGGTTGAAGTACTTTCTAGTGGTCCAGGTCCTCTCTTAGTCAAAGTTCGAGGAGTAGTAGTAGCTTTAGGTCGAGGAGTAGCTAGTAAAATTATTGTTGAGCCCATGAGGTAACTAAGATGAAGAGAGAGATAGTAGTTGCTGTAGCTGGAAACCCTAACGTAGGGAAATCCACGTTATTCACTATCTTGACCGGAGAAATAGCTCATGTAGCTAACTGGCCTGGGACAACTGTTGAAAGAAAGGAGGGCATTAGGAGGCACAGAGGCAGAGTTATAAGGTTTGTTGATTTACCTGGAACTTATTCTATATCTGCTACTTCTCCTGAGGAGATAGTAGCTAGAGAGTATATTGTGAGCGGAGAACCAGACTTAGTGCTAGTTTTGGTTGACTCAACTGCTCCTGAGAGGACGCTCAACTTGGCAGTCCAGGTACTAGAGCTCACTTCAAGAGTAGTCATAGCGCTCACTAAGGCTGATGCAGCTCACAGCCAAGGGATACATATTCACGTAGACAAGCTCGAAGAAAAACTAAGGGCCCCCGTAGTGCTTGTCTCGGCACTTAAAGGTACTGGAATAAGAGAACTCTTAGATACAATACTTGATGTCGCTGAGGGGAAGAGAAGCGGAAAGAGTACTCTCAGAATCAACTACTCGTGGCTTGAGCCGTATATATCTGAAGTAGAATCTCTGCTAAGGAAACAGAATGTACTTCCTGAGTATGATAGGCGGTGGCTCGCCATAAAGCTGCTTGAGGGTGACAGAAGACTTGAGGATCTCCTAATTCAAAAAGGCTTAAAGACTGTTGTCGAGAAAACCAGGTCTCTCAGACAAGCCATCGAGAGGAGCACAGGTAGGAGTATAAGCGAACATATCATTACCTCGAGATTCAACTATGTTGACTCTATTGCGAGAGAAACTGTAGTAAGAGTCCCCGCCCCCTCGGCTCCCATGTTTTCACGTATTGAAAACCTGCTAATACACCCTCTCTATGGACCTCCTCTAGGGCTTTTAATACTGCTGGCCGCGTTTACGGCTGCCTTCGCGCTAAATACAGGCTTTCCGCTCAATATCGTCTTCTCGTCTATTGGGCTGTCTGAAGTAGCTGAGCTAGTAGAAGAGTACAGTCTTAGTGGTCTCGTAGAGAAAGGATTCTCTATTCTCGGAGCAAAGACAGCTGAAATACTGTATGCTGCTGGAGCCCCTTCTTGGGTAGTAGCGCTGATAGCTGAAGGAGTTATTCCAGGTGTAGGCAGCGTTCTCTCCTTTTTCCCCTTGATAGTCATAATATATGCTGCTCTCTCAGTAATTGAGGACAGTGGGATAGGGCCTCGAATAGCTGTGTCGATGAACAGGTTCTTCAACTACTTCGGGCTATCTGGTAAAGCGATATATCCCTTTATGATAGGATTAGGCTGTAATGTGCCAGCTGTCCTAGCATCGAGAGCCTCTATTGAAGAAGAAGAACGCAAGCAGATAATAGTGTCTGTACCCTTTGTGCCGTGCCAAGCGAGGCTGATAGTTATCCTAGCGTTTGTCACAGCATACTTCAGAAAACCTGTTTTTCAGGCGCTGTCTATAATCAGCATATATGCGGTGGCTCTCCTCCTCGCTCTCGCAACTTCTCTAGCTACAAGGAGAGTGTACTTTAGGAAAAAGACCCCGCCCGAGCTTATTTTAGAGATTCCCCCTATTCATAGACCTTCTTTTAAAGTAGTGTGGTGGCTTACATGGGACTACAGTAAACACTTCCTGAGAAAGGCAGGAACGCTTATAGTTCTTTTAAGCATAGCTACATGGTGGCTTCTGAGCTACGGTCCCGGCGGGATTGTTGAAGATGTAAGAGCTAGTTATGGCGCCATACTCGGAAAAGCTATTTCACCTCTACTTCTGCTCTACGGTGTCGGCGGAGAAAATGCCTGGAAGACTGCTTTTGCTCTCATACAGGGTCTGGCAGCAAAAGAGGCGCTAATAGAGACTATAGCTGTAATGCAGGGAGGAGAAGTATCTACAAAAGAGGCGCTTCTAGCTCTTGGACTAACTCCTCTCCAGGCATATAGTTTACTAGTTTTTATGGTGCTCTATGTGCCATGTTTCGCCACGATAGCGGCAATATATTTGGAGACTAAAAGCCTTAAAACCACTCTTGTCTCAATGCTGTACATGATCGCCTCAGCCATGATTATTTCATTGACAATATACTACTTAGGTCAGTTAATCCTACTAGTAGCTACTTAGTTAATGGTAAATACAATGTGTATGAGTGGAGGCAGAAGCCTTCTTTTAAGAAAAATCTTCTAAAGAAAGTCTTTTCTGCAAGGCACCTAATTTTAATCCTCCTTACTCCATAAAAGGAGAGAACTCTTGAGAGGCTTTTTAAGACTTCACTTAAGAGTCCTCTTAAAGCAGCTCCTTCAGAACACATTAGTAAGACTACTTCACCGTCTTTTCTAGAAACTAGGATACATTTACTGGATTCTCTTTGTGAGACTAAGACTATATTATTCTTTAAAACCTTTTCTGATACTTCTGAATCAATGATATTTAGATCTGAGTACGAGGAAATTTCTGAAAAGGGGATTTCTGTGAACTCAGGGGAAATCTTTTCTTTACTTGTGGGCTTCACGAAAATAGCTTCGTAAATTCTCATTCCATGCTTTATGAAAAACTCAAGAACTTCAGTGCAGTGTACAGGTACTTCTGCTATTATTCCTGAAAAGAACTCACCTCGAGCTTTCTGTAATAAGTGCCTCAGAGTTTCCTTTAGTATATCTTCCTTCCAGTAATCAGGACTGAAAATGAAGCTTTTTATTTCAAGAATTTTTTCTCCTAATATTTTAGAGAGAAAAGGTCTCTTAGCAAGAACTTCTACGGCTAAGACAAATCCCCCTACTTCCTTATTTTCTACTAAAAGCATTATGCTGTGTGATAGCCCTTGTAAATAAAGTACATCAGAGAGATTCTTTGGAGCAGAAAAGCCTACGACGTATGAAGACATAAACTTCTCTATTTTACTAAAATCTGCTAACGTACATTCTCTTACAAGCACTGTTTAGATATTGCTCTAAGTAACAAATAATTTTCTACTTGACTAATATATTTTATCAAGCCGGAAGTGTATTAAATACCAATCATCTATAGGTAGATTACTATGAAGCTACCGCTGATCAGCGTACTGATACCTGTTTACAGAGAATCAGAGCAGCTAGAAAGTCTACTCGATCAGCTTCTCGAAGAACCCTATGAGAAAAAGGAAGTAATTGTTGTCATAGACGAGCCTACAGAAAAAAGCCTAAAGTTGGCAGACAAGTACAAAGATAAAGTAAAATTTATCTTCAATAAAACGCGTCTAGGGAAAGTTACGGCATTAAATAACGCAGTTAAGCAAGCCTCCGGTGAAATACTTGTTTTTATAGACAGCGACATTGCTCAAATAAAACCTAAGAACAGTTTCTTGGCGGAAATAGCTCGCGCTACAAACCACTATGAAGTAGTTGAAATGAGCAAAAGAGTTTTTAGAAAAGGAGTACTCTCGAGACTTGTTCACTACGACTACCTAAGCTATAGTGCTATTAACTGGGTTTTTTCACGTAAATTAAGTAAGTGTCTGGCAGTTAATGGTGCAGCGTTTGCTATTAAGAAAAGCGCATTTGAAAAAATAGGGGGATTTTCTAGAGTAGTTTGTGAAGACTTAGATATAGGCACAAAGTCATATTTACACGGAATGAAGTATATATTTCTCAACAATCTCTCTGTGTATATGCCTGCCCCTCCTTCTTGGAAAACATGGTTTAAGCAGAGAAGGAGATGGGGATATGGTGTAGCTCAGTGGATTTTTAAGTACTGGAAAGAATTAGCAAAATTCGTTAAAGAGAACCCTCTATTAACAATACTCGGATTACTGATGCTAATCCCCTCGCTGGCAATCTTCTTCATATTTATTTCACTGAGCCTAACCTTAGGAGAATACCTGGTAGTAACCTTTATTCTACTTACTGCGCTGAAATACGACCCTATTTTAATTATCTTAGTTTTAATTTCTCTGGGATACTCTCTTTACAGGAACCTAATACCGCTAGTTATAGCTACTGCAGCAATAATGGCTGTCTTCTACTCTTTTGCTAGAAAGCTTGAATACGAGTTCAAAATATATGAATTCCTCCTATACTACTTCATTTACTCGCCAATATGGTTTCTAATACTAATACTCAGTTTCATTCGAGTGTCTACAAAAAAGGAACCTCCTAGAGACTGGAAAGTATAATAATTATGATAAGAGTAATATCATTTGACCTTGATGGAACTATTATCGACAGAAAGTACAATGACTATTTTTGGCTTGAAGTAATACCGAGAACATATGCTGAAGAAAAGGGCTTAAAGTTGAGTGAAGCTAAAAGAATTGTCTACTCAAAGTATGACGAAATAGGCGATAGCGATATAAGATGGTATCTACCCGACTTCTGGTTAAAGTATCTAGGTATTAAAAGAGATTTAAATGAGCTAATACGCGAAGCTTTTAGAGAAAGTAGACCATACCCCTATGTAAAACCTCTTCTATATATCTTATTTAAAATGAAAATTAAGATAATTCTCTGCACTAATGCTCCTAGAAAACTAGCTACTAGTATTCTAAATTGCCTCTCTATCAAAAGCTATTTTAGAAAAACATATTCGTGTGTAAGCGACTACTCCCTAGTAAGAAAAACTAGAAGTTTTTACGCAAAAGTCATTAAAGACCTTAAAGTATCTGCAAGCTCGATAGTGCACATAGGAGACAATTTTACTTACGACTATAAAATACCAGTATCTCTTGGAATAAAAGCTATATTAGTTAAAAATCCTGAGACATTAAATTATTTAAGCCTTTATCGCAGAATAATTTCTATAAACATATGATTCACAAACAATACTTTACTGATTCTCTAAAACTATATTTTAATAGCCTAGTGGATTTAATTACGTAGTGGTCTAGTATGCGCGTCAAGCTAGTCAAAACCTATATCCCTGGGCTCGATGAAGTGCTAGGAGGAGGATTACCTAGACCTGGAGTCGTGTACCTAGTAGGACATACTGGTACAGGAAAAACAACACTCTGTGCTCAGATTCTCTACGAGAGAGCTAAGAGACATGGTGAAAAAGGACTCTATATATGCACCTCAGAGCACCCCTCTCTTCTCATTTCTAGATTAAAGTCGATGAATATAGACTTCGAAAAATTAGTAGAAAATAACTTAATTGAAGTAGCTTATGGTACGCCGATTTCAGAGAAAAATATAGTCACTACTTTACTGGAGGAAGTCTTAGCCAAAGTAGAGACAGGAGAATTCTCTAACATAGCTTTAGACAGTATAACTTCCCTAGTTAATTTCATACCAGTAGTTAAAGTAAGAAGTATTCTAGGTTCGCTCTATAAACATATTATAGATAAAAGACTTCTCGGAATTCTTGTAGGAGAAATTTCGCTTACAGGTAAGTCGCCTACAGTTGGAGTAGAAGAATTCATGTGTGATACTATTATTAAACTAGAGCAATACGAGCGGGCAGAAGGATATACTTTAAGATTAGTAGTTCTTAAGAACAGAGTTGCTGGACACAGTAGAGCGTACTACGAGATATCGATTACTGATAAAGGCCTCGAAGTACTAGCGCCATTTAAGCCATGAGAATAGACTACGATAAAGTAGTCTTAGGCTGGCTATCTCTATCAATTCTCCTTTTAGCATATCTTTTCTTCAGAGGAGGAAAAGCTTATCTTTCTCTTGAAATCTTTTCATTAAGTCTCTTATCCCTCTACATCTGCATATTCTTTGTAATGTCGAGTTTAATAGGATTAATACTTTCAGGACATTCTTTTGAAAAAGAGCAAGTAGAAATTTTTTCTGGATTAGTAGCAGTAGCATTATCTCTTGTAGCTGAAACACTGTACTATTCGCCTGACATAATATTCTTAAAATACTTACTCAGCAACCTCGGCTTTGCGATAGGAATTACTATACTATTTCTTTCCGCGGAAAATTATTTCATCAAAGTAGGTGTTATAAAAAGTACTTCACGTACTTTCAAGCCATTTATAGTATTTTCACTGACAATAATCGTAATATTATCTATTTTCCCATTGGTAATAAGTATTACATTTAAGGAAAATATTCCATATCGAATAGAGAACGATTATATTGAAGTAATATTAAATATAATTATTTTTAAGGCTGCTCTATTCTATGGTTTTTATTTAGCATACAACTATAAGAGCTATTCATATCCTATCGAGGCCTTTAAAATACTAATCGCGCTGGGCTTTATTTTTGAAGCATCCTATATTCTAATTAGAATACTGGCATTTGCAAAAGGTTACTTCAGCATAATAGATGCAGTAGTAAGTTTTACAGCAGTAAACATAGCTTTACTTATTTTCATCGGAGGCTCTATGCTACTTGTAGGGGCTTCAATGCCTATTACAAGAAAATACAGCGAATCAGTTCTTTTAGGAATAACATCTATTGTAGGCTACTCTGAGTATATTAGAGATATTTTAGCATCATATGCTCGTCAGGGCTACTTAATACTAGTTATAACAAGGAGAGGAAGTCCTCTTTTATCGGTATTTTACGAGTTCCGAGAAAAATCATTTACAGCGTATTTAGACCCAGAAACCTCTTATCCGCGGAGCATATCTCCTACAGAGTTCACTTTACCTCCAGAAACTGCACATATTGTAAAGCTTGTTAAAACTGTAAAGTCTTTGAGTAAAACAAATGTTCTAATAATTTTTGATAACTTAACAGATATTTACGTAATGAGAGGAGATAAAAAGTCCTATGAAATAGTGAAAGAAATAAGCAGAATTCTCTCACCTGGAGATATTGTATACTTCATAGTCTATGTGAAAGCCCATGAAGAAAAGAGTATTGAGGTACTTAAGTCGCTTACAGGAACATACTTAAAGATTTAAATTAGTACTCGAAATATACTTAGTGAAGAGAGTTATTGAAAATGCGGTATTTTACGGGGTACTCGCTCTGACTGCCTCGACTATTGTTTGGCTATTTGCTCAGGGGTACATAATGCCTAGATTCACTATATCATGGGACAAACTATACATGAAAATTTTTGTCACAATGATTGTCCTAAACGCATCTATTCACATAACTATAGTCTACTTAAAAAGACCCGAATACAGGTTCTCGGAGTGGAGACTTGTACTCAAAGGGGTACTTCTCTTAACGCTCTCCACAATACTAGATTTCTGCGACGAATTAGCGACTATAAGAGAATACGGACTACTCTTTATACTTAAAATACCGCCTCTAACAGGAGCTCTTTTCCTAGCCATAGGAATATACTTGTGGCTAAAGAAAATAACACTCCGCGAACCAGTAATAACTCCTGTTTCCTCTGTTGGGACTACTATTACAGCTATTTTACTAGTACTGGCATTTGTCATAGTCAGCTTAGGAGGAGGATACGCACATCCTTCATTTAACAAGCTATTACAGGATATTTTTCCCGAGATATGCATGTTAACAGCAGTAGTCGTATGGACCTTAATGCTTTTCACGAGAGGATCAGATAACTGGTCAATTCAGCTAATAATAGACTTCTACAGACTTAGTGGACTCTTTTTCATAACTGTTCTTTCACTCTATATTCTTGAGGATTTCTACGCATATTCCCCGCTATCACTATTCTTTCTCAAGAAATCCTTTGAGATAGTTGCCCTCGGTGTACTGGTAATGGCACTAACTTGGAGTAGCTTTACGCCCTTGACTTTTCTGGCTTCAGCAAGCACTTCACATGCGAAAGTCTCGGCGGACAGAAGCATACTACTTGAAGTAGACACACCTAGTGATGCAGCAAGCATAATTAAGAGTACTCTACACGCCAAAGAATACTGCACAATAATCTTTACTAAGAAGAAAAGCCCTTTAAGAGAGAAATTAAGTGAAGAAAACTTGCCCATTATTTTCTGCTACCTAGAACCCGTAAACTACCCTAAACAAATATGTAACCGAGAATACGAAGTATCGGCTGAACAAGCACATGTAATATACTTACTTAAAAAAATGCGCAACTGTTGTCGCTACCCACTCCTGTTAGTCTTTGATAACTTAACAGATTTAGCTACAGAAAAAGGCTTAAGGAAAACATATCTAATTGCAAGAGAAATACTCTCTTTCCTCGAAGAAAAGGACAGAGCCCTCTTTATTTTGATTAAAAAAGCCCACAGCGAGTCAGAAAAAGCTCTCCTATACTCGCTCTTCGAGAAAATAGTTTCACTTTAGCCACTTCTCTAGCCAAGCTATAGACTTTCTTCCCGAAAACATATGTCCTCCGTCAAATATATCTATGTCTAGCTTGTCGCCAGCACTAAGGAAGTCATAAATCTTCTTGAGCTTTTCATAAGCCTTTATGACGTAGGACGGTGTATAAAGAGGATCTCTTTTACCGTACTCTATTAAAAGTGGTCGAGGAGCAATTAAGCCCACAATATCAGGGAAATCTGCGTACTTGAGTATGCCCGGTATATACTGGCAGGGACACTCTCCTCTCTCAATAAGCATGTCCCTAAAAGTGCTGAAGTATCCGCTTATAACAGCTACCTTTATCCTCTCATCGAGTGCACTCGTATAGGCAGTCCACGTGCCGCCCCAAGATAATCCTACACAGCCTATCTTCTCTTTATCTACGAAGGGTAGTGATTGAAGAAAATCAATAGACCTGATAGCGTCCCATACTCTCTGCCCAACCATAGTTTTACCCAGTAACAAAGATGAAGTAAACCCCCACGTACAAGTCACGCCGTCTTTTGACAATTCGCCGAAACACCTACCATCAGGTGCTAATACAACATATCCTTTTCTAGCTAGCTTAAACCCATAATCGTAGTTAAGTGGAGCGATATACTTCTGGTACTCTACTTCACTTGAACTTATTCCAACTACATCAACTTTACCTCGTCCATGACCGTGAAGCGCAAGAATACCTGGAGCTTTACCCTTAAGACCAGCTGGCTTAAGAAGATAAGCAGGAACACTGAAGTTCTCCTCAGTATCGTAGACTACTTTCTCTACAATAATACTATCCTTTTCAAAAGACTCAGTTACTTCAGGATTTAAAGGAACCTTTTCTTCAGGAAAACCTCCAAGAAGCTCTATCAACTTATTCTTAAGCTTACTTCTCCACTCCCTCCACTCCTCGAGACTCTGTGCCTTGAATCGATATAGAGGCTTATTCTGGTTCTCTAGTCTCCTCAAATATTCTAACACAGAGTAGTTTCTTTCCATGAAATTTCTTCGACGAATAAAATATTAAAGTATGCACACAACGGACTTAAAGCGAAGTGAGAAGCCTGTTGATTCCGCTAAACAGCTTCTCTAAGTCTTCTTCAGTATTATATAGATGAGGAGAAACCCTTATACCTCCTAAGCCCCCAGCACCTCGAGCAGCAGCTATCACACCTTCCTCTTTAAGCATATTTACTAGGCGGAAGTGATCTTCCATGGAGAGACCCGGTATCTTGAAAGTAGTTATACTAGACCACCTCTCCCTATCTTCAGTAAATGACACTACTTCCCATCCACGCTCAAAAACACTGTCTACTACAAGCTCCTTAAGCCTAATATTGTGTTCATGCACTCTCTCCATACCTACTTCATTGAGGAAAGCAAGAGACTCCCTAAACCCTACCACACCTAGTAGAGGAGGAGTCCCAGCCCACTCAAGTCGAGCAGCAGTCTTCTTAGGCTCAAGGAGACTCCAACAGTCTTTACTAGGGTCGAACCAGTAGTAAGACCATTTTACAGAAGGCTCCTTCATGTTGTGTAACCCGAGAGGAGGGGCATCGAGCTCATCTAAAATTCCACGCCTGACATACACGAATCCTACACCAAACCACGTTGACAAAAGCCACTTCTCTCCACCAGCCACCACGAAATCAGCTCCTACTTCCTTCACATCCAGCTTAACGGCTCCAGCGTGCTGAATAACATCTAAAACCAAGTAGGCTCCCACACTATCAGCGATCTCTCTAAGCTCTCTAAGCGGCATAAGAAAACCATTAACCCACTGGACACTACTAGCAACTATAACTCTAGTATTATCACCGACAGCCTTCTCTATATCACCTACATCATAGATTCCTCCCCTATGTCTGATAACCCTTAATTCGCAGCCAACCCTACTACAGAAAGTCTTCACAACAGACGCTACTCCAGGAAACTCTAAATCAAAACTGACTACAGCGTCTCTCTTCTCCAGTCTCAGCATTCCCAGAATCTCTCTAAGCCCAGTAGTAGTCGAGACCGTAAAAAACACTTCACTTGGATCACAGTTAATAAGCCTCCTCACTTCTACTCTAGCATCTTCTAAAACCTTCTCCTCATACCCAGAATCCCTAGCACCCTTCTCGCAGAGCTCTCTCAGTATCTTGGTCACTCTCTTAACAGATACTAGAGGTACGAGGCCGTAGCCAGCAGTATTTAGGTAAACAATTCTTTTCAAGACAGGAAATTGAAGCCTCAAGTCCATTAGTTTACAATTCACCTGAAGAGAATAAAACTGTTATCTTCTGCGCAACTTAAGCCATAATATCAGTAGAGCAACCACAATGCACGGCACCAACAGTAGAAGAAAAGCAAAATTTCTTTTCACAAATAACTTAAGATCTCTTAGCCAGAAAATAGGCCGAGGCGGAATACTGGTCTTAAAATCAGTAACCTCTACTGAACTCATTGAAATAACATGCGTGCTCACAAACTTAGATAAGTCAGTTACAACAGGTTTACAGTAAGAAACATACGGCTTCTGAGCCCTCGACTTAACTGAAATTTTCCTAGCCCACATATTCCAGTACTTCCCAGACTCCTCAATAAGCGCGAATTGAGGACAAATACCGTCTTCAGCGCCACTACTTTCAAATAAGTACACATGCTTTAAAGACAGATTTAGACTTAAAGTAGCTATGAGAACATCTCTAAAATTCTTCCTTAAAGACGACGAGTAGCCTACTACAACGTATTCTCCATTTATTGAAAAAATCATGTGACCTGCTTCATAGAACTTTCCGCCGAAGCACACACCCCTAGAAATATTTCCTCCCTCCTCGACAACTACCACAAAGCAGTCGTAGTCACCGCCTCCGAAGCTAGAAGTAGCCCCGACAACAACATAGGACCCATTACACCAGATAGCCTCATGTGCAACATCATGCTCCTCTCCTCCAACCGACAGCGCCCACACAACCTCCCCCTTTAGATCAGTTCTCACTATAAAGGCGTCGTCATACCCGTACCCATAGCTCCAAGACGCCCCAGTAATTAAGTAGCCGTCGTCAAGCACAAGAACCCTATCAGCCTCATCGTAACCACCTCCACCAATAGTCTTCACCCACTCCACGTAGCCGTGCTCATTCAGCTTAACTAACATAAAGTCATTCATACCCACTCCAAAGCCCCAAGTATCTCCCACAATAAGATAGCCACCATCAGGCGCCTTGCATATCTCTCTGCCAACATCATCGTACTTCATTTCACCCAGCGCCTTAGCCCAAACAATATCGCCGCTACCACTTATCCTAAAGAAAAACAAGTCGTAGCCACCCACACCATAGCTACTAGTATAGCCAACCACAATTAGGCCGTTTTCAGCCTCTACTAAGCTCTGACCAATATCAGCCTCCTCACCACCTACAGCAAAAGCCCTCAAAACACTACCATTAAGACTAAGCTCTACTAAGAAAACATCATAGCTCCCGTTCCCATAGCTAGTAGTATACCCAATAGCCCAAATAGTGTTTTTTGAAGACAAAATACAGTCCCTAAAAGATTCGTAGCCAGAACCTCCTACAGCTACAGCCCACAAGACATGGCCATCAGGAGACA